>Ga0268299_1001412_pt1 | contig 42787 bp, 38 predicted proteins | sample NOBtaG_FD_193484 | JGI IMG/M metagenome (GOLD analysis project Ga0268299, IMG submission 193484) | Activated sludge microbial communities from bioreactor in Nijmegen, Gelderland, Netherland - NOB reactor | ecosystem: Engineered > Bioreactor > Aerobic > Activated sludge | place: Netherlands... | reverse complement strand
GACTCGAGAGCGAGCGCTGAGTCAGATGCGCATTGCGTTCAACTTCCGACAGGAGCAGAAGGTCCCGCTGACCCTGGACGTCCATCCCGCCTCCGTGTTCACTTTATGAACGCACTCGGTCTCCGAGTCAAGGGGTTTTTGGCGCGACCTCACCGCAGGAATCGGGAACGACGCTTGCGACCTCCAGTCCGTCCTTCCCGGCAAGAACCATTCGCACCGAAGGCCAGAGGCCATTCGCCACGCACCGGTGTCCGGCAACCGTGAGATGCAGGTCCGTCTCGAAATAGAGTGGTGTCGCCTGCGTCGCCTTACGGAAGGCCGGCAGCAAATCGACGGTCGTGACGCCGTTGGCGTGGCCCCATTCCTTCAGGCGGCGCTGCGGCAACTCGAAATCGAAGCGGCTCGGCGCCTGGCCGCGCGCGGCCAGGAAGTCTCCGCGGAGCCGTTCGTCCACTTGGACATGATCCGGAACCAGGACGAGGATCAGCCGTCCTCCCCGCTCTTCGGTGACCTGCTTGAATCCGGCAAGCGTCCGCAGAGTCTTGTCCCATTGCAACCGGATCTCGTCCGGTTCCTCGACCAGATAGATGTCCGTCCGTTCATCCAGCTCTTGGAGATAGCCTTGTCTCGTGCGGAGCGTGATGCCGTGATCGGACTCCTGGACGGCCGCCTGCCGCCATCGGTTGAACGACAGAGTTCCGATCCGAATCACGTAATTCATATGGTGATAGAGAAACCACCGGTCCGGACTCATCACATCGTGGATTCGATTGCCCGTCGCATGCACGTAATAACTCTGGCCCGCCACGACGATCGGCTGCTCCCAATAGGCGCCTCGACGTCTGATGACGTCGTTGCCGACGTAGAAGCCCATGAGGACGACGTCGGGCTGGAATTGCATCCCGTAGACGGTGAGCAGATGCAGTTCCTCCGGCGGCTCCCATCCGGGCACGCCGAGGTTCAGCACCTCCGCGGTCGGCTCCGTCCCTCGCAACCGGGATTCGAGCAGAGCGGAAAACGTCTCGTCATAGGTGACCCCCGCCCCATAGGTCTGCGAGTCGCCGACCGCGAGCGCGCGGAAGCGGACTGATCCACGCTCAACCGCCCGCTCCCGATCGCGGAATCCCTGGCTGTTGGACCGGCCGATCGACCCGAGCACGGTCATATGCGGCTTCAGATGCGCCGGCGTCTGCTTGCCGCCGAACAGTCCATAGCTGGCGAGAGCCTGGTCCATCGTCCGGAGCGCGAGCTCGCCTACGATGATGAACACGAGGACGTTGACCAGCAGAATCCTCACGGCATCGCAAAACCGGCTCTGCTTCAAGGAAGAAAGCGCATGCGGCCGCAACAGCGCGAACAGACTCCAGAGCAGGAACGCGCCGGAAGCCAGCAGCGCCTTTTCCGTATGATGGGCGTGAGGCGGCAACGGATAGTACACCAGGAATACATAGCCCGCCGGCACTCCCCACCGCAGCTGAGTGGAGAGGGTCGATCCTTCCACGAGCCGCTGTTGCGGAGAACCGGGTTTCAACGCACGCAACACGACCAGCACCGCCGTCACGGCCGCCGCCGACCAGAGCAGGCCGAGCCACAACAATTTCTGGACCCGCGGGGGATCCGCCAACGCGGTCGCGGCCTTGGCCACGGCAATGTACCAAAAGAGGTTCGCCGCTGTGACCGCGCCGTAGAGCGAGCCCAATGCAATCAAGACGGCCCCCGACCACAGCACGAATGAGCGCCTCTGCGATTCGCGGGTCATCCAACAACTCTCGTCAGCGGGTGAACGAGCCTATGACTGAACCGGTCGAACTTCTTCACGCCATCGCGCGCAGTCGGGCGATGGCCGACAGCACCTCCTCGATCCCGATCAGCTTCATGCAGTTCTGCTCGCCCCGCTCACAGGTCGGATGGAAGCAGATCCGACAATCTATTCCCTTGTACAACACGGCCGCGGCGGCTCCGCGCGGCCCCCACTCCTTCGGATCCGACGGCCCGAACAGGGCGACGACCGGCGCCCCGACCGCGGCCGCGACGTGCATGGCGCCGCTGTCGTTTCCGACGAACAACGAGGTCCGCTTGAGCACCGCCGCGTAGATCCGCATGTCGGCGCGGCCGGCCAGATTAATCGGACGGCTCGCGGCGGTGCCGCAGATCCGCTCGGCGAGCTCGAACTCCTGTTGGTTTCCTCCGATCAGCACCTGGTAGCCATACTGCTCCGCAAGACGATCCGCCAGCGCCGCGAACCGCTCCCACGGCCAAGCCTTGAACCAGTAGCGGGCACCCGGTTGCAACATGGCCAGAGGCTTCTTTCTGTCGACGCCCTCGTGAGACAACAGATCCGCGGCACGCCACTTCTCCTCCGGAGTGAGCCAGAGGCGCGGGATCGTTTCGGCAGCGGCAATATTCAACGGAGCCAGCGAAGCGAGGTCCCGTTCGATACGGTGCGCCCCCGGTTCACCATGTACGACATTGGTATAGCAGTGCCCGCGAAAACGGCCTTCGTCGTTGAATCCGATGCGCACCGGCGCTCCGGTCATCCGGCTCAGCCAGGCGGACCGGTCGGCGTCAGTCAAATCGATGACCACATCGAACCGTCTTCGTCGAAGCTCTCGCAGGAAACGCCACTGGGAAAGGATCGATCCTCGCTCGAGCGGCAGGACTTCATCGATGTGGGGATTCCCGGCCAGCATGGCTTCGGTTCCCCGATTCACCACGACCGTGAGCCGGGTCGACGGATACGCCGCTTTCAACGCTTCCAGAGCGGGCGTGGCCAGGAGCACGTCTCCCAGATAGCGGAGTTTGATGACCAGGATGTTGCGCGGCGGCATGGTTACCGACATGGCTAAGCGGCCCGCTCACGACACAGCCGCCGGTACAGGTCAACCGTGCTGGCCGCCGCCGACCGCCAGGAAAACCGCTTCACCCGCTCAAACCCCTTGGCCGTGAGCGACGCGCGCAGCGACGCATCCTCCAGCAGGGAAATCATGGCTTCACCCAACGAGCGGGGGTCTTCCGGATCGATCAATAACGCCGCATCGCCGGCCGCCTCGGCGACCCCGGTCGTGCGGGACGTGATCACCGGAGTTCCGCAGGCCATCGCTTCGAGAACGGGCATGCCGAATCCTTCATAGAGCGACGGAAAGACGAACTGATCGGCATACGTATAGAGCAGCTGCAGATCCGCCCGGCCCAGCCGGCCGGGACAACAGACTTGCGCGGTGAGGCCGTATTCCACCGCCGATTTGTGATAGGAGCCGAACGCGTGATCGGTCGAACCGACGAGCAGCAGGCTGTGCCCCTGCAGCCGCCGGCGCATCAGGCTTGCCGCTTCGAGAAACCGCCGATGGTTCTTGCGCGGATCCGCCCCTCCGATGAAGAGCAGATAGGGTTTCTCAGGAAGCCGAATTCTCATCCGCAACTCGGCCATGGCCCGGTCGTCCCGACGCGCCGCAAAGTCATCGGCCACGCCGTTCGGAATCACCGCAAGCCGCTCGCGCGGCACCAGATAGAGTTCGTTCAGCTCGCGCGCCGAAAAATCCGACACCGTGACGACCGTCGCCGCGCGCTGCGCCGTGCGTCTGGCCTTGATCGAGGACCATCGTTGGCCCAGCACTTTGGTCGAATACTGCGGAAACCGTTCCAGCCAGAGATCGTGGATCGTCACGATGCCGCCGTGACGTCCACTCGTGTGGAGCTTGAAGTTCGTGCCATGGTACAGGTCCAGCCGGTCTGCCCATCCACGCCAGCGCATCGCCCACTTCGCCGACTCGACCCACGTCATCCGTCCGCCGGCCCGCCAGGACCGCGCGTCTTCCGGCAAGACCGAACCGGGACGCAGGTAGCCGATGAACTCGACGTCATCCGGGACGGCCAGCATGGCCTCCATCAAATAATAGGTGTGCCAGCCCACTCCTCCTCTGTCGCCGACGATGGGACTTGCATCAATGCCGATCCGCATGCCCGTTCCCTGCTTTTCCCGACAACACCTCGCCGTAGAGCTGTTCGAGCTCTGCGACCGTCCGGCCCAAATCGAACCGTTGCCGCGCGCGGGCGAATCCTTTCGCCGCCATCCGTTCGCGCCGCGGCCCGTCTCCCAACAATTCGACGACCGCCGCGCGCAGCCGGTCAGGATCACCCGGCGCGACCAGGAGGCCCGTCTCTCCTTGCTCGACGACTTCGGGCACGCCGCCGGTTCTGGTCGCGACCACCGCCTTGCCGGCCGCCATCGCTTCCACCAGCGCGATGCCGAATCCTTCCATGAGGGCCGGATGCACGTAGAGGTCGAGCGCGCCGAGGAACGGCCGGATCGGATCTTGAAACCCGACCATGTGAATCCGATCGGCGATTCCCAGCCGTGCCGCCAACTCCCGCAGCGTCCCGGCATAGCCGGGCTCTGCGGTTCCCGCCAGCAGATAATGGACATCGGGATGCGCCGCGAGAATCCCGGGCAGCGCCCGCAGCATCACGTCGTACCCTTTGCGAGGAAACAGATTGGCCGCCGTGCCGAGCAGGACGGCGGCGTCCGGGACATTCATCCGGCGGCAGAATGCCGACCGATCCGGCGGCGGCATAACCGGCTGCGAGAAATCAAGCCCGCTGTAGATCGTGCGCAGCCTCCGCGCTTCGGCTCCGCCGGCCCTCAGCGATTCCGCCACCTGTTCTGAAATGGCGATGACCCGGTCAGTCCGGTCCAGCTCATAGCGGCGCACCTTGTCAGGCTCGATCTCCTGGCGGACGTGGGCGACGACCGGCGGAGGCGCGGCCATCCCTCGAAGCGCGTTAAGCGTGTGGGGCACCCACCAGATGTCGTTGACATGCACGAGAGCCGGACCCAGTCGATCGATGGCATCGCGCAGGAGGCTCACGCTTCGCCACCGGACAAAGGGAGAAAACCATTTTCTCCAAGGAACCAGCGCAACTGGATGCACGGGGAGGCCGGCCCGCTCCAATAGGGGGCGAAGGGGCCCGTCCGCCGGACAAGCGACGTGAGGTTCCCACGCGTTCCGATCGAGGCGCGCCAGCACCGCCAACAAGTCATGCTCGGCACCGCCGACGGCACCGATGCCGTGAATGTACAGAATCCCCTGAGCCACTAGGCGAGGCCCCGAGAAGCCGCGGGCGTTCTCGTCGCATCCCACAGCTTCGCATACTTGACGAAGGTGTACATGCTGGCGAAGAGGCACACGATCAACCCGCGGACGCCGTCCCGATAGCCTCGCTTGAGCAGATAGGTCTTGAGAAACACGACCAGCGGGCGCGCGAGAAGATCCCGGCGGCGCACGGTCCGGACCGTCTTGCCTTTTTCGCGCGCCGCCAGCGTCGTATACAGGCCGAACTTCCGGAAGTGGTCGTCGATGCGACGCTCGGTCTGGTGCTCGAACGGATGGGTCAGCTTGCCGATGGTTCCCCGCACGATCAGATTTTCATGCACGGGCACGTCATTGTAGGCCGCGGTTCCCTTGCGGACCAAGCGGATCTGATAGTCGGGATACAGGCCGGCGTGGCGGACCCAGGCCCCATAGTAGAAATTCATCCGGGGGATCTCGTAGGCGACGTGATCTCCGTCTTTCCACCGGCTCATGAGCGAGCGAATTTCCTCCGCGAGCGGATCGGGCACCCGTTCGTCGGCATCGACGATGAGGACCCATTCGGAAGCAGCCCGGTCCATGCCGAAGTTCTTCTGGGGGCCGAAGCCGGGCCAGGGACGCACGACGACTTCAGCCCCGCCGGCGCGCGCCAGCTCGACCGTCCGATCGGTACTTTCCGCGTCGACGACCAGGCGCTCCGTCACCCACCGGAGGGACGTGAGGCAGTCGGTGATGTTGGCTTCCTCGTTCTTGGTGATGATCAGCGCAGTCACGGTCGGCACGGGCGGCTCCTCTCGCGATCAAGACAGGCGGGATGCAGCCGGCGGGCTCAGCCTGGCGAATTGCCGGCGGTACAGTTCGACCACCCGCCGGGGTGAAATCCACCGACGTCGCCACGCGCTCAGCCGATCGAGCTCTAGTGCGAGTTTCTTTAACGGCTTGCCGAGGCGCCGGGTGACGCATTCCCGGAGGCCGGAACGCGCGAAATCCTCCGGCTTGCACCAAAGATCCGCCTGCTCGCGCTTGTCCCATTTCTGATCGATCGACCACCGTTCGTGCGTGCAGGCGAATGGCTCCCGCTTGCTTTTGACCGTCGCGCGAATGAAATGATGCACGAAGGTGGCGCCGAGCACCATGCACCGGCGGAGATCTCCGGTGGTGAGTTCGCGCTTCCGCAGCGTGTAATAGAGATCCCAATCCGCGGCCTGCACTCGTTCGTCCAGGCCGCCGATCTTGTCGTAGGCCGACCGGCGGATCATGACACAGGACCCCACGATGCCCTCGAAGACCGTGTCGGCGAAGGCCCGGTGGACTTCCTCGCAATAGCGCTCCCAATCGCCGTACATGGCCTGCACCATCGTGCGCAGCCGATCGAGCGGCTTCCCGCTGGACAGGCGGCCCTGGCCGATGGCGGCCCACCGGCCCTGCATCCAATCGGTCAAGGCCGGACTCGGCATCATCTCCAACCCCAGCGGCGAGGCCACGTCGAGGCCCTGCCGGTCCATAGCCTCGACCAGCCGGCCGTTCCACCCCGGCGCGACGTACAGATCGTTGTTGATGTGGCACAGCATGTCGCCCCGCGCGGCGCGCGAGCCGAGGTTCATCGACTCCGGATAACACAGGTTCCGGTCGTTGCGGATCACACGGCATCCGCCCGCCTCGAAGAACTCGGCGGAACCGTCCGTCGAGTGGTTGTCGATGACGATCACCTCGTAAGGACCGGTCGTGTAGGCCTTCACGCCTTCGAGGAACAGCTGGTTGTGGCCCAATTGGTTGTGCACGGCGACGATGATGCTCAACATGGCGCTAATAGGATGTTGAAAAGTCTTCCAGCTGCGTCCCTGCCTTTGCCGAAGCGGCTTCGCGCAGGCAGGTCGCGTCGCTCCGAGGCTCAGAGGGGACTGGCTCCCGCCGTAGCCTGGCGAAGGCGGGTGCCTGTCCCAGTATCCGACTACGGGGACAGTCGCCGATCGGAAGGGCGACAGTCCCCTCGCTACGGCCTTGCCTGCGGAGCACGTGCACGGTGTTTTGACATCCGGTTAACCCCGGAATCCCCGCGTCAGCACCTCACGATAGAATCGCGGATTGAGCCACCGGTTTCGGCGCTCGGCCCAACGCTTGGCTCCGCTGATCCGGTCCTGCATCACGGCCGGGTGCCGGCCGGAAAACTCCTTGAGGACCGCATAGTCGTCGAATCGGAAGGCGTCCTGCCGGTAGAGTCCGGCCTGTTCCGCCGGAGGACTGTCCCCATGATGGCGGCTGATCTGGTCCTTGACCTTTTCCAGCATCACCTTTGGATCCTTGACCCAGCCGTAATGAAAGATACGGGCACCGGACCAGGCGAGCCATTCCTTGGGACCGCTCTGCAAATACTGGTGCGTCGGCTTGAAGTGAAACCCCACGGCGTCGCCGCAGGACTCGACCTCGCCGTTGTTCCGGATGACCCGCACCGCCTTGTGATAGAACCAGGGATTTGTGGACCAGTAATCGGCGACGAAATGCAGGTAGCGGAACAACAGCCCCTTGACCGTGGTATGGCCCAACTCGCGGCGCATGGAATCTTGTAGAACGCCCAGGTCGTCCTCGTGCATGACTTCGTCGGCCTGCATGTAGAGCGCCCAATCGCCCTTGCAACGGGCGAGCGCGATGTTCGTCTGCTGCGAATAGATCAGCCCGTCCTTGCGCAGCGTCTCGTCCCAGACCGATTCGACGATTTTGATCTTGGAATCGCCGATGGAGCGGATCAATTCGAGCGTGCCGTCGTCGCAGCGCCCGACGTTCACGATGAACTCGTCGCAGATCGGCAGCACGGAGCGGATGGACTCCACCACCGGGTAGTCGTATTTCACCGCATTGCGACAAAACGTGAAGCCGCTGATCTTCATCCGAACCCAAGGCTAAGGTTCAGGTTAAGGTCAAGGTGGCTACTCAGTGAGATGAACGTCCGGAAGTTTACCTTCAGCCTGAACCTCAACCTTAACCTCGCTTTGTCAGTTCCCAGAACTTCGCGTATTTCATGACGGTGTAATAGCCATAGAGCCCGGAAAGAATCAACCCCGGCATGCCGTCGAGAAAGCCGCGCCGCTGCACGTACATCTTGGCGAAGGCCGCGAGCGGATGGGTGACGAGCTGCAGGCTCGAGAAGCGGCGTCCCTGTTGGACCATCCGCTCCGCCATCAGCGTCGAGTACCGGTTCTGCTTCTGGATGTAATGGTCGAGGTCGCGAAACGGATATTGCAGGGCCGGCTGCGTCAGATGCGCGACCGGCCCGTCGCACTCGAAGCTCTCGTGGACCAGTTCCTCCCGGTAGCGGAAACGGCTCTTCCGGAAGAGCTGCGGCTGGCGGTAGTCGGGATACCACCCGCAATGTTTGATCCAGCGGCCGAGAAAATAATTTTTCCGCGGCACGAAGTAGGCGTCCGCCCCCGGCCCTTCGTCGAGCAGGCATCGGATTTCCCCGCGCAACTCCGGCGTCATCCGCTCGTCGCTGTCCAGGCTGAACACCCACTCGTGCGAGCAATAGGCGACGGCCCGGTTGCGCAGCCGGCCGAACCCGTTGAATTCGACCTGGTAAACCTTGTCCGTGAACTCGCGCGCGATGGCGGCCGTACGGTCGGTGCTGTGCGAATCGACGACGACGAGTTCGTCCGCCCACGCGACCGACTCCAGGCAGGCCCGCATGTTGGGCTCGTCGTTGTAGGCGATGACGTAGACGGAATAGCCGGCCATCTCAGCCGTTCCACCCGGACGCCGGCCCTGGCGCCAGAGTCCGATAAACCGCTTCCATCCGGTCCAGCATTTTATCGATGGAGTAGGACCCTTCGACCAAGGCCCTGCCGTTCGCGCCCAAACGTGACCGCAGCCCGGCATCGCTCAGCAAGAGCGCAATCCGGTCCGCCAATGTCCGCCCGTCGCGGGGAGGAACCACGTAGCCGGTTTCTCCGTCGATGACGACGTCCGGAATGGAACCGACCGTCGTGGAGACGACGGGGATGCCGAGCGCCAGCGCCTGCATCAATACTTGGGGAATCGTGTCTCCTTCGACGGAGGGTATCGCGAAGACGTCCAACGATCGGAACACGTCCAGCAAGTCGTCGCGGAATCCCAACAATCTGATTCGCGATACCCATCCGGACTCGTCGATCCGGCGGCGGATGGACTGCTCTTCCGGCCCCTCGCCGACGATCACGAAGGTGACGTCATCTCGCTGCCCGGCGATCCGTCCCGCCGCCTCGATGAAGTATTCGTGTCCTTTGTACGTGCGCAAGTAGGAGATGATGCCGACCAGCAAATGCCCCGCTGGGAGACCCAATTCGCGCCGGAGGTCCTGGGCGGGAGGCGCAGGCCGAAAATGCGTGACGTCAAGTCCGATCGGAAACGCGGCGACGCGGTCGGGCTCGAGGCCGTCGCGCTCGATCAAATCCCGCCTGGTCCGCTCGCCGCCGGTCACCACCACCATGTCGAGCAGGCGGCGATACAGCAACTGCGTGGTCAGGTTGCGGTTCAGCGGCGTCGAGATGTGGCGGATCCGGATGATCTTCGGCCTGGGTTTCAGCAGGCGCACCGCGATACAACCGATCCAGCTGTCGCGGGAGCTGTTGACCTGAAGGATGGCCGGACGCTCGCGCTGCATGAGGCGGCGCATAGCCAGGATCGCTTGGGGATACCGATTGCGCCGCATGGACAGAAGCGTGATAGGCAGCCGTTTCGCCTCCGCCATGGCGGCGATCGGGCTGCCCGGCTCGAGGATCAAACGCAGCCGGTGACCTCGCTTCACCAAGACTTCTGCGTGCAGAAGCACGGCCAGTTCCTGTCCGCCGACCGCCGTGCTGGATTCTGAAATGAAAAGGTTCACGAGCCCACACTATTCATGACGGTTCGTCGCGAAATCACGAAGTCGCCGAGCGAGACGGGCGCGTGGAGCCGCGAGAGAGGGAGGCGTCCTTGAAACAGGACGTTGACCGACCGAGCGGCGAGCCCGCCCGCTGGCATGCCATGAAACCCGCATGCCAGCTTGTCGGAGCGGTGAATCCGTGATTGCAGCAGAAGCGTTCATGAATAATGTGGGCTAGGGTTGTGCCGACCGCCGAGGCAGACTTGCCACAACCGCGAAGGCCCGGTCAACCGTAATGTCGGTCAGACAGGCGAGCTGTTTCGAGTTCGAGCAGGTCCGGCTGAAACAGGGGCTGCACGGCAACGGATGCATGAGCACCGCATGGTCGGGTCCGTAGGGCCCGGTGCGCAGCGGACTGGTCGGCCCGAAAAACGCCGCCACCGGCGTCCCGACGGCGGCCGCGACGTGCATGGGCCCGGAATCGTTCGTGATCAACAGTTCGACCCGTCCAAGCAAGGCCGGCAACAGGCCCACCGGCAGCGCGCCGCAGAGATCGAGAGACCGGGCCTTCATCAACTTTCGAACCTGGGCGACTTCCGCCCGCTCGTCATTTCCACCGATGAACAGCACGGAGGCCATTCCATGCTGAACGACCAAATCGGCCAATGCGGCAAACGAGGCGATCGGCCACCGTTTCGTGGGCCAGCGCGCCGACACGTTGACCGCAATGAGCCGTTCCCCGGACACCCAGCCTGCCTGCCGCAGCACCCGTTCCACCGTTTCGCGGTCCGGATGCGGAATCCGAAACTTGAACTCGGCCGGCCGGTCCTCCGCTCCCAACGCTTTCGCCACCAGGAGATACCGGTCCACCGCGTGCATGTTGGGATGCGACACCGGCACGCGCCTGGTGTAGAACCAAGGACTGCCCTCGCGCGCGTTCGCGAACCCGATCCGCTCGGGCGCGCCGCTCAACATTCCCATCATCGCGCTGCGGAATAACCCCTGCAGATCGATCACGAGATCGAACCGGTCGGCACGCAGGGCCGGTACGAGCGACAACCATCCCTTGACCCCTGGCTCCACCTCCCATAGGTGATCGACACCGTCGATCCGTTCGACCAGTCCGGCCCACTGCCGCTTGACCAGCCATCCGACCGTGGCGCCCGGATGGGCACGGCGCACCGCCGCGAGTGTGGGCATGGCATGCACGATGTCGCCGAGAGAGCTGGGCTTGATGAACAGGATGTGCTGATACGCTGTCATGGGTCTGTCACGGACGTTACGGCGTCCAATTCGATCATCTTCAGGCCGACCGTTCACCGGCCTGCGCCGGGATTGCGGCGCGCAATTCCGCATCCTTCAGAATCCAGTCGGCCGCCTCAATCATGGTGCGCGCGATGAGGTCCGGCATGGCCCGCTCGGCCTTGAGCTGCTCCTTGACCGCCTCGTCGATCGGTCCCGGCACGAGAAGCACGGACTTCGCGCCGACGACGTGAGCGAGTTGAATGTCGCGCGCGTGATCGCCGATCAGATAGGACCGGCGCAGATCGATCTGCAACTCGGCCACCGCCCGATCCACCATGCCACGCGCCGGTTTGCGACAGAGACACCCGTCGTCCGGATGGTGTGGACAGAAATAGATGGCGTCCGGCGCCGCATCGTCCGGTTCCAGCAATCCTTGCAGCCGGGCATGCACGGCCTCAAGATCCTTGAGCGTAAAAAACCCCCGGCCCACGCCGGATTGATTGGTCACGACCACCAGACGCGCACCGGCTGCTTTCAGCCTGGCGAGGCCCGCGGCCACGCCCGGCAGGAGCTTCAATTCCGCTGCGGACTTCAGATAGCCCGTATCTTCATTCAACGTGCCGTCCCGATCGAAAAAGACGGTCACCCCGTCCAGAACCGCGTGCGGTCTCGGCGGCTCCGCCGATGTCCGATCAAGCGGCGGGGCATCCGATGTCGCGGAAGCGGCGGCGGGGCCGCGGATCAGCTTGGCCGCCGCCTCGTACACTTGATCGGTCGACACCCCCGTCATGCAGCGGTGATCGATCGGACATTCGCGCAGAAGGCAGGGGGCGCATTCAACCGAATGCCGGATCAATGCATGGCCGGGGCCGTAGGGCGAGGTCGTCCGCCAGTCGGTCGGACCGAAGACGGCGACGATCGGCACACCGAACGCCGAGCCGATGTGCATCGGGCCCGTATCGTTGGTGATCAGCACCGCGCAGCGTTTCACAGCCGCCATCAGTTCACGGATCGTCGTCGCTCCCGAAAGCACCATCGACCGGCCGGTCAGGCCGGCGGCGATGCTGCGGCCGAGCGCCTCCTCGCCTTTTGCACCCAGAATCAGGACGGCCGCCTGCTTTCCATACGATTCCTCCAGCCGCCGGGCGAGGCGCTCGCCCACTTGCATGAACCGCTCGGGCAGCCAACGCTTGGCCCCTCCGTAGGTGGAACCGGGATTCACGCCGATGACCGGATCGTGCGGGCCGATCCCCGCCTGCATCAGCCTCGCCGCCATCGACTGGTCTTCCTCCGGCGTGACCCGGAGTTCCGGCTGGGACGGCTCCCCCGAGAGGCCGAGGGGTTTCAACAGATTCCAATAGTAGTGAACTTGATGGACCAGCGTTCCAGGGGCGGGAGGCGCCACCGGCTCCGTGAGCAGGATGCTGCGGCCGTCGGTCGCATAGCCGTATCTCCGCGGGATGCCGGCCAGGAACGCAATGAACGCCGCTTCGAACGCATTCTGGAAGAGGATCGCGATGTCGAACCGCTCCCTTCGCAGATCGCCCGCCAACGTCCACTTGCCGGTCAGTCCTGCGTGGCGGGTCCGGTCTTCGTAGACGACGAGCCGGTCCACAGCGGGATGCGCCTGGAACAGCTGCGCGACCGCCGGCTTGACCAGCAAGAACAGTTGCGCGCCGGGCCACAGGCGCTTCAAGCCCCGCAACGCCGGCTCGCACATCACGGCATCGCCCAGCCAATTGGGTCCGCGGACCAGCAGTTTCTTCGGCGATCCGTCAGGCATGCTCCATCCTCGTTCCGCCGGCCGACACCGTCGCAATCAGCCCAAGGAGCTCCTGCTCGCCCGCGATGATGTCCGTCCCGAGACGGACCGCCCACCAATCACTATCCGACGGCGCAAGCAGCGGCGCGAGCTTGCCCGCATCCTTCTCGGTCGTCACAATCATATCCGCCTTCACCGCCGCGGCCTTCGCGCGCACGTTGCTCACGTCCTCGCCGGTATACCGATGATGATCACGATAGATCAGGCTGTCGACCGGCGTCATCCCCAGCCGGATCGCCAGGGTGCGAAACGACTCCGGATCGGCGATGCCGCTGCAGAGCAGCGCCGTCTTTCCCCGGCACCGGGAGAGAGCCTCCATCGCGCCGCTCTTGACGGACACCATCGTCTCGGGGCGGAAGACCGCCTGCGCCACGGGAGCGGCGACGATCGGACGAAGCGATTCCACCACCGCCGCAGCCTGCTGCGGACGATCGGCCTTGGTCACGACAATCATGGTGGCCCGGGCCGCCGCATCGATCGGCTCGCGAAGCCGGCCGGCCGGAAACACCGCGCGCAGACCGTCGATATCCGTCGCATCGACCAGCAGCAGATCGGCGTCCCGATGCAGGGCAAGGTGTTGAAACCCGTCGTCGAGCAGGATGCACTCGACGGGAAATCGGTCCAAGATCCAACGCCCGAGTTCGTAACGGTCGGCGCCGACCGCCACGATCGCACCGGGACAGCGCCGCGCGATCAGATAGGGCTCGTCCCCCGCCTCCTCCGGTCCGACCAGCAGGCTCGCGCCGTCCGAGACGACCAGCCGCGGCGCCGACCCGGCTCGCCGGTACCCACGGCTCAAGATCGCGACCCGCCTGCCTTCTCCTACCAACCATTCGGCCAAACGGATGACCAACGGCGTCTTGCCGGTACCTCCGACCGTCAGATTGCCGACGCTTATGACCGGCACCGGCAACGTCCGCCGGACAAGCCAACCCCGCCGATAGAGCGCCGCGCGGACCCGCCCCGCGAAGCCATAGAGCCAACCGGCCCAGAGCAGCCACCACCGCACCTGTGATCCTGGCGTGAACAAGAGTGGTTATCGTCCGGCCATCAGCGGTTGCTGATCGGGCGCCGACATCGGTCTCGGGCGCCCGGAGATCTTCTGCAGCAACTCATCCACCGTATCGACCGTCGCCTGCAGCGCCCCCCGGTTCTCCTCCACGACCGAGCGGGCGGCGGAACCGATGCGCGCTCCTTCATCCGGACGATCGAGCAGCCGTTCGATCTGTGTCGCCAACTCCCTGCCGGTCACGCGCAGCCCTCCACCCGCTTGCAACAGCAAACCCGCGATCTCCGCGCAATGGTCCGTGTAAGGACCGAAGAGCACCGGCTTGCCCCACAGCGCCGGCTCAAGCAAGTTATGGCCTCCGACCGGCACGAGCGTACCGCCGACAAACGCGACGACAGCCTCCCGATACAATCCAGCCAACTCACCACGCGAATCCAGCAGGATGACCCGTGGCCCGGACCAGGCTTCGCTTCCGACCGCTGTCATGGCGGTTCGCCGGCGCACGGACAATCCCCGCGCGCGGACCATCGTCTCGACCTGCTCGGCCCGTTCGATGTGTCTGGGGGCCAGGAGCAGCAGCGTTGAGGGATGGCGTTCCGAGACGGACCGATATGCATCCACGAGCGCTTCCTCTTCGCCCGGATGGGTGCTCCCGGCGACGATCAACTGCTCGCCGTCATGCAATCCCAGGCTCGAGCGGGCCGATCGGCTGTCCGTCGATTCGGGGGTCGGTTGATCGAACTTGATGTTGCCGATTCGTTTCACCGCCCGCGCATCGGCCCCGAGCGCGATAATCCGCTCCGCGTCCCGGTCCGACTGCATCAGGCAGAGGGTCAGCGTTTGGATCATCGAGCGGTAGAACGACCGTACGGGCTCCCATTGCTGGCGGGCAAAGGACCGGCTCGAAAGCCGGCCGTTGACCAGCACCGTGGGAACGCCGGACCGGTGCAGGCGGCGCAAGAGATTCGGCCAGAGCTCGGTTTCCACGAACAGATAGAGCACCGGGCGCAGATGGTCGATCATGCCCGAGACGACCCACGGAAAATCGAGCGGCGCGTAACAGTGCTCGGCCACGCCGCGCAGCCGTTGTTCCACCGCTTCGCGGCCCGTTTCGGTGACGGTCGAGACGGCGAACCGGTGGTCGGGATGACGGCGATGGAGTTCCTTGACGAGCGGCGTCACCGCAACCACTTCGCCCAGCGAAACCGCATGGATCCAGACCAGCGGCCGTCCGTCCGGCAGGATAGACGGCGGCGTGAAGCCGAAGCGCTGCGGCAGTCCGCGCCGGCAACGTTTCTTGGCCAGCAAGAGGCACAGGATGACGGGAGTCGCGAGCAGGAGCAGCACATTGTAGAGGAGATACCACATGGCGGTCTGGACGGATCTTCGGTCCGGCTGAGCCGTACTCGATGCGCTCATCATCCCTCGGATCGCAACGATATCGCCTCGTCCGCTTGGGCGGTGAGCCGGTTCAACGCGTCTTCCAGCTCGACCCGCTTGGCCTCAAGCTCCTCAGGGCCGGCCGTGCGCGGCACGAGAATCGGCTTGCCCCACAAAAAGAGCCCTCGCGACCAGGGCCACGGGAGCATGAACCGATCCCAGCTCGCGAAGAGTTTTTTTTTGAGCAGGCCGCGGTGAGCGGCACGATCGGCAACCCGGTCGCTCTGGCCAACTGGATCACACCGATCTTCGCGACGTGCGCCGGCCCTTTCGGTCCGTCCGGGGTCACGACCAGATCCAGGCCGGAGTGGCCCAGACGGATCAGCTCGCGCAACGCCTCCACGCCGCCTCTCGTACTGGAACCCCTCACGGCGAGGAAACCGAAGCGCTCGACGATGCGCGCGATGATCTCCCCGTCTTGATGCTGGCTGATGAGCACATAGGCCCGCTCGCCGCGGTAGGCGAAGGGCATCATGAGCTGGCGCGCGTGCCAGAACGCAAAAATGGCGCGTTTCCCCTCCCGATACAACTCATCGGCGACTTCATGCCCTTTGCTCTCGATGCGCATCGACCGGCCGAGGCGGCGGATGATCCACGCGCCCACCGGCGGCAGCACCGAGAGCTTCACCCACCGTTCGACCCGTTTGCCCGCGGCGCTACTCATTGGGTACATCCTGGAACTGCATCGCGTGGAGCCGTTGGTAATGGCCTCCCCGGCGCAGCAGCTCTTCATGGGTCCCGACCTCGACGATTCTCCCCCGGCTGAGCACGACGATGCGGTCGGCGCGCTGGATCGTGGACAACCGGTGCGCGATCACGACCGTGGTGCGGTTTTGCATGAGGTTCGTGAGAGCGAGTTGCACGACGCGCTCCGATTCCGTGTCGAGCGCCGAGGTCGCCTCGTCGAGAATCAGCAGGGGCGGATCCCGGAGAATGGCGCGGGCGATGGCCAACCGTTGCCGCTCGCCGCCCGAGAGCTTGACGCCTTTCTCCCCGACCACCGTCCGGTAGCTTTGGGGAAGCCGCTCGATGAAATCGTGGGCGTAGGCCTGCGTGGCCGCCAGCGCAATCTGCTCGTCGGTCGCATCCTGCCGCCCGAAAGCGATATTGGCGCGGACGGAATCGTCGAACAGGACGACGTCCTGCGACACGATGCCGATCTGCGCGCGAAGCGACGCCAGCGTGTAGGACTGGATGTCGATGCCGTCGACGAGAATGCGGCCCGCTGTCGGCTCATAGAAACGGGGCAGCAGGTTCACCAGCGTGGTCTTTCCGCTGCCGCTGCTGCCGACGATGGCGACCATCTCGCCGGCCTTGATAGTCAGATCAATGTCGGTGAGCGCGGCCACGCTCTGGCCTTCGTAATGGAACGTCACATCCTGATAGACCACCGACTGGCTGATCGGGGGGAGGATCAAGCGCCCGCGCTCGACTTCCTGCTCGGTCTTGAGATCGATGACGCCGAAGACCCGTTCGGCCGCCGCCAGCGCCTGCTGGATCGTGTTGTTGGACCCGGACAGCCTCCGGATCGGCGTGTAGGCCATGAACATCGCCGTCAAAAAGGAAAAGAAGGATCCCGGGGTCATGGCGCCGCTGATGACGAGATACCCGCCGTACCACACGATCGCGGCCACGCCGACCACGCCGATGACTTCCATGTGCGAGGAGCCGAGCGAAGACACCTGAATGGCCTTCATCGTGGTGTTCAGGAACGCCTTGTTGCTGTCCCTGAACCGTTGCGCCTCCGCCTCCTCCCGGCCGTAGGCCTTGACCATGCGGATGCCGGCCAGCGTCTCCTGCAGCGTGGAGGCCATGTCTCCCATCCGCTCCTGGCCGCTGGCCGCGAGCGCGCGCAGGCGCTTGCCCATCCGCACCATGGTCACGACCGCGAGCGGGATCACGACGATCGAGAGCCCGGCGAGCTGCCAGTTCTGGTAGAAGATCACGCCGAGCATGGCCAGAAACGTGAGACCCTGCTGGAAAATATCTTTCAACACGCCGGCCACCGCATTGGCCATCAGCGTGACGTCGTTGACGACGCGCGAGACCAAACGGCCGGAGGTATTCGCGTCGTGGTAGCCGACCGGCAGGCGGATCATCTTCCCGAACAGTTCCTGGCGGATGTCGGTGATGACCTGGTTGCCGACATAGTTCATGAGATAGTTCTGGCCGTAGTTGAACGCGCTCTTCAGCACGGACACGACGAAGAGCGCGACCGGCAGCGCGAGCAGCAGCCCCTGGTTCTTGTTGATGAAGATCTCGTCCAGGACCGGCTTCACCAGCCACGCGTAGGCTCCGGAGAACACCGCCACGAGAGCGGAACAGACAAACGCCGCAACCAACCGCAACCGGTACGGCTTGAGGTAGCGGACCAATCGCATGAACCGATCTAGGCCCGACATTCGTCCAACACCACCTTGGCGGCCCGCATGGACGCGCCCGGTTCTCCTAACGTGTCTCGCACCTGCTGCAGGCTCTTCTTCATCTCGTCATACGCCCGTCGATCGTTCAGCAGACGTTCGGTCTCCCGGATCAGCCGTTCGGCCGTCGCCTCGCCCTGAATGAGTTCAGGAACCACCAACTGGCCGGCAATGAGATTCACCAGGCCGATCCATTTGACCCTGATCAGGCAGCGGGCCAGCCAGTACGTGGGCAGCGTGGTCTTATACAGCAGGACCATCGGCGTTCCGACCACGGCCGCCTGCAGGGTCGCGGTGCCGGAGGCAATCCATAATATATCCGAAGCGGCCATGACTTCGCTGGCCTGGTCCCGTACGAGGGTGACCGGAACGGAGCTGCCGTGCAGCTGTTCCCGGATCAGCGCATCCTTGATCGACGAGGCCTGCGCGAGGATGAACTGCGTCTTCGGATTGCGGGCGGCGAGCTCGGCCGCCGCCTTCAACAGCACCGGCATCAGCATTTCGACTTCGGCGACCCGGCTTCCCGGCAGGAGACCGACGACCGGGGCTTCCTGGTCGAGGCCGAACCGCCGACGCAACGCCGATCGATCGTACTGTGCGGCCACCGCATCCAGCAGCGGATGGCCGACGTAGGTGCAGCGGATGCCGGCCCGGCGGTAGATCTCCTCCTCAAACGGCAGGATGACCACGACGCGGTTGACCCGCCGCTGGATCCATTTAATCCGGCCTGGCCGCCAGGCCCAGATCTGAGGAGCGACATAATAGAGCACCTTCTGTCCGGCGGCCTTGGCGATCCGCGCAAAATGAAGGTTCAAGGCGGGATTGTCGATCAACACCACCAGATCCCAGCGTTCGGAACGCAGCACCCGCCTGATTGCGCGAATCCGCTGGATGATCGCCCGCACCGCCGAGAGGCCGACCAAGCCCATCACGTCGAGTTGCGGAACCCCCGGGACCAACGCCACCCCCGCGGCCTTCATTCCGGCGCCGCCGATACCGACCAGTTGCACCGAAGGATCCAGCGAGAGGATCTCTCTCGCCAGATTGGCTCCGTGCAGATCTCCGGAGGCTTCGCCGGTCACGATCAGAATGCGCGGCATGCTGTGATCCAGGCTAAGGTTCAGGTTAAGGTTTAGATTCGCTCCGTCTCAACCTGAACCTCAACCTTCTTCGGTCTGGTGGCGTTCAGTAAACGCTTCGATCGCTCTCAGCACTTGATGAGCCAGCTCCAACGCGAGTGCGCCGTCCTCACCGGACACGACCGGGCGCCCGCCGGTCCTTGCGGACTCGAGAAAGGACGCCAGTTGCAGCTTCAGCGGCTCCTCATCCCCCCCTTGCATCTGCTGGACGACGATGGAAGGCCTGGGTCCTCCCTGCTGTTCCCGGCGGCACACCATCCCCTGGCGCGTCTGGAAATCGATCGAGACGTAACTGTCGCGCTGAAAGACCCGGAACCGGCGCATCTTGTTCGTCGAGACCCGGCTGACGGTGAGGTTGGCGACGCAGCCGCCCTTGAACTGGATCCTGGCATTGGCAATGTCCACGGTGGACGACAGCACGGGCACACCGGCCGCCCGGACTTCTTCTACGGGACCGGGGTTGAATGAGAGAACGAGATCCAGGTCGTGGATCATCAGATCGAGCACCACGTCCACGTCGGTGCCTCGATCGCTGAAGCTACTGAGCCGGTGACATTCGACGAAAGCGGGACGGCCGATGTGCGGCCGCATCACCTGCATGACGGGATTGAAGCGCTCGCTATGGCCCACTTGAAGACAGAGGCCCCGCTGCTTGGCGAGATCGACCAGCTCCTGGGCCTCCGTCGAAGTCACGGCGATCGGTTTTTCCACCAACACGTGCTTCCCCGCAGACAGACAGGCCTTAACCACCGCATGGTGCGCCGAGGTTGGGACGGCCACGCTCACGACGTCCACGTGAGACAGGAGTCCGCCGATGTCGGGAAAGACCCTGGTGCCCAGCTTGTCGGCGATGACCTTGGCCCGGTCGGGCGAGAGGTCCACGATGCCGACCAGCTGTGAACCGGGGATCGCCGCGTAGAGACGCGCGTGGTGCTGCCCCAAATGGCCCACGCCGATGACGCCGGCCCGCAACGGGGTCATGTCGCCTGCTCGCCTCCGTTCGGTCCCGCGGTCGCCAGGCCGACCACGGCGATGCGGCACTTCTGCGCCTGCTGCAACATCTGCTCTCGGTCCAAGAGGATCGTCCGGCCCGCTTCCACCGCCAGCACCGACGCTTTGACCGATGCCATCACCTCAATCGTCCGCGGCCCGACGGCCGGCAGATCGAACCGCAAGTCCTGCTGCGGCTTGCATCGCTTGACGACGACGGCCCCTTCCTTCGCGAGCTGTCCGCCGCGCTTGATCGCTTCATCCGTCCCCTCGACCGCCTCGACCGCCACGACCACCCGATCCTTGATCACCACGCACTGGCCGATATCCAGAAGACCGATCTGCTGGGCCACATCCCATCCGTAACGGATGTCTTCCCACTGCTTCGCGTCCGGTTCCCGCTTCGTCAGCGTACCCTCTTCCGCCAGGATGCCGTCCAGTCCGAAGGTCGACTCGCATATGGTGATTCCTTCCTGCTCCAGCTCTTTGGCGATTTCCCGCAGGATGTCGTCGTCCTTCCAGAGAGCCAGCCTCGCGGCGAGCGCGAGCGCGCGGAAATCCGGCCGCACGGTCGTGAACACATGGGTTTTCTTGATGCCCCCGAGCATGACCACCTGCCGGACGTGATCGCCCTGAAACGCCTTGATCAGTTTGTTGAGCTGACCGATCTTGATCCAATGGATCCGGTCCACGTGCTCGGCGAGCGCGGGATCCGTTTCACCTTCGTGCGCCACCGCGGAGATCTGATAGCCGAGCTTCCTGGCGTTGTCGGCGAAGATGATCGGAAAGCGCCCGTTGCCGGCAATGAGACCAAGCCGCTCGCCGTTTTGGAGGTCCGGAGTCTTGGTCACATGTCCTCCGACTCTTGCTCGTGGACCACCGATCGGCAGATGCCCCGCTTGGTCCCTTCCAGGAACGTCAGCACGGTCATGACATCCGGCTGATCGTTGAATTCCGCCTTCGCAAGCTTCGCCGCCTCCGCGGTCCGGTGGCCCGATCGGAACAAGATGTCGTAGGCCCGCTTGAGCACGGCGATCCGGTCGGCTGAAAAACCGTGCCGGCGCAGCCCGACGGAATTGAGCCCGTACATCCGCGCGCGATAGCCTCCCGCGGCCCGCATGAAGGGGGGCAAGTCCTGCCCCAGAGCGCAGCACCCCCCCACCATCGAATAGGCGCCGATGCGCACGTACTGATGGATGCCGCTCAACCCGCCGATGATCGCATGGTCGCCGATGGTGATGTGGCCGGCCAAACTCGCGGCGTTGGCCAGAATGAGATGGCTGCCCAGATGGCAATCGTGCGCCACGTGCACGTACGCCATGAGAAAATTCTTGGACCCGATGGTGGTCTCGCCGCCGCCTTGCACGGTCGCGCGGTTGACGGTGACGTATTCGCGGAGGATGTTGTCGTCCCCGATCAGAACTCGGGTGGGCTCCCCCTTGTACTGCAGATGCTGCGGCGGGCCCCCGACCGAGACGAAGGGATGCAGCTCGCAGCGCTCTCCGATCTGCGTCCAGCCTTCAACGCTGACATGGGAGAACAGCTTCGTACCTTTTCCGATGGTCACATGCTCGCCGACCACACAGAAGGGGCCGACGACCACGTCGTCGGCCAATTTCGCCTTGGGATGAACGACGGCTTGAGGATGAATCTGCACGCGCTACCTCCAGTCAACGTTGATCGTTGCTCGCACATTCCTGCTCACGCACGGGCTGACGCACGCGGAACGATTCACGTCGGCGCCTCCTCTTCGGTCACCATGGCAGTGACTTCTGCTTCACAGACCAGCTCGGTCTCCACGAACGCCTTCCCCTGCATTTTCCAGAACGGCGCGCGTTTCTTCACCACATCGATTTCGAACCGCAGCCGGTCCCCCGGGACGACGGGCTTGCGGAATTTCGCTCCATCCACCCCGGTCAGATACACGACGGGCCTCTTGCTCTGCCCCATCGACTTGAACGCCAGCAGCCCGCCGACCTGAGCCATCGCCTCCAGAATCAACACGCCGGGCATCACCGGACGCCCGGGAAAGTGCCCCTGGAAAAACGGCTCGTTGATCGTGACGTTCTTGATCCCCACGATCCGCCGGTCCGGATCCAGCTCCAGTACGCGGTCGACCAGAAGAAACGGATACCGGTGCGGCAAGAGCGCTTGAATGTCGGCCTGTTCCATCACGGACATCGTCGCATCCTCCATACCAAGCTTCGCTTGAGCCGCTCGCTTCGATCAAATGCGAGCGGATAGTTATTTTGCCTCACGCTTGATTCCTCAATATCGAGATCGCTATCCCCACCTCGATCAACGATGGCGGGTCTCGCCTGCGACATGCGGGGGTTCGCATGGCCCGGAGCGCGGTCGCGATAGCGACGGCGAGCACTGTTCGAAGGTCCGTTCAGCCGAAGGATGGAACGGACCAAGTTGCGCAGTCGAGCGACGCCGGGCCATGCGGTTTGAACCCTCGCCGGAGCAGAGCGAGACCCGCCATTTCTACACAATCGCCTCATCGCTATTTATTCTGCTTGTCGAATTCCTTCACGACCTGATCAGTCAGGTCCAACGCCGGCTGGTGATAGATGACGATCCGGATCGCCCCCTCGTTGCCCTTATCGATGATCGCGACGTAGCCATCGCGCTGCGCGACCGCCCGGGCCGCCTCTTGGACCTTCTTCCCGTATTCGGCGACCATCTCCCGCTGCTTCTGCTGAATCTCGCGGTTGAAGTCGGCCAGCCGCCGCTGGTAAGCCTCGATCTTCGCCTGGAATTGCCCCTGTTTCTCCTGCTTGGCCTGATCGCTCAGGTTGGCATCCTGAAGTGATTGCTCCAGCTCCTTCAGCTCCTGATCGTCGGAATTGATGATCTTCTGCCGGGTCACGGAGTAGGCTTTCAGTTCCTCCAGCGCGCGGTTGCCTGCTTTCGACTTTTCGATGACGGCCTGCTGATCCATCACGCCGACCCGCAACGGCTCGGCTGCCCAGACCGGCGCGGCCGCCGACATGGCTACGACCATGACCGTCAACCCTTTTCCAAATCCAATGCTCATGCGATGCTCCTCCTCTTACTCGCCCGCCTCACGCTCGTCCCGCCGCTCACGGGTATTCGCGGTTGAACTCTTCGATCACTTCGCTGGTGATGTCCAGTTCCGGCTCTCCATAGATGGCCGGCCCGCCCTTGCCCTTGTCGATCACGATCTGCAGGCCGTGTCTCTTCGCCACTTTGCCGACCACGATTTCCACCTTGTCGCGAAAACCGTCGAGCACGTCCTTCTGCTTTTCCTGGACCTCCCGGTTCAGCTCCCCCGCCTTTTGCTGATACTCCGCCATGCGCCGCCGGAAGATCTGCTCCCGCTCGCTCTTGGCGGCCGGACTCAGCACGCTCGCCTGCTTGACGAAGTCTTCCTCCATCCGCCGGAGCTCCTTTTCATCCATCTCGATCAGCGCCTGACGACTCTTCGAGAAGGTGGTCAGCGTATCCTTCGCCTTCTTGCCCGCGTTCGACTCGTTGAGCAGCTTGGTCGGATCGACGAGGCCGATGCGTCCTTCGATTTTCGTGCTGGCGCAGCCGGCGCTCGCGCCGATGCAGAGAGCCAGAACAAGCACGGCGGCCCGCTGCAGCCTATGAGAACGGTTCCAAGACATAGATCGTGTTCCTTCCTGCCTAGTCCGCATCATTCACGAGAGTTCGTGACGAAACCACGGAGATGACCTTGTCGCAGCGGCATATCGGCGGTTGCAGTAGAAGTCATCGTGGATCACGCGGGCTAGAACAATGAGCCGATGGTGAACTCAAACACTCCTTTGCGCTCGCCCGGCCTGGGATCGAGATTGATACCGTAGGCCGCGCGCAGCGGCCCGAACGGCGAGATCCACCGCCCTTCGAGGCCTGCGGCCGGCCGAAGATCGAACGACACCTGTTCGTCGGCGGCGAACCCTTTCCCATAGTCGAAGAAAATGACGCCGTTCAGCTTGGCGTCTGACGAGATCGTGAAAATGAAGTCGTTGTTGAAAATCAGCTGCCGCGCGGCGCCCAACAGCGATCCGCTTTCGGTCACGGGCCCCGCTCGGCCGAACACGAAACCTCGCATCGTGTTGATGCCTCCGACGAAGAACAGCTCCGTCAGCGGAACCGGCTTGCCGTTGAGACCCTCGGCAGCGCCGTACCGCACACGGAAGGAGAATCGGGTGTCCATGGGCAACGGCGTATATTTAACCACATCCAAATAGTACTTGAGGAAATTGTTGGTACCGCCCAGATACGGCGTACCCAGGTCGAAGCCGACGCTCGAACGCCATCCGGTTCGCGGATCCAGATAATAATCCCTCGTATCCCGCGCGAGCGAGGTGCGGAACCCCGTCGTCGTCTGGGTCCCCAACTGCTGCAGGACCACCTCCGGGGCGCCGGCGATCGGATCGCTGAAGTTGAGCTGCTCCGCCACGAGGCTGAAGCTCCCGGTGACGTACTCCGAAAGCCACCGGCCGAAGGTAATGCTCGCGCCGGTCTTTCGCTCGAAATAGGTGATGTAGTTCGTCTGGCTCCGGAAGATGTCCAGCTGCATGGACGTGAGTGAATCGTTCAGGTACGGGTTCCGGAAGGTGATCAGGCCGAGGGTACGTTGTTGGCCGAGCTGGCCGCGGATCCGGCCCATCCAACCGTTGCCGCCCAGGTTGCCCTCTGTGATGTCGGCGATGGCCACGAGCCGGTCCAAGGTGCTGAATCCGCCGCCGACGCTGAACTGCCCGGTCGCCTTCTCCTTGACCCGCACGTTGAGATCCACCTTGTCCGCATCCACCTGCTGGGGCAGGATTTCGACGGTCTCGAAGAAGTTGAGGTTGTTCAGCCGCTGGAAGCTGCGTTTCAGGGACGGCGTGTCGATGACGTCCTGTTCGTCCACGCGCAACTCGCGCCGGATGACGTTGTCCTTGGTCTTCTCGTTGCCGTTGATGTTGATCTGCCGGATCCGCATCATCTCACCCTCCCTGATGTTCAGGGTGATGACGGCGGTCCGCTCTTCCGGATTGGGCGTGACGTTGGGGACGACGTCGGCAAAGGCGTAGCCCTTGCTGCCGTACAAGTCGGTCAGCCGGGTGATCTCGTCCCGGATTTTCTGACGCTGGAAAATTTCCCCTTCTTTGATTTTCAGCTTCTCCCGCAGCTCCGGCTCTTCGAACACCGTGTTGCCGCGGAACCCGACCTCGGCCACCGTGAACGGTTCGCCTTCGACGACGGGATAGGTGACGGTGAACCATTTCTTGTCTTCACTCAGGTCGACCGCCGGCAGACCGACCTGCGCGTTGAGATAGCCGCGATTGAGCAGGATTTCCTTGATCCGCTCCACGTCGTTGTTCATTTCCTCCCGCTTCAGCACCCCGGCGTCGGAGAGGAAGGACGGCAGCTTGAGTTGGGTGATGATGCCGTACCATGGCACCCACTCCCGGGTCGCCATGACCTTGAACATGTCGTCCTTGGTCGCCGCGCGCAGCCCTTCGAAGTTCACCGTTTTGACTTTTGCCTTTTCGCCTTCCTTCACGAAAAACGTGAGCCGCTTGCGGTCCTCGTCGAGGGTCTGCACCACGGGGATGACTTGGCAGTCGAAGAAGCCGTCTTCCTGGTAGGCCAGGCGGATTTTCTCCGCGCTTTCCTTCGCCTGTTGCTGGTCGAGGAACGCCTGATTCTTGATGGTGATCTTTTCCTTCAACTTATCGTCGCTCAGTTCCTCGTTGCCGTCGAACACGATTTCCGTGATGAACGGCTTTTCACGAACCAGGAACGTGAGCCCCATGCCGTCCGGCGTGGAGTCCGTCTCGACCTGCACGTCTTCGAAGTAGCCGGTATCGTACAGGATCTTGATCTGGCCACGGACGTTCTCCGGCGTATAGGGATCGCCCACCTTCAGAGTCAGCCGGCCGGCGATGGCCTGCAGCTCGATTTTTTTGTTCCCTCGGATGTCGATTGAGGACACCTTGGCCCCGTTGGACTGGGCCAGGGCTTCGACCGCCAGCGTGACGCCGCTCAGCAGGGAGACCAACACGACCAGGAGCCAGAACAAATCGGCTGCAAGCCCCTCCCTCACTGATGTGGTGCTCCATGCATAAACGGCATACACGACAGACGCGATCAGCGCACACTCCACCGGGCTCGAACGTGAAACGACAACCTGTGTCGGGGCTTCCGTCGCAGGCAACGTAGATCCTGAACCATTGCTGACGGCGGCCATGAAGGCAATTGACGTGAGAAATCGATGCGCTCGATGCAGACGCGCCCTCACGAACGAATCGCGCAAAACTGATGGATTATATGAAGCAAGTATTTCAATGTAAAGCGGTTTGGACCGGTCGGCTCCCCGCAACGCGCGGGCCGTACCGATGACGCATTTCTTGACTTCACCTACCCCATCACATACTATCAACTTATGTCGCGCTCGAACGTCCGAAAGGCCATCATTCCAGCCGCCGGAATGGGCACCAGATTTCTTCCCGCCACCAAGGCCTCGCCCAAGGAAATGTTGCCGCTGGTCGACAAACCGCTGATCCAATACGCGGTGGAAGAGGCCGTCGCCTCCGGCATCGAAGACATCATCGTGGTGACGGGCCGGGGTAAGCGGGCCATCGAAGATCATTTCGACCGTTCGGTTGAGTTGGAAGAAAATCTCAAGGGCAACGGCAAGGCCCAGCTGCTCAGCCAGATGCGGCACATTTCCAATCTGGCCAATTTCTGTTACGTCAGGCAATCCGAAGCGCTCGGCCTGGGGCACGCGGTGCTGTGCGCCCAGCGGCTGATCGGCGACGAGCCCTTCGCCGTGATCCTGGGCGACGAGATCATCGACGCCCAAGTGCCGGGCCTGGCCCAGCTCATCCATACCTACAAGCGCCGGAACGGCGCGGTGCTCGGCGTCCAGGAAGTTCCGCACCAGGAAGTGAACCGCTACGGGATCGTGTCGCCGGGCAAGCTCGCGAGCGGGCTGCATCGGGTGCTCGACGTGGTCGAGAAGCCGTCCCCATCGGATGCGCCATCGAACCTCGCGGTCATCGGGCGCTACGTGCTGCCCCCGGAAGTGTTTCCGATCCTGCGAAAGACCAGACCCGGCAAGAACGGCGAGATCCAGCTCACGGACGCCTTGAAGGAGCTGGCGCGCGCCGAGCCGATGTACGCCTTGGAGATCCAGGGGCAACGGTACGATGCCGGCGATAAGCTGGGCTTCCTCATCGCGACGGTGGAGTTCGCGCTGAAGAACCCCGCGCTCGGCTCGGAATTCGCCGACTACCTTCACGCGCGGATGGCGCCTCAGAGGGAAAAACGCCGACCTCGCGCCCACAAGGCCTGACCGCGCCACCGATTACTTCACCAGATCTGAGCCACCGTGTGGTTTAGATAGCACGGGACCATGAGACCATATCCATGAGCGATTCAATAGAACAGGACCTGACCCCGCCGCAGAACGTCGAGATTCCCGACCAGCTGCCGCTGCTTCCCGTGCGCGACATCGTCGTCTTCCCCTACATGGTTCTTCCCCTCTTTGTCGGCCGGGACATGTCGATCAAGGCGATCGAAGCGGCTCTGGCCGGAAATCGGATGATCTTCCTCGCGACCCAAAAGGCGCTGGACGTGGAGAATCCCACGCCGGAAGACATCCACGCCATCGGCACGGTCGGCATCATCATGCGGATGCTCAAGCTGCCGGACGAGCGCATCAAGATCCTCGTCCAGGGCATCTCCAAGGCCAAGATTTCCGGCTACATCCAGACCGAGCCCTATTATTCCGTGCGAATCGAGAAATTAACCGAGGCGAAAGCCACCGGCTCCACGTTGGAGACCGAAGCGGTCATGCGCACGGTCAAGGAGCAGATCGAGCGAATCGTGAGCCTGGGCAAGGTGCTGATCCCCGACGTCATGGTGGTCATTGAGAACCTGGAGGATCCGGCCCGGCTCGCCGACATGGTGGCGTCCAACCTCGGCCTCAAAGTCGAGGTGACCCAGGCGGTGCTCGAAATCACCGATCCCGTCAAGCGGCTGCGCAACGTGAGCGAGATTCTCTCGAAGGAAATCGACGTGCTGTCCATGCAGCAGAAGATCCAGGCCCAGGCCAAGGGCGAAATGGACAAGACGCAGCGCGAGTATTTCCTGCGGGAGCAGCTGAAGGCGATTCAGAAGGAGCTCGGCGAGCTGGACGAGCGGACGGAGGAAATCGCCGAATTCCGGAAACGCGTCAAAGAAGCCAAGATGCCCGAGAAGGTCCTCAAGGAAACCGAGAAACAGCTCAAGCGTCTGGAAAAGATGCACCCCGACACCGCGGAGTCCGCGACCGTCCGCACCTATCTCGAATGGATGGTGGAGCTGCCCTGGTCGAAGAAGTCCAAGGACAACCTGGACCTCAAGGCCGCCGCCAAAGTCTTGAACGACGACCATTACGACCTGGAGAAGGTCAAGGAGCGGATCCTCGAATACCTGGCCGTCCGCAAGCTGAAAGAAAAAATGAAAGGCCCGATTCTCTGCTTCGTCGGTCCTCCCGGCGTGGGCAAGACCTCGCTCGGCAAGTCCATCGCCCGCGCGCTGGGCCGCGAGTTCGTCCGGATCAGCCTGGGCGGCGTGCGGGACGAGGCGGAAATCCGCGGCCATCGCCGCACCTACGTCGGCGCGCTGCCCGGCCGCATGATCCAGGGCATGAAACAAGCCGGCACCAGCAACCCGGTGTTCATGCTGGACGAGATCGACAAGGTCGGCATGGATTTCCGTGGAGACCCGTCGGCCGCCCTGCTCGAAGTGCTGGACCCGGAGCAGAACAGTTCTTTCACGGACCATTATTTGGGCGTGCCGTTCGATCTGACGGAAGTGATGTTCATCACGACCGCCAACCTGATCGATCCGATCCTGCCCGCCCTGCGGGACCGCATGGAAATCATCGAGATTCCCGGCTACACCGAAGAGGAAAAGCTGGGCATCGCGCAACGGTATCTCATCCCGCGCCAACTCAGCGAACATGGGATAACCGAAAAGCACATCAAGATCTCCGAGCCGGCCATCCGCCAGATCATCATGCACTACACGAGAGAGGCCGGCGTCCGAAACCTCGAGCGCGAGATCGCCAACGTGATGCGGAAAGTGGCGAAGAAGGTCGCGGAGGGCAAAGGTCTTGGGTTTCCGGTCAATCCGGGCAACCTGCACAAGTATTTGGGCGTGCCGAAATTCGTGCCGGAAGCCGAACTGGAGAAGGACGAAATCGGCGTGGCCACCGGCCTGGCCTGGACGGAATCGGGCGGCGATGTGCTCTATATTGAAGCGACGGTCATGAAGGGTAAAGGGGCGTTGACCCTCACCGGCCATCTGGGCGACGTGATGAAAGAGTCCGCCCAGGCGGCGCTGAGCTATGTCCGCTCGCGGGAGCGAAGCCTCGGCATCAATCCCGACATGTTCAGCAAGCAGGACCTCCACATCCACGTGCCGGCCGGCGCCATCCCGAAAGACGGCCCGTCCGCCGGCATCACCATGGCCACCGCGATCGCGTCGGCCATGGCGCAGATCCCGGCCCGGCGCGACCTGGCGATGACCGGCGAAATCACGCTGCGCGGGCGCGTGCTGCCGATCGGCGGGCTCAAAGAGAAGATTCTCGCGGCCAAGCGGGCGAAGCTCATGACCGTGATCCTGCCGAAGCGGAACCGGAAAGACTTGGACGAGATTCCCAAGCACATTTTGAAGGGCATCCAACTCGTCTTCGCCGACACGATGGACGAGGTCATGAAGGTCGCGCTGCGCAAACCGTCGAAGGCCGTGCGCACGTCGAAGAAACCTCAGTCTCCGCGGGAACAGCCGCGCAAGCCGCAGACCCGCGTGATCGTCCACAAACGGGCCGGCAGGTCGGTCGGCATCCACTCCAGCCTTTCAGCCAAACCGCGACGACGTTCGCGCTAGCGCGCATTATCCATGGCGGTTCGTCGCGAAATTGCGGAGTCGCGTTGCGAGACGGGCCCCAAACAATCCACAATTGCAGCAGAAGCGTTCATGGATGATTCGCGCTAACATGGCATCGCCGGCCGGGCACAAGGCGCGTCCGCTCCGCGAATTCGACCTGATCCGCTCGCTCCGCCGCCTTTGCGCGGGCCGCGACTCCTCCGTACGACGAAGCATCGGCGACGACACGGCCGTGACGACCGGTCCTCCCGGACGCGACATGCTGCTGACGACCGACTTGCTCGCCGAAGGCGTACACTTCGACCGGCGGACCGCCGCATTTTCCGACATCGGGTTCCGCAGCGCCGCGGCGAACTTGAGCGACATCGCGGCGATGGGCGGCGAACCGAAATACTTATTGATCGCTTTGGCTCTTCCGGACGGGGCCACGAGCCGTGAGGTGCACGAGCTGTATCGGGGTATGCTGGCGGCTTGTCGGCCGCACCGGGTTCTGGTGATCGGAGGAGACACCTCCGCTTCGACCGGTGGCTGGTTCATCGGCGTGACCGCGGCCGGGACGGTCGAACGGGGACGGGCCCTGCTCCGCAGCGGCGCGCATGTAGGCGACGCCATCTACGTCACCGGCACGCTCGGAGACTCGCTGGCCGGACTGGCATTGGCCAATGAACGCGCCGGTCGCAACAGGCGATCGTCCCGGATCGCGAGCCTCCCGCCGCAACAGCGAAAGTTCTTGCTCGGGCGGCATCTGCGGCCGGACGCGCGCGTGGCCGTCGGCCGCTGGCTGGTCCGGACACGGCTCGCGACGTCGGCCATCGATCTATCCGACGGCCTCTCGGGAGACATCCGGCACCTCTGCGAAGAAAGCCGGGTCGGCGCCGAAATCGACACGGCGTCGCTCCCCCTCTCGCCGGCCGGTGTGGCCTATGCAAAAGCCACCGGATCGGATCCCGTCGAGATGGCGCTGGCCGGAGGCGAAGACTACGAGCTCCTGTTCACGATCCCGCACGCGAAGCACGGGCGGCTCGAACGAGCGGCTCGGCACAAGGGATGGCGCCTGACAAGGATCGGGACGATCAAGCCGGCGCGATTCGGCATTCACGTTCGATCGGCAAAGGGTCTGCGACCGCTCCCGGTCACGAGCTACCGGCACTTTCAATCACCGCGTTGAGCAACCGGCAGGATTCATGGCTTCCTTCCGCTCCCTCTTGCGCCAACTCCTCCATTTGCAGGAATCTCCCGAGCGTACGGCTTTGGCCTTCGCGGTCGGCGTCGCCATCGCCTTCTGTCCATTCTACGGCCTCCACATGGCGCTGGTGGTTTTCTGTGCCTGGGCCTTCCGGTTGAATTTCGTCGCCGCGATGGCCGGCGCCCTGGTCAACAATCCCTGGACGCTGGTGCCGGTTCTCGGCGCCACGTACTGGACCGGCGCGCTCATCCTGGGCCGGACCGAAGTCCCCACCTTCGACTGGCATGACCTGAGCTTCATGGCCGTCTATCAACAGGTGATGCCGTATGCCGTGCCGTTCGCGCTCGGAGGAGCCGTCTTGAGCCTGATCGGCGCGCTCCTGGCCTATCCCCTCGCCTATTATTTAGTCAGGAAGTACCGCCGGGCCGTTCCGGCGCCGGCGCACCAGATCGTCCAGCATGCAACGGTTCAATCGCCGCTGAGCAGGCCCGGCGCGGAGCCATTGCCGCCCCGCGATCCGCTGGGCTAAGATAAATGCGTCTATGACGCCGCCGGATTCCCCGCGTTCATCCAACGCACCCTACGCGCGTGCATCCAATGCACCTTACGATGGTTCGGCGCTGATCGCCGATCCCATTCACAAGTACGTGTCCTTCACCGTTCCCTACGCGCAAGCCGATCAGCATGAGCGGACCGAGAAGGACTTGATCGATTCGCCCTGGGTCCAGCGGCTTCGCTACATCTATCAGTTGCAGAGCGCGCGTTGGGTCTATCCATCTGCGGAGCACACTCGTTTCGTGCACTCGCTCGGCACCATGCACGTGGCGGGACAGTTCGCCAAGCATCTGTATCCCTTCTTGAAGAAGGTGGCGCCCGACGCACCGTCCGAGCACTACGTCGAGTCGTTCCTCCGCGTGACCGCGCTGGCCCACGACATCGGACACGGCCCCTTCTGCCACTTCTTCGACGATAATTTTCTGCACAGCTTCAACGCGAGCCACGAACGGCTGGGGCAGATCATCATCCGCGATTATCTCGGCCCGATCATCCGGAAAATCCGCCGCAGTCCCTCCGGGCCCTTCCTGAAGGGAGAGGAGCTCAACCCGGATCAGATCGCGCACGTCATCCTCAAAGAAAAAGGCAAGGACAACTCCCGCCTGCCGCGATGGCTCAACGTCCTGCAGCCGGTGATCGGCGGCAGCTACACGGCGGACAATCTCGATTACGTGCTCCGCGACTCCTACATGTGCGGCGTGGCGGTGGGCCCGGTTGATCTGACCAGGCTGATCCACTATACGATCATTACCGACAAGGGCTTCACGATCCACAAGACCGGGCTTCCGGCGCTGCAGATGTTCCTGAACACGCGGATGTATCTGTACTCCAACGTCTACTTCCACCGGACCACTAGGGCCATCGACATCCACCTGCGGGACATTTTCGGCGAGACGATGAAGCTGATCTTCCCCCACGACCCGCGAAAGAAGATGGACGACTACCTCACGCTGACCGATTGGTCGCTGCTCGAGCATACGCGCGCCTGGCGGAAGTCTCGTCAGAGCGAAGAGCGGCGCCTTGGCGAGGAATGGGCGAGGATTCTCGACCGCAACGTGAAATGGAAAATGGCCTACAGCACCGTGTTGAAGGAAAAAGGGCAGGAACGCGGCATGGACTTTCCCAGCGATGAACATTTCGCCAGGCAGATCAGAAAGGAACTGCCGGCGCCGCTCCAGAAGATCGAGTTTCGCGTCGATATGGCCCCGCTGGACCCTCGTCCCGATCCCAAAGACCGGCGCGGCAATCCCCTCTATGTCTACGATCCGGGCACGAAGCAGGTCTCAGTCGAACCGCTGGAGGAATTCTTGGATCTCCTTCCGACACGTCTGGTCCAGTTCCGCATCTACTCCCACGACCATGAACACGACGCAGCCCTTTCCCGCGCAGCCGCCACGGTCTTGAACAAGACGCCGTCCAGCCTCGAATCCAATTACTAGCTTCCTCTTCTGTCATGCTCGCGAAGCTTGTCCCCGCATGTTTTAAGCGGGGAGCGGGCATCCATCTCTCATCAAGACTCAATGCTGAGGAGAAAGCGTCGCCTGGATTCCCGCTTCCGCGGGAATGACACACTTCAGTGCTTCCAATGGCAAGCTGACCCACCACCGTCCCCCTTCAACGAATAGATGTGAAAGGCGGGCTTTTTGAACAGCCTGCTAGGCCGACACCTTCAGTGACCGGCGCTTCCAAATGAGCGATTTGTGCTCCTCCAGCATCGTTCGCTGATCGACAGAGGGAGTGAGGAGCCCGTGCAGATGCGCGGGGAACCGGCGTTCAAATTGCTCGATCGCTTTCGACGCTTCTTCGTCGCAGCCGGTGCGTGTGAGCAGGTCAATCAGTCGAAGATACGCCGGTGCGATGAGGCACAGATGGCGGGAGTCGGCGGCACGCTCGATCACATGGCGGTAGCCCGCGACGGCGCGATCGGCCTCGGCGGTCTCCAGACAGAGCCCTTCGAGCATGTGCACGTTGATGCGGTCCGTATTGGCGCTGACACTCTTTTCCCATTCTCCCGTCACCAATGCGCACAATTCTTCCGGCGACAGCCGGATCACGGTCTTCCTGGACGCCCGCTGCAGTCTCGTGACGACCTCTCTCGCCTCCAGCCATCCGCCGTACAGCCCGATCAAACGACCCTGGCAACGGCCATCGGCCTCGCAAGGCCCATCCGTGGGAGAAAAACTTTTCTTGTCCGCTTTCGTCGAGAGGAAGACCCGGCCCTGTGCCTGGCTGCAGACGGGGCACAGCACCGCCCCCTGCGGCGCGGCGTAGACATACATGCGGATGAGCGATCGATCGAATAGATCGACGGCGAGGATGCGCCCAGCCCGGACCTGCGCCTGGTGGAAGAGCCACAATCCCAGCAATGCCGCGATGGCCAAGGCATACGTCGTCACTTCAAGGCTGAGGTATCCGTGGTCTCCCATCTCCACTCCATCGACGAAAGGAAATGAATCCAGCTTACCACTACGCTTCAAAAACCCAAGGAGATCTTGACTTCGCCCTCAGAAGCCTCACGAACGGTAATGACGGTTTCGCTGTTCCAGGCGCTGAACTCTTGCGATACTCATCAGACAGAACAGCAGGAGGACCTTATGGCTCGCTTCACAGCCTTCGCGGTTTCACTGGTCGTCGCGATCAGTCTCCTTGCGGCTTCGCCGGCATCGGCACAAGCGCCCGGCAACCATCCACCGGCCAACGCCGGCGCCATCCTGAACGCTCTTCCACCCGACCTGTACAAGAAAGTTGAACGATTGGCTCAATTGCTCGACCAGAAGATCAAGGCAGGCCAGCTGACAGACGCACAACTCCAGCAGGAACTCATGTCAGGACGGCTGGAGCAGACCATCCGTGGCCTTGGTCCGGAAGCCAACCGATTGATGGATGACCTTCAATCAGCGATGCAGAGCGGCACAGGCCTTGGTGAAGACGCGTTGATGCCCTTGTTCGGCGGGTTGGGCGGAAAATAAACCTTCTACTTCGACGATCAATACAGATTGTCGCGATAATCGCGCTTCAAACCCTTTTCCATAACACCGGGAACCGACACCGTCGCGCGCACCAATTTGGCCTGCACGCCCCTGACCTTGCTGCCTTTGATATGGGCGACGAACAGCGCCGCGGGATCGATGCCCTCGGCTCGCGGCAAGACCGGCCACAACTGTGCCTTCGCCAGGGCCGCGCTGTCGCGCACGGTCAACGCGGGCTGCTCGATGCAGGTCACGAGCAACGGTGTCTTGCCTGCGACGGAAAACCCGGCTCGCCGATCGGGGTCGGCTGTGATCCGCGCCGTACCGGACAATATGGCGACCTTCGTACAGCCTGGAATCAGCGCGGCAGCCGCGACGTGCGGCTGGGCCAGAATGTTGCGAAAGCTGTCGACGCGGCGGTTTCCGGGACGGTCCGGGTACCAAACGCTGCCCTGGTGGACGCGCAGCAGCATGTTCTCGGGATCGCCTTTGGGGCTGACATCGGCATGCCCCTGCGCATCGACGGTCGCAAGCGCCATGAAGCGGCTTGCCGCAAGAAAGGCCGCCGCGTCATCCGGTGTCTTGCCTGGGACCGGCGCCTCCCAGAACTTCGAACGGATCAGCGCCTTCGCGCAATGGACATAGCATTCCTCCACCGCCACCTCGATCTCACCGCCGCCGACCGCCACCACTCGGCCGCCGACGCGCAAGGTCTCGCCGACGCTGGGCGTCAGAAACAGCCCGCCGAATCCCAATCCTTCCCGCGCAAGATGAGGGTCGTCCAGCGCCGCCTCTGGCAATCTCAACCGGAACGCATCAGGTGCCTGCACGAACCCCTGCTCACCCCCACCCAGCGTCATGCCGACGTGCCGACCGTCACCGAACGCGGCAAACAGCAGCGGCGACGCCGCGATCCACCGGCGCGCCCCATCGTCCAGATGATCGATGACTTTTAGATCGATCGCCTTGGGCCTCTTGCCGATGCAAGCCTCCAATACGGCGAGACTGTCGATTGAATCACTCACGCCATCCCCCTACATATCGAACAGGTTCCGCGGTTTCTTCAGCGTGACTGTACCACGATGCGCGACCATCTCAGAAATGGTCCAGCAGTGGGTCAGTTTGCCATCGGAGCACCGAAGTGTGTCATTCCCGCGGAAGCGGGAATCCAGTCAAGGCCTTCTCCTCCGCACTGAGTCTCGATGAGATGGATGCCCGCTCCCCGCTTAAAACATGCGGGGACAAGCTTCGCGGGCATGACGCAAGAGGAAACTGACCCACTCCCAATGGTCTATACCGGTTGTCCTTTCCGGCCTGATTCTGTCATAGTGCGGCATGCGCAAAATACTCGCATGCAGTCTTATCATGTTCCTATGCGGTTGCTCGGCCAATTTGGCCGACATTCGGAAAAACCCGCCGAAACAGTCCGCGACCTTTGCCACGTCTCCTGCTTCGATGGCGGCTTGTGTGCAGCAGAGCACTGAGAAAGTCGCTTCGCCCTATGAATCCCGCCTCGTCGTCAGTCCTGACCAAAAAGAGTACTACATCACCGCCACCCGCAACGCCGACAGCCTGGCCAAGGAGCCGCTCATCGGTGTCGATGTCTTCATCGTGGCCTTCAACGAGGGGGCCCTTGTCGAGTTACGCGAGGGCGATGCGGACGGCCGTACCCTTGCCCGCCACGTCTGGCTGATCGTGGAATCCTGCGGCGAGAAGACCGCAGATCCCAACTTTCTGTCTCCGTCCCCTGCCCCGGCAACGCCCAAACCGAAGATGCCCTGAACGGCGCCGACCGTATTCCTCTGATAGGAGCCTGGTACAGTTCTACAAGCCCGCGCTAACCGACTGACTATCGGTGCAGCTGCGCAAATGCCAGGGTGCCGATCGCTGGAGAAATGGCTTATGACGGCTTTGAGGAAGTGAAAGCGTAAATGGTTGGTCGAGAATCGGATGTCCTATTCGGATGTCCTCTTATGTGCCAGTTCTGAGCTCCGCCTCTAGTGGATGTCCCTTGCGAAATCGGCTGACGCCGAGGACGCTAAAGCCCAACACCCGGCCTTGTTCATCGACCCGTTCCATGACCGCATCGTGCGCAGTGGTCCTCATAAAGCCAGGCGCCTCACGAAACTGTACTTCGAGATAGTCCGCTTCCGGATCGAACCAAACTTTCAGTTTCTCGGCCATATGGTTTCTCCCGCTTTGAGTTGATCGGTCAGATAGGCGGTCACCACAAACGCGTCATCTGGAGCGTACTTTACCACGACGCAGAGTAACAACCTCGATATTTCTTAGCCTACTTCATGGTCTGGCCGGAGCCGGCTCGACACGCTCTTGAATCTTGACCCAGGCCTCCCATCCGTGGCGCTTCGCGGTGCTCATGATGGCCTGCCGGGCCGTCGCGATGCTGCGGGCCATCTGCTCCCGGTTCGCACCGGCCTCGTGCCGCACAATGATTGCCAGCGTCTCAGGATCCGCTTCAACGACATGGAGGGAATACAGCCGATCACTGTTCAATTGCTCGCGCAGCTGCGCATTGACCGTCAACGCCAGCCATTCGATGCTCGTCGGCGTGTAGGGCGCGAGGCCCGGCCGCTTCGGCGCCGGCCGCTCGGCGCGATGCTCGGACGCCGTCTGCTTATCCCGCTCGACCTTGCACTCCCCGGCCACGCAGGCCTGCATCTGCGTCTGCCGCTTGTCCTCACACGCGACCCGGTCTTCTGAGCTAAAGGCATTGCCGAGGCAGGTCCGCAAACCCTCTTCGACCGCATTGAGACAGCTCGTGCATGGGCTTTGGGCGTGAAGCGAAGAAGCGAGAAATAGGAAGGCAGCCAAGATGAAGACAAGAAAAGCGCGCATACCTGGATCTCCCGATGGCAACGAGCGCGGTCCCAATTCAAGACGCCTGTAGGATTTTCTCCGTACATGGTAAGCCCGTTCAGACTGAATGTCTAATCTGTGACGGATGATTTCGATGCGTGCAGGCTTGCTCCCTCCCCGCAAGCAAAGTATTCTGGATCATTCTTTCTCATCCTGGCGTGAATCGATCTGCGTGACGTGAAACGATCTGATGGAGGACACATGTTGATCACCAAGCGAATCACGTTTCTGTTTCTTGCCGCGGTCCTGTGTTTGGCCATGACGGCCATCGGCCAGGCTGAACAATGGGATGGCCCGGACACTCTCACCGGGGCCATTTCGAGATCCGGCCATGTGGCGGTCGGAGAGCAGACCCCGGCAGAAAACGCTCCGAAAGCCCTGTTGGAAGTGACCAGGCCGTTGGGCGCGTCGGACGACCGCAACGACCGTTTGTTCAGCGCGAACAATCTGTACAAGGGAGCGACCGGCGTGCGGTTTGAAGTCGACACGCGACATGCCTACGCCGGCGGCGCGAGAGGCAAGATCGACATCCTGCCTGCCGACGTGGATTTCGCCGTGCATCGCAAGGCCGCTATCGGCGTGTCGAGCATCAACGAGCGCCTCCCGAGCGACTATACGCTGGTCGTAGGCGGCAAGATCTTGGCTGAGGAGGTCAGAATCAAGCTGATGAAGGACTGGTCGGACTATGTCTTCAATGCCGACTATACCCTGAAGCCCCTGCCGGAGGTCGAACGGTTCATTCATACTCATCATCACTTGCCGGCCATCCCCAGTTCAGCCGAAGTCGAACAAGACGGCATCAATCTCGGGCACATGCAGGCGAAGCTGCTTCAAAAGATCGAAGAGCTGACCCTCTATGTGATCGAACAGCATAAAGCCATCGAGGCGCTACAGCGGAAGCTTGCGGACGTGGAACATGTCAACGGCCTGCCGTGATTACCGGCCTTGCAATGGATGGGAGACGAACCATGCATGCACCAACCGCCTCTGTACTCATCGCGGGCTGGCTCGCGTTTACAACGCTTTCGGCACCGGTTCACGCTCAAGCTCAAGCCGATATGGTGCTCAAGCACAGCATCCAGCCCGGCGAGTCCAAGAAATATGACCATACGAGCGGCATCGTCCTATCGAACGGGTTTTGGGCCAAGGCAGGGTCGGACGTCACGGCGACGATCAATCAAGCGCCGGGATTTTTCCTCGACAAGACGCCGCTCGACACCAAGAACAAACAATACACCTCCAACGAAGGCCGCACCTTCGTGGTGGCGGGTTGCGTGCCGCACAAACTGAAGGTCAAGTTCATTGGATCACATTGGATCGCCTGTAACGATCTGGATGAAAAGAAGGAGAAGGTGGTCGAAAGCAAGTTCATCTCCTGCCTCGACCTGTTCGAAAACGGCGTCCTCCAGGAATTCTTCCTCAAGGAAGTGAACAACCGCACATGGGAGTCATTCCGCTTTTCCTGCGGAGACCTCCGGCCGGATGGCACCGTCGGCGGCCAGTTGGAAAAGACGGCCTTTCTGTTTGATTTAGAGAAAGACGGGAAGCCCTACACCACCACCGTTCCGGACAAGCATCTCTCGTTCGGAATTCTCGAAGTGTACAACAAGCTCCAGCTCCGTGAGAATCTGTTGCAGATCGCCATCGAGCACGCGGGCCCGGAGGCCATTCACGATGCCGGGGAGAAGGGCAGCAGGTTGGAGGACTTCAACTTCAGCGACAAGGTCCCGAATGCGTTCGGGCTTGGCGGATCGATCGGCGTTATCCACTGGCAATGTCCGCCCGGCATGGTCATGACCGGCGCCGCCATCGGGCATGTCCCGGACAAGAAGGACAAACACACGCGGCCGGTTTACATCCTGGGAGAGTGCCGGAAGCTGATGAAGCAAGGATAGCGCCCTCGCCGTTTCGGACGTTCGCCAGCGCTTGCTGGCTTGCCGTGACGCTCATCTCGCTTAGCGCAGAAACTAGTTCCGTCCCGACCGCTGGTCGAGCGGAACTTCGAACATCTGCGCCACCCGCCAGAGCGGGTCGCGAGATGTCGCTACGGCAAGATACGCAGAGCGCTGATGGGTGCCTTCAACGGCGAGGGCGCTCTAAGAAGAAAGATACAGTCGTCGAGATGACGAACGATTTCGGTTAACCAAGTGGGTCAGTTTGCCATCAGGAGCATCGGGGACTGGCTCCCGCCGTCGCCTTGGCTGAGGCGGGTGCCTGTCTCAATTCCTTTTTTTAACTCTGCTCAGAGTTATTGCCTCCTGGCACACTGAATAGTATCTTTAAGCAAGCTTGTTGGAGAAAAGGAGCAAACTAGCATGCGGTACGCCATCGTGATCGAGAAAGCTCAGTCAAACTATGCGGCCTATGCTCCTGATCTACCCGGCTGTATCGCCACCGGTGCCACCGTGGCGGAAACTGAATCGCTCATCCGAGAAGCCATTGAGTTACATTTAGAAGGACTCAAAGCCGATGGCCTTCCAATCCCTCCCCCCAGCAGCCAAGTAGAATACGTCGACGTCCCTGCATAAAAAGACTGGCCGAAACAGTCCCTCCCACAGCTTCATCTCCTCATCCGAGCAATTCGCTGCTTATATATGCAAAGACGGTCTTCAATTTCACGTGGTGCAAGACCTGTAGAAAAGACTCCCGGTGCATTTGTCTTTACCGCCCATCGAGAAAGATTTTCACGAAGCGGCGGGGAGCATCCGGGCTTTGGCGTCTTCGAGGAAGGCGATTACTTGCTTACGTGACACCTTTTCTTTCGCCGCAAGCTGACGGGCTTTCGCGTCGTCGAGGCGACGGACAATTTCGCTTAGCGCTTGGGTGAAAACGCGCGCTGCAACTCGTGGCAGGTATCGGATAGTTCCAGGGCGAGCATCAGCCGTCGAGCGGGAGACATCCGGCGCGCCTCTTCCAATTTCTGTTCGGAGAAATATTCACCTAACGCGCTTGGCCGTCTGGCAGGAGCCGCCTCAGAAGATGCTCGGCGAGGCTTGTTCATGCCGGCATTCTACACGCATCAGCCAGGGGAGGAAATACCGGGCAGTGGATCAGGTTGCCATCAGAGGCACTGCAGTTTGTCATTCCAGCGGAGCTTGTCCCCGCATGTTTTAAGCGGGGAGCGGGAATCCAGGCCCATCTTCAAAACTCGAAATCCGAAACCATAGGATGGAAGATCCAAGTTCCAAATACCAACTATCAGAATCCGAAATTCGAAATCAGAAATTCGAAACTACAAAATCCGAAACAAAGGGACTGGCTCCCGCCGTCGCCTTGACTGAGGCGGGTGCCTGTCCCGATTCCTTTCTCAACTCTTCTCCGAATCACTTCCGAGATCATTTGCTATCAACCTGAATTGTTCGAGTGCCGATTCAAGGTCATCGACAATCTCCTGTGCGATCACGTCGGGATCGGGAAGATTGTCGGAGGCTTCGAGGGATTCGTCCTTGAGCCAGAAGATGTCGAGGCTGGCTTTATCACGCGCGATGAGTTCGTCATAGTTGTAGGCACGCCAGCGACCGCCGGGTTTCTTTTCTGACCAGGTCGCCTTTCTTTCATGCCTATTTGCCGGATTGTAGCACTTCACAAACTCATCCAAATCCTCGCGCTTGAGCGGATTCGTCTTGAGGGTGAAGTGTTGGTTCGTGCGCAGGTCGTAGATCCAGAGTTTCTTGGTCCAGGGTGTTTCGCCCGCCGGCTTTTTGTCAAAGAAGAGCACATTCGCCTTCACGCCTTGAGCATAGAAGAGACCCGTCGGAAGGCGCAGCAGCGTGTGCACGTCGCAGTCATGAAGTAGCTTGCGACGAACTGTCTCTCCGGCCCCGCCTTCGAAGAGCACATTGTCCGGCACCACAACGGCAGCACGGCCATTGACCGCGAGAATTGTCTTCACATGCTGGACGAAGTTGAGCTGCTTGTTGGAGGTCGTGGCCCAGAAGTCGTCCCGCTCGTAGGTCTCTCGCTCCTTCGAGGCTTCGCCATCCTGTCCGACGACCGTGTAGCTGCTCTTTTTCCCGAACGGCGGGTTAGTCAGCACGATGCTAAACCGTTCGCCAGGATCCGAAGCGAGCGAATCTGCCGCTTCGACCGGCTCGAAGTCCTGCGAGCCGATGCCGTGCAGAAGCAAGTTCATCGCACAGAGGCGGACGACGCCCTGCACCAACTCATAGCCTTTCAAGGTCTCTTGCTTGAGTTTCTTCTTTTCGGCTTTGGTGAGATTCGGGTTGTGCTTCACGACATAATCGTGCGCGGCCAGGAGGAAGCCTCCCGTCCCGCAGGCCGGGTCGCAGATCGTCTCGCCAGGCTTTGGAGCGACGGCGTCCACCATCGCTTGGATGAGCGGACGCGGCGTGAAGTACTGGCCGGCCCCGCCCTTCACGTCCTCGGCGTTCTTTTGGAGCAGCCCTTCGTAGGCATCGCCCTTCACATCGGCGCTCATCGCGGACCAGTCTTCCTTGTCGATCAGATCCACGATCAGACGGCGCAGCTTGGCAGGGTCTTGGAATTTGTTTTGAGACTTATTAAAGATCAGGCCGAGCAGACCCTTTTCGCTACCAAGCTTCTCTAGACTGTGGCGGTAGTGGTCGAACAGTTCATGGCCGTCTTTCTTGAGCAGGCTTGGCCAACTGTACTTGTCGGAAACCGGGCTGGGCTGGTTGTACGGTGCCTTTGTCCGCTCATCGGCCATCTTCAGAAACAGCAGATACGTCAACTGTTCGACGTAGTCGCCATAGCTCATGCCGTCGTCGCGAAGGACGTTGCAGTAGTTCCAGAGCTTTTGAACGATGGTTGAAGAGGTCATGAAGATTCAGGAGGTGACACAGGTGGGCGCACACGGATACGCCCTGGTTCGACCGTCACGATCGCACCGGATTGGAGTTCGGTCCCATAACGATTCAACACCATCAGACAAGTCGACGCTTGCTGTGAAGCGGATGACAGCACGAGTCGGATCATTCCTGAATGTGCCTGTTCGCGCACGACAGCCAACTCACCGAAATCTTTGTCTAGGGTGATGAGAATGCGGCCTTCCCGATAGGCCAGGGCTAAGATCTCTTCATCGCCGGGATCGGCAGGCCAGTCTCCCGCCCAGATGACATCGTGTCCCGCAGCCTTCAGCGGCTCAACTGCCCCACCTGAGACGCAGGTATCAAGCAGAAATTTCACGAGGCGGATTCGAGCGGCAGCGTATCCTGCTCCCCTTGAAATTGAGACCACTGCTACGACATGGTCCTGCGATGGACCAAGGAGGTGGAGATGGCAGCAGAATCAGCAGAACCGATTGAACGATGGACGGCGAAGCGGCGGGTCGCCC
>Ga0268299_1001411_pt1 | contig 42788 bp, 33 predicted proteins | sample NOBtaG_FD_193484 | JGI IMG/M metagenome (GOLD analysis project Ga0268299, IMG submission 193484) | Activated sludge microbial communities from bioreactor in Nijmegen, Gelderland, Netherland - NOB reactor | ecosystem: Engineered > Bioreactor > Aerobic > Activated sludge | place: Netherlands... | reverse complement strand
CTCCACGCCCGGAGCCTGCTACGCGGCGCTCCGGCGCTTACCGCGACGGGACTCTCACCCGCAAGTTCGATGCAGCATGAACCGTCAGCTGAACATCCAGCCTTCGATTCTTCAGGACGTACCATCGGCGGATCATATCAAATGGGAAGGAGGTGCGGCGGGCCGATTCGGAGGGCAGTCCTACGCCCCGGGCTCCTCATCCTGGGGATAATCGGCGGGCATGGGCGCGGTTGAAATTGGACGCTCGTCAACATCTGCCCGTTCGCTCCCCATCGGACCGGTCAAAATGGCCGCACGATCGAGCACGGCCTGGGTCGGTTCCGGCAGACCGGGAATGTCATACTTGACCCACTGCATGCAGAGTCCGTGGGCCGGCGCCGTGGGACCTGCTTGCGTTCGATCGCGGGCCGCCAGAATTTCGGCGGCCCGCTCGGCCGGCCAGTGTGCTCGGCCGAATTCGATCAGCGTGCCGACCATGTTTCGAACCTGGTTGTAGAGAAACCCGGTTCCGATGACGTCGATTCGAACCTCCCAGCCCTGGCGATACACGTCGATTCGAAGAATGGTGCGAATGTTGGACAACCGAACGTTGCCGCTGGAGGCAAACGAGGTGAAATCGTGCGTGCCCACCCAGGTCGCGGCTGCCCGGCGCATCGCCGCGACGTCCAGCGGCCGCCAGTAGTGATAGACAAACCGCTGAGACAGATTCTCGCACGGCCGGCCCGGCGCGTTGTGAATTCGATAGCGATAGAGTTTGCACACCGCCGAATGCGTGGCATGAAACGTCAGCGGCACGGGATCCATGCGAACAATCGACATGTCCTTGGGAACGCGCGAACCTGTGGCGTGAAAAATGCCCTGTAGCGGCGCCTCGCTGGTGGTGAAAAAATTGGCGACCTGTCCGGCGGCATGCACGCCCGAGTCGGTTCTTCCCGCGCCGAAGACCACCACGCGATGGCGCAGCACGCGGCGCAGGGCCTGCTCGAGGCAGTCCTGGACGGTGCGCATTCCGGGCTGCGATTGCCAGCCGTGAAAATCCGCGCCGTCATACGCAATCAGCGTCATGACGTTTTTCATCATTGGGGCTGGATCGTAGAGGTTGCGAAGACCGGCTTCAACACGTCGACGACATCACGACTTCGAAATATCCGCTGAACCGGGAGCACCGGTGATGGGCGCCGTGTTGTCTGCCTTTGACGGGTCGACATCGACATGAACGTACGCGCGATCGGTCTTGCTGCGGTTGCGCGTGCGGGTGTGGCCCTTTCCCTCGGCAATGGTCGGAAGGCGGTTGGGGTCCAACTCCCAGAAGGCCTTGACGCAATTGCGCCCCGCCAACTTGGCGGCGTAGAGCGCGAGATCGGCCTGCTTGAGGAACTGGTCGGCATCGAGGTTTCTGGGCGTTCCGTCGAAATGAGCGACGCCGAAACTGGCGGTGAAATGCTTGGCGTCGCTGCCTGCATCAAATACAATTGCCGAGAATACCTCGCGGATGCGGTTGGCGGCGCGAACACCGTCCTCGCGACCCGCACCCGGAAGGACCAGGGCAAACTCTTCGCCACCCAGCCGCCCCGCGGTTTCGTGTCGCGACACGTGTCGCTCAAGAATGCGGGAAAACGTAACGAGCACCTCGTCGCCGAAGTCGTGCCCGTACAGATCGTTGATGGCCTTGAACTTGTCGAGATCGGCCAGCACCAGGGCCGACGACGTGCCGTCCTTGCGGCCGCGCATCAGCGCCTCGGTGATGCCGAAGAACAGTTGCCGCCGGTTGATGAGCCCGGTCAGCGAGTCCTTGGTGGCGAGTTGCCGATAAGCCTCCCGCAGCGCCTGCTGCTGCAGGATCACGCGGACCCGCGCGATCAGAAGCGCGGCATTCACCGGCTTCTGCAGAAAGTCATCGGCGCCGGCGTCGAAGCCCAGTTTGATGGTCTGAGGGTTGGCATCGGTGCCGGTGACGAAGACGACCGGAATCTCGGCGGTCGAAAGTTGGTTCTTCAAGTGCCGGCACACCTCAAAGCCGTTCACCTCCGGCAGGCTGACATCCAGCAAGACGACGTTGGGTTGAAACTCCTCGGCCAGCGCGATGCCCCGCTTGCCGTCTTCCGCCACGAGCACCTGAAAGCCGGCGGTCTGAACGAGGCGCTGATGCAGGGTGCGCGTCGACGCGTCGTCGTCGATCACGAGGATCGTCTGGACTTCGTCACGCATCAGTCGGGCTGAGGTTGTATCCATTGGCCACTTTCCAAATTCGGATCGGGCCGCGCCTGCGCGGTCAACCTTCGGATACATCGGTTGGATTTGCACCGGTGTCGATTAGAAAGCGCGGGGCTGGAACCTCTCTGGCGGTGTGTGCACACACCCAATCTGATGTTCAAACACTTGTTGGACAGTGGGTTACGATTGTCCCGGTCGATTGTTGCGGCGTGCAATCCCGATATAATCCCCGTGATGCGCCAAGACATGGACCGCATTCTGATCGATCGCGACCGTATTCGCGGACGTGTCGAGGAAATCGGCCGCGAAATCACCGCGGTGTACGGCGACTGCCTCGACGGTTTGGTCATCGTGCCGGTGCTGGCCGGATCAATCATCTTCCTGGCCGATCTGATACGCACCCTGCCATTCAAGATGAAGATCAGCGTGATGACCGTAAGTCGTTATCGCGGGGCGACGACCACGGGCGGAGCGACCCAGTTTGTGCACGACCTGACCCTGGACATCAAGGGGCGGCACGTTTTGATCGTCGATGACATCCTCGACAGCGGCACCACCCTGCGCATGGTCACGGCGCAATTGCGCGAGCGTGGCCCCGCGAGCCTGCGGACCTGTGTGCTGTTGCGCAAGACGGCACGGGCCCCGAAAGACCTGACCGCCGATTTCGTTGGATTCGACATCGAAGATTCGTTTGTCGTGGGCTATGGTCTGGATTATGACGGTCACTATCGGAACTGGCCCGACATCGCGGTGCTTCGGCCGGAGTTGTATCAATGACGGCCGAGATGGCACCCCCCGAAACCACACCCGATCCGCACATCGCGGCGCAAGTGGAGGGTCCGACCGGCGGTGCCGCGATCGCGCTGACCGTGGAACAACTCGTTCCGGCGCACCTGCTGGACGGCGGAGAGATCGGTCTATTTGCGATCAAGCCGTCGCTCTGGTTTATTCCGCTGACGTCGGCGCGCTGGATCATCCTCAGCATCGTGCTGTTCGCCGCGGCCAACATCTCGTGGGTCACGCCGCACGTCGCGGGCTACCTGAGATTGATGGGCTGTGTCGGCTGCGCGGGGCGCCTGTTCTGGGCCATGCTCCAATGGGCCTCCAGGCTGTATGTGCTGACCAATCGCCGCGTGTTGCGGCTTCGCGGGGTGTTCAATGTCGAGTTGTTTCAGTGCGAGTTGACCCGGGTACAGAGCGTCGTGCTGAGCGCGTCGCTGCCCGAGCGCATCGTCGGGACCGGCACCATCCTGATCCAGACGGCCGGCGCACTGGGATCGGTGGGCGGGACGGCCGCGTGGCGAATCGTGGCCCGTCCGCTGGAAGTGCATCAGAAGTTGAGCGACGCGATTCGCCGCGCCGGAAGCAGAGGAAGTCATGAATTGTCGTAAGCACGTCCCCGAGTTGGCAATGGCGCTGGCCCTTCTGGCGAGCCGCCCACTCGTCTCGTGGGCGCAGGAAAAGAAGGATCCGCCGCCCCGCCGCGCCGCCGCGGCGATGCAGAAGGAAATTGAGGACTCGGCCCGCGGCATGGGGCCCTGGGATCAGCACCAACCGGTCATCGAGGATGCCACGGACCAGGTCTTCGAACAGCAGGGCTGGACCAGCGAGTCCGACCGGTACGCCCGCGACTTGATTCGTCAGGTCGACCGCCTTCCGCCCTGGCAACAGCGCGAGCGACAGGAAATCCTGCTGAACTCGCTTCAATCGCGGTACAGTCTGTCGGAGGAACAGAAAACCCTGTTCGATCAGGAATTTCGACAAGTTGGCATGAAAATCGGCATGAAGCACTTCAGCACGCTTGCGCCGATTGCGATGGATGTCATCAAGACGCGCTCGCGCGGTGAACCCTTCACGCCCGAACAGGTCGCACGGTGGACGTCGCAACTTTCGCCGGTCATGGCCGATGCCAAACTGGCCATGGAGCAACTGTCGAGCAAAGTCGGCGCGACCATGTCGGAGGAGCAGCGGCGCATCTTCGACGCCGACGCCAAGGCCCTCTTCAAACGACACAACGACATGGAGAAGATGGTCGACAAGTGGAAGCGCGGTCAGTGGACGCCGCTGGACTGGGGCCTGAAGAACGACCCGATTCACCGCGTGCAGGTGGACGAAGCCCTCCGGGCCAATCAGGAGAAGAACAACCTCGTCGATCGGCAGGTGTTTCGCGAAAAGCCGACCGACGCCAGCGCGAATGCGACGCAGGAATCCACGTGGGAAAAATACGTCCGGCATTTTTGCGAGTATTACCGGTGTGACGATCGACAAAAGAACCAGGCATTCCGTATTCTGGATGATGTGCAGCAGAATGCCGTTCGGTACCGGGCGGCGCATCGACTTGAGATCGAACGCTGCGAAAAATCCCTTTCCGAAGCGTCCAGCGCCGAACGCAAGAGCGCACAGTCCAAGGAACTCGAGCGGCTGCTCGCCCCGATCGCCGAGCAGTTCAATCAACTCAAGGTACGCCTCGATACGCAGATCCTGACCAGCCAGCAGCGCAGCCAGTCTGCCGACAAGCCGGCGGGGAAGGCCGCCAAGCCCTGACGCCCCGATCGCTTACGAACGTCTATCCATTGAATCCAAAGAGCGGGGCCTGCGAATCAACTTGACTCGCAGGCCCCTTTGTCATTTTCTGATTTGAAACGCCGCGGACTGCTTTACAGCAGGCTCAGGAACGCCTGCACGTCCAAGCCATCCAAGAACGTATCGCCATTGATGTCACCGGCGCACGTGGTGGACGTATCCGTACCCATCAGGTGGTCAATGAAGATCGGGACGTCGAGGATGGAAATCACGCCGTCGCCGTCAAAGTCGCCAATTCGCACGGTCAGCACGAATGGGGTCGTGCCGAATCCGCCCGCACACGCGTCCGTCACCTGGAGCGTGACGTTGTACGGCGCCGGAGAAACGACCGGGTTGTTCCAGAGGATCTGGCCGGTGCTTGCGTCCACCGTCATCCCCGCCGGCGCGCCCACGAGGGACCAGGTGTACGGCGGGCTGCCCCCGCCGGCGATCGGGAACATCGAGCCGTACTCCCAACCGCAGACGGTTGAGGTCGGCGCGATCGGGTTGATCGTCGGCGTCGGGCCGAATGGGATGGAGATGCTCACCACCGTCGTCGCCGCGTTGGCCGAACACGGCTGCGACGCTTGAATGGTCACGTCGTACGGCGTCGCACTCGGGACCGGAAGCGGCCAGCCGATGACGCCGGCCGATGTAATGGCCATGCCCGGTTGACCGCCGGACGCAATTGACCAAGTCGCGCCAACAAGGCCGCTGCCAGTGGGCGTGGATGACGAGAATCCAACGCCGCACGCGCCGTTCTGCACCGGCAACGGATCGATGACCGGATCGGCCGCAAACGGCACGCTGATGGACATCACTTCAGAGTCCGACGAAACAGGCGCACAGTTGTTGGTCGCCTGTATCGTGACGTCGTACGGCGATGCACTCGGAACCGGATTCGGCCAACTGACGACGCCGGACGCGTCGATGGTCATGCCCGGCTGCCCGCCCAGGATGATCGACCAGGCCGCGCCTGCCAGGCCCGTTCCGGTTGGAGCGGCCGAGGTGAACGGAGAACCACAGGTTGCGTTCTGCGGTGCGATGGCATCGATCTGGGGGTCGGTGGCGAAGGGCACCGTGATGCTCATGTCCTCGGTGTCAGTCGCCGCGGAGCAGGTGCTGGCGGCCTGCAATGTGATCACGTAGGCGGATGCGCTGGCAACTGGATTGGGCCAACTGACGACGCCGGATGCGTTGACGGTCATTCCGGGCTGAGCGCCGGCGGTGATGGTCCAGGTGAAGGGTCCGGTGCCGGAGGTCGCCGGAGTCGACGAAGTGAACGGTGAACCGCAGATGGCGTTCTGTGCCGCGATCGGGTCGATGACCGGCGCATCGCAGGACGGCTGGGGAATCACGGTGTTGACGGTGATGGAGTTCGGCTCACCGGCCACAGCCTTGAACATGCCGATGGTGATGTCTCCGGTCGCGGGCGGCGCGTTGCAGTCGAAGCGGAAGTTGTACATCGTGCCCCAGCGGAGGTAGTTGGTGTTATTGATGTTGGCCGGGGGCGCAAGCGGGACGCAGGCCCAACTGACGTTGCCGCCGCTGAACAGGCCGGGCCAATCGGTGCCGTCGATCGTGACCAATGCACCCACGGCGGTGCCGAATCCGTCGCCGCTGTGGTAGTTCACATCGCGGAAGCCGATGTTGGTCACGGTCTGGCCCGGGTTGACGGGCACGGAATAAGACGAAAAGCCGCGATCGGAGTTCATGTTGTAGAGGGCATACTCATAGTGCCAGACGCCGTTGCCGAGGCTGGTGGCCTTGGCCGCGAGAATGCCGCGGCCGGGGAAATTGACGACCGACTTGTCTTCCGGGGTGTCGATCAGGGTCTCGGTGACGGTCGGATCGGCGGCCTTCCAGGCCTGGATGGCGGCCTTCTGACGAACAGTCGCGGCGGAGACCGTGGCACGCATGCCGTTCGCGGGAATGGCTTCAGTTGTTATTGTGCAAGGACGATAAGACGCATTGTTGTTTTGATTCTTGGCTGCAGCATCGTCCGGCGATACGTATTGGGTTTCTACAAAAAAAGCAGCACCAGGATTGAGCGTTGGATCTAAATCGGCGATGGGAACCTGCAAGCGACGTGAAATCGTGTTGGGATCCGAGCCGCCCCCCATCGTGCCGACGCCACGAAACATATAGGGGAATGTGAATGCGCCGGTGTGCGGGTTGGTCTGAAACCGGGGGCCGCAACCACCGACGGTGGTCACTTGGGTGCCGTTTCGACCGGAGGTGTAGGGATCGGAGCAACCCTGACCCAAGACTGAGCCTCCCTGTCCATTACAGGGACAGCACAGATTTTGCGTCAAGGCAGTGAAGCCGTGCTTCATCCAACTCATGCCGATCTGTTCAAATCGGACAGATCCGTTCACCGTCTTCATTCGATACATGTTCTGCGGAATGACAGGGTGATTGGGGTTCTCCGACTGCCACTGGAGATTGACATTGCCGATGTTGCAGGAAATGGTTCCAACGGAAAAAGCGTCGATGCCGCCTACGATCGCGTAATTTGAAATCCCCTGCATGTCGCCGACGATGACGTCGGGGCCGACCGTCGGGTTGCTGCAAACGTGCGGGACCGGCGCGTCGTCGCCGCCGGTCGGCAGAGGATCGCCGCCGACATACGCCATATCGACATCTGACTGAAGCGTACCGATGCTGCGGCCTGTCGCGGCCGGGACGCCCAATTCCGCCGCGAGCGCCCGCGATATGACGACCGCATCGCTGCGGAGCACCAGCGTTGACGTCTCGCTGGAAAATGAGGACGCGTTGCTGGTGGTGTGCAATTCGCCGTCGCGCACACCGCCGAGACTCACACCGGGTTCGGCACTGATGGCAAGATCGTCAATGATGACCTGCCCGCCGGGGCCGGCGATCACCAGGCCGGCTCGGTGGTGAACGGTGCCGCTGGTGAAGTGCGGCCTGCTGGTCTCGCGCGTCGCCAGAACAAACTGCTCATCTTCAAAGGAAACCGGCAGGCTCACCTGACCGTCAGGCGCCGGGTAATTGGCCGGATCGGTTGATTCAACGCGAAGCCCATAATGAGACAAAACGCTCAAATCAAGGGACAAGGTCGAATGACCGCCGTGCACGGACCAGAGTTGATCGGCACGCAGGTCGGCAGTCGTCGCGGCCAGGGCCGCGATGGCTGAGAGACAGGCGACACAAACAGACTTTCGCATCATTGATTCTCCAAAGATAAGCACCTACCACGCCCGAATCCCAGCGGGCTGTGGCATTGACCCCGAGTGCCTGGAAATCCCACCGGCGGACGGACCGCCCCTCCCTCGGAAAACGGATGTGGACCGAGATAGTGCCTCCCAGACGAAGCTCTATTCCATGTTAACCGGTCGACGCGTCGGAACTATTCCGCTGCACGTCCGAATTGTGGAATTTTCGTGGATGAACCGGGTCCGTTGCCCACCTCGTTTTCGGAACACGACGCCCAATTCGGACGCGAAGTCGTTGTGGACAGGACCTCACGGCATGATGACCGCCAGCGTAAAGGGCTGGATATCCCGGCCGTCGATCAAGATATCGCCGTTCATATCGCCGTGCGCGATATCACACAGTGGGAACTGGGCTGCATATCCCGCAGGATTCACCAGCGCCAGCACGAACGGCTCGACGTCGTCCAGATTCACGCCGCTGGAGCAGTCCATGTCGCCCGACGACGACGGCGGCGCGAAATGCACAACCAGTTTCGGGCGCGTGGACTCGATCGAATTCTCGCGGGTGTTGAAGCGTTTCGCGGTTCCGCCATCGGCGACTTCCTCGCCGATCAACATCCATCCATTGTTCGTCGCGGCATTGTCGACCCAGGCCTGCACGTCCGCGACCATTCGCGGGGTCGTTCCCCATGTGGTGGTCAAGTCCTGTCCGTCGACCTGGCGGGTGTCGCTGGGCACCGGATCGAAGTCGCCACCAATGTTCGTCCAGAACGTGCCGGGCTTGATCCGGTGAATCCAGGTGGAATCCCCGTTGACCGAGTTGGCGCCGCAACCCTCGGGGTCGGGTTCGGGCTGCCCGGGACAGGTTGCATTGGTCGTGCCTTCATTCCACGGCGAAAGGCAACGGTGCGCGCTAACCGGACCGGCGGTAATGGCCTTGGAACAATAGAGCGTGAAATAGACTTCTGTAATGGTCGACCCGGCGGGAATGCTGGATAGGTCGAATTGAATGACCGGGCGACGCAGATTGATCGTCAAACTCTCGGCCGTCTTGCCAACGAACATGAACCGCCCGGCGCCGTTGCTCTTGGCCCCGGTCGCGCTTTTCTGCAGCGTGTTGTCCTTGACCGACGTCAGCGTCACCATGTCCGCAAGCGCGTAACCCACGAGGCACGGAAACAACAGGACGACCGACCCTATAAGTTTGCGTGGCACGATGTTGGACTCTCTATATTCGCGGCTCGCCGTGAACCCAATTCACTCGCGGCGGGCACACCTGTTCGAATGGCAATTGAGGCGAAGTTTCCGTACGTCGGAGAGGCCCCCACTTGCTCTATGCTAGCAGTCAGAATCGCCCTCGTTCAAGCGCTGTTGGCCCGAGATAATCTCGCAGATGCGCCATTGGCGAGTGATGACGATTGGGCAATACTCAGGTTTATGAGAAACCCACCACCCACCGTGCAGTTAAACCGTTTCCGAGTGCGGATTATTCCACACTGCCGGACAGCGACCCTCATCATCACCTTCCTGCTCATGACCGCGATTGCGGACGCACAAGGGCCCGATCGCGTCGCGGGAAGGCCGTTCGCCACGCGGTCCGAAGTCATTGCCCCGCAGGCGATGGCGTGCACGAGCCAGCCGCTGGCCACGCAGGTGGCTATCGACATTTTGAAAAAAGGTGGGTCGGCCGTCGACGCCGCCATTTCCGCGAATGCGATGCTCGGCCTGGTGGAGCCGACCGGCTGCGGGATCGGCGGAGACCTGTTTGCAATCGTGTGGGATGCCGAGGGCCGCAAACTTCACGGGTACAACGGGAGCGGTCGATCGCCCAAGGGTCAGACCCTCGCCCAACTTCAGGCCGCGGTCCGGGCGATTCCCACCACCGCACCGGCGTCGTCGAAGCCTGTTCCCGATGCGGAATTGGTCATTCCGATGACCGGTCCGCTGCCGATCACGGTGCCCGGTTGCGTGGACGGCTGGTTTGCGCTTCACGCGAAGTTCGGCAAACTGCCGATGCGCGACGTGCTTGCGCCGGCGATCCACTATGCCCGACACGGCGCGCCTATATCTGATACAATTGCCTATTACTGGTCCCGCGGCGCCGCGCGACTCAAGGACCAGCCCAATTTCGCCGCGACCTACATACCCGGCGGTCGCGCCCCGATGACCGGCGAGCGGTTCGTCAACGGCAATCTCGCCGGAACGTATCAATTGCTGGCAAGCGGTGGTCGCGATGCCTACTACAAGGGTGAGATCGCCAAACGCCTCGATCGTTTCCTGCGTGACGGCGGCAGCGCGCTTCGGCTTCAGGATTTTGCAGATCATCAGGGCGAATGGGTCGCGCCGGTCTCGACGAACTATCGCGGCTACGACATCTGGGAACTTCCCCCGCCCGGTCAGGGCATCGCCGCGCTGCAGATGCTCAATCTGTTGTCGGCGTTCAACCTCCGCGAAATGGGCCACAACAGCGGCCCCTACCTGCACACGCTGATCGAGGCCAAGAAACTGGCATATGAAGACCGGGCGCGATTTTATTTCGACCCCGCCTTCGGAAAGTCCTCCGTCGCGGACCTGATCTCCATGCGATACGCACAGGAGCGATTGAAACTGCTCAACCCGGACAAGGCCGCCCAGCGCCTGGACGCCGGAAATCCACGGCTCGATCACGGCGACACAATTTATCTCACCATCGCCGACAAGGACCGAAACATGGTGTCGCTGATTCAAAGCAACTACGGCGGATTCGGATCCGGTCTGGTGCCCACGGACATGGGCTTCTGCCTGCAGAATCGCGGGGCCTTGTTCTGTCTCGACGCATCCCACGCCAATGCCTACGCGCCCGGCAAGCGACCGTTTCACACGATCATCCCGGCGTTCGTCACGCGCGGCGGCAGGCCGTGGCTTTCCTTCGGGGTCATGGGTGGCGACATGCAGCCGCAGGGACACGTGCAGGTGCTCTGCAACCTGCTGGACTTCGACATGAACCTGCAGGAAGCGGGCGATGCCGCGCGGTTTCACCATGTCGGTTCGTCCGAGCCGACCGGGTCGGTCATGACCGACGGCGGCAGGGTGTTGCTGGAGTCGGGCATCTCGGCGGAGGCCCGTGCGGACCTGAAGCGCCGCGGACACCGGCTGGGCACCGATCGCGGCGGCTACGGCGGATATCAGGCCATTCGATATGATGCAGAGAAAGATGTCTATTACGGGGCTTCCGAATCGCGCACGGACGGCCAGGCCGCCGGGTACTGAGCGGCGACGGCGCACAGGCCGACGGCCAACCGTATAGAATGCACCCGGCCGAGCGCGCGTTGATTCATCGTGGAAGATGGCGCCGGCGCAACTCGCCCTTGGAGCCGACATATGTCAAAAACGAATCTGCTCATCACCGGCATTGTTCTCATCGTGCTTGGCGCGGTGGGCCTCTTCTGGCAGAAGATCAGCGTGACCACAAAAGAGACTGTCGTCCAGATCGGGGACGCCAAACTGGAAGTCGAACGGGAGAAGGACATCCCCCTGCCGCCCATTCTCGGCGGAATCGCCGTGGCCGGCGGAATCGCCCTGGTCGTCATGAGCAGCCGGAAGCGCTGATTTGACCCGCCCCACCCAGGACCGGCCCGGGCAAGTCTCTCGGAATTTGCTGGGTTTGGTAGCGCCCATCTGCTATCATGGTGGCGGGCCAGGGTGGAGTGGTGACATGTCAATATCGTCAGACGGATTCGCGCGCTATGCATTGAGTCTCTTCGTTGCTTTCGCCGCGGTCGGACCGAGCCGCACCGCGGCAGCGCCGCCGGTCGACCCCGAGATCGTCCGCATTCGGCTCGACCGCGTGCCCGACGACATGCGCGGCGACATCGACACCTGCGCCATCGACCGCGAACCCGACGGCCCCTACGCCGTTTTCTTCCTGTCGCCCGACGAGGCCGCGGCGTTGACGGTCCCGCACGAGCGCGTGGGGCGCTTCTCCGATCACGTTCGCCGATTCCTGCCGGTCAACACCCTGGCGCACGTCGATATTCCTTCAATCAGGACGCTGTTGGACCTTCCGCCCACAGCCGACCCTCCGAATCCGAACGGCCCCGGCCCGATCACGCTGACCTACGATCGGTATCACACGCTGGAGGAGGGCCAGGCGTTCATTCAGGCCCTGGCCGACGCATTTCCCCATATCGCACAAGTTGTCAATTTCGGGACCTCGATTCAGAATCGACCGATGCGGGCCCTGCGTCTGACCAGTAATCCTCCGGTTCCCAACTCCCGGCAGAAAATCCTGTTCACCGGCGTCACCCATGCGCGGGAATGGGCCACCCACGAGGCCATTCTCTACTTTGCCGAGATGCTCTCCCACGGCTACGGCACCGATGCGCGCATCAACCACCTGCTCAACCACGCCGAGGTCTGGCTGGTGCCCGTGGTCAATCCCGACGGCTACGCCTACTCGTGGTCGGACGTGCGACTCTGGCGCAAGAATCGCCGGGACAACCCCTCCACCTCATGCGATGGTATCGACATCAATCGAAATTATTCCCAGGGCTGGGGTGGTCCGGGTGCGAGCGGAAACGCCTGCAACGAGACCTACCGCGGTCCCTCTGCCGCCTCCGAACCGGAGACCCAGGCGATTCAGAACCTTCTGGCGGCCCAGCGCTTCGCCATCACCGTGAGTTTTCACACGTACAGCCAGTTGATCCTGTATTCATGGGGCAACACCACCCAGGTCGCGCCGGAGAGTTACTCCTCCCACCGGGCCATGGCAAATAAATACGCCAGCCTGATTCAACAGACGAGCGGGCTGGGTTACCTGCCCGGCCAGTCGTCGTACACCATTTACGTGACTTCCGGTGCGTTCGACGATCAGGCCTACGGCGGCGCCGGCGCGATCTCATTCACACCGGAATTGCGTCCGCAATCCAACGCCCAAGGCGGGTTCCTGCTGCCCGAAGCCGAGATCCTGCCGAACAACGTCGAGAACTTCGTTGCCTGCCTTTGGCTGATGGACAACGTGGCCAACGCGATGCCGCTCGCCAATCCCGCTTCCCCGACATTGATTGAGTCCCCCTCCTCCGCGGGAAATCGGTTTTCCCTGCCGCTCACACCGGTCAATCAGAAGCCGTCCATTGCCCTGGGGTTTAACAACGCCTGGCAGTCCGAGTTGAGCACCTGGATGCATGACGCGGCGCACAACCCACCCGCCTATGCAACACTGAATACCGGTTTCGAGGGATGCGGCACCGGCAATGCCTACCTTCTCACGCCGTCCGCGCCCGCGCTTTCATGGGCCGAGGGGCTCACCCAGTACAACGTGCTTCCCCATGTGTACGACGAGGGTGCCGAGATTCTTCTGACCAACGTCGGCCCCGGCGTGAATCGAATCGGCATCTTGTCCGCAAAGTCCATGCCGCTCGCCGACGTCCGCGTGATTCAGCGCGTCCTGGAGTTCGTGGGCCCCAACTACGGATATCGTGAGGTTATTCAGGAATCGCGCACCGCGGTCGAAGACGCCAACCATGCTTCTCCGTGGCTGAATTGGAACTGGTCCTATCAGCCGCCGACCGGTCCGGCGTTGATCTCGCATCCCACCGGCGCCGGCGGCGCGGACCCCCTGGTGCATCCGTTCCGGGGATATGACGTATTTGTGAACGTGGGCTCGTCGGCCTTCGCCAGCACGACGACGCCGGTGTACCTGCTTCAGTTTCCGCCCGTGGACATCGACTGCAATCACAACGCCATCAACGATGCCCTGGACATTGCAGGCGGCCTGTCGCTTGACTGTGACGGCGACGGCATTCCGGATGAGTGCGAACTGGCCCCATGCCCCGGCCTGATGATCGGCGATCTGGATTGCAATGGCCTGGTGAACGGCAACGATATCCAGTCCATGACGAAGTATCTCGTGTCGAGCGCGTACACATGCCAGGCTGACATCAACGGCGACGGCAGCGTATCGGTCGCAGATATTCAGCCATTCGTGAGCCTCTGCCTGCACCAATGACCATGCCGACCGCGTCGGCGCGGCTTGCGATGCGACAGGCCGTGCGCCTATCCTTCGCCGATGAAATCAGCGCGGCGGTGTCACCAGTTTTTCGTTGTATACGCGATTGCAATCCTGGCATTGTGGACGCCGGGCTGCGCCGGTCCGCCGCCGAAACTCTTCCCCATCACGCCCGTCAATCCTGAGGCCGGCGAATCCGATTCCCTGCGCCGCGAATATGACACCAACGGCGACAAGACCGTTGACTTCATCGAGACGCTCGGACCGGATGGCCGGATCATTGAACTGCGCGAACGACGCGGCGACGCAAACTGGACCGTAGTCGATTGGTCGCCCGGTCGGACACCGTCGCCCGATGCAAACACCCCGCCGCGCCGTCATTTGCTCATCATCGTCGACAGCGTGCCCGTTCACATGGTGCGAGAGGCGTGGCAGGCCGGTCGCTTCCGGTTGTTTCATCCGCCGGTCCGGGTGATCGCCCCGTTTCCGGTCATGACCGACCTGAGTCTGTCGGAGTTCTATGGTTGCTCGCCCTGTCCGGGCGTGGAGAGCGCTTATTTCGACGGACGTCGCCTTCGCAACGGGTACGAGACCTACACCCAGGGCGGCAACGTGCCGTGGCATCGTTTTGTCGATTACTGGATGAATACAACGGCCCACGCCTTCGCCTACCTGTGGCCCGACGCCTGGTTTGACCACGAACTTCGCGAGATTCAGGATGCGTTCACGTCTTCGACCCAGCGGGACTTCACCGGCTACTGCGTCAGCACCTCCGCCGTGGGCGCAATGTACGGCCGCACGGGCCATGCCCGCGCGCTGGTGCGGCTCGATCGTTTCTGTCAGTGGATCGTTCAGCGGGAAGGCGGCCGCGTGGACATCACGCTCATGTCGGACCACGGCCACAACCTGATGCTCAGCGACCGCATCCCCCTCCCCGAGACGCTGGCCCGCATGGGCTACCGCGTCACTGAGAAACTGGAGCGGCCGGGCGACCTGGTCGTACCCGAGTTTGGAATCGTGACCTACGCGGGCATGTCGACGCGAGAACCGGATCGGGTGTCACGCGACGTGGTGTCCATCGACGGGATTCGGCTCGCAACCTACCTGGATGCCCTGCGCGACGAAGTCGTGGTGATTGCCCGCGATGGCGAGGCTCGAATCGGCAGAACAGCCGATGGCCGCTTCACTTATCAAGCGCTGCGCGGAGATCCGCTGGCGTTGCTGCCGGTCCTCGCGCCGCTGACCGCAGGCACTTCCGGCGGCACGGCCATTCCCATCGACGACGCGACCCTGCGCTCCGCCACGCTGGAAGGCGCCTATCCCGATGCGGTGTACCGACTCTGGCGCGCGTTTCATGGGCTGACAGTCAATACACCGGACGTCTTGATCGACGTCGAAGACGGCCATCATTGCGGCAGTCCGTTCATGTCGAAAGTGGTGCATCTCGCCGCGGCCCACGGAAACCTGGGGCAACTCAGCACCAACGGATTCTGCATGACGACAGCCGGAAAATTGCCTCCGGATCTGCGCATGGAAGAACTCGCGGCGGCGCTAACATCACTGGGCATCGAGATTCGATCAAATGCGGCCCATCGCTGACAGGCTCGATTGCCGACGAAACTGGCGGGATATCGGAACGTGCCCGTCTCTGACCGCCAGATGGAGGGACTTTCGCCGAGGACCCAGTGCTGGGTTGTGGAATCTACAGATGATATAATCCATTGCGAACGGGAGAAGTGAATCGTGAGTTACACCGGCAAAATACACAACGGCGTCGTTGTACTGGACAATGGCGCACACCTCGCCGAAGGCACCATCGTCCGAGTGGACGTTGCTTCCAACGCAACGACCCTTCGAAAGGGGTCGGCTGCATCGCTATTGCAGTTGGCCGGAACGCTCACCGATGCCGAAGCCGATTCCATACTCAGGTCCGCTCAAGCGTGCCGACGCATTGACCCGACTCTGTGGAATGGCGGGCGATGAAATACCTTCTTGATACCAATCACCTCAGCCACATTCAGCGCCGCGATCCAGCCGTGCTCGCGAAACTGAAGACCCTCCCGGAGGATGCAAGTCTATACATCCCGGTTATTGCACAAGCAGAATTGCTGGCCGGCGTCCAAATGCTGCCGGACGGCCGGCGAAAGCGCGAATTGCAACACTTGTACGATGCGACAATGAGAGACGCCGCCGAGATCATTCCCATCGACTCACGCGTGGCCGAGCGTTTCGCCTTCATCTTTGCCCAACTGCGCAGAAACGGCACGCCGATCGAAACAAACGATATCTGGGTGGGCGCCATTGCGTTTGTCCACGATCTGACCGTTGCCAGCAGCGATGCCCATCTACGCTTTATCGATGGCCTGCGCGTTGAAGACTGGACAAGTCACTGACGGCTGGACGAGCGCTTCTCAACGTTCCCCAACTGCCCGCAGGCGGCCATGACCGATCGGCCCTTCGTGTTGCGGCGAAAGATCAACTGGCCCCGGGCCATGACGAGGGCTTGAAATGCGACCAGCGTCTCCTCCGTGGGCACCTCGAAATCCGAACCTTGCCGCGGGTTGTAGGGAATGAGATTCACCACCGTCGGCAGGCCGCGCAGGTATTCGACGAGTTCCAAGGCATGCTCGGGCTGGTCATTCAATCCGGCAATGGCGACGTATTCGATCAGCACATGCCCGCCCGCACGAACCGGAAACGCGGCAATCGCCTCGCGGAGCCGTGCCATCGGCTCGGTGCGATTGATCGGCATGATCTGCGAGCGAATCGCGTCGTTCGGGGCGTTGAGCGACACGGCCAGATTCAGCCGCCGCCAGCCGTAAGACCCGAGCCGCCGAATGCCGTCGCACCGCCCCACCGTGGACACCGTGATCCTGCGGCGTGGGATTTGATGGTCCCGGTCCTCGTGCAGGGCGATGATCGCTGCGATGACCGCGTCCAGGTTGTCCATGGGCTCGCCCATGCCCATGAAGACCACGTTGCGGATGTCGGCCCCGAAATGAAGCCGGGCCGCCCGCACCTGCCCGAGGATCTCCTCCAACGTCAGATGGCGAAGCAGGCCCATCTGGGCGGTCTGGCAGAAGGTGCACCCCCTGGCGCAGCCGACCTGCGACGAGACGCACAGCGTCCGCCAGGTGTTCTCCCGGGCGCCCATCGGAATGATGACGGATTCGGTCTCCAGGCCGTCGTGCGTCCGCTGGCAGAACTTGATGACGTCGCCTTCGGGGTGGACGCGGGAGACCGGCAGGAAGGGCGCGGCGAGATCGACGGACGCGGGCTGGATGGGGAGTTTGATCACGGCAGGTAAAAGTTTACCTGTGGACGGCAAGCGCTGCCACGGACGCGTGGCGCCGCGGGTTTTAGCATGCAACGGGCCCAAGCCGTCCCACATGCGGCTTGCGCTGCTCGCGTACGCCGCCCGCGGCCGCTTGAAGACGAATCTTGGGGCCATGTCCGAAAACGTCGCCACGGCGGAGGGCAGGCGGCGGCCATGCGACAAAATCCGAGGGAATTCCGTGAATTCGGGAATCACCTCTTGCGTCCAAATGGTATAGATTAGGTGGCATGATGGCCGCGCACGAGCGACGACGTGCCCCGGACTTCAGTCCGGTCCGTGCTGCAACAGCGCGTCAGACATGAGTCGCGAAGGCGTGCGTCGGGAGAGACGATGACTGAAATACCTTCTTCACACGCGCTGGCGGACCTGATGGGCCGCGAGATTGAGCGGTTTGTCAACAGCACGGCCCAGCGCGGCAAGAGCGATTTGTATACAAACCGCCGCGCGGCCATGCGCTACCATCGCGCCGTGCCCATGCTCGTCGCCCGGCTGGACGGCTCCCCCGCTCAGCGGCAGGACTACAGCGTCACCATGTCCGACGTCTCCAGCGGCGGCATCGGCTTCTTCTGCGACACCGGCTTCCCGGTCGGCAGCATCCTGGGCGTTCGCCTGTTCAAGAGCGACAGCGGCCCGGTCCGCGTGCCCGTCGTCGTATGTCACAACCTGGTGTCCTCGCGCGGCGTCCTGGTCGGGGCGCGATTCGCGGCGGATGATCCCGAGGCCTGCGAACTGGTCGAACAATGGCGACCGGCCTGGTATGAGTGACGCAGCGCGACGTTTGTCAGGGGCCATCCGCCCTGGGATCCTGAGAACTCGCGTTCTGCTCAATTTCTAATGGCTTGATCTTGTCATACTTCAACATTCAAGAAGTAGAGTGTCCCCGTTTTGGCGTCGGCTCGATCTTGGCCGAACGCGTCCGGGCCCTGCGAACCGGGGTAGGTGGAGCCGGAATTGACCGTTTACGCGCTCCACCGGGCGATTCGCCGTCATTAATGACGCCTGTCGCACTCATAATCCGGTGGCTGTCCCTGGTTATCCACGTTTGAAGACAAGATTCTTCAGCGTGCGGTGGCAATGCTGCTGGAAGCCATTTACGAGCAGGACTTCCATGACTGCTCATACGGATTCCGGCCGGGGCGTTCGGCGCATCGGGCGTTGGACACGCTCTGGCAACAGACCATGAAGATGGGAGGCGGCTGGATTCTGGAAGTGGACATCCGAGCGTTCTTCGACACGCTGGATCACGCCCATTTGCGAGTACTTCTCCAACGAAGGGTGCGTGACGGAGTGCTGCTCCGTCTGATTGGCAAGTGGCTGAATGCGGGCGTGCTGGAACAGGGTAGCCTGAGTTACCCGGAGGCCGGCGCGCCGCAGGGCGGTGTGATCTCGCCCATCCTGTCGAACATCTATCTGCACTACGTGCTGGATGAATGGTTCGAGCGGGACGTGAAGCCGCGCATGAAGGGGGCGGCGTTCCTCATCCGCTACGCGGACGACTTCGTCATGGGCTTTGCCCTCGAAGCGGATGCCCGGCGGGTGCTGGACGTGCTGCCGAAGCGATTCGGCAGGTACGGCCTGACGCTGCACCCGGACAAGACACGGCTGGTGCCATTCCGACGCCCACCACACGGCCATCGACGGGAAGATCTGCCATCCCGTCCTGGCACGTTCGATCTGTTGGGACTCACCCACTACTGGGGATCGTCCCGACAGGGGAACTGGGTGGTGAAGCGGAAGACGGCGCCGAACCGGTTCACGCGAGCGCTGCACGCGCTCGGTCAGTGGTGCCGGTTCAACCGCCACAAGCCGGTCGGCGAGCAACACCAGACACTCAGCCAGAAACTACGCGGTCACTTCGCCTACTACGGAATCACGGGCAACAGTGCTGCACTGACCCGGTTCCGATGCGAAGTGGAGCGCGTCTGGCGGAAGTGGTTGAGCCGGCGCAAGCGCGGCAACCTCATGGATTGGACGCACTTCACACGGCTGCTGGATCGCTATCCACTGCCAGCCGCCGTATCGCTTCGGTCCGTGTGCCGTCGGCAGCCAACCCATGACTTGAGGAACCGTATGCGTTAATTGCGCACGTACGGATCTGCGGGAGCCCGGGGCGGGAAACCGCCCTGGGCGACCCAGCCTAGTTACTCCCAAGCAACCGCGCAGCGCGTCGACCGAGGCCTCCGATGCCGATGGGGGTTGAACAGCAAGTTAAGCGAATCCCCGGCCGCATGACATCGAGCGGCCACGGCATCCCGCGCCGATCACCGGCATCCAAACGTGCATCGCCCGAGGTCGCCTTGAGCCCCCCCGGCGTGGAATGGCTACCCCGGTCTTTGTGGAACGGTTGTGCCCGAGAACCCGCCCCGGCATCCGCCGCGGCCACGGCTACGGCATCCGCATCTGCATCCGGCTGATGGAAACGACCGCCCCCTTGCGTCATGGCATCAGGCCCGCGCGTCGTCGTGACGATGACCGAGCGAACGTTCCCCGCGTATGCCCAATCCTGGAATCTCGTCATCCACCGTCATAAAACCCGGCACGCGCCACTCGTTAATTAGCCATTCTGTCAATATCATTTCGATAATTCAGAATGTCCCCTATTTGCCCGTCGAACAGATCGCCGGCGACATCCTGCCCGACCGGCCCAACCGAATCGAACCGCGAGCCGTCAAACGCAGGCCCAAAAACTACAGGAGACTGACGAAACCCAGGGATGAGGCACGGCAAATGACGTATTTTGTCAATGGTTAACTACATGCCATTCGTGGCTGTCCGGCTGTCTCTATTTACACCTATTTACATTCTATTATGGAGTTCCGCGATTCCTATAGTATTTATCAGTTTCACGCTTGATCTCGTCTTGAATTCTTCGCTGCTCGTCCTCGAACTTTTTTGTCGAATACCGGTTCTGCTCGAAGTTCATTCTCATCTGGCGCTGGGACGCACGCATTTTCGCGAGCAAGTCCACTCCATCCTTGTCTAATGACCATTGCCAATCGTGAAGACAGCAATTGCCTGTCTTGTCAACCGTTTCGTTCCACGCTCGGCGTGACGCGGATTGTGGCGCAGATTCATTTACAAACAGAACTCCCCTCCCAGTAACCACCGACTTTTTTTCCTTGATTGCACCACACTCCCGACATATAGCAACCTCGTGAATCACCCTAGTACGACCAACAACTAGGGCAACAGTCCCAAGACAGGTAATAATGCCAAACAGGATTAAGAATCGCCATCGGTTAGACCGCGCAATTCGTGGAGCGTACTCCAATGGTATCGTTTGATCGTTCACAATCAGATCCAGAATTGTGTCATCACTCCATGACGACTCCACCCTTTAAGCAATCGTTATAACCAACATGGCAAGTCTGTTTATCTGTATTATACTTTTTATCGCATTTGTCTGCCTCCACAATAATGCACCCTGCAACGCATCCTGGGTCATCAGGGAAGTTCAAAGCGCAATGTAGCCCACAAAAGGGTCCAACACCCGCCATGCAGCCACCTCTAGCAGAATTTGCATTTCCAAGGCAATTAGCAAGATTATTGAGACAAAAAACAAAATTGTCACCGTAATTTGGTGGAGGCGGTTGTGGCTGCTGGGGCGGAAGAAAAGGTGGCGGAGGCTGCGGTTTAACACCGAGTTGCCGAATAATTGCCCCCAATATTGAGATGCGACCATCTGGGTCAAGGTATTTCAATGGAGACAATTCCAACGCCGCATAGTTGACTCGCCCGTTGGAATATTGCGGGAGGTCGCGCTGTGCAAATCGACCAAGTGTCGGTAAGAACTCGCGATTTCGATTCTGATACTTCCCACACTCCCCATCCAGCCAAAGCCCCTGGTGCATGAAGGGGTTGCCGATGCGGCTGGTGGCTTGCGGGCTGCCCCAACTGCCGTTGTAGGTGACGGCCTTGCCGTAGGGGTCGGTGACGTAGTACTCGTTGACGGCGCCGGTGTCATCCGTCATGGCCACGGTGCAAAACTGCGCATCCGCGTGGTAGTAGTAAAACTTCGGGCCGGTCATATCCCACATGGCCACGTGGTCGTCGACATACGCCGATTGGCCGGCGTGGACATATCGCCGAATGTGCGTCGTCGTGCTGGAGACCGTGTGGTATTCGCTGACCACCTGCCAGAGTTCATTGACGACGTAGGTCCAAGTCCCTTCATCCGGCCGACCCGACGGGATGACCTTGCGGATGCGGCGGCCGAGCGCGTCGTAGTGGTATTCCGCGTAGATGTCCGTGCCCTTGCGGACGCGGGTCATTCGGTTCTCGATGTCGTAGTCGTATGTCCAATTACCATCGAATGTCAGGTTGCCGTTGTGATCATGGGCCAGGGTGATCGGCGAAGCGCCGCCTGAGCCGTCGGGGTCGATGGTGGCGTACTCGTTCGCCTTGTTGTTCGTCCGCGGCTCAGTGATAGTGGTGTTGTTCGTGCGCTTGATGAACTCATCCCAGTTGCCCAGGGCATCCAGCGTCCAGGCGTTCCGCTGGGTGAGGTTCGCGTCCGTCGTGTAGGTCTTGACGTCGGAATAGTCATCCTCGAGATCGCCGCGCTTGAACTCCGTCAGGCGATTGGCGTCGTCATACCAATAGACTTCGCTGTGGGTCGGCTCCTGCGAATCCTCGCGGTACAGCGGGTTGCCGACCAGGTTGCGCATTGCGTGCCGCACGATGCGCCTCCTTCCTCCGTTGGACCCTTCGGTCCTTCCAAAAGGCTGAGTTGCACCCCGATGCGATCCAACGACCCGCGGACCCTCGCCCCCACCTTCACCTGCCCGGCCCGCGAGGCGCTCGTGACGCGTAAACCCTAAACACTCCCACAATTCAAGTCAAGTATTTATTCCCCTGTTTTTTCCTTTTTCCAATTTTTTTTCGCGGCTTCACCCGGCTGATGTTGAAACGCCATTGAGGCAAAAAGAACACGCCGGTGTTCCCTTCACGGGGCCACCGGCGTGCGAGTGGTTACAACTTGTCGGTCGAATTGGTGCGACGGGTATTCAAAAGGCCGGACGGGCTATAAGCCCGCGGCTTTCTGCTACTCCTTCGCATCCGCGAAGACCGGGCCTGACATGCTGGGCATCGGCGAACCGATGGCCACCATCGGGCGCGGCGCGCCGACGGCCATGGCGGGCTGGGTTCGGAAGGCCGGCTGGGCGGTGAAGACGCCTGTCGAGGAAAAGGCCGGCTGGGTTGCGAAGGCCGGCTGCGGGGCAAACACCTGGCCGTGGACCACCGACTCGCCCATCCACACCGGGCGGTTCGACGGGCTGGCCTTGTCCTTGCTGCGGGTCATCCAGATGCTCTTGTGGCTGGTCATCAGGGCATACGGCCAGACCCAGCAGAGCAGCAGCGTTGCATAGAATCCATACACAATGCCGAAGATCGCATGCAGGCTTCGCTCACGGGCGAGGTAGAACAGCATCGAGAAGGTCGCGCCGGTCACGCACATCGCCAGCAGTTTGAGGCCGAAGATCGACGGCATGAACACGGACAACACCAGCGCCGTGGCCAGCAGCGGATACGGCAGCCACATGCCCAGGAATCCCATGATGAAGTTGAAGCGGATGCCGCGGGCGCCGGCGCCGTGGAAGTTTGAGAAGACGTACGAATAGGTGTGCGCCGTCTCGCGGACGTTCGAGCGGGCCCAGCGCAGGAACATCTTGCAGAGGCCCAGGTACTTGACCGGGCTCTTGGTCCAGACGCGGGCGGAACGCTGGTAGCGGACGTTGAAACCCTGCTTGAGGATGAAGTTGGTCATGGCATGGTCTTCGCCGGCGCGGGCCTTGCCGCCGAGCCAGGTCTGATTGAGCCACTGGTCGAGAATCGGCATGATCGCGTTGCGGCGGTAGGCAGCCAGGGCCCCGGCACAGCACAGCACGGCGCCGTTGCCCATCATGCTCTGCGCGGCGCGCTTGTAGTCGAATGTCATGACGTAGCGCACCGTCAGCATCTGCGGAATGATCGACTCGTCCCGATTCAGCACGGTCACGTTGCCGGCCACGGCGCCGACGGTCGGATCGACCACCATCGGGCTGACCAGGGCGGGCAGGGCGTCGGGGGCGATCAGCGAATCGCTATCGACGGTGATGAAGATCTCGCCGGTGCCGCGCTTGAAGCCTTCGTAGAGGACGTGGCGCTTGCCGCGATTCTGTTCGAAGTGCAGGGTGCGGACGCGCGGGCCGACTTCGGCGGCGGCTTCCTGAATGTGCTTCCAGGTGTCGTCCTCGCTGCCGTCATCGACGACGATGATCTCAATGCGGTCTTCGGGATAGTCGGCCTTGGCCAGGTGGCGGATGGTCCGCCCCACCAGCGGGCCCTCGTTGTAGGCGGGCACGACCACGGTGATCTTCGGCAATCGGTCGCGCGAAACGGTCGGCACGGGCTTGTAGCGCATGGCCAGCCAGAGCCGCCAGAAGGTCCAGACGGTGCTCGAGATGCCGTACAAGCCGAGGATCGTCGCATAAACGCGGCCCGGCGGATTGTGCAGCAGGATGCGCACGGCCTGGACGTGCGACTGGTTCACCCAGGCGAGCACCAGCACCAGGATCGACGCAACGCCGATCGCCAGTTTGCCGGCGAATTCAACCCAGTTCACGTTGCGCCGCTGGATGTCCACCGGCGGCGTTCGGTCAGAGGGTTTGAAAAAAGTCAACAGACTCGTGGATAACGCGGACACTGTAGGGATCTCCTCAAATCGCTTCGCGGCACATGCCCTGTGCGCGCGGCTGGTAACCTGCCAAAACCAAAGAACCGGCCTCGTCCCCTTCCGGCTCGCCATTGACCGGCTCGGCCGACAATTCGGCGAAGACCTCGATCTTGTAGCCGTCGGGATCGAAGATGAATGTCTGATAGTTGCCGTCGAACATCCGCGGACGGGTCGACCGCATGCCCATGGCCTGGGCGCGGCCAAAGGCGAAATCGACATCCGCCTCAGATGCGACGCCGATGGCGAAATGGTCCATGCCGGTCGGGGTCATGCCGCCCAATCCCTGGGTCAGCACGATCGAGAACGACGGATGTTCCGACGTCCGCGCCGGCGAACACACCAGCACGCCCGATCGATCGGGCGTCGGCCGCCGGGCGGACATTCCGAACAGATCGCCGTAGAAGGCGGCACTCTCAGCGAGATTTCGCACGCGAAGATTCAGGTGTCGAATGCCGCCGTTCATAACTGTCATAGGGGTCGCTCAATTCCGGACCGGCGCCCCATGCGAGGCCCGGCGCTTACCGTTTCGGTTCATCCAATTAGACCCAGCCGCCCTGAGTGGGCGGTGAATTGGGCGTGAGGAACGCTTAAGCCGCGGGCCCCGAAAAACCACCCAGCAGGGCCGGGGAGGGCATTTCGTAATGAGAAAACCTTTAATTCTGACTCAGCGTGTCTTGATGGGCAGGCGGATCACGAATTCGCAGCCGCCGGAGGGTCGATTGGCCACGGAGATATCACCCCCATGCAGGCGGGCGACGCCTTTGGCGATGGCCAATCCCAGGCCGCTGCCCTTGAGGCGATGTTGATCGGACGGCACCTGAAAGAAGCGATCGAAGATGCGGTCCAAGTAGGGCGGATCGATTCCCGGCCCGCTGTCGCGCACCGTGATGTGAGCTTCGCCGGAATGGGCCGATACCTCGACCTCGACGGGAGAATCGACCGGCGCGTGACGAATGGCATTGCGGATGAGGTTGCTGATCATGGAGTGCAGCAGGTCATCGTCCCCCACCACGACGAGTTCCGGGCTGTTGCTGCCCGGCATGGCCAGTTTGGGCACCAGCCGCACTTCGCGCTGCACGGCAATCGGCTGACAGGATTGGACCGCGCTCATCACGATTTCGTTGATTGGAACGGGCGACGCGGTGCCGGGAGATAGACCGGCGTCGGCGCGTGCCAGGGTGAGAAGGCTGTCGACCATCTGTCCGATGCGGCGGAGTTCGTCCTGAAGGCTGGCGACGAACTCCTCGTACTCCTCCATGCTGCGGGCCTTCTGCAGCAGGACCTGTGTGCCGCTGAGGGCAGTTGCGACGGGCGTCTTTAACTCATGGGCGGCGTCGGCAATGAAGCGCTCCTGGGCGCGAAATGCCGCCTCCAGCCGATCCAGCATTTCGTTGATTGTCTGGGTCATGTCTACCACTTCGTCATGGCCTTCGGGCACTGCGATGCGCCGATCGAGCCGCAGTGCGGTCAGTTCGCGGGCCTCGCGGGCAATGCGACCGATCGGCGAAAGGCTCCTTCGCGCCAGCAGCCACGAAGCGAATCCCGAAACAAGCAGCACGATGGGCGCGACAATCAGAAAGTTTTTCCGAAGGCCGTCCATGGATGTTTCGATTCCGTACATCGGCAGCGCGACCTGGATGAAAAACGGCACGCACTTTCTTTGCTCTGGGTCCTCCAGTCCCTTGGGATTAATATACAGCGTAAGCAGCCGCAGGCCGTGGCCATCGGGAACGAAAGCATTCACGTTTTCTCCGACAATCGTCTCGATGTGGCGATCCATATGGCCGCGCAATGCTGCTGCTGCCCCCGAAAGCGGGAGCTCATAATGCAGCCTCACGGGCGGAGGCGCTGGCTGAGTCGTGGGAGATTCATCCCGAAGCGCTGAGCTCACGGCTGCGGGCGGCTTGCCGGATGCATCTTCCAGGCCGGAGTTTGATGGATCGGCGACGCCTGCATCGTGCGGGGAGGACGTCGCCGAAAGCGTCGTTGGAATCGGCGCAATCGGGGCCGGCGTCTTCGTCACGGCCTGCAGTGTCTTCGAACGGAAGATGATGTTCCGGCCCGACTCGCTCCGGAATTGAATGTAGAAACTCGGAAACCGGGTGGGATCAATCGATGGCCGCCATGACGGCGCACGGCCGATGCCCAGACCCAGGTCTTCTTCCGCCTTGAAGACTTCGATGATGGTGTCGGCCCGGGTGTTCAATCGCTCATCCAGCGCCGCAGTCATGCCATGTCGCTGCAGATTCAGAAACAGCACGCACGTGACGGCAATCAGTGCGGCAAACACAATAGTATTAAAAAACGTGAGTTTAAAACGAAGCGTCCGGACAAATCGCGGGATCATGGCGCACCGCTCACTCGCCGGGCCGATCGGCCGACAAAATGTACCCCGCACCGATTACGGTGTGAATGATCGGCGCCGCGCCGGCGACGTCCAGTTTACGGCGCAGGGTGCTGACGTATACGTCAATCACATTGCTTTCGGGGTCGAAGTTCATGTCCCAGACATGTTCGCCGATGCTGATGCGCGACAGGACTTTCTCGGGATTCCGCAGAAAATATTCCAGCAACGCGAACTCCTTGGTGGTGAGTTTCACGCGGCGGCCCGCGCGGGCGACCTTGCGGCCGAGCAGATCCATTTCGATATCGCCGAAGCGAAGTTGTGCCGCCTCTGCGGCCTGGCCGCGCCGCATCAAGGCTCGAACGCGCGCGACGAGTTCGGCAAACTCGAAGGGCTTGGTGAGATAGTCGTCGGCGCCTGCATCGAGGCCGGCCACCTTGTCGCCCGTGGCGGAGAGCGCCGTCAACATGAGGATCGGCGTCTTCACGCCGCGCCGTCGCAGATTGCGGCAGACCTGCACGCCGTCGACATCGGGCAGCATGATGTCGAGGATGATCAGGTCGTAGGACTTGCTCGCGCCCATTTCCTCGCCGTCGCGTCCCAGTTCGGCGCCATCGACGGCGTGTCCCTGTTCGGTGAAGCCCTGGCGGATGAATCCGGCCATCTTGGGATTGTCTTCGATCAATAACAGACGCATGACGCTATTCCCGAATCCCCGAGTTCGAATTCTGCTCCTCCGCCGAGAAGTGTATCCGCTTCGCCAGCGATTCCGGCAGTACGCGTCGGCCGAATTGCTTCATGCGAATCACCAGGCGCTTTGCCCAGTGGAACTCCCGGGCGAGGACGGCAATTCCAGCCGCAATCAGCAGAAAGCCCGGGCCGGGCACGAACGGAATGGAAAGCACGACGCCGACCAGGATCAGCACCGAACCAGCAGCGGCGATGGTGACCTGACGGACGGTGCGGCGCATGACGACCTACTCCGCCACCGGCGGCGGCGGGCGGCGCCGGCTGGCGAGAAACGAGGCCAGGACGCCGACCGACAGAATGACGAAGATGATCACCAGCGAGAAAAGCGGATCCACGGTGAATTTCTCGTCAACGTGCGATTTGTAGTAATGCACGATGATCATCTTGCCGCCGATGTAGGCCAGCAGAAACACGAGGCTGGTTTTGAGGTAGCGGAATTTGTCCATCAGGTCGGCAAGGGCAAAGTAGAGGCTGCGCAGGCCGAGGATGGCAAAGACGTTGGAGGTGAAGACGATGAACGGGTCCTTGGTTACCGCGAAGATCGCGGGAATGGAATCCACCGCAAACAGCACGTCGGTGCTTTCCACGACCAGCAGGACGAGGAAGAGCGGTGTGACGGCCCGGCGCCCGTTCATCGTGGTGATGAACTTCTGCCCCTCGAAGGCGGGCGTCACCGGGAAAAGCCGCCGAGCGAGTTTCACCAGCGGGTTTTTCTCCGGATCCACTTCGTCGTTGTGCGCGACCATCATCTTGGCGGCCGAGAAGATCAGCAGCGCGCCGAAGACATAGTTCATCCATGAGAACTGCTGCAGGAGCGTTGCGCCGGCGGCGATCATCAGTCCGCGCATGACGAGCGCGCCCAGCACACCCCAGAAGAGGACGCGGTGCTGAAACTGAAGCGGCACGGCGAAATACGAGAAGATGATGGCGATGACGAAAATGTTGTCGAGGCTCAGCGATTTCTCAATGACGTAGCCGAGGAAGAAATCAAACGCGGCGGCGCGGCCGTTGGTGGGAAGGCCGATTCGTTCGCCGATCCCGAGCCAGTGGTGCTCGTACATGAAATAGACGACGACGTTGAACACGAGCGCGAGCGCGATGTAGAAGAAGGTCCACAACAGCGCCTCGCGGGCCCGGATGACGTGCGCCTTGCGGTTGAGCACGCCGAGGTCCAGCGCAAGAAGAAACATGATGACGACGACAAAGCCGATCCACAGCCAGATTTGCATGATTGATTCGATCCAATGCCGCGCGTTTTTGCGGTAATTTCCTCAGGGCGAGTATAGCGGCAATTAACGAATGGGCTGCCTACGACGTTGTCGGAGGTGGAAACGCCCCGCCGGGTTGCGACGTTCGGATGTGAAGTTCTCGCTGCGGGAATGGTATTTCCAGTCGCGCTTCCGCGAACGACCTCACGATTCGGGTGTTGATTTCGTGCTGCACGCGCAGGCGGGCATCCAGCGTCTTTACAAACAGCCGCAACTCAAAGTCGAGGCTGTTCGCGCCAAATGCGTTGAACAGCACCATGGGCGCCGGGTCGTCCGTGATCTCCGGAATGCCCTTGACCGTGGAAAGCAGCACCGACTCGACCAGGGCCGGATCGGAGCCATAGGCCACGCCCACTGGAAAGACCAATCGTGTGATGTTGTCAGACAAGGTCCAGTTCAGGATGCGCCCGGTGACGAAGTCCTTGTTGGGAATGATCAGTTCCTTCCGATCGGGATCGATCAACGTGGTGGCGCGAATGCGAATCCGCGAAACCATGCCGGTCTTGTCGCCGACCGTCACGATGTCTCCTGGTCGGATGGGTTGTTCGAAGAGAATGATCAGGCCTGACACGAAGTTGGCGAAGATCTCCTGAAGTCCGAAACCGAGACCGACCGTGATCGCCGCGGCCAGCCATTGCACCTGCGACCAGCCGACGCCGATTGCGCCGAACGCGGCAAAGATGCCGATGACCGCGATGAGATACCGCGAAACGGTGGTGATGGCGTAACGGCCGGCATTGGTGAGCGGCAGTTTCTGAAGGATGGTGACTTCCATCAAACCGGGCAGATTGCGACTGAGCACAAATGCCACAATTGCCACAACGAGGGCAATCCCAATGTGCGACAGCGTGATTTTGACAACTTTGGTCTTGGTGACACTTGTGCCGTCGGCAATCGTCTCCACGATCTGCGTGGGGTGAGCCCACAATTCGATCCGGTTCAGGAACGCAAACGCCGGGAAGATGTCGACCCAGATCGCATACACACCGAGCAGGAGCAGCGTCATCATCAAGCCGGTGAGCAGGCTTCGCGTCTGGGTGTGAACTGCGGCGAGGTCAACACCCTTGCTTGCGACCGGCGGTAGCGGCGCGTCGCCCTGCGCCGGCGGCGCTTCCATGCCCTTGGCCTGTTCGGCCTCGCGCTTGACGCGGACCTGCTCGATGGCGATTCGACGCTGGGCGACCACGAGGTAGCGCACCAGCAGGCTGTTGGCCAGCACGAGGGCCAGGATCAGCCACAGCGTCAGCGCCATTCGGATTTCCAACTGAACGGCGGTGTAGTAGTAGCCCAGGCAGGCTGCCACCGCGAAGACAATCGGAAAGCCGACGCTTGCGGGATACCAGACGAACTTCAGGTCGTCGATCCAACTGCCCTTGTTGCGGTTCAGGTATCCCCCGAGCAGGTCTCCGTTCGGGCTCAGGACGTGTCGCAGCAAAACGGACAATGCGATCATCGCAACGACGAACGCACCACGTCCCACGAGGTCGCGCCAGGCGTTGTCGGGCGTGCCCTCGCAGGCCCAGATGACGAACACGGCCGGGACCAGGATCGGCATTGCAGCCGTCAGACTCACCCGAAGCATGCGGGCGCCCTCGGCCCGCCAGCGAAAATGGGCCGAAGCCAGTCCGCGTCTGCGGCAGACCTGCCGGACCACTGCAAACATGAGCACAATCAAAGACGTCCGCCGCAACGCGCCCGAGACGGATTCGATCAGATTGTAGAAATCGGCCGGCGGCAGCGCAGTGTCCATTGGCCCGGCCTGCATGGCAGACCAGAGTCGCCACGCGAAGAAGTAGATGATCGCCGGCCAGAACACCGCGAGGAACACCGTGATGAGCAGGGCCCAGAGCGTGAGGCGGAACCGATCCTCGTACACGCGGCTGGTGCGCTCGGCGATGGCGGCCAGACCCGCGTTCATTCTGCGTCGCGGCAGAATCAGGGCCAGCATGACGGCCGCGGCGACGCCGTAGGTCTCCTTGTTTCGACGCGCGTCCTCCAGCAGGGTCTTGACAAGAGTCGACCAACCGGCCGCGAGTGTGGCCATCCAATCGGCCGGCAATCGCGCGGTATGGATATACCCCGTGCTTCGAATCCAGAGCACATTTTCGTCGATGAACTGCGCAATGCCTTCGACAAGGTCGATGAGTTCCCCTTCGGAGGTGTTCAGAGCGCTCAATCTGTCTATATACTTGTTATAGGTATTCACCAATGACTGTATGAAATCATGCTGATTGGTGACCATCTCGCGGATGCGCTGCTCCATCGCGCTGCGCTGGGCCGGGTCCTCGATCGGGGGCATGCCCGCGATACGCGAACGCGTCGCGGCTTCGATGTCCGTGATCGCCACCCGCTCGGCGTCCAGGTTGATCTGCTCCAGTTTGAGCCGGGTACTCTCCGCTTTGCGCGCGATGATGCGGCGTTCGTATCGTCGGACATCGGGCAGCCGCGCTTTTTCGCGCCGCAGCAAGACGCCGATCTCATCCGTCAATCCGATCGTGCTGACCTGCCCCTGTATGGCATCAAAACGATCCTTCACGTCCTTGATCGTGTTGGCAACGCCGTTGGTGTCGCGTTCGACGCGGGTGGTCGCATCGGTCAGCGTCGCGCGATCCTGCGAGAGTTTCAGATTCCGTTCCGCCAACTCCCGAACGACCGCCGGGGCGTTCTGCAATTCTCGCCGGGCAAACTCCTCCTGGGCCTCGGCATCGGACTTGCGCTGGGCCACGACCGCGCGACGAAAACGGTTGTGGCGTCGGTTTGCGACCCGCATGTCAAGGCGGGCGATGTCACGCGAGACGCTCAGCACTTCGCGGCGCGCCTCGTAACTGCGCGCCTCGGTCTCACACACGCGTATTTCCGCTTCGATCGCGCGTTTGCGCGCCAGCAGCGATGTGCGCTGCGCCACGGTGAGTTCCGTCGGCGAATCGACCGGCGCGTCCAGTTCGGCCACGACTTTGTCCAACTGCTTTCTGAGGCCGCTGATCAGTTCCGGAATGGCGCCGAGGCGTGCATCGCGAGCCTTGAGTTCGTCGCCCAGCGCGGCGAAGGCCTGCTGCGTCGCCTTGTGTTCCGCCTCCGCGGTCGCGAGGTCCTGCTCCAGTTTCTGAAGCGTCTTGCCCGAGGGGTCGGCAACCGGCCTGGACGTGGGCTCCTGCGTCTCGTCGCTCGGGGCGGACGAAGGCTGCGACGCCGGCTGCGACGCCGGCTGTGAGGTCGTGCGTTCGGCCAGGCGCTGTTTGAGCACTTCCAATTGCGCCGGCGCATCGAGTCGTGCCTTATCAAGATCGGCGGCTTTTGCTTCGAGGGTGCGAACGGTCTGAAGTTGGGTCCGCGCGTTCTTGTACAGTTCGATCAGTTTCGCACGGGCGGCGTCGTCATCCCCCGGAGCCGATTCCAACTGGCTGATACGAGCACTCATGCCCTCGATGGTCAGCGTGTCGCCGGTGTCGCTGGGCTGCGTGGATGCGGGCTGGGTGGCCGGTTGCGTATCAGCGGGCTGGGCGTGCGCGGGGAGGGACCAGGGCAAAGCCGCCGCCAGCATAAACACAACTGTCATTATTAAACTGAGCGAAGCCCCAGTGTGTTCACGATTGATCGGCGATGGGATTCGCGGCTCATGCATGCTGAAATTCAAGCGCCGCCTTCCGCGTCTTCATCCAACTGCGCATCATTCGGTGCAGACGTGGGTGCCGGCGAAACGGAGGTCGGCGGAAAGGGGAATGTCCAGGGGCCATTGGGCCCGACCAGGGTAAAGGAGTCGATGACCAGCGGTGTGGCCGAGGCAAGGGCCTGACCGCCGCCGGCCGACGCAGACACGTTCGTCCGCACCACGAGCAACCCGTACACGACGCCGGCCTTGGCGAACTCAGCCTTGATCGCCAGCGGCAGGCCACCCAATCCGGCCATTGCCGCCGCGCCGCCGGTCGAACGAGTCGCCATCGCAAATGGATTTCCGCTGCCCATCGGCGGCGTCACCCCCTTCTGATAGACCGTGGACGTCCAGTCGAAGGAGACCGATTTGAATGCCCCGTACTCCTTTTGAAGCAATGCGCCCAGTTCGCGAATGCTCTGCCGCCCGGCCTTCTTCTGGGCACCGGACGAGAGCATTGAGCGGGCCTCCAGGATGTTGCCACCCTCTACATTAATGACAAATGTCTCAAAATTGCCGACGAGGCCGTTCAGGACCGGCCGAACGATGCCAAGGAACAGCATGACCATGCCAACGTGCGCCAGCAGCGCGAGCGAGCCGACGACGATGCCGGCAGTCGCCAGCCCCGACCCCTTCTTACGCCCCGCGGATCGCGCAATTGTGATCAGGGCGATGACGCCGAACAGGACCGCCAGCACCGGCGTAATGAACGGAATGCAGATGATCAGCGCGCACACCAGCGAGGCGACGGCCAGGCCGCTGGTGACGGGCGGCCTGGGAATCGGCGGCGAAAATGCGACCACACCGCCGGGGCCCTGGGGCGGTGGTGGCGGCGGGACGGAGTTGAACTGCGTCATTCGGCACCTGCTTCAGTGAGGATTCCAAGCCTGTCGATGGCGACGCCCGGCGACAGCCCGATCTTATCTTGGGTTGCCCGCCTCCGCACCGTCAACCTTGACGGGCGCGCTCAAACCCCCTATTTTCACGCGCATCCACGAGCACATGAATGCAGGCCCGAATCGGGGTATGCAGGACGGCGCTCAATTTGGCATTTCACATCCTTGGAGGCTCACTTCAATGGCAGGCATCAAGATTGGTATCAACGGCTTCGGTCGAATCGGACGGATGGTGGCGCGGGCCATGGCCATGCGGCGCGGCGAGTTCGACATCGTCGGCATCAACGACGTCGGACCGGCGCCGAAGATTCACGCTCACCTCTTCAAGTACGACTCGGCCCACGGCCAGTTTAACGGTCAGGTCGGGCATACCGAGAACGCCCTCATCATCAATGACGACACGATCCGCGTCTATGGCGAAAAGGACCCGACCAAACTGCCGTGGAAGGAACTGGGAGCGACCGTCGTCATTGAATCGACGGGCGTCTTCACCGCCAAGCGCGATGCCGCCAAGGGGAAGGCAGGCTACGACGACCACATCACCGCCGGCGCGAAAAAAGTGATCCTGTCCGCGCCTGCCAAGGACACCATCGACGCGACGATCGTGATGGGCGTGAACGACGAGACGCTGAAGAAGGAGCACACCTTCGTCAGCAACGGATCGTGCACCACCAACTGCCTCGCGCCCCTGGTCAAAGTGCTGGCCGACAACCCGCAGGTCTTCGGCGAGAACATCACCGGCGCGATGACCACCATACACGCCTACACCAACGATCAGCGCATTCTCGATCAGGTGCATGGCGATGATCTCTATCGCGCTCGCGCGGCCGCGGCCAACATCATTCCCTCCAGCACCGGCGCCGCCAAGGCGATCGGCCTGGTCATCCCCAAGAAGACGATTCAACTGGACGGTTTCGCCTTTCGCGTGCCGGTCATCGACGGCAGCGTGGTGGATCTGACAGTGTCGCTCGAAAAAGAGGTCGAGGCTGCCCAGGTGAACGCCCTGTTCAAGGCGGCCGCAGCGGCCGGGCCGCTCAAGGGCATCCTGCAGTACTCCGAAGAGCCGCTGGTCTCCAGCGACATCATCAATAACCCGCACAGTTCGATCTTTGCCTCGCTTCAGACCATGACGGTCCCGAAAAGCAAGGGAAAGTTGCTGAAACTGGTGTCGTGGTATGACAACGAATGGGGATTTTCGGAGCGCGTCTGCGATCTGGCCCTCCGTTTGGCTAAAATGGCCTGATCCGGGGCGTCGCGCCTAACGGACAGCAGCCAGTCCTGGTCTGATGAAAAAATGAAGTGCGGCGATTGATCGTCCGCAACCCAAGGAACATCTGTATGACATTGCGTGCCCTGCTTGCAGCGGTCGTGACCTGTGGAATGATGGTCGTGCCAGGCGTCAACGCGACGGAATCGTCGCCCGAGGCCAAGGCGATCCTGGAGACGGCCGGCAAGGCGCTCACGAAAGTCGACACTCTGTCGTTCACGGCCGAATTGACGCCGAAGGGCGCGGCCGTACAGGCCGTGCCGCATGTCAAGGGCACCGTGACGCAGGCCCGCGCCAAGAGCGGCTTGAAACTGAATGTCCAGGGATCGTTCGAGCAGTCGCCGGACACCTGGGAAAAATTTCATGTTGTCACCGACGGCAAGCAGATCGCCAGCATCAACGCCGGGAAGAAGGAAATGGTCGCCGGAAAACTCCCCGCCGCGGGAGCACTGATGGACCCGGCCTACTTCCTGGTCATGCAGCGCATGGCCTCAAGCGATCCGTTCGAGCAGGAAATAGACGAAGCACTGACATTGGAAAAGGCCGAGTCGGTCGGCGGCGTCGAGTGCCACGTCATTCGGGTCGACTATGAAAACAAACAGGCAGGCACCGCCCGGCTGTTCATCGGCAAGTCCGATCACATGCTTCGCCGGATCGACCGGGAGCGCGGCGAGGGAGACGAAAAAGGCAGCGTCTCCTTGACCACCAGCGACTTCAAGACGAACCCCAAAATCCCCGAGGACACCTTCGCGGCGAAACTCCCCGACGGCTACAAGGAAGTGAAGTTCAAGCCGGCCCCCGGCGGACGCCCCGCCCTGCTGGAGGAAGGCGACGCCGCCCCGGACTGGACGCTCAAGACCCCCGAGGGCAAGGAGGTCAGCCTGAAGAAGGACCTCGCCGGCAAGGTGGTGCTGATCGACTTCTGGGCGACCTGGTGCGGTCCCTGCAAGGCGGCCATGCCGGGAATTCAGAAGGTGTACGAGCACTTCCAGAAAAACGACAAAGTAGCCATTTACGGCATCAGCACCTGGGAGCGAAACGGCGACCCCGCGGGATACATGAAGGCCCAGAAATTCACCTACGGCCTGCTCGTCCAGGGTGAGAAGGCCGCCGAGGCCTACAAGGTGTCCGGCATTCCGACGTTCTACGTGATCGGCAAGGACGGCAAGATCGTTCACGCCGAATCCGGCATGTCGCCCGATCTCGAAAAGTCGCTCATCGGCATCATTGAAGACGCGTTGGGGGAATAGCCAGACGCTGCTGACTTTGAGCGGCCCATCCTTCGCTTCAGCGAAGGGTGGGCTCACGATGAATGCCGGCGCGCGATCCCTCATCGATACCCCACCCATCGCCGGCGCGATGAATGGGGCGCCCGCCGTACGACACTGTAACCCTCACGAGTTCGAGATCACCGCTTCGCAGGCTTGCGCGCCGGTGACACCGCGCCTTTGGCCCGCGGGCTGGTCAACATGGACGCCTTCGTCGACTTCGCCGGCGCCGAGCGCTGCTTGCCGTTGGGACCGATCAGGTTTTCGGGGTTGAGCGGTTGGAGATCCTTCGGCACAAACCGACCGTCCTTGCGAATGAGTTGCTTGTCAAAATACATCTCACCGCCGCCGCAATCCGGCGTCTGACGCATGACCAGATCCCAGTGGATGTCGCTCTTGTTGCCGTTGGAGGCTTCGTCGTAGCAGGTGCCGGGCGTGAAGTGGATGCTGCCGGCGATCTTTTCGTCGAACAGAATGTCCTTCATCGGCCGGGTGCAATACGGATTGAAGCCGATGGCGAATTCGCCGACGTAGCGGGCCCCGGCGTCGGTGTCGAGCACTTCGTTCAGTTTCGCCGTGTTGCTGCTGGTCGCCTTGATGATCTTGCCGTTCTTGAATTCGAGGCGCACGTCCAGGTGCGTTTCGCCGCGATAGAGCGTCGGACAGTTGAACTGGATGATGCCGTTGACGCTGTTCTTGACCGGCGCGGTGAAGACTTCGCCGTCCGGGATGTTCATCTTCCCGTCACAGGCGACGGCTGGAATCCCCTTGATGCTGAAGGTCAGGTCGGTTTCGCCGGGGCCTTTCAGTCTCACGAGGTCGGTCTTCTCCATGCGTGCCTTGAGCGGCTGCATGGCGCGGGACATCTTGCGATAGTCCATCGTGCAGACGTTGAAGTAAAACTCTTCAAACGCCTCGGTCGACATCTCGGCGAGTTGGGCCATCGACGGCGTCGGCCAGCGCATGACCACCCATCGCGTCTTCTTGACACGAATCTCCTGATGCACGCGCCGCCACACCGTGCTTTCGTACAGTTTCTGCTTGTCGGTCGGGACATCGGCGAGTTGGCTGATATTGTGACTGCCCCGTGCGCCGATGTAGCACTGCACCCGCTCCATCATGTAGCGCTCGGCGTCGGCGATCAGGTCCCAGCCCTCCTGGGTGCCGTTCAGCATCAATGCGCGCTTGGTGGGGCCGCTGTCGAGTTTGATGACCGGCACGGCGCCGGCTTCGCGGGTGATGCGAATGACCTCGGCGGTGAATTCGTGCGGCACGTCAATGGCCTCGAGCAGCAGTTTCTCGCCGCGCTTCACGCCGCAGGAGTAGTTCACCAGCACATCGGCCAGTCGTGTAATCCGGGGATCAATCATGAAAATGGTCCTTCCTCTTTCCATCGCAGTGGCATGCGCCTGAATCCAAAGACGGCGCACGCCGCCGACGCCGTCACAATAATGCCAAACCGCGTGCGCCGCACCGGCTAGCGCCGCGTACCGGCCACGTCCGGCGCCAGACCGCGATTCAGGCCGATGCCGACGCCGTCGAACATCAGGCCCATATTGATACTATTGTTGATTTGCCAGGTCGCCGACGAGACCGCCCGAATCGCCGACGACGCCCCGCGAGTGGTGGTTCCCTCGGCCAAGCGGCGCACGATCGGCTCGCGCGGCAGCGCCACGGCCGCCGCCCCTGCCGACATTCTCAACACATCCCGCAGTACGGTCATCAACAATCCCATGACGATCGCCTGCGACTGTCTAGCCTGGTTTACGTCCTTGTCCTTCTCCGCCGGTTCCCCATCGCCATCGCCGTCCGACCCGTCCGTGTCATCGTTCGCGGCCGGCTCCGTATCCTCGACCTGGGGCTGAGCGGCGGCCTCGGCCTTTTTGTTTGCCTCCTCGACCGCCTTGCTGAGCGCGGCGAGGCGCTTGGCCGCGGCGATCGGATCCTCGGTTGCATGTTCCATGCATGCGAGCACTTCCGGCAGGTGCTCAAACAAACCGGTGTCGTGCGAGCGGATCGCCGCGCCGAGTCGTCCCTCGGCGTACTCCGCCAGGAAACGGGCCGCGGCCGGCGTCGCCTTGCGCTGCCGAATCAGCATCTCTTCGACAAACGTCGTCGGCAGCGGTCCGAAGCAGACTGTCTGACACCGTGACCGCGTCGTGGGCAGCATGCCCGCCGCGGACGTGGTGAGCACGATGATGTGGCTGTGGCCGGGCGGCTCCTCCAGGGTCTTGAGCAGGGCATTCTGCGCGGAGTCGTTCATGCGCTCGCCCTCGATGACCACGAAGACCTGTGCCCGACCGCGCACCGGACTGTGCAATGCCTGCTCGATGAGAAAGTGGCGAATGACATCGACGCCGAGTTGGGTGGCCTTGCGATTGCGCACCAGGGAATCCGGATGCATCTTCGCCAGCATGCGATGCACGCGGTGATAGTCGGGGTGATTGCCCGCGGCAAAAATACGACAATCGTCGCATTCTCCGCAGGCATCGATCCGTTTGCGTCCGTCTACCTTCGTTTCGATCGGCCCGGCGCACAGCAGCACCTGGGCGAAGCGCGACGCGAGCATCTCCTTGCCGACGCCCTCCGGCCCTTCGAATAAATACGCGTGGCTCACCTTGTCGGCGGCCAGTCCGCGCTGCAGCCGGTCGATCGCGGCGTCCTGATGTTTGACGTCAGCAAAAGGCACGCTTGAGCGCCTCCGTCACGCGGGCCTCGACTTCCGACACGCTGCCGCGACCGTCGACGATGGCCACGGGCGTGGGGTAATACGTCGGCAATTCCAGAAAGCGCTCGCGCACGCGCTGGTGAAAATCGAGCGGACGGGCTTCCATGGCGTCCTCGCCGGAGTCGTGAAACAGGCGGAACTGTCCCTCGGCGGCATCTGGTTTCTTGCGCGACCCGGCCTTGCGACCGGTGCGCTCCAGTGCGACGTCCACGGGCAAGTCTACCACCAGCGTGAGATGCGGCCAGCAATCGCCGACCGCGTGCTTCGCAAGTTCCATGATCGTGCGCGGATCGGCCCCGGCCGCGCCCTGATACGCGCAGGTCGCGGACACATATCGATCGCAGATGCAAACGGCCCCGCGCTCAAGTGCCGGTCGCAACACATCCCGCGCAAGTTGCGCCCGCGACGCCATGAACAGCAGGGTCTCGCAGCGGATGTCCATCACGGTGAGGTCGTAGTCGAGCAAGACGTGGCGAATGCGATCGCCGATGGGCGTACCGCCGGGATCGCGGGTGGCGACGAAGTCGATGCCGGCGGCGGTCAGCGCATCCGTGAACAGTTTGATTTGCGCGCCCTTGCCCGCCCCATCAACGCCATCGAACACGATGAACTTGCCGCGAAGGGCCGCGAGGACGTCCTTGTCCACAATCAGGCCCCCCGCCGCTTTTCAATGGCGGCATACACGTCGGCCGCATTGTAACTCGACCGCACGAACGGCCCCGAGGCGACTGAGGCGAAACCCATCGCCTTCGCCTCCGCACCGATCTCGTCGAACTCCTCCGGCGGCAGGTATCGTGCGACGGGCGCATGCGACGACGTCGGCTGCAAATACTGCCCCACGGTGATGATGTCCACGCCAACGTCGCGCAGGTCCTGCATGGTCTGCTTGAGTTCCTCACGCGTTTCGCCCAGCCCCACCATCAGGCCGCTCTTGGTGAAGATGTGCGGCTTGTACGCCTTCACCTGGCGCAGCACGTCGAGCGTGCGGCGATACCGCGCGGCCGGACGAATCCTCGGCGACAGACGCTCGGTCGTCTCCTGATTGTGGTTGTAGATGTCCGGCCGGGCGTCGCAGAGCAACTGGATCAACTCATGCCGCCCGTGGAAATCCGCCGGCAGCACCTCGATGGCGCATTGCGGCAATCGCTTTCGCGTCTCAATCACACATTCGGCAAAATGTCCGGCCCCTTCATCGGCAAGGTCATCCCGCGCGACGGCGGTGATCACCATGTGCCGCAGACCCAGCCGCGCCGCCGCGATGGCCAGCCGCATCGGCTCATCGGCCGCCGGCGCATCGGGCTTCGCCGTGGTCACCGCGCAGAACGAGCATCGCCGCGTGCATTTGTCCCCCAGGATCATGAAGGTCGCATGCTTCTTCGACCAGCACTCCATCAAATTCGGACACCGGGCCTCCTCGCAGACCGTCGCCACGCCACTCTCGGCCACGATCTGCCGCGTGTGCAGCAGCACGTCGCCCGTCGGCAGGCTCTTCTTGAGCCATTCGGGCAATCTGCGTCCGCGCGGGGCGGATTCGGTCGGCAGGATGGTCAGTTGCATGGTCGGCGGCTCATTCGGTCAGGAATCATCCGAATGGCATAGTTTAGCGGAGAGCCGCCACCCCGTCACCGGCGTCTCGGGCCCTGCGTTGAGGCAATTGCAAGCGTGCCGATCGCAGGGACATCGCGCCACACATATATTTGAAGCGTGTTCGACTGATAGGGAAAGCGTGCCACTGGCTGGAAATGTGTGCCACTGGCTGCTCGTCAGCCAGTGCGGATACGAAGCACTGCCGTCTGCGGTGCACACCCCTCTTTCCGCCCGCCCCGTCGCCGCGTTATCCTCGCCGAATGATTCGAGACACGGACTCCAACCTGCAAATCCCGGTCGGCCGCCAGCATCTAGCCGCCTGTCTCACAAAGCCGAAACTGGGATCATCCCCCTTCGCCCCGCCGGTGGTGATCTGCTGCCACGGTTTGACCGGCACACGGCAGGGATCAAGTTATCGCTTTGTCGCGCTGGCCCGGCGACTAGCCGCCGAGCGCATCGCCACGCTTCGTTTCGATTTCCGCGGCTGCGGCGAGAGCGACGGCGACTTCCGCGAGGTGACCGCGGCGACCTGTCGTGAGGACCTCGCGGCGATCATCACCACGCTCGATCGCACCCCGGGCATCGACCCCACGCGCATCGGCATCGTCGGCAGCAGTTTCGGCTGCTTCACCGCGGCCCACCTCGCCGCGCAGATGCCCGGACTGAAGTGCCTGGCCTTTTGGGCACCCGTCTCAGACCCCCGCGCCCTGTCGGAACGTGACATGGCCGGCGGTGGCTGGGAGTTCCTCAAGACGCATGCCTACGTCGATCACCACGGCCTGCCACTGGCGAGACTCTTCTTCGACACGCTGCCCGAGCGGGATGGCCCGACGATGCTCGCCGAGTCGCCCCGCCCCCTGCTCATCCAGCACGGCGTTGGCGACAAACAGGTGCCCATCGATCAGGGCCGCGCCTACGAGGCGGCCATGAAAGCCTGCGGCACCGAGGTGCAGTTGCACCCGCTGGAGACCAGCGACCACGGCATGCGCAGCGTGACCTTCAACGAGACGATTGTCGCGGAGACGGCGGCGTGGATGAGGAGGTTTTTGCATCCGGATGGGTGAGGGCAGCCGTGAGCCTTGAGCCGTGAGCCGTGAGCCGTGAGCAAAGGCGCTAGCCATCAGCAAAAGCCAAAAGCCATAAGCCGTAAGCCTTAAGCCGTAGGCATGAGCCGTAAGCCGTATAGCGTGCGAGAGGCAGTGGCTTGGGCCGCGAGCCTGCCGCGCGTCAAAATGGACGGCCCCGGCGGATCGAATCGATCCCACCGGGGCCGCGCGTCTCCCCGACTCGGCGTGCCACCGCTCTGTGAGCGGTGCGAATGTGACGTTGTCTCCCGTGCTGTGTCACCTTTGCGATCGGAGCCCGCCTCCCCGGCGGGATGCACGGCTGACACAGCCGTGGCACACGGAGCCGCGACCACGCCCGACCCGGCTACAGCCCGATCAGGATCGCGATGATGGACTGGAACATTCCGCCGAAGGTGTGTATGAAGTGGTGCATGGCAAGTCTCCTTTTGACTGAGGCGGCCGGTGCGAGCGGCAACGCCGGTTCTGAATAGGAGACGGGCCACGACGGAAAACGGCTAGCGCGTGGGGCTGCGGGAAAAGCCGTAAGCCGTAAGCCATAAGCTCAGCCGCAGTGCCGATCCGCCCGTGGCTGGGGGCCGGGGGCCATGCCGATCTGCCCGTGGCAGGGTGCCATCCCGACGGCCAGGTGCCATGCCGATCCGCCCGTGGCAGGGTGCCATGCCGACGGCCAGGTGCCATGCCGATCCGCCCGTGGCAGGGTGCCATGCCGACGGCCTTTGCGTCGGCATGCATCCGCGCGGGATTGTTCATCCCACGAGCCCGGACCCGGCGAAAACGGCCTGTCGCCTCCCGATCCGCATCCGCGAATTCCCGATAACCGCGCGGCCCGCGAATCGGTCCGGCGGCGCGGCTGAAAATCTACGAACGACCGAATAATCGACGTGAAGCAAACATTTTATGGCCATTGCGAAACATTTTATGGCCAGCGCGGACTTCAGAATGGCCATTGCGAAACATTTTATGGCCAGCGCGAAGTTCAGAATGGCCATTGCGAAACATTTTGTGGCCAGCGCGGAAGCGCGAATGGCCATGATGAAGTTCACAATGGCCACAACGGAAGCGCCGCCGGCCCTTCGCGCCACGCCACGGGCCATGACGGAAGTGGAAATGGCCCTCTGGATCGCGCAAAAATCGCCGCAGGCCGGGGTCATCGCCCCGATTTTTCGGGCGCGGGTGCGGGGGCGCATCCGATTGCCGCGGGCAATCCGCATTCCGAGCAAACGCCGGACGTGTTACCAGTCAGGTCGTGGGAAAAGCCATAAGCCGTAAGCCATTAGCCATTAGCGTCAACCATTTCGTGCGGTCGAGCCTGGCATGTTCGGCCTGCGTTCTCCGCATTCCGAACAAACGCCGCTGGTGTTGCCGGTCAGGTCGTAGCCGCAGCCGGAGCAGAGCAGGTGATCAGGTGAGCAGGAGATCAGGCGACGGTCGCGATGCCACAGCCACGCCGTCGGGATGGCGGTGAGGAGCAGCGGGAGCCAGAGCGGAAGGCTTAACTCCCAACTATGGTAGGTTCCGTTCAGGTAGTAGTAACGAATCTTGGGGAGCATGAATCCGTATCGAAAGTCTGCCATGTGTGCCGTCGGCACCTGCTGTATTAGATATCCCTGCCGCATTTGATAGCTGGGCGTATTGGCCAGCGATTGATTGAAACTGGCTTGTTGGCCAGCCCACTGCGTAAGAGTCACTTGACCCACGATAATCCCGACTCCGCGGTATCCATAGGAATGAAACGACCAACGCAAGCTCGCAAGCCAAATGCCCAGAATCAGGATGCAAAGGCCAACCCCTGTCCACTTGAGGATGCGGCTGGCGCGGGAAGGCGGGAGCATTGGTAGACCTCAGGCGCGGTGGCGCGCCCGCTCCGTTTCCTGAGGTCCCCATTCAAACCGTACATGCGAATTGCCCGCATACGGCTTACCGATGGTCTGGTCATGCGGCATGTGCACCTCC
>Ga0268299_1001410_pt1 | contig 42822 bp, 35 predicted proteins | sample NOBtaG_FD_193484 | JGI IMG/M metagenome (GOLD analysis project Ga0268299, IMG submission 193484) | Activated sludge microbial communities from bioreactor in Nijmegen, Gelderland, Netherland - NOB reactor | ecosystem: Engineered > Bioreactor > Aerobic > Activated sludge | place: Netherlands... | reverse complement strand
CGGCTGGGCGATCCCACGCGGGCCGCAGCTTGACGATGAAGTGCGGGCTCAGCATGACGCCGGTGCGCGAGCGACGTGACCCGATTTCCGGTCGCGTTCGGTGTCTTGCTTCGTGGGGAACACTTCATGCTTCGTGTACTTACGAGTGCCCAAGATGGATGTTTTGTCTGGTCGGTAGCCGATAGGAAACGAAACCTCTATCGATTCGGCGTCATTCGCCCCAACATTGTTAGCTACGCCGAAGAATGCCTCATAGGTGAGCTGCGCCAGTTCACCTTGATTGAACAAGGCGTCACTCGCGCGCGTAACCAGTCGGTAAAGCAAGTTGCCGAGCGTTTGAGTCGTCATGCTGTTCCGGACGTATAACCTGAAATGGGCAGCTCCGCCCTATCCAGTCGCGTCGCCGCGTAACGAACCGAGGCCAGCGGCGCACACGGCCAGCAAATCTCACTCTGAGGCGTTAAGGGAGTCGGGGGACGCAAACACACGGGGCACGCCAGGATCGAGCACAACGTCGACGGCGTGTTTTGGCACGCGGCCGGCGAACCGTTTCTCGCGAGCCTTGGCGAGTCGAGCCGATACTCCGCCCCATCTGAATCGGACCGGGTGACCGGCTACTTAGTGCCCCATTTTGCCGCCAGCAGCTGTTCGCAGTTGCTTGCGGACCTTGCAGCTGCGACGAACAGAATTAGGGCGACCGCGGCCGGCACAACCGCATGCAGCCATCCAATTTGACTATAACCAAATAGCTCTAAGCCTGCTACACAGAGGAGAACGAGCGACGCGCTACAGTATAGTTGCTTCCATGAGTAATTCATTGCGTAGATGCGATCTATGAACTCGAAATCCTCGCGTTCCTCGGGAGCTCGTTTTGCGTCTTTTTGTCGAAACAGTCGCCGCCGGAGGACCGACACACCATAGTCGAGTGTCACGAAGCAAAGACCATCCAAGATAAGGCCAACAGCGAGAGCTATCCCGCCGGCGACCATTCCCTGCACGACGGTACCTTGTGGAGAGAGCAGTGAGTCCACAAGAGCAGTTATCGGCTCGAAGAGAATGTACAAAGGCCACAGGGCCAGTAGGCCTGGCACGAGGTGCGCAACCACAAATCGATAGATCGGGAAAACGCCGCTCACATCTTCTCCGTCGTTTGTCATGCCATTCCAACGGGTCCCATCTGCCCAGTCCAGCACCAGACGACGGTTCAGTGTTATCGCCACCCGCTTGGAGGGAGATTCCACAGCTCCGGTTGTTGTGATCCCGACTCCTGAGTTTCAGAGTCCGTCTGATTCTTGCCCATTCCACGCCCTTCTTCGAATCGCTCGGAGCGTCAGCGACGGCTGCCGGTAGAGTCTTGCCGGGCGACCGGTGAGCAAAATGTGGGCCGACGTTCAGACTTCGCGCCATCGGGACACAAAGAAGCGCTTGCGCGAAGCGCATCGATAACCTGTCCTCTCCACCAGACAGCGCGCGCCGTGGCGTGCCCTCCAGCGAACAGTCGTTCGACGTACGCCACGACCGACCAAGCTAAAGCGCCACCCACCTCCATCCGCCAACGCCCAAGCGATGTCCGCTCCGCCCGTGCCCTCCGCGCCCGGCCCCTCGCCGTCGCAGCCGGGGGCCGGACCTGATACCAGCGTCATCCGCGTGAACCCGACGCTGCTCCTCGTCTCGTTGCTCGCCGCGAGCGTGAGCCTCAGCGGCTGCATGATCGGCCCGGACTACGTGCGCCCGGACACGAAGCTCGCGCCCGGCTGGACGGACACGGGCTCCAGCGACCCGTCAAACGACGGTTCCCATGCCGACCCGAGCAGCACATCCGAAGCAGCCACGACCCACACCGACCGCACCCAGCGCGACTGGTGGCGCGTCTTCGACGACCCCGTCCTCACGCAGCTCGTCGACACCGCCTACCAGCAGAACCTCACCCTCCTCGCCGCCGGCGTCCGCGTCCTCGAAGCCCGCGCCCAGCTCGGCATCGCGCTCGGCGAGTTCTTTCCGCAGCAGCAGTCGGTGAGCGCCAAGTACTCCTACGACCGCATCCCGCTCACCGTCCCCTACAACCTGATCGACAACACCTATCAGCAGGCGCTCTTCGGCGCGCAGGCGGCGTGGGAGCTCGACCTGTGGGGCAAGATCCGGCGCGGCATCCAGTCGGCCGACGCGGCCTTCCTCGCCTCGGTCGCGGAGTACGACGACGTGCTGGTCACCTTGCTCGGCGACGTCGCGAGCACCTACGTCAAGATCCGCACGATCGAGGCGCAGCTGCGGATCGCGCACGAGAACGTCGCGAAGCAGGAGCAGGCGCTCACCATCGCGCGTAACCGCTTCCGGGCCGGCGTCGTGAGCAAGCGCGACGTCTACCAAGCCGAGAACGTGCTCGGGCAGACGCGCGCGTCGATCCCGGCGCTGGAGATCGACCTGCGTCAAGCGAGCAACGCGCTCTGCGTGCTGCTGGGCCTGCCGCCGGGCGGCGCCGACGCGGTGCTCGCGGGCGAGCCATCCCGCATCCCGGTGGCGCCGGCGCAGGTCGCGGCGGGTATCCCGTCGGATCTGCTGCGACGCCGGCCCGACGTTCGCAAGGCGGAGCTCGACGCGACCGCGCAGAACGCGCAGATCGGCTTCGCGAAGGCGGACCTGCTGCCGGCGCTGAGCCTGATCGGAAACGTGGGCACGCTCGCGTCGGACATCGGCAAGGGCAGCCTGAGCGATGTCTTCACGGGCCGCAGCGTGAGCTCGTCGATCGGCCCCGCGGTGCAGTGGAACGTGCTCAACTACGGGCAGATCACCAACAACGTCCGCGTGCAGGACGCGAAGCTGCAGGCGCTGCTGGTCGAGTACCAGAACACGGTCTTGACGGCGCAGCGCGACGTCGAGAACGGGCTCGTCGCGTTCGTGAAGTCGCGCGAGCAGACGATCTACCTCGAGGAGAGCACCGTCGCCGCCGAGGGCGCGCTGACGATCGCGCTCAACCAGTACAAGGAAGGCACGGCCGACTTCACGACCGTGCTGGTCGCCGAGGAGAACCTGTACTCCGCGCAGAGCGACCTCGCTCAAGCGCGCGGCAACGTCTCGCTCGGGCTGATCAACGCCTATCGCGCGCTCGGCGGCGGCTGGGAGATCCGCGAGGGCAACGACTTCGTGCCCGAGGCGACGCGCAACGAGATGGCCGAGCGCACCGACTGGGGCACCTGGATGACACCGGACCTGCTGCAGCCCGACGCGCCGGGGCTGCCGGGCCCCGAGGACACGAGCAGCTCCCCCGGACTGCCGGAGTGGTAGCCGTGACGAGTGATTGCATGACGCCGATCCGAGACGCATCCGCAGGACCGCCGCCGCTGTCGCGCGGCACGGTCGCCGACCCGCCCATACGCGCGAGACGCCGCGTCGCCGGCACGACAGATCTCGCCGGCGCCGCAGATCGACGACTCGCACGCGCGCCGCGGGCGCTGTGGCGCGCGCGTGCGGTGGCGCTCGCCGTCACGCTCGCAGCGTTCGCCACGACGACCTCCGGCTGTCACTCGGACGCGCCGCCCGCCGCAGCCCCACCGCAGGTCACGGTCGCGACGCCACTCACGCAGCAGGTCACCGACTACCGCGAGTTCACCGGCAACACCGCGGCCACCGACTCGGTCACGCTGGTCGCGCGCGTCGAGGGCTACCTCGAGCAGATCCACTTCACCGACGGCGCCGCCGTCAAGCAGGGCGACCTGCTGTTCACGATCCAGCAGACTCAGTATCAAGCGCAGCTGCAGCAGGCGCAGGCGCAGCTCGCGGCCCAGCAGGCGGCGCTGGTGCACGCGAAGACGGAGCTCGCGCGCTACACGCAGCTCGTCAAGGAGGACTCCGCGCCGGCGACCGAGGTCGACCGCTGGCAGTACGAGCTCGACTCCGCGCAGGCGGGCATCCTCGGTGCGCAGGCGCAGATCGACCTCGCGAAGCTGAACCTCGGCTACACGAAGATCACCGCCCCCTTCGACGGTCGCATGGGCCGGCACCTGGTCGATCCGGGCAACGTCGTCGGCGGCGCCGCGCAGCCGACGTCGCTCGCGACGATCGACCGGCTCGACCCGCTCTACGTCTACTTCACGATCTCCGAGCGCGATCTGCTGAGCATCCGCGCCGAGCACAAGGGCCAGGGGCGCGAGGAGATGGAGAAGAACGAGGTCCCGGCCTTCTACGGCCTGCTCGACGAGCAGGACTTCCCGCACCGGGGCCGCCTCGACTTCGCAGCACTCACCATCACCAGCACCACCGGCACGCTGCAGGCGCGCGCGGTCTTCCCGAATCCGGAGCCGGCAATCCTGCCGGGGCTCTTCGTCCGCGTGCGCATCCCGTCTGCGGCGCCGCACGAAGCACTCACCGTGCCCGGCGAGGCGATCGCCTTCGACCAGCAGGGCGAGTACGTGCTCTTGGTCGACGCGGATGGCGTCGTGGCGCGCCGTCCGGTCACGACCGGGATGCAGCTCGGCGAGCGCATCGTCGTCAAGGACGGGCTCACGCTCGCTGATCGTGTCGTGGTCGCGGGACTGCAGCGCGCGATCCCGGGCCGCAAGGTCGACGCACAGACCGCACCGGCCGCGACCGCCGCACCGGCGGCGGGCAAGAGCTGAGCAAGACGCATGTCGAAGTTCTTCATCGAGCGGCCGATCCTCGCGAACGTCATCGCGATCGTGACGATCGTGCTCGGCGTCGTCTGCATGCTCACGCTGCCGGTGTCGGAGTATCCGAACATCGTGCCGCCGACGATCCAGGTGTCGACCAACTACCCGGGCGCGTCGGCCGAGGTGGTCGCGAAGACCGTCGGCATCCCGATCGAGCAGCAGATCAACGGCGTGCAGGACTCGATCTACATGCAGTCGACCAGCGGCAGCGACGGCAGCTACACGCTCACCGTCACCTTCGCGATCGGCACCGACCTCGACGTCGCACTACCGCTGGTCCAGAACGCCGCCGGCTCGGCGATGGCGCAGCTCCCGACGCAGGTGCAGGCGCAGGGGGTCAACGTCCGCAAGGTCTCGACCAACATCCTGCTGATCGAGAGCCTCTACTCCGACGACGACCGCTACGACGAGACCTTCCTCTCGAACTACGCGATCATCAACCTGCAGAACCCGATCGCGCGCCTGCCCGGCGTCGGCCAGGTGACCGTCATGGGCGCCGGGCCGTACAGCATGCGCGTCTGGCTCGACCCGCAGAAGCTGGAAGCGTTCGGCCTCACCGTCCTCGACGTGCAGAACGCGATCCAGGCACAGAACGTCCAGGTCGCGGCGGGGCAGCTCGGCGGGCCGCCGGTGCCGGGCGATCAGGTCTTCCAGTTCACCGTCAACACGCTCGGACGCCTCTCCACCGTGGAGGAGTTCGAGAACATCATCGTCAAGAGCCAGGCGCCGTCCGCCGAGGCGAGCGGGCTCGAGCAGGCGCGCGACCAGGCGCCGAGCGCTTCGATCGTGCGCGTGCGCGACGTCGCGACCGTCCAGCTCGGGCAGCAGGTGTTCTCGATCTTCTCGGGGCTCAGCGGCAAGAAGGCGGCGCACATCGCGGTCTACGCGCTGCCCGGCGCCAACGCGCTCGACGTCGGCGTCGCGACGCGCGCGCTCATGGCCGAGATGGCGAAGTCGTTTCCCGAGGGGATGAAGACCTCGTCGCTCTACGACACCACGGTCTTCATCAACGAGTCGATCGACGCGGTGTACTTCACGCTGGCACTCGCCGGCGTCCTCGTCCTGATCGTCATCATGCTCTTCCTGCAGAACATGCGCGCGATGCTGGTGCCGGCGACGACCGTGCCGGTGACGATCATCGGCGCGTTCGCCGCGATGGCGCTGCTCGGCTTCACCGTCAACCTGATGACGCTCTTCGCGCTGATCCTCGCGGTCGGCATCGTGGTCGACGACGCGATCGTGATCGTCGAGAACGCGTCGCACCACATCGAGCGCGGGCTCTCGCCGAAGGACGCGGCGATCGAGGCGATGAAGGAGCTGACCGGCCCGGTGATCGGCATCACGCTGGTCTTGACGGCGGTGTTCCTGCCGGCGTCGTTCATGCCGGGCATCACCGGGCAGATGTTCCGCCAGTTCGCGCTGGTCATCGCGTCGACCGCGATCATCTCCGCGATGAACGCCTTGACGCTGAAGCCGACGCAGTGCGCGCAGTTCCTGCGACCGATCCCGAAGGACCACGTGCCGAACCGCTTCTACCGCGGCTTCAACCGCGTCTACGACGGGCTCGAGCATCGCTACATGGGCATCGTCGAGCGCATGGTGCGCCACCCGCGGATCTCGGGCGGCGTGTTCGTCGTGCTGGTCGGCGTCGCGTTCTACGGCTTCGCGGCGTGGCCGTCGGCGCTGATGCCGCTCGAGGACCAGGGCTACTGCATCGTCGTCGCCGAGCTGCAGGAAGGTGCCGCGCAGCCGCGCGTGCGCGAGGTGTCCGCGCAGATGGACGCGATCCTGAAGGACACGCCCGGCATCAAGGGCTGGGTCACGATCGGCGGCTATTCGGCGCTCGACTCGGCGAAGCTGTCGAACGTCATCACCGCGTTCGCGATCTTCGAGGGCTTCGACAAGCGCCCCGCGAGCTTGAACCAGATGGCGATCATCGGCGACCTGACCAAGCGCTTCACCGCGATCGAGCGCGCGAGCTTCGCGGTGCTGCCGCCGTCGCCCATCCCCGGCCTCGGCGTGTCGTTCGGCTTCACGATGATGATCGAGGACCGCGCCAGCGCGGGGCTGACGGAGCTGCAGAAGGCCGTCGACGACATGCTCGCCGCCGCGCACGACCGGCCGGGCTTTCTCCGCACCGGCTTCACGACGTTCAGCGCGACGAGCCCGCAGCTCTACCTCGACATCGACCGCACGATGGCCGAGTCGCTCGGGGTGCAGGTGAACGACGTGTTCGCGACGCTCCAGACGTATCTGGGCTCGACCTACGTCAATCAGTTCAACAAGTTCAACCAGAGCTTCCAGGTGCGCATGCAGGCGGGCGCCGACTTCCGCCGCGGCCTCGACGACATCGGGCGCCTCTACGTGCAGAACGAGCGCAAGCAGATGGTGCCGCTCGGCGCGCTGCTCGAGGTCCGCCGCACGCTCGGGTCCGAGCTGGTGACGCGCTACAACCTCTACCCGGCCGCGACCGTCATCGGCATCCCGATGCCGCGCTACAGCGCGGGTCAGGCGATGGACATCATGCAGGGCTTCGCCGCGAACCTGCTGCCGAACGGCATGGCGTACGACTGGACCGGGCTCTCCTATCAGGAGCTGCTGGTCGGCAACCAGATCTACATGATCTTCGGGCTGTCGATCTTCCTCGTCTTCCTGGTCCTCGCCGCGCAGTACGAGAGCTGGAGCGATCCGACGACCGTCGTGCTGGTGGTGCCGATCGCGATCGTCGGCGTGATCACGGCCCTTCTCGTGCGGCGCTTCCCGGTCGACCTCTACACGCAGATCGGCCTGGTGCTGATCATCGCGCTCGCGGCGAAGAACGCGATCCTGATCGTCGAGTTCGCGCGCGAGCTGCGCGCGGAAGGCAAGGGCATCAGCGAGGCGGTCGTCGAGGCGACGCGCCGTCGCTTCCGGCCGATCCTGATGACGTCGATCGCGTTCATCCTCGGCGTCGTGCCGCTGCTCACCGCGAGCGGCGCAGGCGCGGCGAGCCAGCAGGCGATCGGCACCGTCGTCTTCGGCGGCATGCTCGCCTCGACCTTGCTTGCCATTCCCTTCGTTTCGGTCTTCTACGTTCTGGTGCACGAGCTCTTCGAGCGCCGGCGAAAGGCGGCCGCCCCCGCGACGGCCGCGACGGAGCCCGGCACCACCGGCGCCTGAGCATGGCGCGGCGACCGATCGCGATCGACCGCCTGCCGCAGTACGGAACGCTCCTCGGAGCGATGCTGCTCGACATCGTGGTGACGCCCATGGTCGCCGCGCTGGGCGCCGGGCTCCTCGCGTCGCGCTTGATGATGGTGGTCGTCCTGGTCGCGGCGTTCTTCGCCGTCGGCACGCGCCGGGCGAGCGTCGCCACCTTCCTGGTCGCGCTCGGCGGGCTCGTCGTCTCGTCGCTGTGGACGAGCCGCACCGCGATCACCGTCGAGCTGCTGCTGCGCATGATGTTCGTCGGCTACGTCTCGGCGCACGTGCTGATCCAGGTCCTGCAGCGCCGTGAGGTGACGGCCGACACCATCGCCGGCGCGGCGTGCGTCTACATGCTGCTCGGGCTGCTCTGGGCCACCGCCTACCTGCTGCTCGAGCACCTGCACCCCGGCTCGTTCGTCATCCCGCCGGCCTGGCGCCTCACCGGCAACGAGATCGGGCCGGCGCTCACCTACTTCAGCTACGTGACGCTCACCACGGTCGGCTACGGCGACGTCACTCCCGCCGGTCCCGCCGCGGGCGGACTCGCGGTCGTCGAGGCGGCGGTCGGGCAGCTCTTCCTCGCGGTCACGATCGCGCGGCTCGTCGGGCTACACATCGCGCGCCGCGACTGAGGCGGATTGCCCGCGCCGAGCGGAGGAGCTAGCTGACCGGCAAGCCCGGTAGCCCGGCTGCGCGACCAAGGGAGAGATGGTGGGCAGGATCTTCGCCGAGGAAACCCTGGAGGCCTTTCACGACAGCCTCGACCGGATCCTCCAGAGTCCAGACTTCTTCGACCGCTTCTACGAGCGCCTCCTCGGCCGGTCGCCCGCGATCGCCGCGAAGTTCGACGGCATCGACCTGGCGCGCGTCAAGCGGATGGTGCGCGACTCGTTCTACCTGCACATGATGGCCTCGGGCGGCAGCCCGCATGCCATGGAGCGGCTGCAGGCCATGGCGGAGCGCCACGCGGCGCTCGGCATCACGAGCGAGATGCACGACCAGTGGCTGGACACCCTGATCGAGGTGGTCCGCGAGCTCGATCCGCGCTGCGACGCGAACGTCGAGCGCAGCTGGCGCGCCGTCCTCGGCACGGGCATCGAGCGCATGAAGGCGGCCGTCGCGAGCTGAGCGCGGGTCACGGCTCCGCGTCGGCTCCGACTTTCGTCACGGCTCCGCGTCGAGGGCGCGGTTCAGCGGCACGACGAGGAACGTCCAGGCGAGCGCGTAGAGCGTCGGTATCCAGAGGAAGAGCAGCAGCAGCGAGCCGCCCCACGCGCCGCGCAGCACCATCAGCAGGTTGCCGCCCAGCGCCACCAGCGCGCCGAGCAGGGCACCCCAGGCGGGCGGAGCGAGCGGCGCCACGCGCCGCACCCAGAGCACGTTCCAGATCCCCCACGCGATCGGCAGCAGAAAGAACGGCGCGTCGAGCGGCACGATCAGCGGCACGTACTGGCGGACGATCGCGCGCCCGGCATAGGGGAACACGAGCGCCGTGCCGGCGATCGCCGCGCCGATCACGTACGCGAGGAGATCACGCCGCCGCATCGCTCCCTCAGAGGAGGCCCGACGCGACCAGCAGGCGCAACGGCTCCGGCGCGACGAACGGGAATGCGAGCGCGCCGGCCGTCGCGAGGCGCCACGACCACGAGAACGCGGGCAGCTCGAGGCGCACCCGCTCGTCGGCGCAAGCGAGCGTACCCTCGGACCGGCGCGCGGCGGCGAGCCCGGCGCGCAGGCGGGGCAGCAGGTCGCGCTCGTCGCCGCGCGCGGCGGCGCGGATCAGGCCGATCGTGCGCATCACATCACTCCTTCTCCGGATCGAGGTCGGCGAGCAGCACGCGCAGCCGCCGGAGCCCGTAGAACAGCCGCGACTTGACGGTGCCGAGCGACGCACCGGTCACCGCCGCGATCTCGTCGAGCGACAGCTCGCCGAGGAGCCGCAGCGAGCACGCCTCGCGCTGCGCCGCCGGCAGCGTCGCGAACGCGGCCGAGACGCGCGCCGCGACCTCGCCGCGCCCGGCGCGCGGTGGCGTGGGTCGCTCCTCCGCCTCGGCGCTCGCGAGCGGCAGCCAGCCCCACAGGCGCTGCATGCGCAGGCGGTTGCGCGCCAGGTTGCGGGCGATCGTCCAGACGAACGGCTTCAGCGGCTCGCCCGGCCGCACGCGGTCCCGGTGCCGGTGCAGGCGGAGGAAGGTCTCGACCACCAGGTCGTCCACCGTCGCGGCGTCGTCCAGCATGCGCTCGAGGTGCCGCGCGAGCGGCGCCTGCCAGCGCTCGAAGAGCGCCTCGAACGCGCGCTCGTCGCCGGCCCGCCAGGCCGCGAACAGCGTCTCGTCGCTCGGCTCCGGCGTGTCGCCCATCTTCCTCGCCCGCTGCTCCTAGCATGGTACTTCCCGTACCCCGGAAGGTGGGCAAAGGTTCATTCGCACCCGCACGCGATTTCCGATGAACCTTCCGGGGCGCTCGCGGGTACCCGGGGGCGAAGACGAAAGGACGTCGCATGACCGTCACGCTGCTGGCCGCACTCATGGTCGGGCTCGGCACCCTCGCCGCACCCTCCCCCGCCCTCGCGACCGTCGGGCTCCTCGCCGCGGGCGGGCTCGCGATCGTCGGATTCGTCACGGTGCGGCAGCTGCCGCAGCTCCGCGTCGCGCGGATCGCGTCGGTCGCCGTGCCGACCATCGTCCGCTACCGCCTGCTGCAGATGCGCGGCGACGCCGCGACCGAAGCGCAGTGGGACGCCGCGCACGACCGCAGCGCGCGCGCCCTGCACGACCTCGGCATCGAGCTGAAGGGCATGTTCGTCAAGCTCTGCCAGGTGGTGGGCGCGCGCGCCGACGTCTTCCCGAAGCCGTTCATCAAGCACCTCGGCCGCTTCCACGACGCCGTGCCGCCACGTCCCTTCGAGGAGATCCGCACCTCGGTCGAGCGCGAGCTCGGACGCCCGCTCACGGACGTCTTCGCGAGCTTCGACGAGAAGCCGCTCGGCGCGGCGTCGCTGGCGCAGGTCCACAAGGCCACCCTGCGCGACGGCACGGTGGTCGCCGTCAAGGTGCAGTACGCCGAGATCGAGCGTCTGGCGCGCGTCGACCTCGCGGCCCTGCGCTTCTTCGTCCGCCTCGCCGACAAGGTCGCGCGCGACGTCGATCTGCGCACGGTGGTCGACGAGCTCGCGTCGTTCGTCAAGCTCGAGCTCGACTTCGCGCGCGAGGCCGACTCGACCGAGCGCGCCCGCGCGATGCTCGCGGGCGACCCGACCGTGCGCGTGCCGCGCGTGCACCGAGAGCTCTCGACGCCGAAGCTGCTGGTGCTCGAGTACCTCGACGGCACGAAGATCCTCGACCTCGAGACCTTGCGCGCGCGCGGCGTCGATCTCGCCGAGACCGGGCGCAAGGTCGGGCGCATCTACGCGCACATGATCTTCGCCGACGGCTTCTTCCAGGGCGACCCGCACCCCGGCAACCTGCTGGTGCTCGGTGACGGCGCGATCGGCCTGATCGACTTCGGCCTCGCGAAGGAGCTGCCGCCGGGCTTCGGGCGCCAGGTCGCGACCATGCTGGTGCGCGCGCTCGGGGGCGACGCGCGCGGCGCGCTCGAGGCGGCGCGCGCCGCGGGCTTCGTCGTGCGCGACGACCAGGCGACGGCGCTGCCCGGCATCGTTCTCGCGCTGATGGGCGATCGCGACGGCGAGCAGAGCTTCGCGTCGCTGCTGGCGGAGTCGCCGCTCACCACCGTGCCGGCGCACTTCACCTTGATCGGACGCGTCATGGTGCTGCTGAACGGCCTGTCGCACCAGCTCGCGCCCGGACGCATGGTCGTGCAGCAGGCGATGATCGAGGTGGTCGCGCGCCACGCGGACGTCCCGCCCGAGCCCGAGTGGCCCGGCCTGCCGCCCGGTCCCGAGACGCCGCCGCTCCTGCAGGCGATGCGCTACGTGCAGTGGCCGATCCCCTACCTCGAGGAGTGCGCGCAGCGCTTCGGCGACGCGTTCACGCTGCGCCTGCCCGGCCGCCCGCCGCTGGTGATGGTCAGTCACCCGGACGCGATCCGCGAGCTCTTCACCGGCGACAGCGACGACATGCGCGCCGGCGAGGCGAACGCGATCCTCGAGCCGCTGCTCGGCAAGCACTCGCTGCTGCTGCTCGACGGCGCCGAGCACCTGCGCGAGCGCCGCCTCGTGCAGCCGCCGTTCCACGGCGAGCGCATGGTCTCCTACGGCGCCGTCATGCAGGAGATCGCGCGCCGCGCGATCGACGCCTGGCCGGTCGGACGCGCCTTCCCGATTCACCCCGAGATGCAGAGCATCACGCTCGACGTCATCCTGCGCACCGTCTTCGGGCTCGACGAGGGGCCGAAGCTGACGGCGCTGCGCACCGAGCTGGCGGAGCTCTTGAGCGTGTCGGCGAGCCCGCAGATCCTGCTCGCGGCCGTGGGGTCGCAGGGCACCGCGCGCGGCGCCGCGGCGCGTCCCTTCGAGGTCCGCAAGCGGGTCGACGATCTGCTCTTCGCCGAGATCGCGCGGCGTCGCGCGATGGCGGACGGCGAGCGCACCGACGTGCTGTCGCTGCTGCTCGCGGCGCGCCACGAGGACGGCACGCCGCTCTCCGACCAGGCGCTGCGCGACGAGCTGGTCACCTTGCTGGTCGCCGGCCACGAGACCACCGCGACGGCGCTCGCGTGGGCGGTCAATCACATCCTGACGCACCCCGAGGTGCGGACGCGGCTCGAGGCCGAGGTGCGCGGCGTCACCGACCCGCTCGAGCTGTCGCGTCTCGACTACCTCGACGCGGTGGTGAAGGAGACGCTCCGTCTCACGCCGATCGTCCCGCAGGTCGGACGGCGCCTGACGCGCGCCATGACCGTCGCCGGCATGGAGCTGCCCGCGGGCGTGGTCGTGGCACCCTCGATCGTCCTCGCGCACCGCCGCCCGGAGCGCTGGCCCGATCCCGACCGCTTCGATCCCGAGCGCTTCCTGAACAGCAAGCCGACGCCCTACGAGTTCCTGCCGTTCGGCGGCGGCGTCCGGCGCTGCGTCGGGGCGGCGTTCGCGCTCTACGAGATGAAGATCGTCCTCGCCGAGATCCTGCAGCGGGTCGAGCTCGCGGCGCAGCCTGGCTACGAGGTGCGCATCGTGCGGCGCTCGGTCACGCTGGCGCCGTCGGAGGGCATGCCGGTCGTGGTGGAGCGTCGCTCGGCGGCGTGACGTCGCCTTCGGCGGCGCGGCCCGCGAGCAGCAGCAGGGCCGCGCCGGCGAGCAGCGCCACGTCGGCGAAGTTGAAGATCCCGCTGCGCAGCGGGCCGACGCCGACGTTCAGGAAGTCGATCACGCGCCCGTCGCGCCAGATGCGGTCGATGAGGTTGCCGATGCCGCCGCCGCAGACGAGCGCCAGCGCGGTCACCTGCAGCACCGTCGCCGGACGCACGACGCGCACGATCGAGAACAGGACGAGGGCCGCCACCGCGACGCCGACGCCCACCACCAGCAGCGCGTGCCGGACCTCGGCCGGCAGCGTGCCGCCGAGTCCGAGGAAGGCGCCGGGGTTCTCGATGTAGCGGAGCCGCAGCGTGTCGCCGAGCAGCGAGATCGCGTCGTGGCGCGGCAGGTGCGCGCGCGCGACGAGCTTGGTCGCCTGGTCGCAGCCGACCGCGCCGAGCGTGACGGCGACCAGCAGCAGCAGGCGTGACAGGCGGGGCATCGCGGCTCCTCAGATCCAGCGCCGCACGCGGGGCGCGTAGTCCCGCCAGGCGGCGCCGTGCGTGCGCGCGAGGAACGGCTCCTCGTTCAGCACGACGCGCAGGTGGAAGCCGAGCGCGACCACGCCCGCGTACGCGAGCAGCCCCCACGCGCCGAAGGCGAGCGCCCAGCCCAGGTTGACCATCGTGACCGCAACGTACATCGGGTTGAGCCGCAGCGTGCTCATGAGGGAATCACACGCCGGGCCGCCATCGTGCAGTTCAGTCAGCTCAGAGCTCAGAGGTGCGCGGGCGTCGCGCGCGACGTCACGTCCCATGCGGCGCGCAGCGCGCGCGGGTGGCGCAGCGTGCCGCCCTCGGGCGCGGCACCGTCCTCGTCGACGAGGTGCAGTCCCGGCAGGCGCTCGAGCACGGCGTCGAGCGCGGTCAGCAGCTCGCGGCGCGCGAGGTGCGATCCCGGGCAGAACTTGACGCCGAAGCCGAAGGTGAGGACGTCCTGCGCGGCGCGGTCCGGATCGAAGCGGTCGGCGTCCGCGAACACGCGCGGATCGCGGTTCGCCGACGCGAGGCCCAGGAGCAGCAGCGTACCCTCCGGTACGTCCTCGCCCGCGATGCGCAGCGGCTGCGACGCGAGCCGCGGCAGGTTCGCGACCGGCGGGTCCCAGCGGAGCAGCTCGTGCACCACGGCCGCGCGCAGCGCGGTCTCGCGGCGCGCGCGCGCGAGCAAGCCGGGACGGCGGAGCAGCGCCGACAGCAGATTGCCCATCGCGTGCGACGTGGTGGTCGCGCCGACGGCGAACAGCAGCCGCACGTGCGACAGCACCTCCTCGTCCCGCAGGCGCTCGCCCTCGATCTCCGCGTGCGCCAGCGCCGACAGCAGGTCGTCGCGCGGCTCGGCGCGCCGCTCGGCGAGGATCGGCGCCAGCAGGTTGGTGAACTCGGCCGACGCGGCGGACGCTCCGGCAGGGTCGCGCGGGTTCAGCAGCTGGTCGGCCCAGCGCCGCATGTCCTCGTCGCGGCCGCGCGGGATGCCGAGCTTGCGCGTGATCGCGTAGTACGGCAGCACGCCGGTCAGCTCGGCGACGAGGTCGCCCGAGCCGCGCGCGACGAAGCGGTCGAGCAGCTCGTGCACCAGCTCGACCAGCGCGCGCTCGTTGAAGCGCGCGATCGCGCTCGACTGGAAGGCCGGCATCGCGAGCCGCCGGTGCAGGTGGTGCTCGCGGCCGTCCATGCTGATGAACGTGCGGCCGACGATCGACTCGACGGTCATCACGTAGGTCGGGCCGCCGGGCAGCGACGCGTCGTCGCGGAACGCCTCGCGCACGTCGTCGAAGCGCGTCACGAGCAGCGCCGTCGTGCCGAAGAAGCGCACCGGCACGAGCGGTCCACGCTCGCGCACCTCGGCCATCAGCCGGTGCAGGGCGTCGCCGGGGAGCGGATCGGTTCCGATGTCGGGCTCGGCCAAGGGCGGCATGTTGCCGTCGCGCGACGACGCCGTCAACGACGCTCGCGGGGCGATCGTGGGGCATGACCCACTGCCCGCGGGGCGAGCGCCGAAAGACGCGCGCCGGCACGCTCGTCCGTAGGAGGCACGATGCGTCTTCCCCTTCGCGCCGGGCCAGGTCGGCGCGCGACGCTGCCGGCGCGGCTCGCGCTCGCCGCGGTGGCCGTCGTCGTCTCGCTGCTGCTCGCCGAAGCCCTCCTCCGCGCGCTCGCGCCCGCGCTTCCCCCGCCCGTCGAGCCGATCTACCGGGCGAGCGAGGTTCCCGGTCTGGGCTACACGCTCGTGCCGTCGCTCGACACCCGCGCGCTGCGCGCCGACCTGCGCACCAACGCGCTCGGCTTCCGCGGTCCCGACTGGAGCACGACGAAGCCCGCTGGGAGGCTGCGCATCGCGCTGATCGGCGACTCGCACGCGTTCGGCTACGGCGTGCCGTTCGATGCGACCGTCGGCGAGGTGCTGGCGCGCCTCCTGCGCGATGCCCTCGGACGTCCGGTCGAGGTGCTGAACTTCGGGGTCAGCGGCTACAACGCCTGGCAGCAGCGCAGCGCCCTGCTGCACGTCGCGCTCGGCTTCTCGCCCGACGTCGTGGTCCTGCTGCCGTGCAACAACGACGACGAGCCCGCGCTTTTCGTCACCGCCGACGGCTACCTCACGCCGAGCCCGGTCGCGGCGAAGCTGGCCACGCCGGCGACCCTCCGCGACGGTGCGTGGCGCAGCGAGCTCGCCGTGCTCGCGACGCGCGCGGCACGCCGGCTGGTCGCCGTCGCGACCGGCTCGGCGACCACCGGCACGCTCGCTGCGAGCCCGGCGCCCGCCTCCCCGCATGCCGTCGAGGCTCCGGCGGGGTCGCGCGTCGCGGAGCCGCTCGACGCCGTGGTCGGCCGCCCGCTGCGCGACATGATCGAGGCCGCGCGCGGCGGCGGCGCGCGCGTGATCCTCGCGTCGTTCGCCGGACCGCTCGACTGGCGACGCATGTTCCAGCAGGTGGCACGCGAGGAGCAGCTCCCGCTCGTCGAGCTGCTCGAGCTCTTCCCCGAGGCGCGCGACTGGGACGAGATCCAGGCGCAGTTCGGCCTCGGCTGGGATCCGCACCTCGGTGCCGAGGCGCACCGGCGCTTTGCGGTCGCGCTCGCGGGCGTGCTCGCCACGCCACCGCCGCACGCAGCCGACCCCGGCCGTCCGCACGACGAACCAGCCCCCGACCGGCCCCGACCGAGAGACCTCGACCGTCCGACAGACCCCGAACGTCCGCGTTGACGGCGGCCGGGCGGGTCCGCTAGTGCGCCGCCGTGCCCTTCCTCGCCCGCTCCGCGCGCGGCCTCCTCCTCGTGTGCCTCGCGCTCGCGGTCTTCTTCGCGCTCGGCGAGATCGTCACGCGCAGCCTCGATCTGGTCGACCGGCTGAACGGCTTCCCGCGCCGCATGTTCGTCGCCAGCGACGAGCCCGACCTCGGCTACCGGCTGCGTCCCGGCCTCGACACGCGCGCGCGCGGCGTGCACGTCGCGACCAACGCGCGCGGCCTGCGCGGCCCCGAGGTCACGGCGACGCCGCAGCCCGGCGTGCACCGCGTGCTGGTGCTCGGCGACTCGGTCGCGTTCGGCTTCCGGCTCGAGCACGCCGACACCTTCCCCGTGCGCCTCGCGCACGAGCTCGAGGCGCGCGACGGCGGCTGGTGGGAGGTGCTGAACGCCGGCGTCGAGGGCTACAACACGGTGAACCAGCTCGCCTACCTGCGCACGTCGCTGCTCGAGCTCGCGCCCGAGACCATCGTGCTGGTCTTCAACCTGAACGACTACGACCACGGCCCCGTCGTGGGACCGCTCGGCGTGCTGACGCTCGACCAGTCGCAGCGGGTGCGCAGCGACTCGATCGCGAACCGGTCGGAGTTCTATCTGCTGCTGCGCTGGCTGCTCGTCACCCGCGGGCAGCCGATCGGCGACGCGCCCGCGCCGCCGGCGACGCCCGACGCCGGTGCCGGTGCCGCCGGGTTCAGCCAGTTCGACCGCTACGTCTCGAACCTCCGCAAGCAGTACTACCGCGCGCCCGACGACGCGCGCTGGCCGGCGATGGTGGACGCGCTGCGCGCGATCGCGCGGCTCTGCCGCGAGCGCGGCATCCGCCTCGTGGTCGCGATCGTGCCCGACGGCGACCAGGTCGGCGTCGAGGCGACCGACCTCGGGCCACAGCAGAAGCTCGCCGAGGTCTGCCGCGAGCTCGCGCTCGACTGCCTCGACCTGCACCCCGCGTTCGTGGCCGCGGCGCGCGCGCCGCTCTTCCTCGACATCATGCACCCGAACGCCGACGGACAGCGGCTGATGGCGCGCGAGGTCGCGACGCACCTGCTCGGCCGTGCGGGCTGAGGCGGCGCGCGCCGCGGCGGCGCTCGTGCTCGTGCTCGCGAGCGGGCTCGGCGCGAGCGGCGGCGGGCACGCCGCCACCGAGCGCGCGAGCGAGACGACGTCGAGCGTCGCGGCGAGCGCGTGCACGGTCGAGCCGGCGCCCGCGCTCGATCCGCTGTGCGCGCCGGAGCACGGCGTCGTCGTGCTCGCCGCCGTCGACGCGCCGGGCGGCCGCACGACGCCGGCGCGCATCGAGGTGCTCGACGCGAGCGGCGGGTCGTGGATCGCGCCCGGCGCGCTGCCGGTCGGCGGCGACTGCCGCGGGCACGCGACGGTGCCGTCGGCGGACGAGATCGCGCGCGCCGACCCGCTGCTCGGCACCGCACCGTTCGTGCGCAACGTGCAGGACCGGAGCTACCAGTTCTACCTCGCGGGCGAGGCGCCGCTCGCGCTGCCGCCCGGGCGCTACCGCGTGCGCGCCGTGAAGGGGATCGAGCGCACGCCAGCCGTGCGCCAGGTCACGGTCGAGCCCGGCCGCGTCGCGCCCGTCGAGCTGCCGCTCGCGCGCTGGATCGACATGCCGGCGCTCGGCTGGTTCAGCGCCGACGACCACCTGCACGTCCCGCGTCCCGGCGGCGACGACGACCTGCGCATCGCACGCTGGATGCAGGCGGAGGACGTGCACGTCGCGAACCTCCTGCAGATGGACATCGTGCCGGGCGTGGTCGCGTCGGCGCAGCACGACTTCGGGCTCGCCGGCGTGTTCCGCGACGGCGACACTCTGATCGCGTCCGGGCAGGAGAACCCACGCACCTGGATCCTCGGGCACGGCATCATCCTCGGCGCCGCGTCGTACGTCGACGTTCCCGGTGCGCCGCTGCCGTATCAGCCCTACTGGGACGCGGCCGCGCGCGACGGCGCGCTGCGCGGCTACGCGCACTGGGGCAGCGGTGCGGCGCGCGACGGGCTCGCGCTCGACGCGCCGGCGGGCAACGTCGAGTTCCTCGAGGTGCTGCAGGCGGACCTCGGGCACTACGACGTGCTGCACGAGATCCTCGGGCTCGGCTTCCGCATGACCCCGACCGCCGGCACCGACTATCCGTGCGCGCTCGCCGGCCTGCCCGGCCGCGACCGCTTCTACGCGCACCTCGAAGGCCCGCTCACCTACCGCGCGTGGCTGGAAGCCATCCGCCACGGGCGCACCTTCGTCACCAACGGTCCGCTGCTGACCGACTTCCGCGCCGGCGACGCGCGCACCGGCGACACGCTCGCGCTCGATCGCCCCGCGACGGTGCGCGTGCAGGGCACGGTGCGCTTCGACCCGGCGCGCGACGACGTCGCGGCGCTCGAGCTGCTGGTGAACGGACAGGTCGTGCACGCCGCGCGCGAGCGCAGCGCACCCGATACGATCGCGCTCGCGACCGAGGTGACGATCGCGGGCGGCGCGTGGCTCGCGCTGCGCGCGAGCGGCCGCAAGGTGGACCTGCCGCCGTTCGCCCGCCCGCGCGCCGCCAGCGCGCACTCGGGCGCGATCTGGGCGTCGGTCGCGGGTGGCGCGCCGATCACCGGCTCGGACGAAGCGCACCGCCTCGCCATCGCGGAGATCGGGCGCCTCGACCGGCTCGCCGCGCGCCTCGAGCGCGACGCGAAGATCGGCCCGCCGGCGTGGTCGGGCGCGACCCGCGATCAGGTGGCGCGGGCGCTACCGGCGCTGCGCGACGCGATCGACGCGGCGCGACGGCGCTTCGAGGCGATCCTGCGCGACGAGACGCCGGTCACCGCGCGCTGATCGTCCGGCACCCGCCGCGCCTGCTCGGCTCGCGCGAGCACCGCGAAGTGAATTCGCGGGCTTCACCCCACCTGCAGGCGGGCCCTTGGCCCGCCTCCTTCGAGCTTCGCAATTCTGCTCACGCTCTTCAGGCGGCCGCGCCGCGCGCCGCCGCGCTGCAGGAGACCGCGGCGAGCGCGCAGCGCAGCGTCGCTACCGGGTCGCCGGCGGGGCCGCGTGAGCGGAAGGCCACGTGCTGGTCCGGACGCACCAGCAGGGCGCCGTCCGGCGGCAGGCCGGCGACGCTCGTCCACCAGGCGTCGGGGTCGGCGACGTCGTCGCCGAGCGCGACGCAGCGCAGGCCGGCGTCGACCTCGCGCGCGGCGTCGCGCCACGCGCCGCCGTCCGGACCGACGAGCAGGGTCGGGCCGTCGAGGCCGATCAGGTCGAGCGTCGAGCAGCGGCCGCCGGCGCCGCGCACCCAGCCGTGCGGCAGCCGCGCGCCGGCACGGCTCGACGGCACGTACGCGCGGACCGTGTTCTCGACCGCGGCCACCGGCTCGCCGTCGCGCACCAGCGCGCCCTCGTCGTACGCGTAGCCGAGCTGCAGACCGAGCATGTCGAAGTGCTCGGCCTGGTGTGCGATCGCCTCGCCGAGCGCCGCGCGCCGCGCGGGATCGGCGAGCACCTGCGCGTATGCCCGGCGCGACTCCGCGGCATCGGTGCTCACGCCGAGCGCCTGCGGGATCTCGAGCAGCCGCATCGCGTTGGCGAGGCTCTGCTCGGCGTTGTAGCGCGCGACCGGCCGGCGCTCCTGCTGGTAGGTGTCGAGCAGCGCCTCGGGTGCGCCGCCGCGCAGCACCGCGGCGAGCTTCCAGGCGAGGTTGTGCGCGTCGGCGGCACCGGTGTTGAGGCCGAGGCCGCCGGTCGGCGGGAAGCGGTGTGCTGCGTCGCCCGCGAGCAGCACGCGGCCCTCGCGGTAGCGCTCCGCGACCTGACACGTCATGTGCCACGTCGAGACCGTGCGCACCTCGAGCGGCATGTCGTCGCGCGCCATCGCACGGCGCGCGATCGCGAGGCAGCGCTCCGCGTCGTAGCTCGACGCCGGCTCGCTCGCCGGATCGAAGGCGTGCATGAACACCCACTCGCGATCGATGTCGTGCGCGACGAACACGCCGCCGCAGCCGGGATCGCAGACGAAGAACAGCACGCCGGGGCGATCGGCGACGAGCGGGCGCAAGTCCGCAGCGAGGTGGATCATGACGAAGCTCTGCAGCTGCTCGGGGCCCTCCTGCGCGATGCCGGTCCACTTGCGTACCGGGCTGCCGGCGCCGTCCGCGCCGACGAGGAAGCGGCTGCGCACCGCGCAGGTCGCGCCGCTCGCGCCGTCGGCGATCACCGACGTGACGCCGTCCGCGTCCTCGGTCGCCGACGTCCAGCGCTGCTGCCAGCCGGGCTCGCCCGCACCCGCGGCGCGCAGCGCGTCGAGCAGGATCGGCTCGAAGCGGTGCTGCGACAGGTTGCGCAGCGGCGTCGGCGACGACGCGAGGGCCGCGTCGTCGCGCTGGCGCTCGTAGGGCAGGCTGCCCAGGACCTCGCCGCCGAGGCGCGTCACCCAGTGCACGGCGCCGCCGTCGCGCGGGTCGATCGAGGCGGCGTCGATCGCCGCCATGTCGACGCCGGCCTGGCGGCAGATCTCGAAGGTGCGCGCGTTGATCGCGTGCGCGGCCGGCGCACGCTGCGGGCCCTCCCGCCGCTCGACGATCCGGCTCGCGACGCCGAGCCGCTGCAGCAGCAGGCTCAGCAGCATGCCCGTCGGCCCGGCGCCGACGATCAGGACGGGCGTGTCGATCTGCTGCATGACGGCTCCTCTCGGTGGCGGCCCCTCCGCGCGGCCGTCGCTCCCGTAGCTCGAGCGCGTGGGGCCGGGGGCTTCGTGCGACTCACAGCAAGCCTGCGTACGCGCCGCCGTCGAGCTGCAGGTTCTGGCCGGTGATGAAGCCCGCGCTCGCGCCGCAGAGGAACGCGCACGCCTCGCCGACCTCTTCGGGCCGCCCGAGGCGCCCGGCGGGGATGTTGCGCTTCATCTGCTCGTAGGCCTCCTCGACGGTGGTGCCGTTCACCGCCGCGGTGAGCTGCGCGATCTGCGCTTGACGGTCGGTGTCGATGCGCTCGGGGAGCAGGTTGTTCACCGTCACGTTCGCCCACGCCACCTGCTGCGACAGCGCCTTGCACGCGGACGTGAGCCCGGCGCGCGCGCCGCACGACAGCCCCATCGGTGCCAGCGGCGCCTTCACCATCGCGGACGTGATGTTGATGATGCGCCCGAAGCGACGCTCGACCATGCCGTCGACCACCGCGCGGATCATCGCCAGCGGGGCCAGCATGTTGCCCTCGAGGGCACGCGTCCACGCGTCGTGGTCCCAGTCCTGGAAGCGACCCGGCGGCGGGCCGCCGTTGTTGTTCACCAGGATGTCGGGCGCGGGGCACGCCGCGACGAGCGCGGCGCGCGTCGGCGGATCGGCGATGTCGCCGGCGACCGCGGTCACGCGCGCGCCGGTCGCCGCGCGAATCTCGGCGGCGGTCGCCTCGAGCGCCGACGCGTCGCGCGCGTTGATCGTCACCTCGGCGCCCTCGCGCGCCAGCGCCGTCGCGCAGGCCTTGCCGAGCCCCTTGCTCGCCGCGCACACGATCGCGCGCTTGCCCCGGATCTGCAGGTCCATCGCGTCTCCTTCCCGCTCGCCCGTGGCGGCTCAGAAGTCCAGGTCGGGCGGCGGCGGCGGACCCCACTGGTTCGCCGCGCCCACCATCAGGTGATGCGCCTCGGCGGGGACGCTCGCGTCGAACAGGTCGCCGTCGGTCCAGTGCTCGACGGTGAAGCCGAACGGGTCCTTCCAGTAGTCGAAGACCTGCCCGCCGAGCACGTGCCGGCCGATGCCCCAGTAGTGCCGCGCGCCGATCTGCTCGAGGCGGTCGTGGCCGACCATCAGGTCGTCGAAGTCGGCCACCTCCCAGGCGACGTGCCCGAGCTTCACCTCGCCCATCGCGAGCAGCAGCAGGGTGTGGTGGTCGGCCGCGTCGGCGCCGCGGTCGCAGCGCACGAAGCGCGCCAGCGGCTGGCCCTCCTCGACGTACATGTCGTCCGACACGAGCATGCCGAGGTGGCGGCGGTACCACTCCCAGAGGCGCGGCAGGTCGGCGGTCTTGATCGCCGAGTGGCCGCAGCGCTTGACCTGCGACGGCCCCGCCGGGACGTGCTGGCGCGCGCCGCGGCGCACGCGCGCCTCGCCGGTGTTGAGCGGCGGATGCGTGCGCAGAGTCAGCGGATCGTGCTGCGCGATGCCGTGCACGACGTCGATGCGGCGCCCGTCGGGATCGGTGAGGTGGACGACCTCGCCGCCGCCGGGCTCGTCGAGCGCCTCGACCTCGGCGCCGACTGCAGACGCGAGGGTCCGCAGGTCGGCGGCGCTCGCGGCCTGGAAGGCGAAGCCGAGGAAGGCGGGCGCGCCGAGGTGCGTGACGTGCACGTGGTGCTGCGGGTCGGTGCCGCGCATGTAGAGCGCGTCCGCGGTGCGCGCCGCGCGCTGCATGCCGAAGTCGACGAGGAACGCCTCCATCCGGTCCAGGTCGGGCGCCTGGAAGCGCGGGAAGGCGATGTCGGTGACGCGGATGATCGGGTCCGTCATGGCCCAGGATCCTAGTACGAACGCTTTTGCCTTGCTGTGCCGCTCGGGCCATTGTCTTGGCCGCCCGAGCCAAGCGATGACACCGCGCTCCCGGACCACCCTCGCCACCTGGACCTCGACCATCCTGCGCGCGCTCGCCGCGCACGGCCACGACGCACGCGCGCTCGCTCTCCGCGCGGGCGTCGACCCGGACGCCCTCGACCCCGAGACCCGCGTGCCGCGCGACGTCCTGAACCGCCTCTGGGGTCTCGCGGTCGAGGCGACCGGCGACCCCGCCTTCGGCCTCGAGGTGCCGCGCCACGTGTCGCAGACGACCTTCCACGCGCTCGGCTATGCGGTGCTCGCGAGCGCGACCATGAAGGAGGCGTTCGAGCGGATCATCCGCCACCGCAGGCTCGTCGGCGACGTGCTCGCGCTGCGGCTCGTGGACGCCGGCGACCGCTACCGCCTCGAGATCGACGTGTCGGCCGACCCGAGCGTTCCGTTCCAGGCGGTCGACGCGATCGTCGCGACCTTCGTCCGCCAGGCGCGGCTGCTGCACGCGCCGCGGCCGTGCGATCCGCTCGTCGTGACCTTCGCACGCCCGGCACCCGCCGACGCGGAGCGCTACCGGCACGTGCTGCGCGCGCCGGTGCGCTTCGCGGCCGAGCGCAACGCGCTCGAGCTCGCGCGCGCCGACGTCGAGGGCCGGCTGCCGGCGGGCAACGCCGAGCTCGCACGCAGCAACGACGAGGTGCTGGTGCGCTACCTCGCACGCCTCGAGCAGTCGAGCCTCGCGACGCGGGTGCAGCAGGCGGTGCTCGCCGCGCTGCCCGACGGGGCGCCGGCGAAGGGCGCGATCGCGCGCAAGCTCGGCATGAGCGCGCGCAACTTGCAGCGTCACCTCGCCGCCGAGGGCACGTCGTTCAGCGATCTTCTGGCGAGCGCGCGCGCCGACCTGGCACGCACCTACGTCGAGGAGGGACGGCTGTCGGTGACCGAGATCGCGTTCATGCTCGGCTTCGCCGACACCAGCGCCTTCTCGCGCGCGTTCAAGCGCTGGACGGGCACCTCGCCACGCGGCTGGGCGGCGCGGCGGCGCTGAATCACCCGCGCGACCGCCTCGTTCGTTCGCCCGGCACTAGCTCGTGCACGCTCGCCGAAGGCGAGCGCCGAGCGAAGCGAGCGCGGGGTGTGGGGCCCCGCGCGGCTTTGCCGCGTGGGGCGAGGGGCGACGTGGCCCCTCGTTCGATTGGTGCCCCGGGCGCACGTCGACCGACGGATGTCGCGCGACGAGCGCGCGCAGCGCGGCGAGGCTCCGGGCGTTCTGCTCGTGGTCGGCGGTGAAGCTCCCGGGCTCGACGCCGTGCTGCCAGCCCCACGCGGTGTGGCAGGTGTCGCCGGTCAGCAGCACCGGACCGTCGGGCGTGCGCACCAGGTACGCGACGCTGCCCGGCGTGTGGCCCGGCACCCAGATCGCCCACACGCTCGCGTCGCCGAAGAGGTCGAGGACGCCGGCGAAGCGTCCCGACGGGTCGGCGGTGAAGGCGAGCTCGCCGAGCGGTACGTGTCCGTCGAGGGCGCGATCGGCGTTGCCCTGCGCGAACATGTTCTGCAGGTTGCGCGCGCCCGCCTCGCCGGGTCCGGTGTAGATCGCGGTGCCGCGCGGCACGTCCGGCATGCCGGTGATGTGGTCGAGGTGCAGGTGGGTGAGCAGCACGCCGGCGATTCCGCCCTGCTCGCGCGCGACGACGCTCGCGGTGTCGTTCGCGATCTGCATCGCGTCCGTGCCCATGAAGCGCGCGACGACGCCGCGCACCGCGGCGTTCTCCGGATCGTCGCGCAGCGCGCGCTCGACGCCGCTGTCGACCAGGAACGTGCCGCGGGTCGGGTGTCGCAGAACGTGCACGTAGATCTGGATCGGCTCGGGGCCGTCCTCGAGCCCGGCGCGGACCGCCTCGGGGTGCGTGAGGTTGATCAGGCCCGAGCGCGGCACCTCCCAGTCGGCACCGACCACGGTCTCGACGACGACCGGACCGGGTGTGGCGAGCGACGCCTCCATCTCGTCCGACGAGCGCGCCACGCCGATCGTCGCCGGCGACGCGGGGTGCGTGGTGGTGCGAAAGCCGACCAGCGCGATCACCGCCAGCGCGGCGAACGCCGCCAGCACGACGGCGAGGATCCGGAGACGTCCGCTGCCTCGACCCATGCGGCGTACGCTACGCCGATTGCGGGAGCGCGTCGATGAAGCGACGCACCTCCGCCACCACGCCCGGCAGGTGGACGAGGAAGCCCATGTGGCTGGTCGGATACCAGCGGATCGCGGGCCGGCCCCAGCGCCGCCACATCGCCTCGACCACCGGCGGCGCGAAGAAGCGGTCGTCGGAGGCGGCGAAGAGCAGGATTCGCTCGCGCGGGAGCTTCGGCCGGAGACCGTACCAGCCCGTGTCGGCGACGAAGCGCGCGAAGTCCTCCTTCTTCCAGCCGAACGCGCGCAGCTGGCGGCGCATGCCGCCGAGCACCGGCACGTCGGCGGTCATGGCGGCGAGGTCCATGTGGGCGATCAGCGGGATCGAGAACGCGAAGCGCTCCTCGAGGCAGGTCAGCGCGAGCGTCAGGGCACCGCCGAGGCTCAGACCCATGACGCCGACCGGGCGCTCGTCCTGCGCGAGCAGCCACGCGAGCAAGGCGCGCGCGTCGAGCAGGCTCTGCCGCAGCGCCTCGATGCTGCGCACCACGTCGGCCGTCCAGTACAGCTCGCCGCCCCAGCGCGCCGAGCGCGGCGTGCGGCGCCCGTGGTAGGGCGGCTGCAGCTGGATCACCTCGACGTCGAGCAGCTGCGCCATGCTCGACAGCAGCGCGACCTCCTCGATCGCCGTCTCCGGCTGCATGTAGCCGTGCAGGTAGAGCAGGCGCGGACGCCCACGACGGCGGACGCCCGCCGGCCGGATGCGGCGCGCGTAGACGGTGTGCACCTCGACGTACTGCGCTCGATATCGCTCGCGGAAGCGCGGCTCGAGCGGCTCGTGCGGCGAGCGAAACACGAGGTCCTCGCTGAGCATCCCCGGCACCCGCCAGCGGCGCTCGACACGGACGTCGGGGATCGGCCCCGGGTCCGGGAACAGCTCCGCCAGCGGACCGCGGCGATAGACGTCGAGGTCGGCGAGCGTGTTCTCGGTCGGCGTCGCGACGAGCTGCAGCACGCGGCTCAGCGCCCCGGTCACGGCGTCGGGATGCGGCAGCCCGGGAAGCACGAATCCGCCCGGGCTCGGCGGTCTGCTCGTCGCCATCGATCCAGTCTACGACGCGGCGGCGCGCAACGCTCAGCCGGGCACACGCTCCAGCGTGCAGTTCACGTAGGCCGAGCTCGTCGTGCCGAGCAGAGCGACGCGCAGCGCGACGCACTGCCCCGCCGCGATGGTCATCGTGGCGGCGCCGGAATCCTTCATGACCTGGACGTCGGTGCCGGAGAACGCGACGGCGGGCCCGCCCGTGTAGGTCAGCGCGGAGCCACAGGCCCCGGCGCCCGCCGCAACCTCGATCCCGCCGCCGCCGACGGACTCGGTCACGTAGCAGCGCAGGCTGCGCAGCGTGCCAGGCCCGATCGGGGTGCGCGCCTCGTACTCGTCGGAGTTGATGCGTCCGTCGGGGGTGAGGAACAAGGTGGCCGTACCGCCCAGCGTGGTCTCCGACGTGAAGCTGAGCGTCTCGACGCCGGCAGCCCCGCCGAAGACCGCGGAATCCACGACGACCTCGTTCGCCCGACAGGCGGCACGCAGGCGGATCGACGACCCTTCGCGGAGCTCGCCGGTGGCGCGAACCTTCTGGCCGCAGGGCACCAGCGCGCCGGCATCGGGTGCGTGTGCCACGACCAGGACGGCGAGCACGGCTGTACGGAGCAGACGCGAGCGATTCATTGCGGGCCTCCTTCGCGAGCGGCGCAACGACGCGCCCGTCACGCGTCGACCTTACGCGGCGCGCGCGCGACGGTCGAGCTGAAATCTGGCTTGAAAGGCCCTCAGCTCGCAGCGGGATCCGCGGCGGCCGCCTCCGCGATCACGTCGGCCGTCTCCTCGCTGAGCGCCTGCGCCGCGCGCTTCGGCACGGTGAGCGGGGCCGGCTTCGGGCCGTTGCCGCGCAGCAGCTCCTTGCCGGCGTACATGCCGCCGGCGATCTCGAGCTGCAGGCGATCGGTGTCGCGGCGGCGCACGTCCTCGATCAGCTCGGCCGCCTCGGTCGCGTCGACGCCGAGCCCCTCGAGCGCGAGCGCGCTGAAGGCGAGCGCCGACTCGAAGGTCTCGCGCACCTGCACGTCGACGCCCTTCTCGATCAAGGTGATCGCGTGGTGGCGGTCGAACGAGCGCACGTAGAGCTTCGCCATCGGGAATTCGGCCTTGACGAGTGCCACGATGCGATCGGTGGTCGCCTGGTCGTTCACGCAGACGAGGATCGCCTCGGCCTCGGCGGCACCCGAGGTACGCAGGACGTCCAGGCGCGTGCCGTCGCCGTAGTAGACCTTGAAGCCGAAGTCGGCGGCGCTGCGGATCATCTCGGTGTCGGTCTCGATGATCGCGATGTCGGCGCCGCGCGCGAGCAGCGCCTGGCTCGCGACCTGCGCGAAGCGGCCGAAGCCGATCATCAGCACGTTGCCGCGCAGGCCGTCGGCGACGTCGATGCCGTCCATCGACTGCTGCTCCGCCGGCAGCACCCAGCGCAGTGCTGCGACGCCGAGCGGCGTCAGGATCATCGAGAGAATGACGGTCGCGGTGAGCGTCGCGTTGACGCCGCCGTCGAGCACGCCGGCGAGGGTCGCCGCGGCGTAGAGCACGAAGGCGAACTCGCCGCCCTGCGCGAGCAGCGCGGCGCGCGTCAGACTCTCTGCGTGGCTCGCCTTCAGCGCGCGCCCCACGACGTAGATGCCGAGCGACTTGACGAGCATGTAGACCAGCACGCCGCCGAGCAGCAGCGGCCACTCGCGCACCATCACCGACAGGTCCAGCGCCATGCCGACGCCGATGAAGAAGAGACCGAGCAGGATACCGCGGAACGGGTCGACGTCCGCCTCGAGCTCGTGGCGGAAGGACGACTCCGAGAGCAGCACGCCGGCGAGAAACGCGCCCATCGCCATCGACAGGCCGCTCAGCTGCATGAGGAGGGCCGCGCCGAGGACCACCAGCAACGCCGCCGCGGTCATCACCTCGCGCGCGCGCGCCGCCGCCAGGAAGCGGAACATCGGGTTCAGGAACCAGCGTCCGGCGACGACCAGCACGACGATCGCGCCGACCGCGATCGACACCTCCAGCAGACGCGAGCCGCCCTCGCCGACCACGCCGGTCGGCGCGAGGAACGGGATCAGCGCGAGCAGCGGCACGATCGACAGGTCCTCGAACAGCAGGATCGACACCACGCGCTGCCCGGCCGGCGACGCGACCTCGCCGCGCTCCTCGAGCAGCTGCATCACGATCGCGGTGGACGAGAGCACGAAGCCCATCGCCGCGATGAACGCGACCTGCCACGGGTAGCCCGCGGCGACGCCGACGCCGGTCAGCAGCGCGCCGCAGACGACCACCTGGATCAGGCCGAGGCCGAAGATCTCGCGGCGCAGGCTCCACAGGCGCGCGGGCTCCATCTCGAGCCCGATCACGAAGAGGAACATGACGACGCCGAGCTCGGCGACGTGCAGGATCGAGGTGGGGTCGGTGAACAGGCCGAGGCCGTACGGGCCGATCGCGAGGCCGGCGGCGAGGTAGCCCAGCACCGAGCCGAGGCCGAGCCGCTTGAAGATCGGCACGACGACGACCGCCGCACCGAGCAGCACGACGACCGAGACGAGGTCGCCGCCGCCGTGTGTTTCCGGAGGAGCCATCGGCGGCGATCAGCCGCCGCCGGGTACGGTCACCGTGTCGGTGTCGCGGCCCGAACGCAGCACGCTGCCGGGCAGCTCGCCGGTCTCCTTACCGTCGACGACGATGTCGCGCCCCGCGACCAGCACGCGCGCCACGCCCTTCGCCTCGGCGAACATACGCTCGGTGCCGCCGGGCAGATCGGCGCGCGTGTGCACCGGACCCGAGCCGACGGTCGCGGCGTCGAACAGCACCAGGTCCGCGTGCGTGCCGGGCGCGATGCGGCCGCGGTCCTTCAGGCCGAAGAGTCCCGCCGGCTTCGCGGTCATCATGTGCACCGCCTCCTCGAGCGACAGCAGCTGGCGCTCGCGCACCACGTCGCCGAGGAAGGCCGTCGGGTAGCCGGAGCCGAGCATGCGGTCGAGGTGCGCGCCCGCGTCGGAGCCGCCGACCATCGCGCGCTCGTCGCGCCACACCTCGACGCGCAGCTTCCACGAGTCGACGTCGTCGTCGGTCGGCAGCGGCCAGAGCGCGGTCTTGAGCTCGTCGGCGACCACGATGTCGAGCCAGGTGTCGAACGGGTTCTTGCCGAGCTCGGCCGCGATGTCGGCGACCTTTCGGTTGGCGAAGCCCGCGTTCTCGGGCGCGTGCGTCTCGCCGATCAGGAAGCGCTCGCCCTTCGACAGCGCGCCGAAAACGCCCGCCTCGGGACGCCGCCCGCCCTCGCGCATGCGCTCGCGCACCGCGGGGTCCTTCAGCTTGGCGATGCGCTCGGGCACCGGCAGCGCGAGGATCGGTCCCCACTCGGGGATCGAGTTCAGCGCGCAGTAGTCGAGGAAGCTCATCTTGAGCCCGACGAGGGTCGGCATGGTGAGCGCGACGATCTTCGCACCCGCCGCCTTCGCCTTCGTGCCGGCCGAGAGCTGGTGCTCGTGGCGCGCCCGGTTCAGCGCGCTCACCTGCATCACGTTCCAGTTGAGCGGCCGGTTCGCGGCCAGCGACATCGCGATCATCAGGCCGATCTCGGCGTCCTGGAACTGGTTCAGGCAGCCGTCGATGATGAACTCGAGCGTCGTGCCGGGGTGCTTGCGCACCGCGGCCGCGAGCGCGAGCGTCTCCTCGCGCGACGCGAAGCGCGACGGCACCGGCGCGTCGTCGCCGTCGACGTGCGTGAACGCCTGCGACGACGAGAAGCCGAGGCCGCCCGCGGCGAGGCACTCGTCGAGCAGCTTGACCATCTCGACGGTCTGGTCGAGGCTCGCCGCCCCGCCGACCGCGCCCTCGCCCATCACCTTGCGGCGCAGCGCGCAGTGCCCGACGAGGAATCCTGCGTTGACGCCGATGCGGCCGTCGAGCTGGTCGAGGTACTGGCCGAACGACGACCAGTTCCAGTCGATGCCGTTCTCGAGCGCCGCGAGCGGCATGCCCTCGACCTTGGCCATCATGCGACGGATGTAGTCGGCATCGTTCTTGCCGAGCGGCGCCAGCGTGAAGCCGCAGTTGCCGCCGATCACCGTCGTGACGCCGTGCAGATTCGACGGGCTCGCGAACGGGTCCCAGAAGAGCTGCGCGTCGTAGTGCGTGTGCGGGTCGATGAAGCCGGGCGCCAGCACCAGGCCGTCGGCGTCGATCGTCCGCTGCGCGCCCTCGGTGACGCGCCCGACGGTGACGACGCGGCCCTCCTGGATTCCGACGTCGGCGCGCACGCCCGGCGCGCCCGTCCCGTCGACCACGGTCCCGTTGCGAATCAGGGTGTCGAGCATGCGCCCACCGTGACAACCACGACGCCCGGACTCAAGTGCCGTTCGCGAATGCGAACACCCCCGCAAAGCGTCACCAGCGCGACCGGCACCGCCCCCTCTGCGAAGCCCGAAGGGCGAGCGGCCGAGCCGAAGGCGAGCTGGGGGAGGGAAGCTTCGCCGCGGCTAGGCCGTGGTGAAGGGAGGGGGACAGAGTCCCCCTCCGTCAAACACCGAGCGGCCGAGCCGAAGGCGAGCTGGGGGAGGGAAGCTTCGCCGCGGCTAGGCCGTGGTGAAGGGAGGGGGACAGAGTCCCCCTCCTTGCAATCAGTACCAGGGGCCGAAGCCGCCCCACATGCCCCAGTCGAGCGACGCGTCCTCTTCCGCCTCGGCCGCCTCCATCTGGTCCTGCGCGATCTGCTGCTTGACGGCGAGCTTCTGGTACTTCGCGTACTGGTCCGGCCCGCCGACGTAGAGGCACTTGCAGTTGTACGGGTCGGCGTAGCTGTAGCCGGCCTGGCCGTCCTTCATGTGCAGCTGCATCTTGAGCGGCGGCAGCGCCTTGAGCTGCGCGAGCTTGTCCGGCGTGTCGGCCGGCTTCGGCTGGAAGCCCGCCGCGACCAGCAGATTCTCGGTGCTCTGCGCCTCGTCCTTGCGGATCGCGGCACAGCCGCTGGCCAGCCCCGCGATCACCAGCGTCGCCACCCCGGCCCGCAGCCATCGCCGTCCCGAGCCCATCGTCATCAACGCCATCGTCGTCCTCCTCGGTGGTTCTTCGGCCGTGCGAGCGCGCACCTGTAGCACACGTGCCACGCGCCGTGCCCACCCCGGCCGTTGCGCCAAGAGCGCGGAGCTCGAGTCAGGCACGACCGGACACGGCGTGCTCAGAGCGAGCTCAGGAACGCGATCAGCGCCTCGCGCTCGGCGGGCTTGAGGCCCAGGTAGCGTTGCCGGGATGCCGCCGCCTCGCCGTCGTGCGCGAGGATCGCTGCCTCGAGGGTGGGCGCGCGCCCGTCGTGCAGATACGGCGCGCTGCGGCCGACGCCCCACAGCGGTGCCGTGCGGAACTCCGTCCCCGACGCGTCGCCCTGCGCGATGCCGTCGCCGAGCGAGCCCATGTCGTGCAGCAGGAGGTCCGAGAACAGCGGCACCGGCTTCGCGTGCAGCGCCCACACGACGTTCGGTCCGGTGCGCAGCTTCTCCACGTGGCAGAGCTGGCAACGCGCCTTGCGGAAGGCCGATCGTCCCTGGCGCTCGATCTTCGTCGGCCGCGCCGTGCCGTGCGGCGCCAGGAGACGCAGGAAGTCCGCCTTCGCCGCCACCGTGCCCGCGTCGTCCTCGGCATCCGGCGCCGGATCGCAGGACGCGGGTGCACCCTGCGGTGCGATCTCCACCGGACGAGCAGCCGAGGTGAGGCCGAGCTCGTCGTGGCCGTGCGCCGCGACCAGCTCGTCGAGCGACGCGTACTGCGCCTTCCAGCCGAAGCGGCCGACCCGCCCGCCGACCAGGTGCGCACGTCCGGAGATCCCGTCGCGGTTCTTGTCGGTCGGGTCGACGCGCTTCAGGATCTGGTCGTCGCGGATGACCTCGACGAGACCGGCGCCGAACGCGGTCGGCGTCTCGCGGCGCGCGACGACGTTCGCCTGCGACGGAACGCTCTCCGCGGATGCGGAGCACGACGGCGTCGCGATGCCCCGCTCCTGCAGCTCGGGACCGCCGAGCGCGCCGAGCGGATCGACCGAGCCGCCCGACGCGCGGGCGAAGAGGCGGATGGTCCGCGGGCTCGCGCCGCCGACCGCCGGCCAGTTGTGACACTCGGCGCAGCTCTCGCCGTTGAACACCGGGCCGAGTCCGTTCTCCGGCGTGCGGATCTCGGCGAAGCGCGCGAGCCCGGCATCGAAGCGGTCGCCCTGCTCGAGCGTGAGCCGGGCGTGCGGCAGCGGCTCGCAGGCGTCGCTCGGGAGCTGGTCCGGGTTCGGCAGGATCGCGCAGTTGTCGCAGCGGTCGCCGATGCCGTCGAGGTCGCCGTCGCTCTGGTCGGGGTTCCTGCGATCGGGACAGTTGTCGCGGCCGCAGGCGTCCGCGACGCGACCGTACCCGTCCTGGTCGACGTCGGTGCAGGGGTCGCAGACGTCGCCGATGGCGTCACCGTCGGTGTCGAGCTGGCTCGCGTTCGCGATCGCCGGGCAGTTGTCGCACGCGTTGCCGAGGCCGTCGCCGTCGCCGTCGCCCTGCTCGGGGTTGGCGAGCGTCGGGCAGTTGTCGACCGGGCAGGTATTCGACCAGAACTCGGGGTTGCCGAAGCCGTCGCCGTCGGTGTCCGTGCACGGGTCCCACGGGTTGTCGATGCCGTCGCCGTCGACGTCGGCGACCGCCGCGACGACCTGCACGAGGTTCCCGGTCGGGTCGCGACCGCCCAGCGGCCCGGAGAGGACGAGCGGCGAGCACCCGGTCACGATCGTCCCCTGCACCAGGTTGTCGTGGGCACCCAGGAAGCGAAAGCATGCGCTCGAGTTGACGACGTAGCCGCGCGCCACGGTGTTGTCGTGCGGATGCGTCCAGACCGAGGTGGCCTCGTCGAGGTAGGCCTGGAACGAGAAGCCGACCCCGTCGAGGATGTTGGCGTCGAAGTCGTTGCCGCTCGAGTCGCCGCGCACCTGCAGCGGCTTGCCGCGCGCGACGTTGTTCAGGAACAGGTTGTCCGACGCGTGCTTGACGTAGAACGACGCCGCGCCGGCTTCCTCGCTGGTGTTGCCCGTGAGCGTGCAGCCGGTGGCGCCCAGCAGGTAGACGTTCTCGTAGGCCGAGCGGAGGAAGACGTTGCCCTCCACCTCCGCCGCCGAGGTCCCGACGCCGAGGTGGATCCCCTCGTCGAAGCTGTCGCGCACCAGGTTGCCGACGATCCGGTTGCCGACGGTCGGGCCGGCCGCGGTCGCGCCCGCGAGGTCGATGCCGTAGTTGTTGCCGTAGGTCTCGTTGCCCTCGACGAGGTTCCCTCCGCCGCCGCGGATGCGTACGCCGCGACCGAACCCGCCGATCCGGCAGCCGCGCACGACCGCCCCGGTCGCGCCGTCGAGGTTCACGCCGTACGACGCGCCGGCGCCGCCGTTGCCGAGGATCGTGCGACCGGCGCAATCGAGGGTGACACCGGACGCCACGTGCAGGCCGACGTGCGTGCACGGCCCGAGGTCGGCAGCGAGCACGGTGGAGGTGGTGACCGTGTCGCCGCACTGGCAGGCGACCACGCCACCGCAGTTCGCGGCGAGCGCGACGCGCGCGGGCAGAGGCGTCGCGAGGCAAGCGAGCAGCGCGACCAGGAGCGGGATGCGCGTGGTGTCGGGTCGTGTCATGTCGGTTCGGTCGAGCCGCGCGGCGCGCTTTCCCACTGGACGACGCCGCGGGCACCGGAGTCAAGCGTCTTTCCGCGCGGGTCTTTCCGCCCGGGTGCCTTGCCGCGCGGGCCTGCCTCACGTCGGTTCGGCGCACGGCGCGGCCCGAGAAGCGCGAGCGCCCCGACGACGGGTCGCTTGTGAGCCGTCGAGACGCACCCTAGAGTCGCGCGGTGGGCTCGAGGCAGGTCGTCGTCGGCTGCGCTGCGGACGGCGGCTACGCCTTGCCGCTGGCCGTGATGCTGCGCTCGCTCGCGACGCACCTCGACCCGGGGCACGAGCTCGTCGTCCACGCCGTCGACGCGGGGCTCGATCCGGCCGAGCGCGAGCGCGTCGCGCGCTCGGTCGGCGCGCGGACGTCACTCGTCTGGGTCGCCCCCGAGCGCGCCGCCTTCGCGGGCCTGCCGCTCTGGGGACGCATGCCGATCGCGACCTACGACAAGCTCGCGATCGCGCGCTGGATGCCCGCCGACGTGGCGCGCGTCCTCTGGCTCGACGCCGACCTGCTGGCGCTCGGCGACGTCGCCCCGCTCTGGCACACGGACCTCGGCGACCGGATCGCGGGCGCCGTACAGGACGCGCGCGTGCCCACCGTCGGCGCGCGCTTCGGAGTCCGCGACTGGGCCGCGCACGGCTTCGCGTGCTCCGACGGCTACTTCAACGCGGGCGTGCTGCTCATCGACCTCGCGCGCTGGCGCGCCGCCGACGTCGAGACGCGTGCCCTCGCCTACCTGCGCGAGCACGCGCGGCAGGTCTACTTCTGGGACCAGGAGGCGCTCAACGTGGCGCTCGCCGGCCGCTGGCACGCGCTGCCTCCGACGTGGAACTGGAGCCCGACGACCGGCGACGCAGCGCGCGCGGCCGGTCCACCCGCACCGCGCATCCTGCACTTCAGCGGCAACCTGAAGCCGTGGCGCTACGCCGGACGACGTCCGGAGCACGCGCTCTACCACCGCACGCTCGACGAGACCGCGTGGGCCGGCTTCCGCCCGCGACGCAGCGTCCTCGCGAGCCTGCTGGCGCGCTACGACGCGTCGGCGCTGCGACGCCGCGTCCTGCCGCTCGAACGCTCGGCGCTGGCGTTGCTCCGCTCGGCGACCTTTCGCTACGCGTCTCCCGACGAGCTCGCGGTCGGACGCGCCGCGCGCAGGGAGGAGAGGAGATCGTGACGACAGCGCCAGACCGCCGTTCCACGGGGCGACTCACGATCGTGCTGCCCGCCGAGCGCCCGGAGACGCTGCGCCGCTTGCGCGACGCGCTCCGCCATCAGACCGTGCGCGACGCGCTCGAGGTGGTCGTCGTGCGCTGGCCGGGCGAGTGGGCGGACTGGCCGCGTCTCGACGAGGACGGCTTCGCTGCGGTGCAAGTCATCGAGGTCGAGCGCGGCACCACCCTGCCCGCCGGCCGCGCGGCCGGCGCCCGCGCCGCGACGACGCCGCTGGTCTTCTTCGCCGAGACGCACGCCTACCCGAGCCCGGGATGGGCGGAGGCGGTGCTCGCCGCTTCCGAGAGCGGGCGCTGGCAGGTGATCGCGTCGGCGTTCGCCAACGCCAACCCCGACGGCGCCGTCAGCTGGGCCGCTTTCATCCTCGACTACGGCAGCTACGGCGACGACGTCGGCGCGGGCGAGATCGACAGCGCGCCGATCCACAAGGGGACGTTCCGGCGCGAGGACCTGCTGGCGTTCGGCGACCGTCTGCCGGCGGTGCTGTCGGCGGGCGACGAGCTGTCACTGGGGCTGCGCATGCGCGGCCGGCGCGCGTACTTCGAGCCCGCCGCGCGCATCGCGCACCTGAACGCGCCGACCCTCCGCCTCTGGCTCCGCGGCCGCTACCTGATCGGCTTCCTGATCGGCGCCAACCGCGCCGAGCGCTGGTCACCGCTGCGCCGCGCGCTGTACGCACTGCTCGCACCGCTCATCGGTCCCGTCCTCGTGTGGCGCGCCGCACCGGTCGCGCGCCGGATCGCGCAGTCGCACGCCCTGCCCCGCGGCACGTTCGGCGCGATGGTTCTGGGCGGCTTCGCCCGCGCCGCCGGCGAGGCGGTGGCGTACGCGCTCGGCCCGGTGCCGAGCGTGCAGGCGCGCGCCGACGAGTACGAGCTCTTCGAGTCGGTGCTGATCGGCGAGGCCTCGCGGTGAACGCGCCCGCCCAGCTCCGCCTCTCCGTCGTGCTGCCGACCGACACCTGGCGGACCATCCGTCCCGTGGTGGAACGGCTCGAGCGGCAGAGCATCGCGGCGCTGATCGAGCTGGTGCTGGTGGTGCCGTCGCGCGAGGCGGCGGGCGTCGAGCGCCTGCAGCGCGGGCGCCTCGGCGCGCTGGTCGTGGTCGAGGTCGGCGACGTGCGCCCGCTGGCGCGCGCCCGCGCCGCCGGCGTGCGCGCCGCGCACGCGCCGCTGGTGTTCCTCGGCGAGACGCACTCCTTCCCGCGCGCGGGCTGGGCCGAGGCGATCGTCGCCGCCGGCGCCCAGGACGCGTACAGCGTCATCGTGCCCGCCTTCGGCAACGCGAACCCGAACGGCGTGCTGAGCTGGTCGGGCTTCCTGCTCGACTACGGTGCCTGGCAGCAGGGACACGCGGGCGGCGAGGTGCAGACGATCCCGATCTTCAACTCCGTCTTCCGCACCGCGCTCCTGCAGGGGCTCGGCGAGCGCCTGGAGCGCGCGATGGGACACGGCGACGCCCTGGTGCTCGAGCTGCGCGCGACGGGACGTCGCGCCGTGCTCGCCGCCGACGCACGCCTCGACCACGTGAACGTCGCGCAGCCGCGCGCCTGGGTGCGCGAGCGCATCGCGACCGGCCGCGTGCTCGCCGCGAACCGGAGCCTCGACTGGAGCTGGGCGCGACGCCTCGCGTACGCCGCGGCCTTTCCGCTGATCGGACTCGTGCTCGCGCGGCGCGGCTTCGCCGGCAACGCACGATCGGAGCGCCAGCGCGCGCCACGCGGCACCGTGCCCGCGATGCTGGCCGCGTCGTTCCTGAAGGCCTTCGGCGAGGCGCTGGGCTACCTGGCCGGCGCGCCGCGACGCATCGAGGACGTGGCGGACGAGCTCGAGCTGCACAAGCTCGCGTACGCCGGACGCGGCCGCGGGTGAGCTGGCAGCGCCCGCCGACGCGCGTCGGCGTCGTCGGCTGCGGCACCATCGCCTACTGGACGCATCTGCGCGTGCTCGCGCGGCTGCGCGACGTGACGCTGGTCGCGGCGGCCGATCCCGACCCCGCGGCGCGCGAGCGTGCACGCGGCGCGTGCCGCGCGACGCTGTTCGCGAGCACCGACGAGATGCTCGCGGGCGCCGAGCTCGACGCCGTCGTGCTCTGCCCGCCGACCGGCTCGCTCGCCGGCGCCGCGCTCGCCGCATGCCGGCGCGGGCTGCCGTTCTACGTCGAGAAGCCGCTCGCCGCGACGGCCGCGGACGCGCGCGCCGTTCTCGCCGCCGCGCGCGACGCGGGCGTCGCCGCCGCCGTCGGCTTCAACCGCCGCCACCATCCGGTGCACCTGCGCGCCCGCGCTCTGCTCGCGTCGGGCCGGATCGGCCGCGTGCGCACGGTGCTGTCGGCGTTCTGCGAGCCCGCCCCGACGCTGCCCGCGTGGAAGCGCCGGCGTGCGAGCGGCGGCGGCGCGCTGCTCGACCTGGGCGCGCACCACGTGGACCTCGTGCGCTGGATGCTCGGCGACGAGATCGTCGCGGCGGGCGCGCGGCTCGAGTCGGGAGCGAGCGAGCACGACTCGGCGTGGCTCGAGGCGCGCACGCAGGGGGGCGTCGAGGTGCGCGGCGCGTTCTCGTTCGCGAGCGGCCCCGCCGACTGGCTCACCTTCCTCGGCGACGGCGGCACGCTGCACGTCGACCGCTTCCGCTGCGCGCTCGAGGTGCGCGCGGCGCGGCGCTTCGGCTACGGGCTCCGCCGCGTGCAGCTCGCGCCGCGGCCCGCGAACGCCGGCTGGCGGCTTCGCCGCCTCGTGCGGCCGTCGCTCGACCCGTCGTACGAGCGCGCGCTCGCGGCCTTCGTGGCCGAGGTGCGCGACGGCGTGCCGCGCGGCGCGCGCCTCGACGACGGCGCGCGCGCGCTCGCGGTCCTGCTCGCCGCCGAGGAGGCTGCCGCGGGCGGCCGGCTGGTCGCGGTCGAGGACGTCGCCGATGCGCGTGCTGCTGGCGACTGACTGGAACCAGGGCCGCGGCGGTGCCGAGGTGCAGGCGCTGCTGCTGCGCGACGCCCTCGCGGACGCGGGCGACGAGGTGCGCCTGCTCACCAGCGCCGCCGGCAGCGCGGGCGACGGGCGCGCCGAGTACGTCGCGTGGAGCCACGAGCACGTCGTGGCGCGGGCGCTCGTGCAGATCGTGAACCCGTTCGCGATCGCACAGGTGCGACGCGCGCGGCGCGAGCTCCGGCCCGAGGTCGCGTACGTCAACATGTTCGCGCACCACCTGTCGCCGGCGCTGCTGCACGCGCTCGGCGACGTGCCGATCGTGCTCGCGGTCAGCGACTACAAGTGCGTCTGCCCGCTCGGCACCAAGCTGCTTCCGGACGGCACGATCTGCCGCGAGCGGGCCGGACGAGTGTGCTTGACGTCGGGCTGCGTCGGTCCGCTGCACTGGCTGCGTGACCGGCCGCGCTACGCGCTGCTGCGCTCGGGCCTCGCGCGCGCGCGGCGCGTCGTCGCCTGCAGCGCGTACGTCGCGTCGCAGCTCGCCGCGGACGGGATCGCGGCGGAGGTCGTCCTGCTGCCGGTCGCGCCGCCGGGGCCGTCCTACCGGCGCACGCCGAGCGCGACGCCGTCGTTCCTCTTCTGCGGACGGCTCGACCGCGAGAAGGGCGTCGAGGTCCTGCTGCGGGCGCTCGCGCGCGTGCGGCAGGCGTCACCCGCGGTGCGGCTGTGCGTCGCCGGCAGCGGTCCGCTGCGCTCCGAGCTCGAGCGCCTCGCGCACGCGCTCGGGGTCGCGCCGGCCGTGCGCTTCGCCGGCTGGCTCGATCCCGCTGCCGTCGAGCAGGAGCTGGCGCGCGCGTGGGCGCTGGTCGCGCCCTCGCTCTGGCCGGAGCCGCTCGGGCTCGTCGCGCCGGAGGCGGTCGTTCGCGGCGTACCGGTGGTGGCGAGCGCCGAGGGCGGCTTCGCGGAGACCGTCGAGCCGGGCGCGAGCGGGCTCCTCTTCCCGAACGGCGACGTCGAGGCCCTCGCCGCCTGCCTGCTCGACGTCGCGCGCGGCGCGGCGTTCTCCGATCACGCCGTCGTACCCGGCGCGCTCGAGGCGGCGCGCGCGCGGCACGACGTCGCGCGCCACGTGGCACACCTGCGGGCGATCTTCACCGCGGCGCGCGAGCGTCGCGTCTGAGGCGACGCGGGGACGGCGGGACGCGGCCGCTCGGACCGCGCCCCGCCGCGTGGTGCTCAGGGAACGCGGAGCACCGTCTCGCAGTCGCTCTGCGCGGTGTCGCCCTTGCCGTTGCCACCGTCGCAGACGTCCTTGCCGGCGCCACCGGACAGGCGGTCGTCGCCGGCACCGCCATCGAGCTGGTCCTTGCCCGGACCGCCCCTGAGAGTGTCGTTGCCGGTGCCGCCGATCAGCTCGTCCTTGCCGGGGCCGCCGAAGAGCACGTCGTCGCCGTTCGCTCCGAACAGACGGTCGTCGCCTCCGTCGCCGCAGATCACGTCGTTGCCGCCGGAGCCACGGATCGTGTCGTTGCCGCCCCGCCCGACGATCACGTCGTCGCCGGCCGTCCCGAGGATGGTCTCGGAGGCCGCGGTGCCGCACAGGGTCGCGGGACGGCCGAGGCACAGCGGCGGCGGGTCGGGGCACGGCCACGGGGCCGCACCGGCGACCGACACGGACGCGACCAGCAGCGACGCCGCCGCGACGCCGCGCCGAACCAGAACGGGAAGGACTGTGCTGTGAAGGATCATGTGTGGCTTGCTCTTTCCTCTTCGACGGGCCGTTTGGAGAGCCTCGCCGGGGCAGCAAGGCACGCGCCAGCCTGCGACCGAATCTTCCCAGGCCGCAAGCCACTTTCGCACGCCCTGGCCGTGACCGCTTCGCACGATGACGCGCGGGTGCAAGGTCGCGTTGCAGCCTGCCACAGCCCGCTCCTCTACCTTGCGACCCTGCACCCCCTCTGAGAGAACGGACGCATGACGGGCACTCCCTGCGAGAGAAGGGACGCATGACGGTCGCGCACACCGAGGAGTACGACGTCGCCGTGGTCGGCGGGGGGCCGGCGGGGTCGTCCGCCGCGATCCGGCTGGCACGGCAGGGGCGGCGGGTGCTGGTGCTCGAGCGCGACGCGTTCCCGCGCTTCCACATCGGCGAGTCGCAGGTGCCGTGGAGCGACGAGGTCTTCCGGGCGCTCGGCGTCGCGGACAAAGTTGCCCGCGCCGGCTTCGTCGAGAAGTGGGGCGCGAGCTTCACCAGCGCCGACGGCACGGTCGAGAAGTACGCCGACTTCGCGACCGCCCCCGAGACGCCGCGCCCGCAGACCTACCAGGTGACGCGCGCCGAGCTCGACGCGCTGCTGCTCGAGCACGCGGCCGAGTGCGGCGCCACCGTCCGGCACGGCGCGCATGCGCGCGAAGCGAGCTTCGCCTCCGACCACGCGCTGCTGCGCTACACGCTCGCGGGCGAGGAGCACGCGGCGCGCGTCGCGGCGATCGTCGACGCGTCGGGGCGCGCCGGCTTCCTCGCGCGACGCTTCACCGAGCGCCGCTACGAGCCCGCACTGCAGAACGTGGCCGTGCACGCGTGGTACGAGAACGTGCCGCGCCGGCCCGGCCGCCGCGCCGGCGACATCCGCATGATCACGCGCCCCGATCGCGGCTGGTTCTGGTTCATCCCGGTGTCGGAGACGACGATGAGCGTCGGCGTGGTGCTGCCGAAAGCCGTGCACGCAGCGCGCGGCACGGTCGCGCTCGAGGACGCGCTCGAGCGCTACGCGCGCGAGACGCCCGCCGCGGCCGAGCTTCTCGCGCAGGCGACGCGCGTCTCCGAGGTGCGCTTCGACGCCGACTACTCCTACGACTCGAGCCGGTACGCGGGCGACCGCTGGCTCGTCGTCGGCGACGCCGGCGCGTTCCTCGACCCGATCTTCTCGACCGGCGTGCTGCTCGCGATGCAGGGCGGCATCGAGGCCGGCGACGCGCTCTCTGCGGCACTCGCCGCGGGCGACCTGTCGCGCGCGCGCTTCGCAGCCTTCGAGCGCAACGTCGGACGGCGCTACCGCTACTTCCGCCGCTTCGCGACCGGCTTCTACCAGCAGCCGTTCCGCGACATCTTCTTCCGCTCCGACACGCCGCTCGGCATCCGCGAAGCCGTGATCTCGGTGCTGGCGGGCAACTGGCGTCCGTCGCTCTCGATCCGGCTCCGGCTGTGGGCGTTCTTCGCGGTGGTCGCGCTGCAGCGCTTCGTGCCGCTCGCGCCGCGGCTCGGGGACCTGTCGGCGGAGAGCCGCAGCCCGTCGCCGTCGTTCCCGCGGTAGGCGCGCTGCGTTTCGAGCGGCGGCGAGTTCGAGCGGCGGCCGAGCGACGCGTGACGGCCCCGCTGCTCCGTCTCCCGTCACCTCCGGAGTCGCCCGTGAGGCTCAAAGACCTGATCGAACGGCCCGGTACCCAAGGGGATCTGACTTCAGAGCTAACCCCGGCCAAACCACGGAGTATGCGATGACGGGAAGGATTTCCGACCCGCTCGAATGCGAGTTCGCCGACCCGTAGGCTGCGACGCTGGGACCCAATACTGAGTCGACGCACGGGAGTGCGCAGCCGCCCACGCTAATCAGCTCGTCGGCAGTCGGTAGGCGCCAGTCGCATTTGCCGGTGAAACACGGACTTCCGTCCACGCCGTTGAGCTTGCCGAGAAAATCCGTGAACACCGTTCCGTTCGCAAGAAACGGCGGGGTCGTCGTTCCCCAAGTGTACTGGTTGTCTACGTCGTGCGGGTCGGCGAGGTTCGGCCCACTTCCGACGACCGTCGTCTTCTTCTCCCAGACGAGACTCGTGATCCTGTCGAAGACGGTACCATCGCCGTTGTCTACGAATCGAGGCGCTCCGACCGGCGCCCAGGCGGCGGCGTCGTCGCTCCACTGTGAGAGCAGGAACTGGTATTCATACGATGAGGCACTCGTACAATTCAGGGTACCGAACTTTGCCCGCGCGGATGCAAACGCCTGACCCAAGCGCCTTGAGCATTTGTCGAACTCCTCGGTGCGCTTCGACGAGTCCAGCGAGATCGAGAACTTGGACTCCGCCTGTAGCCGGCACTGCATGTATTTCCCTGCCGCGACCTCGATCGCGCCCTCGCATCGCTGCGCAGGCGTCGGCGCCGCCTCCACGATGGAGGTAACGAGCATGAGAGCCAGCATGCCCAGCGAGCAGTTACGAATGATCATCATCGACGCGGTCCTTTCGCGAGCTTACGAGCGCTTCGAGAGTTCGTGATCCTAAGCTCCCGTCCCCTGTCTCGCATCACCAGGATTGGTGACGCCATCCACCCACCCGCACACTCGCTGGCAACTCATCGATCGTCATCCTGCGCGGCGCGCCGAGCCGTGATCGGCGTGCTCCCGTCGCTACGCACAGATCCCGCACCGCTGGCGAGCATCCGGAGCAGATCCGCCTGCCCACGCGCGCCCGACTTCTCGAGGATTCGCCGTGTGTGCGTACGTGCCGTGTTCAACGACACGCCGAGCAGCGCCGCGATTTCCTCCACGCGCCCCCCCCCGAGCAGGTAGGCAGCGAATCGGGCCTCCGAATACGTGAAACCGTAGAGCTGTCGGAGCGCGGGCTCGATGCTGCTCGGCCTGAGATCCGGATCGCTGACGAACACCAGCGCATGGGTCGGCCGAGTGACGAGCATAGGCGTGTGTGTGCGCAACGGTACGACGAGGACGACGAGCGGGCGCTTGCTCAGGGAGCGCGAGATACGCAGTGCACTGAAGTGTTCCCCACGAAGCAAGACACCGAACGCGACCGGAAATCGGGTCACGTCGCTCGCGCACCGGCGTCATGCTGAGCCCGCACTTCATCGTCAAGCTGCGGCCCGCGTGGGATCG
>Ga0268299_1001409_pt1 | contig 42842 bp, 47 predicted proteins | sample NOBtaG_FD_193484 | JGI IMG/M metagenome (GOLD analysis project Ga0268299, IMG submission 193484) | Activated sludge microbial communities from bioreactor in Nijmegen, Gelderland, Netherland - NOB reactor | ecosystem: Engineered > Bioreactor > Aerobic > Activated sludge | place: Netherlands... | reverse complement strand
TCTGGCTGGCTGATGCGCGCCGCGCGAAATGGCCAAAAAAGAACCGAAATGGCCAAGAACCTCCGCGCGTACAATCTCCGGCACACCCCGGTGGGGCGTGTCGGAGGAACCTGAAACCACCCAAATTGTCAGCCCGTCCGATCGCTCGGCGGGCTATCGACGCGGACTCGATTCCGTGTCGAGTGTTCCTCAATCACCCCATGCCAGGGGCACGCCGGGTGCGGAGGCCGGCCGATCGCCAAGTGGTCCCTGAGCCGGCAAACACGCAGCGCCGGAACCAGCGCACACGGGTACTCCATGGGCTCGCCGGTCACCAGGCTGTCCCGCCAGTGATCGCACGCGCGACACGTTGCCTCCAGGTCGGTCCGCAGCGCAGCCGATGCGCCCCGGCCCGCCGAGCGGCCCACCGTGGCCGACGTGTCGATCCACGCCTTCACGCCTGGTACCGGATGAAGTTCTCCGCCTCGTCATCGCACACCACCTCGTCAACCGGGTCGAACGTCGGCTGCAAGCGCACCGCGTGCACCACGTGCGTTCGATGCGTAAAGCAGAACTGCTCCCAGTTCTCCTCGACGGCGTCCTCCTCGCAGTCCAAGCACAGGTCGCCGATCAGCTCCCCGGTGTCTTTGATCGCCGTCGACGCCAGCCAGTAGTTCAGCAGGTAGCTGTACGGGCAAAACCAATCGCTCGGAGGCGACGGCGGCGTCGGTCCGGAAAAGCAGTCCGTTCCGTAGTTACCCGGCGGCACGTCGTTGTGGCAGAACGACCCGAATGCCCAGTTGTGCACCCAGCCGAAGTAATTGCTGATCTGCGTGTACGTGCGCACGTCCTCGGCGGCGACCGATGACCGGTTGAACTCCGGCCCCAGGTTGACCGCGTACAGGTCGAGCTGGACGTTGCTCGTGTTCGCCAGGCGAACGCGCAGACGCGCCTGGGTGAACAGCCGCGACAGCCCGGCCGCCTCCTCCTTGCCCGCACTGGTGATGTGCCCGCACGCGAGCTCCAGCTCGTAGTCGGGAAAGCACGCGCCGTCCACCATCACCTCGTACATCATGCGAAAGGCGTGATAGACCATCGTGTGCGTCAGCGACCCGAACTGGAACGGGTTCCAGATCGTGGGCAGCGACCCGCTGGCTGCGGACGCCGCCAGGCGATCGCAATGCCCGCCGAGCACGTACGTGTCACGCAGGTGGGCGCTGCGATACGTCGGGCCATCGCCGACGATCGACTCCGCAAAAGCGCCGCCTCCGCCAAGCGAATTGCAGTCCGCCGCGCGATACGCCGAGAAGTTCAGCGTGGAGGGCAACCAGAGCCGCACCCGCTTGGGAAAACACTCGACCGAGTACTCGGGGTTACCCGCCTCCGGACCATTCACCACGCAGACCAGCTCACACGCCTCGTCGTCCAGCGTCTGTCCGTTCGCCAGGTACGTATTCGCGCTGCGCGGCGTGAACTGATTATTCACGCCGGCCGAGCCCTCGCCGCCGGTGGGCGAGTCGATATCGGTCAGATCCAGGCACAGGCAGTCGCCGGGCGAATTCTCGCCGGGCGCGACGCCCGCGACTTCGATTGGGAATGACACGTTAGGATCGATCAGTTCCGCAGCGAAGATATTCGGATCGCCGCTCGACGCGCTGCACGGGTTCACCACGCCGCCATGGCGCAGGAAGAAGTCCGCGAACGCGGTCCAGCTTTCCGATTCGCCGAGCAGGTCAAGCAGCGACCCCGCCTCGTAAACCTGCAGCGGCGAGACCGGCGGCGCCCAGCCGCCAGGGCCATCGACCACGCACGGCAGACTTCCACCCTCGCTCGTCCCGCACGCCGGCGACTGGTGCTCGTCTTGATCGGCCAGCAGAGCGCGCAGCGTGGCGATCGACACCTCGCCGCTGATCCACTTCCACCGCTCGAATCCCACGCGTTGGCGCAGCGACAGCGCGTCCTCCCCGGCCGCCGGCACCACGGCCTTGTCCACCAGGTACAGTTCGACCGTGCATCGGGCCAGCGCCCGCAGCGCGCCCGACGCCTGGGTAATCCACTGCGCCTCCAGCCACAGCCGTGCGCACACGCCTGCCGCTTGGGAATACCGATACTCCGCCGTCACCGGTGATGCGCCCGACACAAAGTTGCCCGGGCCTCGCCCGCCGAAGGTGTGGAAGCAGCGCAGCACAATCGGCGACGTGCCCAGGCGGTTGAACAGGTCCGCGGATCGCCAGATCGGGTTGAGCGAAATCGCCTCGTTCGTGGGGCAGCCGTACGGCGCGCTGCCGATGAAGTCGTCAAAGTCCGAGAAGTCGAGCGTCGACGGCAGCGTCAGCTCGACGTGCGCCGGAATCAGCAGCTGCGTGCTGCACTGCTCAACACCGGGCTGATCCTCCGCGCAGCGGCTGAACAGCGCCGTCACCGTGATCGGTCCGCCGAGCGTTTCCGGCTGCAGGTTCAGCGGCCCGAAGCCCTGCAGATCCACCAGCTGGCCGTTCTCGCTCACTTGCCAGCCGATGTGCGACCAGCCGCCGCCGACGGGCAGCGCGTGCACCGCAATCACCACCGGCGGCGCGATGTTGCACTCCGCATCGAAGATCGGGAAATGCCGCGTGAACGGCGTGACGATCTGCACGCCGCTGGCGTTGTTGCAGTCCACGTCGCTGTGATTCAGCGTGGCCACCACCTGGCCGCTGAGAATGCCCGCGCACGCGCCCACCGCCCGGAAGCGCACCTCGCGGCACGAGCATTCACAACGCGCGATGTCGGTCAGCTTCAGCATGCCTCGATCGTCAGGCGGTGTGCGCCGTCAGCTTGTAGTCGTTCTTGAACCAGAACACGCGCGTGCCCGGCAGCTTCACGCCCACGCGCACGAAGATCGTCTCACCTTCGTCGGGCAGCCCGGTCACCTCCTGGCTGGTGCCCGTGCCCAGCGATCCGTCGAAGTACTCGCCGCTGCCGATCTCGTCGCCGACCATCAGCCAGTACTCCAGCGCCCCGGTCACGCCCGCCAGGTTGAACGTCACCGTCGTCGATCCGAGGGTCGCGCCCGGCGCCGGAGAGGTCAGCCGCGCCAGCGTCACGTCTTCCGCGTCCGGCGTCACCGCCCCGGCGCAGGCCGACCAGTGCCCGATCGGCCGGCCCACGATCCAGGGCACGCCGCCGATCATTTGGAAATCCACAATCGGCGGGTTCTGCCGGCTGGTCCAGTCCGTGGCCGGCTCGCCGGCCGGCGTCCAGTCCGCCGGCGGGTACCCGCCGATCGGCACCAGGATCGCGTCCGATGGCAGCTTGGTCTTGTCGCTGTCGTCGCACTGCCGGCTGGGGAAATCCGCGACGGCCTCGCTGACGCTGTTGCACTCCATCCGGTTGCGCGCCAGGTGCAGCGTCGTCGCCGCGTCGTAGAACAAAAAGTCGTTCGGCGTCCAGTCAGGGTCGATGAAGCTCTCGACGCGCACGTACACGATCGACCCGTCGCCGGGCAGTTCCGCCGCGTCGATCGCGAGCGACGTGCCTGTAGTCGTCGTGGTGAAGTGCTCGCTGCCGCCCAGTGTGCTGCCCAGGCTGATGCGATAGTTCGTCGCCGACGCCACCGCGCCCCAGGTGAAGACGATCTCGCCATCTTCGTTGGCCAGCAGCACGATTCCCGGCGTCGGCGCGCTCACGATCGGGCCATCTTCGTCCGTCGCCGGCTGCGCGAGCAGCACACCGCCAGAGTCGAATCCGCCGCTCTTCAGCGTTGCCTCGAACGTGTCCGCATCGACTTCGACCTCGACGATCCAGTACAGCCAGCGCGGCGGATCGGTCGATATCCGCTTGGCGAACAGCACCTGCGCCTGGCGCAGGCGCGTGCCGCTGCCGCCTCCGGACACCGCCGGCGTCTCGGGAAAACCCACCTCGAACGGCGCAGGCCGCACCAGGCGGTCCATCGTCCGCTGCTGCCGGCGGGTCAGTTCTCGCGGAGAGAGCTCGCTCATGCTACGCCTGCGGTTCCACCGTCACGCCTTCAAAATCAGCTGGCGGCGCGCTGTCCACCGTCACCGTCACGAAGTCGCTGTTGCTTTCCTCGACGCCGTCCGCGCTCGCCGCGCGCAGGCCAATGCCCACCACCGTTGCGTTGGGAAACGCCGGATCGACCACGAACGTGTGGGTGAACGCGCCGCTCGTCGGCACCGCCTCGGTCGCGTGGGGCGCGGTATACACCGGCTCGTCCTCGTCCAGGTAGATCCGCAGCTCGGCGACCGGCGTGGTCACGCCCACGTTGTTGATGTACGCCTGGATCAGCACCTTGCCGCCCGCGATCGGCACGGCGGCCCACAGCTTCACCCGCTTGGGCGGCGGCAGCTGCACCTCGCCGCTGGCCAGCTCGACCTCCACGTTCACCGCCGGATCCGCCTCATCGTGAAAGTCGCCCGCATTCACCGCGCGCACCGCGTAGACCATCGTGCCGTCCGTCACCGCGCGGTCATCGTCGTCCTCGGTGATCGTGGTCGCGTTCGCCGCGGCCGTGCCGCACGGCGTGTCGAAGTCGATCGCGCCCAGGCTGGCGGCGCGGAAGAGCTCGTACCCGGTGATGCCCGCTGGCGCGTCCGGCGACGCGGCGAAGGCGAACGCGATCGGCCCATCGTCCACCTGGCTGGCAAAGCGCAGCGCCGACGGCGGGCGCGGTCCGGTGTCCACGTTGATGACGGTGGGGATCGGCTCGGATTCGTTGCCCAGCGCGTCGCGCGTGGTCACGGTCACCGTGTGCGCCCCGTAGCCCACCGGCGCCGTCACGATCTCCATGCCGGGGAAGTCCCCGCCGCCGGGATGCAGGTCGATGCCGGGCGCGATGACCGCGCCGTCGAGCGCCACGCTCAGCGTGTCGCCGGCCGCGTACGCGGAAGATGGATCGAGGGTGATGACCAGTGGCACCATCAGAGGCCGACTCCCAAGGAAAAGCCCACCGCCTGGCGACTCGCGCCGGGCGCGGACGGCTCGGCAAAGTGAATCGTCAGCGTCGGCGGGTGGGCCGTCCCGAATGATCGATACTCCGCCAGGTTCGGCAGGTTCAGGTCGTTCTCATACCGCCCGCGCAGCAGCCAGCTTATTTGGGATTCCTCAAGGTGATAGCTGTAGGCCACCAGCGATGTAACACTTGCGGTCACCGGCTCCCACGCCTCATCGTCAATGGTTGCCGGGTCGCGCGGCTGGTAAGTCGTCAACGCAGGTTCGTAGTCACCCTCCGCGCCGTCATTGGACCAACTCACGCCCGTCGCGCTGATCTCCCAGGCCGCTTCGCCCTCCACCCACACGTCTGCGACGCGATGAATGGTCTGCTGCTCCATCGGGGCCGCGCCGACGATGTTCGACTGGTACAGCGTCAGCGTCGCCGACGTGACCGTCATGCCTTCAGGCAGGGCCGGCAGCGACATGCGCAGCAGTCCGCGCCGCGTCGCCGTCTGCGCTTTGCCGACGCGGAACGCCTCGCTGGCGTCAATGGGATCGGTCAGGTGTTGCGGGCTGATGTACGCAACTTCGCCATCGGTCACCACCAGCGGCGATTCGGGGTCTTCGCCACCTTCGGTTTCCACCGCAAACCACGGCTGCTCGATCGCAGTCGTGATCTGCTGGTCGGTGAACGGCTCGCTCCAGAGGAAGGCGGCGGCAATAACGACGCCGACCGCGCCGACGTTCGCGCCGGCGGTGGCGTGCGGAACAATCGCAAATCCCTCGGTGTATGTATCGCGCACGATCACGCCGGTGTCCGGCGCGGGGCTGCGCGTGTGGGTGACCGCCCCGCGCGTCGGATCCAGGCACGCGACCTTCATGTAAGGGCTGCCACCGGTCGAGTCCCACGTCGCGACCCACGGAATCCACTGGCTGTCATCCACGCCCGTGACATCGCCGCCGGCCCAGGTGTCGTCCGCGTCCTTATGGTTGATCGTGATCGTCGGCGACGTCTCATCGTCCCCGGTCGCCAGCCAGTTCAGCTGTCCGACGCCAGCGGCCACGGCCAGCGTGCGCCCTGTCGTGTAGATGTAGTTGAGCGTGTTGCCCGTTGGGATTTTGGCGATGACCAGGATCGTGCCCTTGGCACGCGTCTGGTCACCGGAAGCCGCTGGCCAGTGAATCTTCCCGGCCGTCGTCAGGATAGCGACCGCGCCGCCGTTCAGGGCGCTCTGCCATTGGAAGCCGGCGCCCTCGGTCCCCGCCAGCGTCAGGTCGCGGCCCACAAGCGCGTTCGCAGTTGTGCCCGAACCGTCACTGAACACGATCGCATCCGCCAGGTCCGCGTAGTGCATCGCCCCGGTGTCGAGCACCAGCGGCGCGTCGGGTCGATCCCCGACCTGCCCCTGCGCCGTCCCCGCGATCGCCAGCACGCCCGCCAGCCAGATGGTGATTGCCCGCATCATCGGCCTCCCTGCCGTTTCAGAACCCCGGACGCCAGTCCGGGGCCGCAGTTCACTCTTTACTACTCACTACCCATCGCCGTTCTTCGTGCCTTGGTGCCTTGGTGCCTTGGTGTTAAGCACCCCGGCCGTCACCACACCCCGACCAGGTCGCTCGCCGTCGTCCCGTTGGTGTTGATGTACGCAGGTCGGATCGACAGCAGCGTGCCCGAAGGCACGTTGACGAACGTCTCGCTGTCGCCGGCCATGCTGGTGACGGACAGGTTTCCGCCGGTGCCCACCCACAGCGCGCGCGGCACGGTGGCCAGCGCGTTGGTCGAGGCTTCGACTTCCGCCCAGTTTTCCCCGGGCGCGTTCAGCGACGTGCTGTAGCTCGCGAACGGGTTCGTCGCCGCCGCCGGCGGCGGCGTGAAGAGCGCCGCGACCATCAGCCCGCCCGCCAGCCCGATCGCCAGCCCGCCCACGATCCCCAGTGCCCAGTGCCCAGTGCCTGGTGCCTGGTGCCTGGTGCCTAGTGCCTTGCTTGCCTTCATCACGTTCTCACTTTCTCGACTGCCCGTCGATTGCCGTTCGTCTGCGCCTCGATCATCTGTGCCTCGATCTTCAGTCGTGCATGACAACTCAGTCGCGCACCGCGCGCGGCGCCATGTGCCGCGCGAACCGGTGATCGTGCAGCACCAGCTGCGTGAACACCCCCGCGTCGCCCTGCGACATCGTCCGCTGCACCACCTGCGGATACAGCCCTTGCAAGCTGGCGGTTCCGCCGAAGGGGATGTCGATGTCTCCGGTCACCGCCCGGCGAATGCCCGCGATCGGCACCCCCAGCCGAAACAGCTGCGTTTCGATCCAGGGGATGACCGCGCGGCCGCTCCACTGCCCGCCGGCCATCTGCGCCAGCAGGCTCTCGGCGAATCGTTCCGCGGAATCTTCGTCGTCGCGCGACGCGGTCAGCGCCACGATATCCGCCGGCACATCCTCGTCGTGTTCGTCGAACTGAAAGTCTCTGTCGCGCACCACCAGGTGCGCGACCTCGTGCTCCGCGACCGGCGAGTCGGCCGCCCACGCGGCCTCATGCACCCGTTCGTCGAGCTCGATCTGGAAGATCAGCCGCAGGCGCAGCCGGCCAATGAGGTACGCGTGGTACATGTTGTCGATTTCGAGCAGCTCGCGCCACTTGATATCGCTCCCCTCAAATGTCTCCCGATCCAACACCGACGATGCGAACTCCAGCAACTTCGCATGCTTCAACCAAATGGCCGCTTCTTCGGGAAGAACAGTGCACTCGCTCTCAACCCGGAACCGAAATAAATCGCCGTCTTCATCGGTTCCGAAGTTGACTTCGAGGATCACTCTCCGGTTGTTGTGGTCGTCGACAGTCGGAATTCCCCGAATCACCCGCCGGCGCGGCACTTGGTCGGCCGCGCCCGGCACGTCGAACGGCTCGCCGTACACCTCGTCGAACGGCGTTAGCCGAGCGTACGTCTCCGCGTCGTAAATGCCCGCCGGGTCGATGCCCCACAGCCGCCCGACCATCGCGTTCTGTCCGTCGCGGAAGAGCTTGCCGTGTGCGTCGTATCGTCTGGTGAAGTCAGAATCTTCGTACGCGGCGAACGGCGCCGATTCGTCGTACGTCTCGAACCGCAGCTCATCGACCGCCACTTCCGGATCCAGCGGCGGCAAGAGGTCCCAGCGCGTGTCCGGCTCCCACAAGGGCTTGAGCTCCGCCACCACCGTGCGCCACTTCGCCGCCCCCAGCACGTCCGCCCGGCTGATCGTGGCGCCGAACTCCCGCGCCGACTGGCACTGCGCCACGTTGTTGTGCGCCAGAATCTCCGGCACCGTGCGCACCGCGCCTCCGCCGGTGAAGTACGCGCCCGGCCGCTCGAGCGCCAGCACCTGCGTCAAGTAGTCGCCCGGCGCCCAGAAGCGCAGCGCCGTCCGCGCCGCGACGGTGCTGCCCGCCGATGCGTTCACGTGCTCGCTGCAGAACTGGATGCCCGCCGCGTCGGCCAGCGCGCTCATCGCTTCCAGCGTGTCCATGCCCTCGCACGCCAGCGACTGGCACCGCCGCGTCATGTGCTCGCGCCAGCCCACCGGGAAATCCCCGGCCAGCGCCACGTCGGATTCGTCCAGCGCCCACCAGGGCGCTTCGCTCGGTCCGGCCAGGGCTTCGCTGAAGAGTTGCGCCGGGCTCACCCGGTCATCCCCGCCGTACAGCACGTATAAGAGCGCCAGGTAGCGCAGCGCCTGCAGGTACGTCCAGTATTCCGCGTCGGGATCGCGGTCGTCGGTGAACAGGTGAATCGGTCCGGCTGACCACTTGTCCTCCACGTCGTAGAGCACCGGCGTCGCCAGCCGATTCGGCCGGCCGTTCGGGTTGAAGATGCACGGGGCGCTCTTCACCAGCTTCGCCAGCGTCGCCCACGCCAGGTCCAGCGGGCTTTCTTCCGGGTTGTCCCGCGCGTGATCCCATCCGTCGCGGCTGAGCATGTAGCGCCCGTACACCTGCGCGCCGGCCAGCCGCGTGGTCCGCCGCACGATGTCGCGCATCTTCAGCTTCCTGCGGAAGAAGGTTTTGCTGGAGTCCGCGCCGAACTGCAGCTCGGCCAGGTCCACGTAGCCGTGGGCCAGCACGGTCATCGCCTCGAATCCGCCGTCCGCAAAGGGCGCTTCCGCGACCAGGCAGCGTACCGTCGGTCCGTAGCGGTTGCGCACGTCCAGGTCGGAGAGTTCCCCGTCGCTGGGGTTTTCGCCCAGTCCGCGTTCCCAGCGAACCACCAGGTCCGTCGCGCCGTCGCCGCGCACGCCCTCGGTCACCCGCTGCGCGATCACGCGGTCATCGAGCACGAAGTCTCCCTCACCCGCGACCGCTTCGCGGAAGAACAGCCAGGGCAGCACCGGTTGTGAAGCTTCCGTCGGCCTCATCACTGATCACTTATCACTCAGCACTTTGCACTCATCACTCAACACTGATCACTGCCGTATCAGTCCGCGCTCAGCACCTTGAACACCAGCCGGTAGTCGCGCCGCACCCAGTCGGCGTACTGCCCGCTGCGGATCTTCTCCCACGGCCCCAAGGGCGTCGCCGCGGCCAATACCGCCAGGGCGAACGTGCGCCCGCTGGAGGTCACCAGCGGCTGCGCGTCGCTGCGCAGCACCGCGTCCAGGTTCTGTTCGATCCCCACCTGGATGCCCGAGTTCGACGCGGTGACGAACAGCGTCGCGTTCACCATTCTGCGGCGTGCGCCCAGCGTGTGCCGCAGCACGCCGTCGAACCCGGGAAAGGTGTATTCCTGCTCGCTGATCTCCAGCGGCCCTTCGACATAGGAGATCAGCGACCGCGCCGTCCCCGCGACGTAGCGCGCATCTCCCGGGAGTCCCACGTTGAGCGCGACCACGGCCATTACTGGTTGAAATCCCTCACCGGTTCAGGATCGTGCAGCGGGTCCGCCGCGTTGAACTGCGTGCCGATGTTGGTGATGTTGATCTGCTGCTGCAGCTCCGTTTGCCGGTCGAGCGACTGCCGGCGCTTGATCTCGTCGATCTCGTGCGCGATCGCCGCCAGCGTCGCGTCGCTGTATCCGGATATCACGCTGAAATTTGAGCGCAGCCATGACTCCTCAAACGGGACAATCTTGCCGAGTTCGGCGTCGACTTGCGTCACGTCCAAGCCTTCGCGCGACAGCCGCGTGCGCTCCTGGCGCAGAAGCTCTAACACGTAGCGTTCCACGTTGGCTTCCCGGCGGAATCCAAATCGATTGACGCCGCGCGCGACGTCCGAGTCCACCATCGCCTCCGCGCGCTCCCGTGCCTGCGTGATCGTGAGCAACTCCTTGCCCGCCTGGTATTCCTGGAATTCCCGGGCTGCTTCGTTTTGGCGCAACCGGGTACCGAGTTGCCGCGTTCCGCGTTCCACCTCCAATTGGAAGATATCTGGCGTCGCCGCGCGCGCCGCCTCTCCGATCGCCGCGGTGGCCTCCACGTTTGACTCCCGGAACGCCTTCGTCAGCGCCAGTCCGCGTTCCGGACCCAGCGTGCGCAGCACCCTGTTCTCTGACTCCTGCGAGTCAATATCATTGAGCACGGCCATGCCCAGCCGTACCTTGTCGGCCGAGGTCATGCTGCGGACGTCGATACCCTCTTGCTTTGCCCGCCGCCGAATCAGGTTTCCAAACTTCGGGTCTGCCCCGGCAACGGCCACCTGCAGGAACTGCTCCATCACCGTCGCGGCGAGCTGCGCGTTCACCTCCACCTGCCGCGTCTGGCCGGCATACTCCAGCACATCCTGCATCGGAACCTTGGCTTGGAGATAACCCAATCCGCCTCGCTCCAACTGCCCGACATACTCGCCGATCGACGCCGCCTTGGATTTCCGGCCCGCCGCGGCGATCTGCGCGAGGGCCAGCTCGGCGTCCTCTGGCGTTTTCAGGCGGTCCGCCGCTTTGAGGAAGCTGAAGAGCTTGGCGGTGTCGTCCCCCTGAAATCCTGCCGCCCCCGCAAATCGCAGCACGGACAGCGACGTCTTCAGGTTCGCACCACTGAGCAGTCCGCCCTGGTCGGTAAACGCGATGTCCGCGGCGATGAGCCCTTCCCGCGCCGCGGTCCGGTCCAGGCCACCGGCGATTCTCGCCTGCGTCAGCAGACTGACTGACTTCTCTTCGTCCACGCCAATCTGTGCGCCCAGCGTCTTCGCGTCGTCCGCCAGGCCGGCGGCATTGTCGGACAGCTCCTTCTGCAGCCGCACTATGTCTTCGAGGTAGGCCACAAACTGCCGAAACCCATTGAGAATTCCCTGAAGGCCCGCGTACTGGCTGACCATCCTCAGCCCCGCCGCGCCCAGATCGTCCACCATTGACGACGCCTTCGCGGATTTCTCCCCGGCCTGTTCCGTGTCTTTGCCCAGGTTGGCGGTGTCGACGCCCAGCTCTTTCAGGATGCGCACGGCCTCTTCGCCGCCCACCACCTTCACCAGCTGCACGAATTCGTTGAGTGTCGTCGCCATCGCGATGCTCTAATGCCTAGTGCCTAGTGCCTGCCGTCGCATCACCCAGTGCCCAGTGCCTAATGCCTAGTGCCTTGTGCCTATTCCACCCCGCCCCGGCCTACGACGGATCGGCGTAAACCACCATCGTCGCGTACGTGTCGCTGTCCCCGAAGTTCGCCGTCGCTTCCACCGTGACCTCGCCGATCCCGGTTTCCTGCAGCGTCGGCACGTTCTTGTTCATGCCGCTGGCCAGCACGTTCTTGATCGTCGCCTGCTTGGTCGCGCCGCTGAAGATGTCCGCGACCAGCACCAGGTTGCCCTCGGCCTTGGCCATGTAGTCGTGCGCCGCCGTGATGTTGGAAAAGCGCAGCGTCAGGTCGAGCTGATCGCCGACGTGGTCAAACACCACCTGCTTACCGTCGCCGCGTTTTTCCTTGCGGATGCGCCGCAGGTTTTCGCGCACGTCGAGCAGCCCCGCGATCGCGTCGCCGCCCTGCGTCGCGCTCTTCGTGTTCGCCAGATAAAGGGGAGTTCCCGCCGCCATGATTCGCTCCTTCGTTAGATGGGCAGCACGTGCACCGCCAGGGGCACTTCCACCCAGACCTTGTCGCCCGCCTTCTCGCCGATGTTGTCGTCCGCCGCCCAGTCGTCGGGAATCACCCGCGCCATGTGCCCGCCCGCGTTGTACACCAGGTTCTGGGCCGCCAGGATCAGCACGTCGGTCATCTCGCCGATCAGTTCGTCCTGGCCCGTGTTCGCCCGCATCTTCCCCGCGACCACCGCCGTGTAGTGCGCCACCTGAATGGCCTTGCCGCTGCCCGCGTCGCGCGCCTTGGCGTTGTTCGTCACGTACACCTGCAAGAGCGGCATCGCCCCGGCGTAGGTCGGCACGTCCACCCGGTGGCGTTTGATCGCCGCGAAGTAACTGGTGATCTCCGTCCGCGCCAAGAGCGACGTCATCACACTGGGAAAAACCGCAGCCATCGCCAACCCCGAATGTCCAGTGCCTAGTGCCTAGTGCCTAATGCCCAGTGCCTATTCGCTTCACGCCGCGAACAGCAGTTCGTTCAGCTTCCGGTTGAACGCCTCGCGCCCCGCGTCCAGGTGGATCAGCACGCCTTCCGACAGCCAGTTCGTCGGGATGATCCGCACGCTCTTGACCAGCGCGAACAGCGGCACCAGCTTCCCGCGCCGCTTGCCGCCGCCCGCCACCACCTTGATGCCGTAGATCACCGGCGCCTTGCCTGGGCTTTTCTTGATGAACGTCGCCGGGTAGTGCGCCGCCAGCTTCGGATCGCGCGGCCCCAGCGGGTAACGCGGGCGCCCGCCGCTGGTCTTCGCCGCGTCCAGCGGAATCGCCAGCGCCTTGCCCGGCTTCGCGCGGACCGTCCCGCCTTCCTCCTGGATCTTCGCGTACGCCGTCGCCGGCCCGCGAATCACCCCGATGGCCAGCACGATGCTGTCGCCGATCTTCAGCGCCCGCCAGGTCACTGACTTCCACAGCGTGCCCGTGATCGTGTTCAGCGGATCGCCGCCGAATTGCGACTCGACGACTCCGCTGGCGATCGTTTCCGCCATCGCCTGCGCCGCCGGCATCAGCGCTCGCGCAAACCGCTCCGGAAAGCGCCGCGCGAACTCGATCGCGTCCCTGCCCGCCGTCGAGATTTCCAGTACCGGAAGCGCCATCAAAACTCCAGTGCGAAGTGCAAAGTGAAAAGTGCTAAGTGAGAAGTTCCGTCCACTCATCACTCATCACTTATCACTCATCACTTCTGTCAATAGTCGCCCAGGTTCGTCCAGGTGATCGTCACCGTCCCGCTCAGCGTGCACAGCTGATCGTCCGCCGCGTCGTCCGCCTCGATCGCCACGTTGAACCACGCGTCTTCCGCGGTGCTCGTGCCGTCGATCGCCAGCGACGTCGCGTTGATCCCGTGGATCGACGCGACGGTCGCGCCCGACATGTTGCCCTCGATCTTGGCGATGATGTTTTGCTCCGTCGTGGCCAGCGCCGCGTTGTCCACGCCGGCCGTGATCGAGCCGATGCCGATGTCGTACGTCGCCGCGTCCACCAGGCCGTTGGTCGGCACGCAATCGAGCGCCAGGTTCGTCGTCGCGCCCGTAATCTTGATGTAGCCCACCGGAAAGGTGTAGAGCTTCACCGACCCATGCGCGCCGTTCGCGCCCGCGTCGACAATGAAAAACTCAAAGTCCTCGTCCAGCGTCAGCGTCGTCTGGTGGGTCACGCCGTCGCCGGTCTCGACCAGCGTGAACCCGGTCGAGCTCACCCCGATCGCGCCCGCGCCGATCGCGGTGCTGATCGTCGCGCCCGCCTGGAGCTCCAGCGTCCCGTGCGCCTGCACCACCATCCGGTCGCCGCCGTCGGTGAGGTACACCCCCGTCCCGTGCCCGCTCTGCGCCCGCGCCGCCTGGTCCGCGAGCAGCGACACCGCCAGGGCGAGCAACATCGCCGCGATGGTGACCAGCGACATGGTCAGCCGCACGCCCAATGCCTGATGCCCAGTGCCCAGTGCCTTTTGCCCATTGCCTTCACTCATCACTGCCTCACTTTCTCACGTTCTCGAATTCGCGTGTCTTCGCGTCCATTCGCGGTTCAACGTCTCCGCGTGCTCTGCGAACTCTGCGGTTCAACATCCCGCCACTCATCACTCATCACTGCGGCGAAGCCGCTTCACCCCACGCCCACGCGGCGCAGGTGTCCGAACGCGCTCTCCACCACGCCGACCAGCCCCTCGATGCGCGTGACCACTTCGCTGATCGTCGCCGTGCCCACGTTGGTCAGCCGCTGGCCGAAGTGATCGCGATGCTTGAACAGGTGCATCGCGACTTCGACGGCCGCGTCGCGTTTTTCATCGGGCACGGGTTGCCAGCCCTCCGGGATGATTTCCTCGCCGTCCGCCGGCCAGTAGCCGCCGCTGTAGGTCACACGCACGAATCCGCCCGGCACGGTGAACGGCTGGCCCAGGTTGCGCCCGCTGGACAAGCGTTCGATGGTGCGCAGCGCCCGCCACCAGTCGGTGTTCTCGACCAGCGGCGTCGCGGCGTCGAGTCCGCCGAGCGTGGACGACGCCACGACTTCGCTGACTGCGACGATCGGGAAACCCCGCAGGCGCACCCAGCTCTGGCGTTCCTCGACGTTGACCAGTTGCACGCGGTCGACGAAGTATTCCAGCAGACTGCGCGGCGCTTGCCCGTCCGGCGGATCGTGGTCCATCGCGTCGACCCAGCCGGCGAGCCAGTGCGATGCCATGCGGCAGCACACCAGGATCGCTGCGTCGTCGGCCGTGTCGGCCTCGTCCGTCCGCCCCAGCCGCGTCTTCACTTGTTCCACCGTGCACAGCATGTGACACTCCCGTTCCGCACACCCCGAGCAGCCTCGGCGTCCTCAGCGCCCTCTGCGGTTCAATCCGGCGGCGGCACGTTGAGCTCGACGGGCTCGACGCGCGCCGGGTCGTAGCCGTCGACGATCGCGACCAGCGTCGCGATGCCCGCCGCGACGTGCGCGTCGGCCTCGTACTTCTGCATCACCAGCGTCTGGCCGGCGGTGTAGTCCTGCCCGTTGTAGCGGGTTGCTTTGCCGGCGTTCACGCGGACGCGCACCCAGTCGTGCGCGCCGATCGCCCGCTCCGTTCCGTTGTTCATGGATTTCCCTTTCTGCAATCTGCGTTCATTCGCGGCCACGTTCATTCACGACCAGCCGCCCGCCGCGCATTCCGTGCTTCGCGCCTTCAGCGCGTGACCAGGTCGTCGCCCATCCGGTCGCGGTTCTCGTCCGGCGCGCCTTTGTCGGAGTCGCCGCCGTCGCCGCCAGCGCCGTCGTCCGTTTTTTCGCCTTCCCCGGACTGCGCCGCGGGCGGCGCGATCGGTTCCAGGCTGTTGCGGTCGGCGCGGTACTGCGCCTCGGTCAGCATCGCGACGCTGCCCGGCAGAAACAGCCCGGCGTCGGTGATGTCGATCCGCCGCCGCACGCGATACGGCCTGCGCGGCGTCGCGGCTTTGTTGGTTTTTGCCATCGTTCGATTCTCCGTCGATTCACCCTCGACCGGCCGTCCATCGCCGGTCAAGGATCAGTTTTCCGCGTGCTCCGCGCACTCCGCGGTTCACCCGCCGCGTCCGGCGCGTCAGCTCACCGGCGCTTCGGTCGGGTTGCAGCCCCAGATGGTGTAGCCCACCTGGCTGCTGTTCGAGCCAGCGCGCACCAGCTGCACGCGGCACTGCTTGCCCGACGCCTGTTTGACGTAGCTCAGCACGTGGTTGGTGTTGGACGACGCCGCGGCCAGCGCAGCCGTCGCGTCCGCCGTCACCGCCGCCGCGGCCACGTCGTCGCCGTGCTGCAAGTTCACCGTCAGGGTGTGGTCGGCGTCGATCGTGTCGACCCGCACCTCCACCATGATCGCCTCGTAGCCGGTGGTATCCACCGCCACGCCGTTGACCGTGCCCGCCGCCGCGTCCGCTGGCGCGACCCGCTGCAGCACCTTGTGGTTGTTCTTGGGATTTCTCGCGAACATGCCTTGCACTCCGTTTCCTCAAGGTTCTTGGAATGCCCGGCGGCGCCGTGCTGCGCGCCGCCGGGCGGAATCAATTCACCCGCTCTCAGCCGCAGGCCGCACTACGCGTCGGCCGTCTTCAGCAGGCTGAACGCGTTCGCCTCGCTGCTCTTGTTGCCGAACCGGGCCAGCACGCGCAGCGCGTTCTGGCCGTTGGTGAAGAACGCGTGCGGGCTGAACGCCAGCACCATCCGCGTGCGGATGCCCAGCTTCATCGCCCGCCGCAGGTCGCCGAAGCCGAGGAACTTCGTCCCCGCCCCCGACTGGCTGATGCGCGGAAACGTCGCCGTGCGCACATAGTCCTCGCCGAGGATCTGCGTGCTGCCGCTGCGCGCGTCGGTGAAGATCGGCCGGCCCACGCCGTCCTTGATGCTCTTCAGCGTCCACATCAGGTTGGCGCTACCGAACAGGCGGCAGTTGCCCTCCTGGTAGACTTCATCCGGCACCGACGCGAACAGGCCGATCAGGTCGTCGTAGCCCACGTCGCTGAACGCGACCTTGCCCGCCGCCAGCGACTTCACCGTCGCGCCCGCGTCGTTCATGATCCCGACCAGGTTGTTGTAGGTCTGCGTGCCGTCGCCGAGGAACACGCACTGGTCGATCTTCTTCGCGATCGCCCGCGAGAAGCGCCGGGTCCACATCTCGCCCTGGTTAGCCGCGGCGTATTCGTCGAAGTCCGCGCTCCAGCGGGTGAACGCGCCGAACAGCTTGGCCACCAGCGTGCGCTGCGCAAACGCCGCGTTCTTCTCCGCGATTGCGCCGCCTTCCTCCAGCGCCTGCACCTCCACGTCGTTGCCGTCAATCGCGAAGACCTTCTCCTTGCTGGCCATCGTCTCCACGTCGCAGTACTGCGGCGCTACGCCGTACTCCTGCATCGCGGTGATGATCACCCCGCCGAACTCCGGCGGCAGCAGGTATCCGCCGAGCTCGTCGTCAGTGACCTCGCCGGCCCGTTCCACGTCGCTGACGGACGCGAGCTTCACGCCGAGTTTCTCCAGCCCTTCAATCGCTTTCGCGCTTTTGGACACCACCGCGTGCACGAACAGGGCCATCGCCTTCGCCGCGGTCGCGTTGGGCATGTAGCGGCGGTGCTGTTGCGGCCCGCTCAGTCGCTGGTAGCCCGGGTCCAGCCGCGTCAGCGGCGAGTTGCCGCCGCCGTCGCCGCCCAGCGCGGCCAGCGCCTTCGTGCACTTGCCGACCAGGTCTTGCAGCTCTTTGATCTGGCCTTCCAGCGTTTGGGATTTCTCCGTGTACGCCTTCTCGACCTCCGCCAGTTTCGCCTGCACCGCCGGCAGTTCCTTCACCTGCGGCGAGATCTCGCTCCTGATCTTGTCGAGATCGTCCTTGAGCGCCTTGTGCGCCGTCGCGAGCTTCGTCACGGCGCCGCTGAGTTGCCCGATCTGTTCCGGGTCCATCGGCAGATTCCTTTCTTACGCGGCGCCAACAGCCGCATCGACCGCATTGTTCGCCTCGCCGATCCATCGGCGAAGATCATCGCCATTCTCGCCGCGCGGGCTGATTGCGCCGTGCGGGCTGCTGCGCTCCGCCAGCGCGTCCTCCAGCCGCGTGATCGCGTCCTGCATCTCGCGGACGCAGCTCTCCATTTCACGGGCCTTGCCCGCGTCGCCGTCCTCGCCGCGCGCAACCTCGCCGGCCAGCGCGCCGAGTTGGCCCTTCACGTAGTGCGCCACCAGCAGACAGTTCTCGTTCGCCGGCACCGCGCAGGTCGAGACCTCCTTGAGCAGCGCCTCTGTGTAGTGCAGCACGCCGTCGCTGTCCCGCTCGGTGCGCAGCGCCCGAAAGCCCACGCTCACCGCCTTCCACACGCCGCGCACGTACAGCCCCCAGCGGGCCATCGCTACCCGGTTGGGGAATTCCAGTCGCGGGTCCGCGTCGAACGCGAACGTGCCCACCAGCGCCTTGCCCCGCCGCGCGATCTTGCGGCACAACCCGACCGACGCCGGCGTCGCCGAATCGCCCCACAGGTGATGCTGGTGCTCGGGGAGGAACTGCGGGTTGCGCATGTACCGGTCCAGCGTCGCGTCGAACGCGCCCGCGTCGATGATCTCCTTGTAGGAGTCCAGCGACGGGTCGGTGATCACGAACGTCGCCTCGCGCTTCGCTTCGTCGATCGCGCGCACTTCGTTCTCGCCGTGCTTCTCGGCGTCTTCCGGCAGCAGGTAAGCCCCGGCCAGGCAGTCCGCCAGGATCGACTCGCGCACGTCCTGGCCGAAGTCGCGCGGCACCAGGCTCGCGAAGTCGCGCACCGCGATCACGTGTGACAAGGTTCTGTTCATCGCCCGCGCTCCTTCAGCATGCGCTCATAGGTGTATTCCCCAACGCGGTTCAAGGCCGCCGATGCGGACTTGCTCGCCGCCTTCGCCACCAGCGTGCACGAGCAGTTGATCGTGTTGGCGGGAGAGAGTTTCGGATCGCCCGGCTGCTGCGCGGTTTCCTTGTTGCCGTCCTCGTCGATCAGCACGAACTCCGCGTCCGCGTCGATGCCCGTGGCGCTCACCCGTTCCGCCCACTTGTGCGCCGGCCTCACCACGCCGTTGGGGTTGGTCTTGGTCTTCACCGGCTTGCCGCTGGTCAGCCAGCTTTTCAAAAGGCCCGTCTGCGTGATCGCGGACTTGCGGCCCGCGTTGATCGCCTGGTGCATTTCGGTCTGCGCGATCAGGTAGCTGCGCGACGCGTGGGCCGAGCCCATCGCGCGGCCGATCGACTCCGCGAGTTCGGTGAGCGAGTCGCCGCCGTCGAGCCCGTTGAGCAGCACGCGGCGGACGCGTTCGCGCGTCACCTGGTTGATCCGCGTGATGCGGATCGCCTGCTGCTCGATGTGCGCCCGCACGTCCGGCGCGTCGATGTTGAACGAGAATCCGCCGGCGACTTCGTCCGCGACCTGCTTGCCGCCGAGCTCCGCGCCGTCGGCGATCTGCGGCTTGAGCACCGCCGTCAGCTTGCCGTTTTCCTCCGCCAGGTCGAAGAGCACGCGCTCGACGATCTCGTCCGCGTCCGCCCGCAGCGTGTCGCCATCGACGGGCGCCTGCGCCACCAGGCGGCGCCACGCGTCGTCCGTGCACTCCAGCGCCCGGCCGATCAGCGCCGCCAGTGCTACGGCCTTCGCTTCATCGCCCAGCGCCTCGCGCAGCCGCGCGACCGTTTCCTGCGCCTGCCGGCGGAAGAACCGGCGCATCACCGTCTGCGTGCCGCGGCGCAGACCCAGCCACGATCGCCACCACTTCAGCCAGGCCGCCGCTTTCCCCGCCGCGCGGGTCACGCCCTGCGCCGCGTCGATCGCGCCGCGGATCAGCTGGTCCGTCGCGTCCGCTTTTTCGCCTTCGTCCGGCTCTAGGGCCTCTGCGTCCTCTGCGGCAGGCTTGTCGTTAGCCGCGGCGTCCCCGGGCGCTTGCCCCTCAGGCGTATTTTCGCCGGCCAGCGCCGCCTGCGCTTCCTCGACCAGCACGTCCATCGGGATCTTGCCCGCCTCGACCAGCGGCACGCTGCCCCACGGCGGGTTCTCGAATCCGAGGTCGAAGCGGTCGTTGATCTCGTTGCGCGCCACGCCGGACTGCGTGAGTTTGAACGCCTGCTCGACGAACGCGATCTGCTGCAGCTTCAGAACCTGGATGTCGCTGGTGTCCAGCGCGAAGTAGAAGTTCTCGCGCTCGCTGCGCAGCACGATGCGGTTGAGCGCGCTTTCCACGCGTCGCTTCGCGGGCAGGCCGTTCATCGTCCAGAACAGTTCCATCTGCGCCGGGGCGGAGTTGTACTGCGCCTGGTCCATCAGGTTCACGAACAGCGGCGGCACGCGGTACGCGGTGGCGATGATCGTCGCCGACACGCCCATGCCTTCCAGCCAGTTGATGTCGCTCATGCCCTGGCTGCCGCGATCGACCTTGATCCCGCCGGAGAGCAGCAGCGGCTTGTTCGCGTTTTCCGGACCGCTGTAGCGCAGGCGGATGACCTTCAGCGCGTCGGCGTGCTGCGATTCGGACAGGTCTTTGTCCGTGGTGAACACCGCGCCGAGCTCCGCGCCGTTCTTCACCGCGTTGCGAAACAGCGCCAGCGCCCCGGAGTGTCCTTCAATCGCCAGCCGCGCCACCCGAGCGCCCGAGAGTCCTTCGAGTCGTTTGCGCGGGTGGTAGTGCCGGCTGGCCACCACCTGGTCGAGGGTCAGCATCCGCGTGCGCCCGCCGTCCAGCGGCGTGTAGCGATAGCCCAGCAGCGCGCCGGCGTTTTCGATCGGTTCGATCTCGCTCTTGCTCGCCACCAGGATCTGCCGCCGCGCGCCGCGCACGCCCAGCTCGAAATCCGGTTCCACCAGGTACGCGATGCCGTCGATTTCCTTGTGCGTCAGAAACGCTTCGACCAGTTCTTCACCCGTCTGCTCGGGGTTGGGCTGCTGCATCAGGTCGAGGTATTCGTGGTCCCACACCGGATCGTCGCGCCCGGTGAAGAGGCGCACCGGCAGGCCCGCGATCGACTGCGCGATGTTGCAGATCGCGGAGTACACGTAGACGCTGGTCTCGAACGGCTGGCTGACGCCGACGCCGCCGAACATCGCGTCCGTCGCCGACATGATGTCGAACAGCGTGGTGTCCACCACGTCGCTGCGCAGGCGCAGTCCGTTGGCCATGCCGCCTGAGCCGGCCGGCCCGTCGAGTGCCGCGCAGCGCGCCGCGAATTCTGCGTCTTCCCGACTCAAGCGCCGGCCTCCTGCAGCGCACCCATCTGGCGCGCCCTGCGTTCCATCTCAACCCGACGTTCCTGTTCGACAGGGTCCAGTTCCGACGCCGGCGGCGGACCGCCCGCCGGTTCGATCAGCGACACGCGCACGCCCGTCTGCACGCCCGCCGCCTGGATCGCCAGCGCCAGCGCCCAGAAGCGGTCCGCGTGCCCACTCTCGTCGCGTGCCGCGTCGAAGCGCACGTTGCCCGTCGCCGTCACCGTCTTGCGCACCTTGTGCAGGTCTTCCCTCACGACGCTGTCGTCGGGGATGCGCACCGTGCGCTCCTCGAACTTCTGGCGCACCGGCACCGCCAGCGCTTCCTTCACTGGCCCGGTGAAGGTCACCGCCTCGACCGCGGAATTGCCCAGCCGCTTCTGTAGTCCCTCGGCCAGCCCCAGGCCGATGCCCGTCGCGTCCACGCACGTGCGCCGCACGCCGGCGGCGCGGAGCATGCCTTCCAGCACGTCGATCTGTTCGGGGATGGGCATTTTCTCAAGCACGCCGATGCGCCGCGTCCACAGCACGTCGCCCACGCGGCCGAGCACCCACGCCGCAGTCACGTCCTTGTGCCGGCCCACGTCGATGCCCGCGTAGCGTTCGCTGTCCTCGGACACGTCCCACAGGCCGTCGCCCGGACGCGGACATTTCGCGTCCTCGCACGTGTAGATCAGCTCGTACGGCAGCCAGGCCGACGCGGCACTGCTCGGGATGCAGCAGAATTCCTGCAACCACTCGTCTTCGTCGATGCAGCTCGCCCGCAGGTCCGCGACGAACGCCTCGCGTGTCAGTGCCGTTCCGCGCGTCTCGTTGATCAGCTCGACGAGGCCCTGCTCGACGGCGGTGTGGATATCGATGAAATGGTAGCTTTGCTCACGCAGCGGCCGGCCGCCGCGCGTGCGTTCTCCGGCTGCATACGCTTTCGCGTCGCCGACCACCTTCTTGTTCCAGATGTTGTCCTCGCCGTTATGCGAACTGCCGAATTCGATAGCGTCACCCCACATCGTGACCGCGTTCGCCGCCTTGTGAAGTTCGACCGGATCATCGTGAAAGGCGAGCTCGCTCACCACCACGTCGCCGCCCTTGCCGCGCAGCCGCCGCGGCGAGCTCGACAGCGCGTTGATCCGGCTGCCGTTCTTGAAACGGATACAAAACGCCTTGATCGACCCTTTGGGATGGCCCGGGTCTTCGATGTCCTCGGTGAACGCGTCGACCATGATCTGCACGCGTTCGAGGAAGCTCCGGCAGTATTCCGCGAACTCGTACGCCGCCGATTCATCAGCCGACGTGTACCACAAGTCTCTGGCGCGCTGGCCCGTCGCCCGCCGCATCGTGTGCTTATACGCTTGGGCGTAGTCGTACCCGATGCGCCGCGATTTCTCGACGACGATGCGCCGCGACTGATCCTCGATCAGCCGCTTGTGATACGGCAGCCAGCGCAGCGGTTTGACTCGGGTGCGTTCGTCCATGCCAGTTCTACGCCGCCAGGTCCACGTCCTGCATCAGCTTCGCCACTGTCTCCAGGTCCACCACCCGCTTGCCCGTGCCCGCCTCGGTTCGCGCCGCCGCGCCGCATTTCGCCAGCAAGTGCTCCTGCATCTTCATCCGCAGCTTGTGCTCTTCCGCCTTGCGCCAGTGCTTGCGGATCTGCAGGTACGCCAGCGCCCCGTTGAGCTGCGTCGACGCCTTGTTGTCCGCTAACATGGCCTTCAGCGCCGTGCCCAGCGCGACTTTCTCCGCCGCCGTCGTCCCGCCGGTTTCGTCGCCGAACTCCGCCTCCAGCAGTTGGTTCATGATCCGCTTGTTGGCCAGCAGGATCTCCATCTGCTGCGCGTCGCGCAGTTCCTTCGCGTACTCCTGCAGCGTGCGCAGTTGCATCGCCGCCTGCACCTGCGGGTACTGGTCGTAGATCTCCGTGACCGGCGTGCCCAGGTAGATCAGCGCGTCGATCTTCGCGCGCAGCGCCGGGTCGAGCAGCTCGATCGCTTTGTTGCCACGTCCGCCGGGCATGATCCGATTCTCAACAGGAGGTAACGGAGGAAGCGGAGTTCGTTCTCTCTGTTGCCTCTGTTCGCTCCTGTAAAACGCCTAGCTCACCAGTGCCGTAATCGCGTTCTTGATCTCGCGCCGCCGGTCGCGGTGCTTGGCGATCTGCCGCACGCCGTTGACCAGGTCGCGAATCTCGTCGTCGGTGATGTTGTCCAGCCCCACCTCGCGATCGGTTTCCGCGATCGCACCGATGAGGCGTGCCGTCAGCCGTTCGTGGTCCTGGCTGATGCGCCTGCGCTCCTGATCCAGATCCGCGATGCGCCGCGCGCTGTCCGGGCTCATGCCGCCGCTCATTGAAAAATCCCCTTGATTGCGCCGGCCACGATCGGCTGCGCGATGGAGGTCAGAATGCTCGACGCGATCGACGCAATCGCGATCACCTTCGCCAGCCGCACGTTGATCGACGCGATGGCCTTCTTCGTTTCCTCGTGCTCCGCGCGGGTCACGTAGTCCCGCTGCAGCGCGTCGATGTCCACGTCCTGGTCCGCCAGCCGCTTGTCCAGGTCTTTGTGCGTCACCGCGCTCGCCGACAGCGACAGCGACTGCTCGGTCAGCCGTTCGTTGAGGGCGAAAAGCTTCGCGACTTCGTCGCGCGTCACGCGCAGCACGGCGCGGGTTTCGGCGGCCAGCGCCTCGCTGCTGGTCACCACGCTGCCCACGCGGCTGGAGACGTCGGAGTTCATCGCCCGCAGTTGCCCGATCTCGCGGCCCAGGTTGCGCACGTCCGCTTGCAGCGCGGCGATCGCCGCCGGCGCCTGACAGTTCCCGCTGCCGCACATCGCGTCGCTCATTCAGCCAACCTCCGCCAGCTCTTGTTCGGCGTCCATCGCGGCCGAGCGTGCGCACGCTTCCGCGATGCCGACGCGGGCGAACGCCGCGATCACCGCCAGGTCCGCGTCGCCGAAGTTGCGTATCGTGTCGGCCAGCGCCCGGCCGCTGCGTCCCAGCACGCGAAAAATCTCCGCCAGACGGTCGCCGCCGCGGCGTTCGGCGAACGCGACCAGGTCCGCCCACGCGGCCTCGACCAGCGGCTCGCATTCCGCGCGCAGCGCGTCGCGTTGCTCCGGCGTCAGTGGCACCGCAGAGGCCGCCGAGTGCGCCGAGGTTATTTTCAGTTCGCTGCTCACGTTCCGACTCATCATCCGGCACTCAACACCCCGCACCGCCGTTCTCTGCGCTCTCCGCGTGCTCTGCGGTTCAATCGCGGTTCACCGCCGCCAGCTATCGACCGGCACGCCCGGATCGAACAGCACGCCTTGCCCGCCCATGCGGTCGACCACCGCCTCGCGCACCTGCCGTTCGCGCACGAACTGGTAGCGTGCGCCCGCCTTCACCGATTCCAGGTACGCCGCCCACTCGTCCGCGTCGCGGGCCAGCCAGTAGCCGGTGTTGCACTCGCACACCCGGTGCCCCGCCTCGCGCAGCTCCGCGACCAGCTTGCGGACTTCGCGCCGCTGGTTTTCCACACTCGTGTTCGGCGCGATCCGCAGGTGCGAAGCGATCACTCGCGCCGCGACCGGCTCGCCGCCGCACCGCGTGCGCGCCACGATCGTGCGCAGCAGATCGAGCACGCATCCCGCCAGCCCCGAAATGTCCCGCGTCGCGTTCATCGTCTTTCTCAACAGGAGGAAACGGAGCCAACGGAGTCCGTTCTCTGTTCCCTCTGCGACCTCCTGTTCAAACCGCGTTTTTCCCCTCGACCCCGCGCGCCGCGCGGTTCGCCGTGCGCTGCTTCATCTACAGCAGCGCGGTCTCCACGTGCGTCAGCGCCACCGCGTTTTCCCGGCACGCGAACGGCCCGCGTTGAAACCCGCGCAGCCGGTCGATCACGACGGCCAGCAGCGCTTCGTTCGTGATCCCGTTCACGCCGTTCTCGGCGACCGGCCCGCGCTGGAACTCGATCGTGCAGGCCCGGCGATAGCCGTACCCCTCGCCCTGCTCGTCAAACACCGAGATCGCGTACTCGTGCGCAGCCCCGCCCGGCCCCGGCCCGTCGAGCACGAGCACGCGCACGTTGTCGCAATCGGGGCACTGGTGATCGGTGATTTCCCTTATCGCGTCCATGCTCGACGTTCTCACGTTCTCACGTTCGCACTTTCGCACTTTCGCACGCCCGCACTCTCGCACTCTCGCGGTTCACGGCCCGCCAGGCGGCGAAGCCTTTCCGTTCACAGTGCCGGCCGCGTGCCCGTTGACGTACGCCGAGTGCTTGGCCTTTTCCGCCTTGCGCCGTTCGTCGATCTGCTCTCGCAGCAGCTTCGACAGCGGCTCGATGGCCTTCCTCACCGCCGCGCCCACCGCCGGTGCGATCGGCTCGGGCGGCTCGAACTCGCGTAGTTCCGCCGGCGTTATCCCCATGAGTTCCTTGAGCGGCACACCGCCGCCGGCGCGCTTCGTGCCCGCGTCCTCATGTGCGATGCCCAGGATCACCGCGACGCCGGACGCGATCACCGCGGCGAGCACGCCTTCGGACACGTCGAGTCCCCACTCCGCCAGGTAGCAGGCCACGATCGTGGCCAGCGCCACCTGCACCTTCCGCGACCGCAGCGGATTCACCAGTCTTTCCTGTAGCGCGCTCACGTTCTCACCTTCTCGCTTTCACACTTTTCAACAGGAGCAAACGGAGCAAACGGAGAGCAGTCCTCTGTTCCCTCTGTTGCCTCCTGTTCAGCCCTACTTCCTCCGCGTCCTCTGCGCCCTCTGCGGTTCCGCCGTTTGCAGCGCGTCGAGCATGTTTCGCGCCTCGAAGCCATCCAGCGGATGGCTGGTCACCACGATGGTCGCGCCGCCCAGCGACACGTCCATCGCCATGTCCAGCGCCTTGCAAAACTCCGTCCACCCGGCCGCGTGCACCACCAGCTTCATCCCGCGAAGATTGATCTTTTGCGCCATCGTTGTTTTCCCGCTCACGTCTCACCGCAGAGCCCACAGAGCATGCGGAGTTTTGACCCTGGTTTTCCTCAGCGATCTCCGCGTCCTCCGCGGTTCAAAATCCGTTGGTCGTTGCGCCTGCCGGTGGCGGCGTCGCCGTGAGAATCTCCAGCAGCCGCTGCGCGAGGCTCGGGTCTTTGCTGATCGCGTCGATGATCTGCGCCGTCGCGGTCTGCTGCGCGTCCGCGGTCGTCGTCGCGGTGCCTTCGCCGGTCGCGCTCGAACCTGTGGATTGCGCCGCGCCGCCAGGCAGGGCCACGGCGACAGGTAGGGCAATCCCCGGATCGACCCTCGGCGTGCTGGTCAGGCTGGGCGTTTGCGTGCCCGATTGCGTGCCGGCGACGTCGCTGGTCGCGGCCTGCGATCCGGTCGGCGTGGTCGACGCGGCGGTGTCGAGGTTGTAAACCTGGATCTGGATCAGGTCGGCCAGGGCCAGCTCCACGCCCAGGCCGTCCGCGGTGATGCGTTCGAGGCTGGCGTGGATGAGTTTTTCGCGGTCGGCGGCGTAGTCCACGGGCAGTTGCCCGCCGACCGGCAGCCCGTCCGTCTGGCGGTTGTCGATGCGGATCGTGTGCCCGCCGTAGGTCGCCTGGCGTTGCTCCTGCTCGGTGGGCGCCGCCGCACTCTGGCGTTGCCCGAACAGGGAAAACCCCGAAGCCTCCTGGTCGCACCCGGAAAGGCATCCGAAGCCGATCGCTACCATCAGAGCCGCGCCTGTGAGGAAGCGGACGCCGTTGGTTTTTCCAAATACAGTCGTTGACTTCATCGTCTTTTCTCCGTATTTCTGGCCACTATTGGCATTTCCACAATCACACTTTCGCACTTTCCCACTTTCGCACTTTCCCACTTTTGCACCTTCGCACGTTCGCACTCGGCCAACCGCCGGGCCGGCGAACGCAGCATCCCTGCCGCGCCGCCGCCCGGCTCGCAACGCGCCTCAGTTTTCAGAAGGTGATCGCCCGCGCACATCCGAGCCGCGACTGTGAGGGAGCGGAGTGCGCCTGGGCGTGAAATCGCTTGGCCGCGTCCCCGCGCACGGGTTACGGCCGGGTGGCTGGTTAGCGCGCCTGACTCCCCGAGTGGGAATCGCGCTGCGTCACCGGCCTGAAGGATGGCTCGACGAGTCGGCTGTGCGCCCGGAGCTCGCCCGCCGTGAAGATGGTGCTCGGTGGAAATGTTTCCAGGGGCGGGCGGGCAGGCGCGGAGGAAAGGAGTCCAAGCCGTACCCCGCGCCTGCGCCGCGCCACCTGGTCGGTGTGCCGCCGGCTGGCGGATGATCACGTGTTGTTTGGCTGCCGTCCTTGGCATCGTTGCGTCCCGGCGGGCTTCATGCCCGCTGGCGGTAAAAAATAAAAACACCGGATCTGGGGCACCCCTGAGGGCCATCCAGATCCGGTGTCTTAACCGCGACGAATCGCGGGAATTACCGGCAGATGCTTGTTTCCTTCGCCGCCGCGGTGTCACTCGCGGCTAAGTTGGCTATGATCAACCTACTGTCACGGGGCGGGGGCGTCAAGGGGATTTTTTGACAACCTCGCCGTCCCGGACTTCCATTGCGTATTTCCGGAGCAGCCCATCAAGGAATTTCTGAACCCTTTCAGAATCCCAGTCTCCCTTGTACTTTTCCTGCAGGCGCTTTTCCGCAAGCACGAAAGAGAGATTCCCAACCTCCGGCATCACGATCTCCCCTGCGGCGGCCGCTAGGGCCATATCCATAGCCCTTTCCGCACCCGCGACTCTCCGCGCCACCGCGTCATTCAACCGCCCAGCCTCGTCAACCTCATCTAACACAACTCCTGCCAAATACGATACGAGCTTCTGCACTCGCTGACGAACCCCAACAGGCGTAATCCACAGGCAAGACAAGTGCGCCCTGAACCTTTTTGCGAGCATCTGCTCAATTCCTTCCAAATCCCCCGCCGCTGCTGCATAGCTAGTGCCCTCCTCAACACTGATAGCCTCCGCCAGTGCCGCAATAGTCGAATTCAGCGGCTTGCGCTTCCCCGATTCGATCTCACTGATCGCCTTTTGGCTGACCCCTGAAGCTGCGGCCAGCTCTCTCTGCGTCAGCTTCACAGCTTTACGCTGCTTTTTTAACGTCTCTCCGAACGCGCTCATTGCCTCACCCTATCACATCGCCTTCGGCCCGCCACACCCCCTCGTTGCTCAATGATTACGGACGTAATTTTCTCCTTGCACAGACCGGAAATATGTTATAAGCTTGACTACGCCATGATTACGCATGACAGAAAACAGCCGCTTGCGGGCGTCCAAGTTCTCATCGGCCGCACGCTTCTATCGCGACTCGAAAAATTGGCACCACCTCACATGAAGGGCCGGCGAAAGCACAAGCTTCGCGTTGAACACATTCTCGCGCTTTGGATTGAATCCCAAACATCCAACCAGAAAAGCCCCTCCGCCGAGCAGGCGGCCTGAGGAAAGGAGTCCTTATCCATGCACGCTCGACCGCCCATCGACCCGCCCGCGATCGTCGCCCAGGCCGACCTCACCGAGGAGCAAATCGTCCAGGAGCTCGTCAAGGCCGACATCGACCACTTCGCGGTGGGGCGCTACATCCTGCAGTTGAAGCGCAGCGCCGGCGGCAACATCACCGACCAGGATATCGCCGACCGCATCAACGCTCTGCATCCCGACAAAGACAAAACCAACGGATGGGTGCGACACCATCGCATCGTCGCCGAGCTATTTCGTAAACCTTTACGAAATCTCCCATGGAGTCACCACCTCATGGCCGCGCAGTATGGCCCAGACCGCGCCGCCGAGTGGCTCAACATGGCCGCGGATTGCAACTGGTCCGCAGAATCTCTGCGGCTCACCATCCTTGCCGATCGCGGCGAGTCTGGGGGCGTTGGCCGACTCACATTCTTTCGCCGCCAGATTCGCGAACTGTTCCCCAATCGTACTGTGTTTCCCAACTATCGCGCCGTGCGTAGATTCCTCAAGGATAACGAGGACCTTGTCCTCGATAACCGCAAAGAATTCGCCCAGGAGGCGAAGCAGTTGGTCAGGGACGGCCAGGAGATACTGGATTTCCTAGAGTCCCGCTCACCCGAACAACTTCCAGCCAAAGGAAAGGAGTCCTGATCATGTCGATCGAGACCCACCGTATCCCCGGTGCCCCGTTTGACCTTCTCGTCGTATCCCTCTGTCCGCGCGACGTGCAGAAGTACTTCCACCTGGAGGCCGAATGGCAGCGCGATGTGCGCATTCGCAGCACGATGATCCCCGGTATCCAGCAAACGCTTCGCCGTGATCACACCTTGCCGGCATGGCTCACCGTCTTCAAGAACCCTGACGACGATCGCTACGTGGTCATCGACGGCAAACATCGCCTGGTCGCACTCGAAAACCTTTCCGAGCAGATTCGCTGCACCCTCTACGCCGCGTGCTTCCGCGTCCGCGACCGACACGAGGCGGTCGCGATCTTCAAGCAGCTCAATCTCAACGTGCCGCCTGGGCTTAAGCACTTTGCCTCCATCGCCGCCACAGACAATCACCCGACGATGGCCAGCCTCAAGCAGCGATTGCCATTCACGATTCGTTTTGCGTCTGGCCAGTTGCCCGCCAATCATCGCGAACGCTGCGGAATCCCGGTCACTAAATTGGTCAACACGCTTTGTGCCGCATTCGAAGACCTTCCGCGTCTTGATCGCTTCACGTTGCATGGCGCGCTCGATGAGATCACCGACGCGCACATTGACCTCCTCGCGCAGTTCACCAACGTCTGGGAGAAATCCCAAGGTCCACTGAATCGTACCCGCGTCCGCTTCAACCCCGGCTGGTACGATGTCCTCTTCCGTATTTGGGTGCAGAACCAGAATTTCTCGGCAACGACAGCCCAATGGGCGGAAGCCCTGACTTCCATCTTCCAGGACCCGAAGATTCAGGACGACAAAAAGTTCTTCCACCCTCGATCCGCCATCACCAATCCAGAACGGTTGAAGGTCATCCTCAAGGCCCTGCAGGAATCTCTCGGACACAAGGTCTCCTACGACCGTGCCAACCTCCCGCACGCGGCCATCGTCCTGGAAACCCAGAAGCGCGCACAAAAGGAACTCACCGATGTTGCCTGACAAAACCCACATTCGCGTGCGGATTCCGGTCGCGATTGACGCGGCCCTGCAGCGGCTCTTCCCCGAGACCGCCGCCCACGGCCATGCCGAGGCCCGGGTGTTTCGCGCGCTCACCACATTTTTGAGCGAGCGGGGGATCAGTTATCTGGGTGTCGGGCTCGTCGCGCCGCAGCGCGACTCCCGCCCGCGTGTCTCCGGCGGCGCCCGTCGCGCCCGCCGCACGCCCTCCGCCCGGCGTCCGCGCCGGCGTCGGCGTTAGTTCGCGTGTCACCCCGTCCGTTTGGATGCGGCCGGGTTTTGTTTCCTTCAAGGGCCTGGGGCACTCCCGGGCGCGAGTGATCGACGCCATGCGAGACAGAGCGAATCGCCCAGCGACCTCACCCGCGCCCGCCCTGGGCCGCAGAGGGCTGTCGGTCCGCAGAGGGCAAAGCCCCAGTGCAAAGTGCAAAGTGCTAAGTGCAAAGTGCAAGTCGCCCAGTGCTAGCGGCCTAATGCCTAGTGCCCAGTGCCTAGTGCCTAATGCCGTTCACTCATCACTTATCACTCATCACTCAGCACTGTCTTCTCACTCAGCACTTACTTCCCCCGGCTTCTTTCCCCTCCTGTGCGCGGCGGCGCTACCCTCCACGCCGCCGCGCCGACCTTGGGGTTTTCTCTACAGGAGCAAACCGAGCCAACAGAGTCAGAGCCAACAGAGAGGCATCCTCCGTTTCCTCCGTTGCCTCCTGTTCAAAAACTTCTGTTCACGCTGGGCATCTTGGTGCCTTGGTGCCTTGGTGTCTTGGTGTTTCAACGAACCTCCTTTCAGTGCGCGGCGGTCGGACGGAAAAAGCAGGAACCTCCCGCAACCGCATTGGCTCGCAACCGGCGGCATCGTGGACGCAGTACAGTTCAGGACAGTACGGCGTCACGGAGGACTTGGACGCCGCCCGCCGCGCAGTTTTTTCAACCTTCGACCGGAGTCTCCGATGAATAACGCTTTTGCCGAGGCGCTCGTCATCGAGCGCCTCACCGACACGCTGCTCGACCCTCGGTCGAAGTTCCATCGCGACGTCTTCGATGATGATTCGCGTTCATCCGCGTCCATTCGCGGTTCCGGTCGAACTCCGCGGACTCTGCGGTTGGTTGTACCCGAAAGCGCCCCGGATGCGCCCGTCGTTTCATCCGCAGCGAGGGACCGATAACTGGTGCCTGGTGCCCAGTGCCTAGTGCCTAATGCCTGACCCCCGCGACACGGAGGTCGCCCGAATGCACGAGCCCCATGAAATGTCCTACGACGCCGAGCTCCTCGACGACATGCTCAACAGCGCCGCGGTGATGCGCGACGGCGTCATTCTCACCGCCAAGGCCCTGTCTCTCCGGACGGGTTACGCGACACAAACCATCTCCGACTACCGCCGCGGCCGGATCAACATCCCGGTGCGCTTCTGGCGGCTGGTCTGGAACCTCACCCGTGACTTGCGCGTGGCCAATCTGCTCCTCGCCGATACCCCGTGCGAGATCACCTTCAGCGACCAGGTGCGTGACATCGCCGACAGCGACGACCTGCTCCAGGCCGCCGTGGATTCGCTTCGGGAATTCCACCAGCAGGAGGCTTACCTGCTGGAAATCCTCAAGGACAACCGCATCGACGAGGCCGACCGCGTCGCCATCGACCAGTTCAACCTCGCGTACGCCCGTGCGCGTCAGACCCAGACCGAGGTCCACCGCGCGATCAACCGTGCCTACGCCGATCGCCGCAAGGAGTGTGCCTGATGCTCAAGCTATCTCTAGCCGTCGCCGTCCTCGGCGTCCTCTGCGTCCTCGGCGGTTGGATCGCCCGTTGGGCGGCGGCTATGTCCGACGATTCCGCCGGCCGGGCCGAGCGTGAAGAACTCCGCCAACTGCACCGCTGTCGTAAGCGCGGCCTGAAGGTGTACCACATCAACCATCGCGACGTCGACAAAGTCCGCGCGATGCTGCTGAACCGCGCCACGTTGCCCAGATCAGAACCCCGGACGCGAGTCCGGGGCCGCAGTTGCCCAGTGCCCAGTGCCCAGTGCCTTGATGTTAAACCCAACCGGTCCGGGAAAGGATGAAGTGACCCGATGATTTTCGACGGCCCGCACGCCTGCCCGCGCTGCACGTGCTGCATCAACGTGGAGGACTACGCCGAGGAGGTCCAGTCGGACGGCCGGCTGATCGTGTATCTCTACTGTGACAGCTGCAGCCTGGGCTGCGAGCGCCTCTACGAGCGTAAGCCGGTCGGCCAGCGTGACGCGTACTGGAGCTTCGTGATGCAGGTCGATCACGACTGGCGCAAGCCGCGCGCGTTGGCCAAGTTCCTGAACAACCTCAAGTCCGCGCGTGTCGCGTCCAGCACGGCCGACGCGCCGCAGTTGGCGGAGGAAGCCGCGTAATGAACGTGCACCAGCTGCGTAAAATCCTAAATGGCGTCCCCGGTCACCTGGAGGTGATCTTGTCGCGAGATCCGGAGGGCAACGGCTTCAGCCCGCTGGACGATGTCCACACGGAGAATTGCGGCTACGACAGGGAAAACATGGATTTGGTGTTCCTGGAACTCACGGATGATCTCATCGAGCAAGGCTATGACCATTCGGACGTCCAACGCAGTGCGACACCGTGCGTAGCGCTCTGGCCATAATTCGAACAGGAGCCAACCGAGCAAACCGAGACCACTCTCCGTGACCTCCGTTTCCTCCTGTAAACAACCATGAACGCAACCTCTGCGATCTCAGCGACCTCTGCGGTTCCATCCTCCGCCGCCTGGATCGCCGGCGACGAGCTCGGCGTCAGCCGCCGTCACCTGCGCCGACTGTTCACGGAGTTGGCGCCGCTGGGCGCCGCCCGGCGCGACGGCGGGCTGTTGCTGTTTCAGCGCAACCATCCCTCGCTCGCCAGGTTCATCCACCGCGCCGCGCAGCAGCGCGCCACCTGCGACCTGTCCGACTGCAGCCACCGCCAGGTCGAAGATGCGCGCCGCAAGGAGCGCATCGTCCGCGCGGGCGGGCGCGAGATCGCCGCCTACATGGCGGACCGCGCCTGCGGCCGGACGGTGGCGGTCGAGTGGTTCTGCCAGGTGCGCGCCGCGCAGCTTCCCGAGCTCGCCGCACCGGCCGGCGTCGCGGTGAAATCGTTCCGCCGCTGGGACGCGCTGTACCGCACCGGCGGCATCCGCGCGCTGGTCGACACGCGCGGCGGTCGGACAGACGGTTGCGAGAGCTATACCCCGGCCGCGCGCGAGCATTGCCGCGCGCTCTGGCTCGACGATCGCAAGTGGTCCGCCAAGCTTTGTTACGAGCTCACCTGCGCCGAGGGCGAAACGCGCGGCTGGGAAATCCCCAGCTACCGCACGGTGTGTAAAGACCTGGCCTCGATCCCCCGCGCGGTGCGCATTCTCGCGCGGCACGGCGACAAGGCGTACGAATCCCAGTGCGCGCCCCGCGTCCAGCGCGACCGCGAGTCCATCGCGGCCGGCGACCACTACTGCGGCGACGAGTGTACACTCGACCTCTACGCCCGGGCGCCGGACGGCAAGGGCGGCTGGAAGCGTGTGCGTCCGATCCTCACCGCCTGGCTGTGCGAGCGCTCGCGCGTGTTCGTCGGCTGGTGGATCGATGACCGCGCCAACACCGACACGATTCTCGCCGCATTCAAGGGCGCGCTGCGTGATTGGGGCACGCCGCGGCACGTCACGATCGACAACGGCCACGACTACACCTGCGCCGCCGGCGTCACCAAGCGCACCAAGCGCGCCGCGGCCGACGCCGACCGCGTCGCCAGCGTGTTCACCGACCTGGACATCACGCCGCACTTCGCGATCCCCTACAACCCGCAGAGCAAGCTCATCGAGGCGAACTTCGCCACGGTGCATGAGCGTTTCGACAAGCTCTTTGACAGCTACTGCGGCGGCAAGCCGGAGGACCGGCCGGAGTCCGCGTGCGCCATCCCGCTGCACGCGCTGCCGACCATCGACGACGTCCGCGCCCGCTTCGCGGACTGGCTGATCGCGTACCACGCCCGCCCGCATTCGGGCGACGGCATGTTCGGCTATGCGCCGGAGCAGGCTTGGGCGCAGTTCGCGCCGGCCGTGCGCCGCGAGCGAGTGGACGGCGCGCGGCTGGACCTGCTCTGTGCGCGCTATGAGGGTCCGCGCACGGTGACGCGCAACGGAGTCACCCATCGCGGCATCGACTACGGCCGCGGCGATCCTGCGCTGCTCGACCTGATCGGCCGCAAGGTCTGGCTCAAGCTCGACCCGGAGCGCGCCGACCTGGTGCACGTCTGCGACGAGTCGCGGCGGCTGGTGTGCACCGCCCGCGCCGCGCGGCTCGCGGGCGCAACCCAGTCCGACGTCCGCGACCACCAGCGGGCCAAGGCGCGGCGTAAGCGTGCCGTCCGCGCCGAGGCGGACACCCGCCACGTCGAGCTCGACGGCAGCGTCGACGGCGTGATCCGCGCGCAGCTCGCCCGCGCCAAGAGCGCGCAGCAGTTGTTGCGTGAAGCGCCCGGTCCGGAGTCGATCCAGCTGGTGCGCCCCGACGTCGTGGGCGACACCGCGCAGGCGATCGCCCAGTCGTCCAGAACCGCGGCGTCAAGAGCCGTCGCTTCGAAGCGCGCTCGACAAGCCGTCGAGCCGGACGCGACGGACGACGACGTCGGCGACGGTTGCGGCAGCATCCTCAGCATGTACGCCGACCTGGCGAACGTCGAGCGCGCCGATGATGGCGACGACGAGGCCGACGGCGACAGCGACACCAACGCCGGCGGCATGTCGCTCGCCGACCTAGCCGACCTTTACACCGGTCATGAGGACCGGCCCGACGACTTGCCCGACGACGCGAACGGATTCGCCATTCTGGCCGAGCGCGCAGAGCAGGAGCGTGCACAGGAGGCGAGGTATGGAACCGCAGGATAGGTCACCCAGGCAAGACCAGCCCGAACCCGCCGCGGCGGGATTCGAGAAGCTCGCGCAGGAAGCGCGAAAGGAAGCACGGATGCTACGCGACGACAAGCCCATCACCGCCGCTGACATCGAACGCGTCCGCGCCCGCGCAAACGATTATTACGCGCGGCGCAACAAGGTGCGCAAGTTCACCCTGGAGCAGTTCGCCGCCGAATTGGGCACGCTCCAGACCGGCCGCGGCGAAAGCAAGGTGGCCAGCGCCAACGTGCTCAGCCAGATACTGAATGGCACCTACAAGGGCACCATCGAGCCGTACATCCGCCGCATGGATGAGTTGCTCTCCCGCGAGCGCATGCGCGGCGACCGGTTCCAGGCCGAGCCGTTTGTCGAGATCGGCCTGGCCCGCCTGGTGCAAGGCGTGGTGAAAAGCGCCCAGCGCAACGAGTCGATCGGCGCCGTCATCATGAATCCCGGCGAGGGGAAAACCACCATGGCCAACGCCTGCCGCAAGCTGATCGAGGGCGCGGTCATGGTCACCATCGAGACCGGCGAGGGCGACACCCACGGCGTACTCCGCAAGCTCTACGCGGCGCTGAACATCCCCGGCGTTTCCGGCGATCGCAGCCGGCGGCGCGTGCTCAAGGAAAAGCTGCGCGACGACTGCACCGTGGTCATCCTGGTCGACGAGTCTCAGAAGCTCACCGCCGCCGGGCTGGAGACCCTGCGCGACGTGCACGACAACGCCGGCGGCGCGCACCGTATCCCGATGGTGCTCTTCGGCGACCACGACTTTTATGTGCTCATGAACTTCGGCCGGCAGGGGCGCGGGCGGATCAAGCCGCAGCTCGCCCGCCGCATGTATCCGATTCTCGATTCCGAATCGCCGGGCAGCATCCCCGGGCGCAGCCGGCGGCGCAAGGACGGGCGGGTGGAGAAGTTCACCGAGGACGAGCTGGTCAAGATCCTGCGCAACGACAAGCTGCGGATCTTCACCGACGACGCGATCGCGTACCTCACCCGCGTCGCGAATCTGCCGAACTACGGCGCGCTGGGCACGGTCATCGCCGCCAGCCGCATCGCGTACGATATTTCCCAGGGCGCGACCATCACCGTCGAGATGGTCAAAGAGGCTCTGCGGATGATGCTGACCGAGAAGATTGCGAGCTTGGTCATGGACGAGGTCGAGGTCGGCCGACCGGAACGCATGGAGTCGATCGCCGCCACCGCGTAGGACATTGAACCGCAGAGTGCGCAGAGCGCACGGAGTTGGAGTTGTTGTTCTAGTGCCTAGTGCCTAATTCCCAGTGCCTGAATTCTTGGTGCCTTGGTGTCTTGGTGCCTTGGTGCCTTGGTGTTGAACAGAGCCTTGGTGTTGAAAACGACCCGGTGCTGAAATGAAAACCTCCGCGATCTCAGCGACCTCTGCGGTTCAAGGCCCCGACTTCACCAAGCCCTACGTCGTCATCAACGACGACGGCACGTGGGGTGGCGAAGTCTATCACAAGGTGAGGGACTTGCGGCCCGGCGTCGGCGAGTACGTGGACCGTCATGGTGGCCTGTGCGAGATCCCGCACCACCGGATGAAGCTCGTCGCGTTCGAGCCGCACGCGCCGCCCGAACCGACGCCGGAGGAAAGGGTCGCGGCCGACGAAACGCGTCGCTACCGCACGCGCAGCCGGGTGAGTGCGCCCCAGCGAGCCAAGAAGCCGGCGGCGACGCCGCAGATTCGGAAAATCCGTTATCTCGCGGGCACCTTGGGAATCTCCCAGGCCCGCTTGCAGAAGATGCTGCCGCGCGGCCTCGCGCGGCTGGAAGACCTGATGCTCTGGGAGGCGAGCCGGCTGATCGACCGGCTGCAGGAAGTCTGAGACGCATGCACTGCAACGCTCTGACAATCTGCCAGCCGTACGCGGAACTGATCGTCCGCGGCAAGAAGCGCGTCGAGAATCGTTCGCGCCGGATCAGCTATTACAGATCGCTGCTCATCCACGCGGGCAAGTCGCGCACCTGGATGGAACCGGGTGACGCGAAGCGCTATCCGGAGATGGCGTTCGGTGCGCTGGTCGGATTTTGTTGGGCAGGGCCGTGCTATTCGCTCGCGGAGATTGCGCGCGGTGACGTGCTGGAAGACCTTCGGTGGGTCCGCAAGCACGCGCACACTGAGGGACCGTTTTGTCTCGTCTTGCGAAATGTCCGCAGGTTCGTCGAGCCTATTCCCTACACCGGCCAGCGTGGCCTTTTTCGCGTGGAAATCACGGAAGTACTTGAACGGGCCATGCGCGGTGCGCAGCCGGTAGAGCCGCAGGCGAATGGGCCTGCTCAACTCGGCGTTTAACCAGCAGCGGCAAGGAGGCCGCACCATGAAACTCAGCACGCATCACTTACCACTCATCACAGTCTTGGTGCCTTGGTGCCTTGGTGCCTTGGTGTTAAGCCAATGCGCTTCAACGCCATGCGCCGCCCAAACGCCGACAGCCCAAACGCCAACAGCCCAGCCGCCATCCGTCCCGCACTACTGGTCATTGCCCACCGCCGCCCTGCGCGCCGACAACCGCGACCAGGTCATCGCGATCGCCCGCCTCACTGGCGGCATCGCGGCAAACTACAAGTCCACCGCCGCCTGGGCGCTCGCCCTCGACGTGCAGCGTGAGACCGGGTGCAGCGTCGCGCTGTGGATGCACGCCGGTTACAGCCAGGCGGACTACGCCGCCGCGGAGAGCATCCTGCGCGCCCGCGCCGCGCAAGGTGGTGAGCCAACGATCGTCGTCCAGGGCTTCGAGGGCGGCGCGACCGATCCGGTGATCGCCCAGCGGTACCGCGACTTGGTCCGCGCGTTGTGGCCCGATGCCCGCATGGGGTTTTACCATTTCCCCAGCTACAGCCTGAACCCGCGCAGCGACGGATTCGCCACGCTCTACGCCAGTCCGCCGCCGGCCGATCTCGCGTTGTGCAACCTCTACCACGAGGACGCCGCTGCGACGCGGGTGATCCTGCAGCGCAACGGCGAGCGTGCCGCTGAACTCGGCGTGCCGCTGCTGCCGTTCCTCGGCGGGCTGTGGTACCGCTCGGACTACCGCGCGCCCGCCGCCGCCAACTGGCACTCGACCATCGCCCGGCGTTCGCCCGACGCGTGGTACGCGTTGGGTCGCCAGCTCGCCGACCGCCACGCGCGCAACGGGGATCTCGCCGGCGTCTTCCTCTGGAACACCTTCTTCGATCCGCGCACGCAGCTCGACGAGCAGCTCGCCGACTTCAGCTATTACCTCGCCGGCTGGAACCGCCAGCCGCTGCAAGTCGCCGAGCCGTTGCGTTTATCAGAACCCCCCACGCCAGTGGGGGGCGCAGTACTGCGCAGTGCCAGCCCCGCCGACCTGAACGCCGCCGACTTGAATCAGGACGGCCGCGTCGACCTGCTCGACTACGCCATCTTCCAGGCCGCGTTCGACGTGGACCAAAACCCAGCGCCATCACCGACACCCGCGCCGTCACCGACACCAACCCCAACACCGTCACCGACGCCCGCGCCTACACCCGCGCCTACACCCGCGCCTACACTGGCGCCTACACCCGCGCCTACACCTGCGCCCACACCCGCGCCTACGCCCGCGCCGCAGACCAGGCTCACGCCGATCGCCCGCTGGGACGTCGTGCCGCGCCAGTCGATCGCGGACGGCGAACCCCTCAACATCGGCGTCGTCGCCTTCAGCAAGCACGGCATCCGCGAAGTGCAGTTCGCCATCAGCGGCGCAGGCTACTCTGGGCAGAATCCCAAGCGTGCGAGCAGCATGGCCTACAACCCGCAGACCCGCGTGTGGGAGTACTGGACGCCGCTGCACGCGCACGAGTTCGCGGGCAGCGGGGCGATCAGTGTCCGCGCCACGGTGTACGGCCACGACGGCGGCGTGCGCGACGGAACCGAAAACACCACGCCCGGCGGCGGCCTCGAACCGCTCACGCTGTACGTGCGTGCGCCCGCACCGTCCGCGTGGGTCACCTGGGGGCAGACCACGCAAACGCCGCAGTTGGGCAATCCCAACAGGCCCTACGCGGGCATCGATCAGGCCATCGCCGCGCTCGCCGCGGCCAATGGCGGGCGCGCGGACCATGGGCAGGTCATCCTCTATCCCGGCGTGCACAGCTATCGCGGCGGTTACCCCACACTGATCCCGACCGACTCCGCCTGGCTCACGATTCGCTCCGAGTCGGGCGATCCCGCGAGCACCACCATCACCCGCGCGACCGGGGCCATGATCGCCCACTGGCTGCATTTTCGTGGTGTCACGCTCGCCGGTGCGAAAGACCTGGTGCACGGCAGCAGTTACGCGCAGCGTGATCAGCTTCGCGTGTGGCTCGATCGCTGCATCGTCGAGGGCGGTTCGACGGGCGATCAATTCCCGGTCGGCGGAAGTATTCGCGGCGGTCATTGGTACACCGACTGCACCATCCGCGATCAGCGCCGCGCGTCCGGCCTCGGACAGAATCACCAACTCATGCGCAACCTGGTCATCGAGCGTACGCGTGAAGACTGCTTCCAGAGCGTGCCCTTCGGCGTGAACATCACCGTCCGCGGCGTGGATCCCGGCAGCGGGTCCAATCCCGAGCACGCCGACGTGATCCAGGGGCCGCCTGCCCTGAGCACGGAGGGCGCTTACCTCCACAACTGGATCTGGTACAACGTCGTCGCGACCGATCTGCACTACCAGGGCATCTTCGTCCGCAGCGGCGCGACCTCGCGCAACAACGCCTTCGTGAATTGTCTCTTTGAGATGCGCGCGCCGATCCGCAACGACATCAGCGGCCGGGGCAGCACCTTCGCCGGCAAGTACGATCACCTGCTGTTCTGGCACTGCACGTTCATCGCGACCGGAACAATCAACAAGTTCACGCTCGGGCAGAACGAGGACACCACGTCTCCGGCCAAACAGGCGCTGCTCGCGAACCTCTCGGTGCGCAACTGCCTGTTCGAGCGTTTCCGCAGTTACCGCCCGGACCTGCTGCCGGCGACCGCAGTGCCGGTGGACGGCGCAGGCGACATCGCCGGCAACCACTACATCACCACGTCGGGCGACCAGGTGCGTACGCCCGGCGTAGGGAATACCACGGGTGATGCGCGGATCACCACGGACGTGAACTCAGCCGACTTCGGCCGCCCAAGAGCAGGTTCGCCGCTCGCCGGCCGCGCAGTGATAGTCCCGATCGACGCGAACAATCGCCCGCGCAGCGCCTCCGCGCACGCCGGAGCGTTGGAGTAATCAGAACCCCGGACGACAGTCCGGGGCGGAACACGAATGATTGCACAGGAGCAAACAGAGGCAACAGAGCAGCCCTCCGTTTCCTCAGTTTCCTCCTGTTAAAAGCGAGCGACCATGATCCTACTGATTCCCAGCGAGATCGACGCAACCGGCCCGGTAGTCGGCCCTGCGTTCCCGTGACCCGGCCCGCGTGGCCCGAAGGAAATGACGTGCATGATGTGGGATTCCCTGATCAGCCTGGCCGCCGGCTTCATCGACCAGATCCCGGCCCTGATCGAGACGTTCAACTGGTTCGCAATCGTCGCGGGAAGTTAGAACACCAAGACACCAAGACACCAAGACACCAAGACACCAAGACACGAAGACACGAAGGTTGGCCAATGATTGAATCCTCCACTCAGCGTACCTGGCACGACGATCCGCGCGTAGCTGAAGCTCTGCGCGAGCGACCGGCAAACGACGTTTGCCTCTTTAGTTGCCCGAACTGCGGCCTCTACGGCTATTACGACCAGGGCAGCTCGTTCCACTGCCTCGGCTGTGATTCAGGATTCGTGGTGGTTTGCGAAGACGAGGACGCGCCGCCGGATTGTGCACACATTCGGCTAGGAAGCGAAGACCCGGTCACTGTCGCGGATGCGATCGAAGCGGAATGTAGTGACGCGTACAGCATGCACGAGGATTGAATCGGCGATGTTGCTGGACTACCCATTCACCGAGGTAGAATTTGCCGAGGCCGCACGAGACTGGGGCTGCAACTGCGGCCCTTCGTCGCTCGCGTTCGCGCTGCAGGTTCCGCTGTCCGCGGTCCGCGCCGCGATCCCCGACTTTGATCGCAAGGGATATACCTCTCCGACGATGATGAAGGCGGCGCTGAGCAACTTGGGCGTTCGCTTGACCGCACACACACTTGCCCGTCCTCACGATATGCACGTCGTAGATCGCGCGTGCCTGGTCCGCGTGCAATGGACCGGTCCGTGGACCGCGCCAGGATCGAATCCGCGTTGGGCGTACGGCGCGACGCATTGGGTTTGCTCATATTGGCACGACGCACACCCGTGCGTTTTCGACTGCAACGGTGGGGCGGTTCCTTTGGATTCGTGGCGACGCTCGACCGTCCCGTTCATTCTGTCACATATCAGGCGCTCCGATGGTGGCTGGTTTGTCACCCATGTATGGAGCATTCAACCATGACCGCCACCGCTCCTCACCCCTCTCTACCCTCTCAGCACTCGGCGAAGCCGCGCCGCCGGCATCCGCCGCTCACCCGGCTGACCGATGCCCAGCGCGACCTGGTCGACGCCAATCGCGGCCTGATCATGCAGGTGATTCGGCAGCACTGGCCGGCCCTGCCGCACGCGGACTATTTCAACGCCTGCCAGGACGGGGCGCTCGGCCTCATGCGCGCGGCCCAGCAGTTCGATCCCGCGCTCGGTCACCGTTTCAGCACCCTGGCGTGCCGGGTCATCTACTGGACGATCCTCAACGTGCGCAACCGCAACCGCAACCGCGGCGTCCATCGCCGCGCGCAGTTGCTCACCTTCACGGACGCGGAGTACAGCGGCGAGCGCTTCCCAAACGGCGACGGCGAAGCCCGCCGCGAAGCGAACTCATCGCCCGCCTGCGGCCTCGATCCCGACGAGCGGGACGCGCTGAACGCGGCGATGGACGTGCTCATCGCGCGTGAACGTGCCGTAATTGATCTGCGCCACCGCGCGGGGTACACGTTGGTACAGGCTGGTCGCGCCTTGAGCCTCAGCAAGTCGCGCGTCTGGCAGATCGAGCAGCGGGCACTGGCCCGCCTGGCGATCGCCCTGCGCAAGCTCGGTCACGCACCAACCTGCGTGAGCGCCGTCCTTGGTGCCTTGGTGCCTTGGTGGTTGGGGAATCCATGATAGCCTATTCGCAACAACTCGACGTCGCCGGCGTGCCGGCTTCCCCCATCGTCGCCGGCGCCGGTCTGCGCTGCGAGATGACCCGGATCGGCAGCCGCGTCACCGGCCAGATCGCGCTCGACTACCCCAACCCGTCCGGCCGCGTGCGTTGCCGCCTGGGGTACAACGTGCCCGCGTCCTGGACGCCCGCCCACCACGAGGCGGCGCTGCGCGTCGCGGCCCACTGGTTCCGCGACATCGGCGGGTTCAACACCATCGAAAAGTCGGAGCTCTGCCACATCGTGCAGGTGCTCCAGCGTGGCCGCGGCGAGATCACCGAGCAGCAGCTCCACGCCGCCGTCGCCGCTTACGCGGCGAGCAAGTGGCACCGCGAGGGCCGGCGCTGGAAAACGATCCAGTGCTGGTTCACCAGCGGCGACTGGAAGGCGTGGCTCGACAAGGCCCCCGACCCGGAGCAGGTCGCCGACCAGGCCCAGCGCCGCGCCGCCGCCGAAGCGGAGTACCAGCGCAAGCTGGAGGCCGACCGCGCCGCCCACCGCGCCGCCCACCGCGCGCAGCTCTCCGCCAAGATCAGGTCGGGCGACGTCCGCGCCCCGCTGTCCAGGAGGCCCGTCCGATGACCCCTCGACCGACCATGGACCACGCGTTGACCGCCCGTCGAGCGGACCTCCCCCTCGGCGGCGAAGCCATCAAACCGAACAGATACCGAACAAACAGCCAAACGCACCCGATCCACCCCAAACCACCCATTCAAACAAACCCCGCTTTATGCAAGCGCCGCTCACATTGCAACCATGTCCGCATGTCCGCCCGGATGTCCGCGCCGCCCACCGGCCAATCCAGCGCGCAACCCCAGCCGTCGCCGCAACTTGCGGCGTTCCGCCATCCAAGGGCTTTGGCCACTTCGCGCGGCGCAAGAGGCGTTTTGGCCATTTCCAAAACCCGCGCCGCAAACACCCGTTTTTTTGAGCCAACCTGAGTTAAAACCAAGACTTGTGTCAAAACCAAAACTCGCGTTTTTTTTGGCCACTTCGCCCTTCCGGGATCAAACGGCACGGTTGATGTCAAT
>Ga0268299_1001408_pt1 | contig 42851 bp, 37 predicted proteins | sample NOBtaG_FD_193484 | JGI IMG/M metagenome (GOLD analysis project Ga0268299, IMG submission 193484) | Activated sludge microbial communities from bioreactor in Nijmegen, Gelderland, Netherland - NOB reactor | ecosystem: Engineered > Bioreactor > Aerobic > Activated sludge | place: Netherlands... | reverse complement strand
AGTCGCGGGGTTGGTGCCGTTGCCGCCGCTGCCGCCCCACGCCCCGAGCTGGGCGTTCGTCGGCCCGCTGCCGTCGTTCTCGTTGCCGCCGCCACCACCACCTCCTCCCGCGACCACCAGCGGCAGGCCGGTGTCGGTGAGGATCGCGCTCGAGCCACCGCCGCCGCCGCCGTCGACGCCGTGGCGCCCGCCGCTACCGCCGTCGCCGCCGGTGCCGTGGCCCCAACCGCCGCTGCGGCCGAACGACGCGCAGCCGACGTCGATGCCGAGCACGTCTCCGGGCGAAACGCGCAGCGGCGTGATCACGCGGCCGCCGGCGCCGCCCAGGCCGCCGAGAACATCGAGAGCGCGATTGGTGGGCGACCAGCCGTAAGCGCCGCGCACGTCGACCAGGATGCCGTGCACGCCCTCGGGCACGACGTAGGTCTGCCGCCCGCCCGAGCAGCCGAAGGTGCGCGGCGGACAGGCGCGCGGCCCGGACGAGAAGTCGCAGGGCTCGTCGACGATCGGATCGGTGGCACCGCCGTCGTCGGAGCTGCATCCGGCGATGGCGAGGGCGGTCAGCAGCAGCAGGGCCAGGCGACTGCGCATCACTGCTCGCTAGCGCGCCGCTTCGAAGCCCGTCAACCGATATTCCGCGCCGCGCGACTTCGGTCTTGCCTGTGTATCACGGTGTGATACACAGGCGCGCATGCACGGTGGGAGACATCGTCAGGAGCGGTGGCTGCACGCGCGCATCTCCGCCGACCTGGAGGAGGCGCTCAAGCGCGAGGCGCGCCGCCGGCGCACGCCGGTGTCGCTGCTGGTGCGCAACGTCCTCGAGGGTGCGCTCGACCTGGTGGAGGAGATCGTCGAGGACGGCCTCGAGATCGCCGACACCTCGCGCCGCCTGGCGCAACGGGTCTCGCGCGCGGCGCGCGGCGAGAGCGAGGATCCCCTCGCCGAGATCTACGGCTGGCAGGAGATCGTGCTCAACCGCGCCGCCCGCTGCGGTCGCTGCGACGTCGACCTGCCGAGCGGCGGCAGCGCCCACCGCGGCCTGAGCGAGCGTCCGGGCCGGCCCGCCTTTCTCTGCTCGAAGTGCCTGCGCCGCCTGCGGCGGCAGGACGACAACCCATAGGAGGCACGCACCATGGATCGCACCGAGGAAACGCCCCGCGGCGGGCGCGACGACGTGTGGGAACAGGTCGGACGAGCGGCCGAGGACTTCGCCCGCCGCGTCGCGCGCGATGCCGGCCGCTTCGCCGAACGCTTGCAGGAACACTCGAGCGAGCTCGCCGGCGACCTCTCGCGCGAGTGGCGTCGCAGCCGGCGGCGCCACCACCGCCACCACGATCGGGCACGGCGCTGCGCCACCTCGTCGGACGACGTGCGGCGCGTCTTCGACGACGTTCGCGGTCTCGTCGCCGACGTCCTCGACGGCATCGACGAGCTGATCACCACCGTTTTCCAGCGCGGCGGCGACGAGCCCGCGGCCGAGTGGGCGAGGGTGGTGAGCAACCGCGAGGTCGACTGCGGCGCGTGCGGGCTCATGCTCGCAGTCGGCGAGGAGATCCTCACCCGTCGCGCCGCCACCGGCATCGAATACCGCTGCCTGGCGTGCGAGTCGCAGCCGCGCCCGTCGGGCGATTCGGGTGCGGGTCCGGAGTCGAGCGGCAACGGATGACGCGCAGCGACGATCCTGCCGCCGGTGCGGTCGAGGTCGCCGCCGAGGTGCTGTGCGGCGGCGTATCGCTGGTGGAGGCGACCCATCGCGCCATCGCGGACACCTCCTTCGGCGCGCTCGCGCTGGCCCCGGGCACGCGCGAGGTCGGTGCGGTGGTGCAGCAGGCGCACCACGGCATCGCCGCGCTCGCCTATGCCGGCGTGCGCGCCGGCCTGCGCCTGGGCGGCGCGGGGTTGCGGCTGTCGCTTGCTGCGCGGGGCGAGGCGGCGCGCGCACCTGCCAGCGGGTCGCTGGCGGATCTCGCCGTTTCGGCGCTGAACGGTTTCGCCGGCGACCGTCTGGCGCGCGAACGGCATCCGCTGGCGACGCCGATGTCGCTCCGCTCCGACGGGCGCGCCATCGAGATCGAGCGCGCTGCGCTGGCGGCAGCCCACCCCGACGCCAGCCCACGCCTCGCGCTGTTCGTTCACGGCCTCGCCTGCAACGAGACCCTCTGGTGGCGCGACTCGCTGCGCCACTACGGCGTCGCGGGAGTGAGCTACGGCTCGCGACTGCGGCAGGATCTCGGCTGGACGCCCGTCTACCTGCGCTACAACAGCGGGCTGGCGATCGCGGAGAACGGACGAGCCCTGGCGGAGCTGCTGGACCGATTGTTGGCGGCGTGGCCGGGCGGAGTCGAACGCCTGGCGCTCATCGGGCACAGCATGGGAGGCCTCGTCATTCGCAGCGCCGCCCACTACGGCAGGAACGCCGAATGGGCGGCGCGTACGCGCCACATCGTCTATCTCGGCTCGCCTCATCTCGGCGCCCCGCTGGAGAAGGCGGCCGAGGGCGCGCGCCGCCTGCTCGCGCTGACGGACATCACCCGCCCGCTGGCAGAGGTCGTGGACCGGCGCAGCCGCGGCATCAAGGATCTCCGCACCGGCGCTCTCCTCGATGATTCCGGCAGCGATGCCTGGAGCGTGCCGCTGCTAGCGGGCGCGAGCCACCACGCCGTCGCGGCCACGGTCACCCGCGACCGCCGCCATCCCCTCGCGCTCCTGCTGGGCGATCTACTCGTGCGCGAGGCCAGCGCCGTCGGTGCGGGACCGGTTCGCCGGATTCCGTTTCCCGCCGACAGCCGACTCCATCTCGGTGCGCTGACGCACCTCGAGCTGCTGAACCACCCGCTCGTCTACCAGCACCTGCTCGGCTGGCTGCGCCAATCCAGCACCCCTTCGGAGCCGCGACCGTCAGGGAGCGGTTGGCTGCGTGCCAGCGCGAGGCCAACCGCTCCCTGACGGTCGCGGCTCCGCTGTCCTGGCGGATGGCAGCGCGCTGGAACGAGGCAAAGCGAGTGCCTGCTGCAACCTCAGGCGGGCTCGAGCTTGATCTTCTTGCTCTCCGGTGCCGGCGCGGCCTTGGGCAGGACGACGGTGAGCACACCTTTGGCGAAGCGGGCGCTGGCCTTGTCGACCTCGACCTTGCAGGGCAGCGGCAGGTCGCGACGGAAGCTGCCGTAGCTGCGCTCGAAGCGGTACATCTCCTCGCCCTTCTCCTCCTTCTCCTGCTTCTTCTCGCCGCGGATGCTCAGCACGCCTTCCGACACCGTGACCTCGAGATCCTTCTCCTCCATGCCCGGCAACTCGGCGGTGACCTTCACCTCCTTGCCGTTCTCGGCGATGTCGACCTTGGGCGAGAAAGCCTCGCGCCCGACGCCCAGGCTGACGTCGCCCATGAACTTCTCGAGAAGCTCGTCCATCTGCTCTCTCATGGTGGCGAAGACATCGAGCTTCGCCGGCCGGGACTCGCTCCTCGCCGACGGGGTGAGTTCCTTGGTTGCCATGATCCTCCTCCTTTCGGCGCCTACTGCGGCGCCCGAATTTTCGAAACGCCTACATCGCACTGCAAATCCAACAACCGTGCCTGGAGAGCACGGTCGGCGGCAGGGGCGTTCCTCCGCGGAGCATTCCCGCCCCTGGGAGGCGAGTGGCCGAGCGTCTCCGATTCGCGCGACGCGAAGCCTCCAGATCACACTCCTTCGGGGTACTCGGGGTGCTGCGGCAGCGAATCGGCGATCGTGAACCAGGGCGCCTTCGAATCGGTGAAGATGTGGCGTTCGGGGCGGATCCCCGGATCGTCGTCGAGCACGCCCATCGGAGCGATCGCCAGCGCTCGCTGGGAATCGCGCCGCGGCATGCTCGAGCCGCAGACGCGGCAGAACACCTGCGTGAAGCGGACCGCCTCGGGCACCTTGTACGACACCAGCAGATCCTCGCCGCGGGTGAAGCGCAGCGCATCGATCGCGGTGAACAGATTGCTGGCGTGGGCCGCCGAGCGGGCGCGGCGGCAGCGGCCGCAGTGGCAGTTCCAACAGCGCATCGTCGCGCCCTCGAGGACGAAGGCCACGCCGCCGCAGAGGCAACTGCCGCGCACGCCGCCGGCGGGATCGAGCGGCGCCCGATCCGGCAGCACCGGCGCCTCGAAGCCCTCCGGGTAGGCGTCGAACCGAACCAGATCGTCGGCGATCTCGAGCCAGGGCGCCTTCGAGCCGGTGAAGATGTGGGCTGCCGGCCGCACCCCGGGGTCATCGAGGAAGTTTCCGGCCGGCGAGAAGATCCGCCCGTCGAAGGCGTCGCCCGGCACGACCGAGCCGCAGTGGCGGCAGAAGCAGCGCGCGAAACCCGGCGACGACTCGAAGCGCGCCACCGCCTCGGCGCCGCGCAGGCGGAAGGCGTCGGCGGGGCTGGCGGCGTAGGTCGCGAAGCCGCTGCCGTGCGCCTTGCGACAACGAGAGCAGTGACAGTGCGACATCCAGTCGACCTGCGGGCCGGTGTCCCACTCGACCGCACCACAGAGACATTGCGCCTTGCCCATCGAACCCTCCTCGTCGCGACGACCGCTAGTGCCGCGACCGGGCGCGGTCAAGCGCGCCGATTCGATGTTCGTGTAGGGCGCCTGGCCGTCGCTCAGCGGTAGGTGCGCGCGGCCGAGGCCTTGAAGCTGGCGAAGATCTCCAGACCGGGGCGCAGGCCGAGCGTCTCCACCGCGTGCGCCGTCACCTCGGCCACCAGCGGCGGCTCGCAACCGAGCACCACGCGCACGCGCTCGCCGTAGGGCGGCTCCGGGGCGATCTCGACGATCGGTCCGCGCAGGACGTTCTGCGCGGTGCCGCTCGGCGGCTCGAGGTGCAGCGTGATCGCACGCGGGTCGACGGCGATGAAGACGTCCTCGCCGGCGGCGACGTCGAGCACGTGCACGGCGCCGTGCTCGGTGTGCACCTCGGCCAGGCCGTCGGCAGTCGCGGCCACCGCGCGGCCGCGCAGGAAGTTCACCCCCATGAGCTCGGCGACGTAGCGCGAGCGCGGATGGCGCAGCAGGTCGTCGCGGTCGCCCAACTGCACGATGCGACCCCGCTCCAGCACCCCGATGCGCTCGCCGAACGCCATCGCTTCGAAGGGGCTGTGGGTGACGAACAGCGTGACGCCGGCGCGTCGCTCGATCGCGGCGCGCAGCTCGGCGCGCACGCTGCGGCGGGTCGGCAGGTCGAGCGCCGACAACGGCTCGTCCAGCAAGAGCACGCGCGGCTCCAGGACCAGCGCCCGCGCCAGCGCCACCCGTTGCTGCTGGCCGCCGGAGAGCGCCGCCGGACGCGCGCCGGCGAGCGTCTCGATGCCCAGCCGCTGCAACATCTCGCCCGTGCGCCGCCCGATCTCGGCGCGCGCGAGTCCGAGGCCCTCGAGGCCGTAGGCGACGTTGCGGGCGACCGACAGGTGCGGGAAGAGGGCGTAGTCCTGGAAGACGTAGGCCGCGTCGCGCCGGTGCGCCGGCCGCAGCCCCGGCTTCGCGGCGTCGCACCACACCTCGCCGTCGACCTCGACGTGCCCCTCGTCCGGCTCGTCGAGCCCGGCGATCAGCCGCAGCAGCGTGGTCTTGCCGGCGCCGCTCTCGCCCACCAGCACCAGCGTCCGGCCGGGCTCCGCATCCAGTTCGACGTCGAGATCGAACTCGCGCAGCGCGCGTCGTACCCTGGCGCGCAGCACGTTCACCGCCCCCGCCGCTGCGCCAGGCGCAGCGCGGCCAGCAGTGCCAGCGAGACCGCCAGGAGGAGGATGGAGAGGGCGACGGCGGCCTCGAGGTCGGCGTGCAGTGCGACGTAGACCGCCAGCGGCATGGTCTGCGTCACTCCGGGGAAGTTGCCGGCGAACACGATGGTCGCGCCGAACTCCCCCAGCGCGCGGGCGGCGCTCATGGCGGTGCCGGCGAGGAGCGACGGCAGGCTGAGCGGCAGCACGACGGTGAGGAAGGTGCGCGCCGGCGAGGCGCGCAGCGTCGCGGCGGCCTCGAGGTAGCGCGTCTCCACCGACTCGAAACCGGCGCGCGCGGCGTTGACGTAGAACGGCGCCGCGACGAACACCTGCGCCAGGATCACCGCCGCGGTGGTGAACGGCAGCGCGATGCCGGCCTCGGCGAGCCAACCGCCGACCAGGCCGGCGCGCCCGAAGGCGAGCAGCAGCGCCGTGCCCGCCACCGTCGGCGGCAGGACGATCGGGAGGTCGATCAGCACCTCGACCACGCGCTTGCCGGCGAACTCGCGCGTCGCCAGCAGCAGCGCCATCGGCGTGCCGATGGCGGCGATCGCGACCGTGGCGGCGAGGGCGGTGAGCAGGCTGAGGCGCAGCGCCTCCAGGACCATCGGATCCGCCAGCGCTCGCAGCACCGCGGCCGGCGGCAGGCGCAGCAGCAGCGCCGCCAGCGGCAGGCCGAGGAGGAGGGCGTAGACCGCGAAAACGGCGCCGAGGCCGGCGCGGGTGAACGGCGACGATCTCAAGGGGCGGGGGAGAAGCCGGCGTCGACCAGCAGCTTCTGGCCGGCGGGCGAGAGCAGCCAGTCGACCACGGCGCGCGCGCCGCTGGGGTTGGGAGCGCCGGCGAGCACGGCGACGAAGTAGCGCGCCTCGACGTTGACGCCGGCCGGGATCTCGAGGACGCGCACGCGCTCGCGCAGCGCGGGCGCGACGTCGGACGCGTACACCATGCCGGCGTCCGCTTCGCCGAGCTGCACACGCGTGACCACCGCGGTCACGTTCTCCTCGTTGGAGACGACGTTGGCCAGCACGCGCCGGTCGAAGTCGGCGCCGAGCGCGGCGTCGCCCGACAGTCGCCGCAGCACCTCGCGGCTGTAGCGGCCGGCGGGTACCTCGTCGGCGGCCAGCACCAGCTTCACCCCCGTGCGGGCGAGGTCGGCGAGCGACTCGATCCGGCCGGGATTGGCGGCGGGCACGACCACGATCATGCGGTTGCGGGCGAAGGCGCGCGGCTCGCCGGCGACCAGGTCGCGATCGCGGACGTCGTCCATCCAGCGCTCGTCGGCCGAGGCGAAGACGTCGGCCTTGGCTCCCTGGGAGAGCTGCAGGGCCAACTGTTGCGAGCCGGCGAAGTTGAAGCGGAGCTCGTGCTCCGCGCCCAACTCGATCCCCTGGAAGGGCCGCGCCAGCGAAGCGGCCGCGAACACGCGCACCTCGCCGGCGTGCGCGGATGTCGCCGACAGGGTCAGGAGGAGGGCCACCAGGCTGCGGTACACGAGGCGTCTCTAGCAAAGCTCGCGGGGCCTTCACACCCGCGGCGCGCGGAGGCGCCGCTCGACTCCCCAGGGGCCCTTCGTTGGCGGGCGCGCGATGCGCGCGGCCGACTTCTCCCACGGTCGTCGAGGCGGCTCTCGTTGCCTGGCCGAGCCTCCTGGTGTTACCTCGCCGCATGCCGCTCGTCCCCGTCGAGGAGATCCGCGCCGCCCGCCAGCGCGCCGTCGAGGTGGTGCGCACCACGCCGCTCGACCGCAGCCAGACCTTCAGCACGCTCTGCGGGCGGGAGATCTACCTCAAGCTCGAGAACCTGCAGAAGACCGGCTCGTTCAAGGTGCGCGGCGCGCTCAACAAGATCCAGCACCTCGACGACGCGGCGCGCCGCCGCGGCGTGATCACCGCCTCGGCCGGCAACCACGCCCAGGGCGTCGCCTACGCCGGCCGCATGGCCGGTGTGCCAGTGAAGGTGGTGATGCCGGAGCCGGCTTCCTTCAGCAAGGTCGAGGCGACGGTGTCGTACGGCGCCGAGGTGATCCTGCACGGGCGCGACTATGGCGAGGCCTACGAGAAGGCGTCGGAACTGGCGTCGGCCGAGGGGCTGACGTTCGTGCACGCCTTCGACGACGCCGAGGTGATCGCCGGACAGGGGACGCTGGCGCTGGAGCTGCTCGAGCAGCTCCCGGATCTCGACACCGTGGTCGTGCCGGTCGGCGGCGGCGGCCTGCTCGCCGGCGTCGTCTCGGCGCTGCGCGGCAGCGGCTCGCGCGCGCGCGTGGTGGCGGTGCAGGCCGCCGGCGCGTCCTCGCTCGCGCCCAGCATCCGCGCGGGTCGCCGGGTCGAGCTGGGCGGTGTCGACACGATCGCGGACGGACTGGCGACGCGCGCCGTCGGCGCGCTGCCGTTCGAGATCGTCGCGCGCGAGGTCGATCTCACCGTCGAGGTCACCGACGCCGAGATCGCCGAGTCGGTCCTGCTGCTGCTCGAGCGCGCCAAGTCGGTCGCCGAGGCCGCCGGCGCCGTCGGCGTGGCGGCCTGCCTGTGCGAGCGCCTGCCCGCCAACGCGCGCAAGGTGGCGGTGATCGTCTCGGGCGGCAACATCGACATGAACCTGCTCGACCGCATCATCAACCTCGGCCTGGCGCAGGAAGGCCGCTTCTATCGCTTCAGCACCCGGCTCGCCGATCGCCCCGGCGAGCTGCAACGGCTGGTGAGCTGCATCGCCGCCTGCCGCGCCAACATCCACCAGATCCGCCACGAGCGCTCGCAGCCGGGCCTCGCGCTCACCGCCGCCTCGGTCAGCCTCGAGCTCGAGACGCGCGGCCGCGAGCACGTGGCCGAGATCGAGCGCGCCCTGCGCGCCGCCGGCTTCGAAATCCTCTGATCTGGAGTGCGGCGGTCGCCGCCGCTCTGGATCGCTCGCGCAGCCGTCCAGAGCGGCGCTTCACGCCGCGCTCCAGATCACACCAGCCCGTGGATGCGGGCGAAGGGATCCCAGGTGGCGTCGCGGTGCCAGTCGTACTCGGCCGCCACCGCCACCCGCTCGGCCAGCTCCTCGCCGTAGAGGCGCGCGATCACCGCCAGCGCCATGTCCATGCCGGCGGATACGCCGGACGAGGTGGCGAAGCGGCGGTCCTCGACCCAGCGCGCGGCGCGCACCCACTCGACCTTCGGGCCGGTGCTGGCGACCCAGTCGAAGACCATCTTGTTGGTGGTGGCGCGGTGCCCGTCGAGCAGTCCGGCGCGCGCGAACAGCGAGGTGCCGGTGCAGACCGTCATCGCGACTTCGGTCTGCGGCACGGTGCGTTGCAGGAAGTCGAGCATGGCTGGGTTGTCGACCTCGGTGCGCGTGCCGAAGCCGCCCGGGACCAGCATCAGGTCGAGCGGCGGACAGTCGTCGAAGCCGAACTTCGCCAGCGACTCCGGTCCCTGCGCGCTCGCCACCGGCCCCGGGCGCTGCGCCACCAGCGCGAGCTTGACGACGCCCTGCAGCAGCCCGAACATCTCGAGCGGCCCGAACACGTCGAGCAACTCGAAACCTGGAAACAGCACCGCCCCCAACCTGCGCGCCTTCAAGTCCGTCATCGTCGCTCCTCGTCGGTCATCGCTCAGGCGGCGCGGAAGCGCCGCCGGTAGTCGTGCGGCACGACCCGCAGGTGCCGCAGAAAGGTGCGCCGCATGTGCTCGCCCGAACCGAAGCCGCAGCGCGCCGCGACCTGCTCGAGGCCGAGGCCGTCGTCTTCGAGCAGCCGGCGGGCGGCGTCGACCCGCGCCAGCTCGACGAACTTCGCCGGCGTCTGGCCGGTCTCGCGCAGGAAGACGCGGGCGAAGTTGCGCGGGCTCATGGCCACCTGCTCCGCCAGGCTCTCGACCGAGAGATCCTCGTCGAGGTGATCGAGGATCCACTGCGGCAGTTGCCGCAGCGCGCCGCCGCTCGCCGCCTGCGCCGCCAGATGGCTGCTGAACTGCGACTGTCCACCGGGGCGCTTGAGGAACACCACCAGATGGCGCGCGACCGCCAGCGCGACCTCGTGGCCGAGATCCTCCTCGACCAGCGCCAGGGCGAGATCGATGCCGGCGGTGACGCCGGCGGAGGTGACGAGGTTGCCGTCGCGCACGAAGATCGCATCGGGCTCGACCTGCACCCGCGGGTAGGCTTCGCGGAAGCGCTCGACCGCGACCCAGTGCGTGGTCGCGCGCCGGCCGTCGAGCAGGCCGGCCTCGGCCAGGATGAAGGCGCCGCTGCACACCGAGCCCAGGCGCCGCACCCTTCGGGCCATGGCCCTGAGCCAGCGGCGCAGCGCGAGGTCGGCGAGCGGTGCGCGCACGTCGCCGCCGCTCACCAGCAGCGTGTCGATGCCGCCGCGCAGCTCGCCGAAGGCGCGCTCGGCCTGCACCACCAGGCCGGAGCTCATGCGCACCGGTCCGGCGCGGTCCGCGAGCACGATCGTCTCGTAGGATGGCGGCGCGCTCGCGTCGCGCCGGTGCATCAGATGCGTGGCGGCGGCGAACACCTCGAGCGGGCCGACCAGGTCGAGCGACTGCGCCTGCGCGAACGTCACCAGCGCGACGCGTCGCGTGGCCTGGCGCGCCGGCCGGCGCGGCGCGAGCTGCAACGGGGCGGGACGGCTCGATCTCGACATGGCGCGATCCTAGTCGTCTCGCGCCCATGGCCGCAATGACAAAGCCCCGGCATTTTCTGCCAGGTGACGGAGCCCCTGAGGCGCGCGCGGCATCCATGCCGCGCGCTCCAGGGTTTTGGGGGGAGGGCCGTCGTCTTTTTGGGGGGGAGGGACGGCCTCTGAAGAGGAATCGACCGGTTTGCTCGTCCGTGAGCCGGCATCCTGCCGCTGGCCTTACGTCGATTCCTCGACTTCGATCTCGCGACTCCTTCGCTCTCGAGCCTCCGTGCTGCGTGCGTGTCCGTTCGCTAGCGGGCGATTCCTTCGCCCTCGTTCTCTCCCGGAGTTCCCTTCCTAGTCACCCCGGGGGAGCACCAACCGCCGACTCGACAACCGTCCCGGGTCGTCCTCATCGTCCCGACCTCCGTCGGTTCCAGACACGCCATCCGGCGGTCTGGCCTCCATCGTGGAGAGGCGGCGTATCTCGTGGTCTCGTTCAATTCCGTTCACCTGACCCACGTCATAGCCAGGCCCGTGCCAACCTCCCGCCAGCGGCGCGAGAGGCGCGATCGCCCGCCAAGGCCACGCCCGCCTCCTTGCGGGCCCCCGTCGCGCACCATCCTCGTTTGGCGAACCGTCACGAACTCGACGCTCATTCGCCGCAGCCGGTGTCGTGCGGGCTTCGTTGCGGTCTTCCAGCTCGGTCTGCCGCTCGCCGGGCGCGCCGGCTCACGATCAACTCCGGTTCGCGGCTCTCCTCCACAGCGAGAGGAGCAATTCGTTGACGCGCTCTCCGGCGAACTGAACCTCGTGGCCGGCGCCGGCGGCCACGGCTCGCGCGGCGCCGATCTGCTGCGCGAGGTCGTCGCAGATCGCGTCGAACGCCGCGCTGTGCCCGCCCGATACGACCAGCTTCGGGAACGGTGCCGCCGCCAGCGCCGCAAGCGGCGCTTCGCACTGCCAGGGAGGCCGCGCACGACGGCAGACGGGCACCAAGGGCACGGCGGCATCGAGCAACTCGGGCGGCAGGGCGTCGGGATCGCTCCCCACGGCCTTCAGGAAACGCACGACCCAATCCTGGTCGGGGAGGTCGAGATCCCAGAGGGCCAGAAGTTGCTCCAGGAGGGCACGCGCGGCGGGATGGTCGCGAGCCAACCCGAATGCGGCCGGCTCCAGCAGCGTCAGGGACAGCGTCGCCTCGGGCCGGCGGGCCGCGGCGAACAGCGCGCCGAGTCCGCCGTAGGAGTGCCCCACCAGGTGCGCGCCGTCGCCCATGAGCGCGGCGATGTCGTCGGCATCGCGCAGGAAGTCCTCGCCCTCGGCGGCAGCGCTTCGCCCATAGCCGCGCCGGTCGAACACCAGCAGCCGAAAGCCCTCGGCGGCGAGCGGCCGCTGCGCCTGCCACTCCTCCGCGCCCGTCGCCAGCGAGCCGTGCACGAGCACGACGGGAGCGCCGGTGCCCCAGGAATCGACAAAGAGATCGGTCCTTGAGTCCTGCATGATGAAGACGACATCCTCTGAATCGATGCGGCTGGTCAACCCCGTTCCGATCGCGTGGCGGCGGCGGCGCGCCGAGCTCGCTCCGAATCTCCGCGCTCTCTGCGCCTCTGTGGCCTCCGTGCCACCCCTCCGGTTGGCGTACGCGCGTCAGTCCCGCCCGGACAGGCGTGCCCGCAGTTCGGCGATCTCCCGCCGCAGCGGCTCGACGATCGCCGCGACCTCGGCGGCGGTGTAGCGCGGTGTGATGTGCTGCGGGCAGTTCCAGTCGAACGACACGACGTCGACGAAGACGAGGCGCTCGATGCGCGCGTCCTCTCGAGGGTCGGCGAACGGTTCCGCCAGGTCGGGGCGCGCGTGCACGTCCTCGACGCGGGCATGCCCGAGGATCTTGAGGCGCCGGCGGTTGGCGTGGTCGAGCAGGAAGAGGGAGACGCGGTCGTCGACGGCGATGTTGCCGGTGCTGAGCATCTGGTGGTTGCCCTCGTAGTCGGCGAAGGCCAGCGTGCTCGGGTCGACGACGCGCAGGAAGCCTGCCGGCCCGCCGCGATGCTGCAGGTACGGCCAGCCCGACTCGCCGACCGTCGCCATGAAGAAGCTGTCGCGCTCGCCGATGAAGTCGCTCTCGATCTCGCCGAGCAGGTCGCGCTCCGCGGCCGAGGTCACCGGCCGCGAACGGCCGTAGTAGCGCTCCTGCTCGCGGAGCACGGCGGGGGTGCCGAGGATCTGGAGATAACTGCGGGCCATGGTCATCGCCTCCGGTTCGGGCTCGCGGTCGACCGCAGGGGCGGTGCCGCGGCGGTGCCTTGGTTCGACATGGCGGCAATCTGATCCGTTGCGGAGCGCGGCACAATTGGGCAACGTCGACGAAGTCTATTGCGAAAGGTGAAATGATCGAATGGACCGGATCGACGAGATGCAGGCCTTCGTCGCCGTCGCCGAAGCTGGAACCTTCGTCGCCGCGGCGCGCCGCCTGGGGCGATCGCCGGCGGGGCTGACGCGCGCGGTGGCGGCGTTGGAGGACCGGCTCGGGACGCGCCTGTTCACGCGCACGACGCGCGTGGTCGCGCTCACCGACGCCGGGCGGCGCTATCTCGGCCCGTGTCGGGACGTGCTCCGCGAGGTTGCCGCGCTGGAGTCGAATGCGGCCACGGAGCGGCGTGAGGCGCTCGGGTCGCTGGTGGTGACCGCTTCGGTGGTCTTCGGCAGGCTGCACGTGCTGCCGATCGTGGCGGAGTATCTCCAGCGCCATGCCTCGGTCGACGTGCGCATGGTCCTCGCGGACGAGGTGGTGCCGCTGGTCGACGCCGGCATCGACGTCGGCGTGCGCATCGCCCACCTGCCCGATTCGACCTTGAAGGCGATCCGCGTCGGCAGCGTCCGTCGCGCTGTCTACGCCAGCCCCGCCTATCTGGCGGCCCACGGTGCGCCGGCGCGGCCGGCCGACCTGGCGCGCCACGCCTGCCTGGCCTTCAGCGGGCCCGGACAGCCTCCCGAACGCTGGAGCTTCGGGCGCGGCAAGGCGAGGACGGCGGCGGCGATCGCGCCGCGCCTGGTGGTGAACCTGGCCGAGCCGGCGATCGATGCCGCGGTTGCCGGTCTCGGCATCACGCGCGTGCTCTCCTACATGGTCGATCACCTGGTGCGCGCCGGCGCGCTGCGGCCAGTCCTGCAATCGTACGAGCCGCCGCCGATCCCGGTGCACGTCGTATACCCGGCCGGGCGACACCTGCCGCTGCGCACGCGGCTGTTCGTCGACCTCGCGGTCGAGAGCCTGCGGCGGAAGTTCGCGGGCGCCGAGTGAGTCCGAAGGGGAAGCAACGCGGGTCCGACCAGGTCCGCGGATCGCACGTGGTTGCGGCGCGATCGTGCTAACAGGAGAGCGTGACCCTGGATGCAGACCGCTGCTATCGCGCGCTGACGAGTCGCGACCGGCGCTTCGACGGCCACTTCTTCGTCGGCGTGAAGACCACCGGCATCTACTGCCGGCCGGTCTGTCCGGCGCCGACTCCGAAGGCGGTGAACGTGGTGTTCTTCGCCTGCGCGGCGGCGGCCGAAGGTGCCGGATTCCGCGCCTGCCTGCGCTGCCGCCCGGAGACGGCGCCGGGCACGCCGGCGTGGTTGGGCAGCTCGGCGGTGGTGGCGCGGGCGTTGCGGCTGCTGCGCGGCAGCGAGCTCGACGAGGTCGACGTCGATGCCCTGGCGGCGCGCCTGGGCGTCGGCGCGCGTCAACTGCGACGGCTGTTCGCGCGCCACCTCGGCACGTCGCCGATGGCGGTGCTGCGGGCGCAGCGGCTGCACTTCGCGCGCGTGCTGCTCGACGAGACCGACGCGCCGGTCGCCGAGGTCGCGCGCTCCGCGGGCTTCCGCAGTCTGCGCCAGTTCCATCACGCCGTGCGCGCGGCCTTCGGCGACTCGCCCACCGGTCTGCGCCGGCGCCGAGCGGGACGGGCGCGCGACGGCGAGCGCATCGGCTTGCGCCTGGCCTATCGCCCGCCGTTCGACTGGCAGGCGATCGTCGCGTTCCTGGCGGCGCGCGCGGTCCCGGGTGTCGAGGTGGTCGATGCCGGCGGTTATCGGCGTGCGGTCGAGGTCGGCGGCACGCCGGTCGTGGTCGAGGTCTCCCCGGTGCCGCACGAGAACCACCTGTTGCTGCGCTGCGCGGTCTCGGATTGCAGCCTGCTGATGGGCCTGGCGCAGCGGGCGCGCCGGCTGTTCGACCTCGACGCCGACCCGATGCGGATCGCCGAGCATCTCGGTCGCAGCCCGCGCCTCGCCGAGCGCGTCGCCGCCGCCCCGGGGCTGCGCGTCCCGGGCACGTGGGATCCGTTCGAGCTGGCCGTGCGCGCGGTGTTGGGGCAGCAGGTGACGGTGGCGGGCGCGACTACGCTCGCCGGCCGGCTGGTGCAGCGGTGGGGCCGTCGCGTCGAGCTCGCGCCCGATCTCACCCACCTCTTCCCCCGGCCGGAGGTGCTGGCGGAGGCCGAGGTCGAGAGCATCGGCATGCCGCGTGCGCGCGGCGCGACCATTCGCGCGCTCGCCGGCGCGGTGGCGCGCGGCGAGCTGGCGCTGGAGGCGTCGCGCGGCCTCGAGGAGGCGGTGGCGCGGCTGCGGGCGCTGCCGGGGATGGGCGAGTGGACGGCGCAGTACGTCGCCATGCGCGCCTACGCCGAGCCGGATGCCTTCCCCGCCAGCGACATCGGCCTGCGGCGGGCTCTCGGCAACGGCGCCGGCCCGCTGCCGGCGCGCGCCGTGGAGCGCGCGGCCGAGTCGTGGCGCCCCTGGCGCGCGTACGCCGCGCTGCATCTCTGGAGCGAGCCGCACGAGGAGTCGCGATGAATCTCGTCTCGATGGAGTACCCGTCGCCGATCGGCCCACTCGTCCTGGTGAGCGGCGACGACGCGTTGCACGTCCTCGCCTTCCCCGAGCGCGGCGAGGCGCACCGCACCCGTCTCGCGCGCCGTCTCCCCGGCGCCGCAATCCGCCCGGGCCGCGCGCCGCGCGCGCTACTCGATGCGCTCGACGCCTACTTCGCCGGCGAGCTGAACGCGCTCGACGGCGTCGCGGTCGAAACCGGCGGCACGCCCTTTCAGCAGAAGGTGTGGCGCGCCCTGCGGTCGATCGCGCCGGGAGCGACGCAGAGCTACGCCTGGCTGGCGCGCGTCGTCGGCGCCGCCGCCGCGGTCCGGGCCGTCGGCGCCGCCAACGGTGCCAACCCGGTGAGCGTCGTCCTGCCCTGCCACCGCGTCGTCGGCAGCGACGGCTCGCTCACCGGCTACGGCGGCGGGCTCGAGCGCAAGCGCTGGCTGCTGGCGCACGAGCAGCGCTTCTGCGCGGGCCGGCGCGCCGGGTGAGCGCGGCACCGGCGGCGACGGCTGCGCCCCTTCCGGGGCGCGCGTCGGTGGAGCGCCGGCGAGACCCCCGGGCTGGCGCCCGGGGCTACGCTCCGGCGCCGCTCCGCGGCGCGCTCGTGCCCTCGACCCCACGAGCGGCGTCGCCCTCAGTCGGCGCGCGGCTTGTTCCCCAGCACGGCTTCGATGCGCTCGATCACCTCGTCCGTCAGCTTGGGCACGAGGTCGAGGGCCTTCATGTTCTCCACCACCTGTTGGGGGCGGCTGGCGCCGGTGATGACGGTGCTGACGTTGGGGTTCCTGAGGCACCAGGCGAGGGCGAGCTGCGCCAGCGACGCGCCCAGGTCGGCGGCGATCGGCGCCAGGCGCTTCACCTTCTCGATCCTCTCCGGCGTGATCACGGCGCCCTGGATCCACTCGTAGCCCTTGAGCGCGGCGCGGCTGTCGGCCGGCACGCCGGCGTTGTACTTGCCGGTGAGCAGCCCCGACGCCAGCGGGCTCCAGGTGGTCGTGCCGTAGCCCAGCTCGCGATAGAGGATGTCGTACTCCTGCTCGAAGCGGCGGCGGTGGAACATGTGGTACTGCGGCTGCTCCACGCTCGGCGGGGTGAGGCCGTACTGGCGCGCCAGCGCGTCGGCGCGCACGATCTCCGCCGCGCTCCACTCCGAGGTGCCCCAGTAGAACGCCTTGCCCTGGCGGACGACGATGTCCATCGCCCGCACCGTCTCCTCGATCGGCGTGTCGGGGTCGGGGCGGTGGCAGAAGAGCAGGTCGACGTAGTCGGTCTGCAGGCGCTTGAGCGCCTTGTGGACCCCTTCGACGATGTGCTTGTGCGACAGCCCCATGTCGTTGGGAGCGCTGCCGCCCCAGAAGAGCTTGGTCGACAGCACCAGCTTCTCGCGCCGCCAGCCGGCCTTGCGGATGACGCTGCCCATGACGACCTCGGCGTTGCCGCGGCCGTAGCCCTCGGCGTTGTCGAAGAAGTTCACGCCCGCCTCGAAGGCGGCGGTCATGCAGTCGCGCGCGATCTCCTCGCCGACCTGCTCGCCGTACGTCACCCAGGCACCGAGCGAGAGCGCGCTCAGCTTCAGACCCGACTTCCCCATGCGACGGTATTCCATCGTCCTCCCTCGCTTTCGCCGAACCCGCCCTCGATGGGATCGGATTCGGGAGCCGCGGATGAACGCGGATGAACGCGGATCGGATCCGCGCTTCGTCCGCGGCTCTCCTCTGTCAGATCGAGCGGAGTCGGTCGAGCCGCCGACCATGCCCGAGCCTCAGCCCGCCCGAGGCGAACGCCACCGCAACCTGCTGAACCCGGACCAGCAGGCTGCATCTCGGTCATCTTCACTTCATCGCCGTTCATCCCCGTTGTTCTTCTCGGAGCCGTGCACCCGCATCACGGCAGCAGGTCGGCGACCGTGACGAGGCCGTCGCGGTTGCGGTCGGCGCCGGCGGTGGCGTGCACCAGGCCGCCGCCGATGCCGACGGCGGCGTCGCCGTCGCCGTCGAACAACTCGTGCAGGGTCATGCCGCGGTCGGCCGCGTCGACCCGGCCGTCGCCGTTGGCGTCGCCTGGCAGCGGCGGCGTCGCCGTCGGCGTGCGCGCATCGACGGTGGCGGTCGGCGTGCGGCGGCGGGTGTTGGAGGGCGTGGCCTCGGGCGCGAAGGTCGGCGAGGGGCTGGCGGCGGTCGCGCTCGGGGAGGGCGGCGGCGTGGCGGTGTGCGTCGGCGATGACGCGGTGGCGCTGCTGGTGCGCGTGGCCGTAGGCGATCCAGCCGCGGCGCCGGTGGGTGTGGGCGTGGCGCTGGGGGTGGCGCTGCCGGTCGGCGGCGCGCCGCCGCAGGTGTGGAGGGCGGCGATCGCGTCGAGGTCGAAGCCGGCGCTGTTGCCGGGCGGCACGCGGTTGCCGGGGTCGGCGATGGCGGCGCCCGGGTCGGTGATGCGGACGTAGGTGGCGCGCGCCAGGCCGAGGTCGGCGAGATCGAACGGATCGCCGCCGGAGACGGCGGGGTCGAAGGGATCGATGCCGTTGCTGGCGTTGCTGTAGACCGGATGGGTGCCGGCGAGGCCGGCGAAGGTGATGGGGTCGTAGGGGAACTCGACGAACTGGACGCCGTCGTCGCTGACCGCGACGATGCCGACCTCGGCGAACAGCAGCGTGCCGCCGCCGTAGAAGGCGTTCTCGAAGACGGTGAAGTCGGGCCCGGGGCCGTCGCAGATGGCGGCGGCGCGGAAGGCGAGCACGACGCTGCCGCCGTCGCCGAGCGCGAGCGTGTCGAACGATCCCTGCTGGTCGCCGCTGCCCTGCGGCGGCCCGAAGACGATCGCTGGCAACTCGTCGCTGCCGAAGCCGGCGCGCTCGCCCGGGCTGAAGCTGACCAGTTCGTCGGCGAAGCCGGCCGCGCCGGCGCGGCTGGCGAGCAGCAGTACCAGCAGCGCGAGGGCGAGGGGAAACCCTCGCCCTCGCGCGACTCGCGCGCCCACTCCCGGACCGCCGCCGCCGGCCGCGCCGGGCGGCTTCGGCGCACTCGCTCGAAGAGCGCTCATGGCGCCGGGTTGCACACCAGCGACAGCGTGTCGGAGTCGACGTCGCCGCTGCTGCCGGTCGCCTTGATCACGACCTTGCCCTTGCCCGACTTCTTGCCCGCCGGCGCGATCTTCACCGGCACCACCACGCCGTCGCTGAAGAAGCAGCCGGGAGCGGCGCTGGGAAGTGCCGCTTGCAGCGCCGCCAGCGCGTGTGCGCCGTCGAGCCCGTTGGGGCTGACGCGCGCGCTGAAGCTGGCGATGCCGGTGCTGGCGCAGTCGGGAAAGCGCGGATCCGGCACGTTCAGACAGAAGCCGATCGGGAAGAGGCAGCGGTCGTTGACCGCGCCGTCGGCGTCGCAGGCATCGCCGTCGGTGCAGAGCGCCTGCGTCGCCGGCTTCGAAGGCGCCGGCGGCACCAGCTCGGCGCCGTAGAACTCGTGCAGGCACTCGCTGCGCGGCGAGCCCTTGCCGGGCACCAGCGCCTCGATCGGCGTGAAGCGGTGGATGGTGCGGTCCTCGTCGGTCGGGACGAAGGTCGACGACAGCACCTCGACCCGGCCGGTGAAGCCGTTGACGCTCAGGCCGGTGGCGAACGTCAGCCCGCCGATGAAGGGAGCGGGCGTGCCGAGCGCGTCGAAGGCGACGACGTCGCCGCCGAAGGCGCCGCTCGCCAGCAGGCGGCCGTCGCCCAGCAGCGCCAGGTCGTACGAGCCGAAGTCGAAGCTGGGGGCGGCGAACACTCCCTCGGGAGCGCCGCTGGAATCGAAGCGCGAGACGCGCGCGTCGAAGCAGCAGGAGCGGGTGTCGCCGACGAACAGGTCGCCGCTGCCGTCGATCGCCAGTCCGCCGATGAAGTCGAGCCCAGTGGCGAAGAGAGCGGGCGAGACCGCCGGGAGGGTGACCTTGACCACCTCGCCGGCGCCGCCGCCGGTGGCATTGCCGACGTAGAGATTGGCGGCGGCATCGAGCGCGAGACCGGCGGCCGCGGGCACGGCGTTCTCCGGCAGCAGCTCGAGCCCCAGGGCGGGCAGGGCGGAGGCGGTCGACGCCGAGGGGATGCGGAAGACGGTGTCGCCGGTCAACGCCGCCGCCAGCTCAACCGCGCCGGCGTTGTCGCTGACGTAGAGGACGTCGTTGGCGGCGTCGTAGAGACAGTCGGAGATCGAGTTGAAACCGAGCGCCACCAGCCGCGTCGCGCCCGACTCCTGCACGAACACCACCGCCTGCGCGTTGGCCGTGAAGCCGGGGCCGACGCCGACGAACGTGCCGCCCGGGCCGACGGCGATGCAGCTCTGCGTCAGGCTGCCGAGCACCTGCGGCGAGTAGAGATAGCCTGCCGGCGGCACCACCGCCGCCGCCGCCCGCGCCGCGAGCGACAGGCCGATCACGGCCACCTGGATGGTCGTACCGATTCTCATGGGTTCCCTCCGTACACGCACCGGCCACCCGCCGGTCACGTGCCTCAGGGCTTCCCGAGGGGAAGCGCGTCTCGTCGCCGGGCCGCTGAGCAGCGACGAGACCCGCCCTGGAAACGAAAAACCCGGCGGCGCTCAGGCGCCCCGGGTATGCGTACGAGATCGTTCCAGCGCATCTCTCGTCCCCACACCCCGGAGGACATCGATCCGCTGCTGGGCCAGGTCTCCTGACTTCCGGCGTCCTACTCGCGGCGCCTTCCCGTCCGAGGACAGTGGCAAGCGTGCCGCTTTCGTTCCGGTTACAGTGGCGGGGGCCGCGCCGGTCTCTCACCGGCTTCCCTCAACCAAGCAACGTGGGCGAGCCGATACACCCGCGCCGTGGTGCGAGTCAAGGTGGTGTCGCGCGCTCTGGCCTCGGCGCGTGGCTCGTGCCAGTAACGTCGGATGCGCCACGCTTCGCTCGCGGCTCTCGCGCTCTCGCTGTCCCTCGCTGCCTGCGCGGCGACCAAGCCCACCTCGCCGACGGCGTGCGTCACGCTCGCCGGCATGGAGTGCGGCGTGCTCCTCAAGCAACTGCGCAACGAGATCCCGGTGGGTACGCCGCGCGCCGATGCCGAGGCGGTGCTGCGCCGCCACAACCTGCTGTACCGCTTCCTTCCCAAGCCGCAGGTCGGCGTCCCCGCCGGCAGCGCGCGCAGCCGGATCGGCCGCCTCACCATCGGCGTCGACGACGGCGACTGGCCGAAGTCGGGCTCGCAGGGCTACGTCGTCGACCTGGCGATCGACGACCAGGACCGCGTCGCCAGCTTCCACGTCAACGCGATCACCGCGCCGTAGGCGAGTCGGCGCGCTGCCCGCGGAATGGGGGCGGGGTTCCGAAGGTTGTTACGTTGTTAGGTTGTTAGGTCGGAAGAAGGCTCTGACCTAACAACCTAACAACGTAACAACCTAACAACCTCAACGTCGCCTGGAACCGTCCGCGCCCTCGTCGACCAACGCCGCCAAGCGCTGGATGCCGAAGCGGATCTGCGGCCGGTTGAGCGCGGCGTAGCCGAGCACGAACTCGGCCTCGCGCGGCGGGCGGGCGTAGTAGGGCGTGGCGGGGTAGAGCCCGACGCCTTGGGCGAAGGCGCGCCGCGCCAGCGCGTGTCCCTGCGCCGTGCTCCAGCCGCGCAGGCGCAGCAGGACGTGCAGGCCGGCGTCGGTGCCGACGACCTCGACGCGCTCGCCCAGGTGGCGCTCGATGGCCTCGAGCAGTGTCCGGCGGCGCTCGGCGGCGGCGGCGCGCGCCCGCCGCAGGTGGCGCTCGAAGCCGCCGCTGTCGATGAACTCGGCGAGCGCCTCCTGCTCGAGCGCGGCGTTGCCGCCGTCCATGAGGCTCTTGGCACGGCGGACGGCGCGTGCCAGCGCGGCCGGCACGACCAGGTAGCCGAGCCGCAGCGCCGGGAACATCACCTTCGAGAAGGTGCCGAGATGGAGCACCCGGCCGCCGCGGTCGAGCGCCTGCAGCGGCGCCAGCGGCCGGCCGTTGAAGCGGAACTCGCCGTCGTAGTCGTCCTCGATGACGTAGGCGTCGGTGTGCTCGGCCCACTGCAGCAACGCCAGGCGGCGCGGCAAAGAGAGGATGCTGCCGCGCGGGTACTGGTGCGCGGGCGTGACGTGCACCAGGCGCGCGCGCCGGGCGCTGGCCGGCGCCGCTTCGATGTCGAGGCCCTCGTCGTCGACCCGGACCGGCTCGACCGTGGCGCCGGCGAACAGGAAGGCGTTGCGCGCGCCTTCGTAGCCGGGCTCCTCGACCAGCGCGACGTCGCCCTCGTCGAGCAGCAGGCGCGCGACCAGGTCGAGGCCCTGCTGCGAGCCGTTGACGATGACCACCTGCTCGGGCGTACACGCGAGGCCGCGCGAGCGCCGCAGGTAACCGGCGATCGCGGCGCGCAGCGCCGGCGAGCCCTCGGCCGGACCGTAGTCGTAGACCTCGAGCGCCAGGCTGCGCGCCCGCCGGCCGAGATGCCGCCGCCAGCGCTCGTGCGGGAACTCCGCGAGCGCGGGCAGGCCGGTGCGGAAGTCCCAGCGCGGCCGCGGCCGCCCGTCGGCGCGCGAGCGCAGCAACGGCCGCGCGACCTCGAGCACGCGTCGCCCGGCCGCGCCCCAGCGCGGCTCGACGCCCGCCGCCTCCGCCGCCGGCGCCTGCGCGGCCTCGAGCTGCAGGCCGGCGCCGACATAGGTCCCGGAGCCGACCCGCCCTTCGAGATAGCCCTCGGCCAGGAGCTGTTCGTAAGCGAGCTGGATGGTGGTGCGCGAGAGGGCCATGTCCTGCGCCAGCTCGCGCGTCGACGGCAGCCGCGAGCCCGCCGGCAGCTCGCCGGCCAGGATGCCCCGGCGCAGCGCCGCGTACACCTGACGGTGCAGCGGCCCCTCTCCGCTCAGTCGCAGCAACATCACCCGTCTCGAAGTGGCCCCATCCCTCGCGCGCGAAGTGGATATTGTCAATGGCCACTTGGGGCTCTACACCCGCGCCCATCGACGCAACTCGCGTCGACGCAGAAGGAGGACGAGCGATGAACCAGGAGACCACGAGCGAAGTCCGGAACGGCGTTGCCACCCGCGTGCCCGCGCCGGCCCCGGTCGACCGCGTCGGCCGCTTCACGGCCTACGCGCTGGCGTTCGAACAGGTGCTGGTCGACGACGACTGGAGCCGCCTCGAGCAGTACTTCAGCCCCGATGCGGTGCGCCACGTCGTCGGCGGTGGGCCGCTCGCCGAGCACTCCTCGGGCCGCGAGGCGGTGATCGCCGACCTGCGCGCCTGCGTCGAGGAGCTCGATCGCCGCTTCGACCGCCGCCTGCCCGAGATCCTCTCCGGCCCGAGCGAGCGCGACGGCGTGGTGTGGATCGACTGGCGCCTGACGCTGCAGCGCGACGGCCTGCCCGACCTGCGCGTCGAGGGCACCCACGGCACCCACTTCGACGGCGAGCGCATCTGTCGCATCGAGGAAGCGGTGAACAACGAGGTGACCCTGCGGCTCGAGGCCTACCTCGACGAGTACGGCTCGCGACTCCGCCCGGCGGCGCCGCGCCGCCGCCATGCGCCGCGCATCTCGCGCGCCCGCATGCGCGACCTGATGGAGCGCTACGCGGCGGCGAAGTCGCGCGCCGATGTCGAAGGCGCGCTGGCTCTCTGCCACCCGCGCTTCTTCATCGACACCGTACCGTTCGCCATCGCCTCGCGCGACCGCGCCGAGACCGAGATGCACCTGCGGGTCTTCTTCGAGGCCTTCCCCGACTACGGCGCGACCGTCGGCGGCACCGCCTACGGTCGCGCCGGCGCGGCCTGCTGGGGGACGGCCGGCATGACCCTGCGCGGCGCCGCGCTCGGGCTCGAGCCGACGCACCGGCGCGCCGAGGTTCCCTTCGTGAGCTGGTTCACCTTCGAGGACGGGCTGCTGGCGAGCGAGCGCTTCTACTTCGACCTGGCCGCGCTGTGCGACGGCCTGGGCGTGCCGGTCGTCGAGATGCGCGCGGCTCTGGCGGCGCTGCGCAACGACGCCGGCGCCCTCGTCGCCGGCGGCTGAGATTCTGATAGGAGACGTCCATGGCCAAGACCGTCCACCGCACCTGCACCCTCTGCGAGGCCTGCTGCGGCCTGAGCTTCGAGGTCGAGGACAACCGCGTCGTCGCCGTTCGCCCCGATCCGGACGACGTTCTCTCGCGCGGCCACGTCTGCCCCAAGGGCGTGGCGATGAGCGCCGTCCATCACGACCCCGATCGCCTGCGCACGCCCGTGCGGCGGGACGACGCGGGCCGCTTCCAGCCGATCTCCTGGGACGAAGCCCTCGCCTTGGTGGTGGAGCGGCTGGTCGAGGTGCGGCGGCGGCACGGCGCCGACGCGGTGGGCGTCTATCTCGGCAATCCGATCGTCCACAACCACGGCGCGCTCCTGTTGCGCAAGGGCCTGATGACCGCCCTCGGTACGCGCAACAGCTTCAGCGCCGGCTCGCAGGACACCAGCCCGCGTTTCGCGGCCTCGCACTACCTCTACGGCAGCTCCTTCGCGATCCCCGTGCCCGACGTCGACACGACGCAGTACTTCCTCTGCATCGGCGCCAACCCGCTGGTGTCGAACGGCAGCTTCCTCACCGCCCCCGACATGCGCGGGCGCCTGCGGGCGCTGCGCGAGCGCGGCGGCCGGCTGGTGGTCGTCGACCCGCGCCGCAGCGAGACCGCGCGCGAGGCCGACGAGCACGTCGCCGTGCGACCCGGCAGCGACGCCGCGCTGCTGCTGTCGATGGTGCACGTGCTGGCCGCGCGCGATCGGATCGACCGCGCGCGCCTCGAGCGCAGCGCGGTGGGTTGGGAGGCCGTCGCCGCGAGGCTGCCGACCTTCGCGCCGGAGCGCGTCGCCGACGCCGTCGGCGTGTCCGCCGCGACCATCGAGCGCCTCGCCCTCGAGTTCGCCGGCGCGCCTTCGTCGGTGGCGTACTCGCGCATCGGCGTCTGCAACAACGCCCACGGCACGCTGGCGAGCTACGCCACCGATCTGCTCAACCTGGCGGCGGGCCGGCTGGGCGCGCCCGGCGGCGCGCTCTTCTCCTCGCCCGCGATCGACATCGTGGAGATCCTGCGGCGGATCGGCGGCGACGGCCACGGCCGCTGGCGCAGCCGCGTGCGTGGCCTGCCGGAGACCCTCGGCGACCTGCCGGCGGCGACGCTGGCGGAGGAGATCGAGACGCCCGGCGAGGGCCAGATCCGGGCGCTGCTCACCTTCGCCGGCAACCCGGTGCTCTCGACTCCCAACGGCCGGCGCCTCGACCGCGCGCTCGCCGGCCTCGAGTTCATGGTGTCGATCGACATCTACGTCAACGAGACCACGCGCCACGCCGACGTCATCCTGCCGCCGGCCTGGTCGCTGGCCGAGGACCACGTCGACGTCATCTTCGCCGACGTCATGGCGCGCAACGTGGCGCGCTGGTCGCCGCCGGTGGTGGAGCCCGAGCCGGGCGAGCGCGCCGACTGGGAGATCCTGCTCGACCTCACCGAGCGCCTGGGCGGCGGGCCGGCGGGCATTCCGTGGCTCGATCGGGTGCTGCGCGCGGCGCGCCGCTTCGGCTATCGCTGGACGCCGACCGCGACTCTCGACCTGGTGCTGCGCACCGGCCCCTACGGCGATCGCTTCCTGCCGTTCTCGCAGGGGCTCAACATGCGCAAGCTTCGGCGCGCGCCGCACGGCATCGATCTCGGGCCGCTGCAGCCCGGGTTCGAGCGGCGGGTGCTGCACGCCGACCGCCGCATCCATCTCGACGCGCCGCCGCTGCTGGCCGCGATCGGCGTGCTGGAAGCGGAGCTCGCGCGGCGGCCGGATCCGGAGGAGCTGCTGCTGGTCGGTCGTCGCGAGGTGCGCACCAACAACTCGTGGATGCACAACGTGCCGGCGCTGGTCGCCGGGCGCGAGCGCTGCGTCCTGCTGGTGCATCCCGACGACGCCGCCCGCGCGCAGGTCGCGGACGGCGAGTTGGCGGTGCTGCAGAGCCGGGTGCACGAAGGCAGCGTGCGCGTGCGTCTCTCCGACGAGATGCGCCCGGGCGTCGTCAGCCTGCCGCACGGCTGGGGCCATGCCAGCGCCGCGCCCTGGCAGCGCGTCGCCGCCACCCAGCCCGGGGTCTCCGCCAACGACTGGACCGACGACCAGTGGGTGGAGTCGGTGGTCGGCCAGTCGATTCTCAACGGCGTGCCGGTGCGGCTGCGAGCGCTCTCGTGATTCTGGAGTGCGGCGGTCACCGCCGCTCTGGATCCGATGACGATCCAGAGCGGCGGTGACCGCCGCACTCCAGGAGCCGCTCGCACAGCTCCCACAGCGCCTGTCGTTGCGCCTCGCTCTCGCGCGTGAACGGCAGGTAGTGGGTCGAGCGCGCCTCGCGGTCGAGGAAGAACTCTCCCGAGCGGGCCGCCGCGGCCGCGCTGGCGGCGAGCCAGACGATGGTGTCGGCGCCCTCGGCGGGGGTGCGCAGGACGGTGCGCATCAGGCGGTGGAAGCGGGGCAGCGAGGTCCGCACGCCGCTGGTGTCGGCCCAGCCCGGGTGCATGGCGTTGACGCACACCCCGCGCGCGCGCAGGCGCTCGGCCCACAGCTCGCTCAGCACCACCTGCATGCGCTTGGTCTGGGCGTAGGCGGTGACGCCGTCGTACGGTCGCGACTCCCAGTTCCAGTCCTCGAGGTCGAGCTTCTGGCTGTACATGCCGCCGGAGGAGACCCAGACGACGCGCGCCGCCGACGCGAGCGCGGCCTCGAGCTCGCGCGTCAGCAGGTGCGGGCCGACGACGTGGGCGGCCATGGTGAACTCGATGCCCTGCGGCGAGAGGGTGCGGCGGTCGGGCAGGGCGCCGGCGTTGTGGACGAGCACGTCGACCGGGTGCGCGCGCAGGCGGGCGGCGGCGCGGCGGACGTCGTCGAGGTCGGCGACGTCGAGCGGCTCGACGGTGACGCGCTGGTTGCCGGTCTGCTCGCGGATGCGCGCCGCGGCGGCCTCGCCGCGCTCGGCGCTGCGGCAGAGCAGGGTCACTTCGGCGCCGAGGTCGGCCAGCGCCAGCGCGCTCTCGTAGCCCAGGCCCTGGTTGGCGCCGGTCACCAGACAACGTCGCTCCGAGAGGTCGACGTCGAGGTCGTCGGGCTGGAAGCCCAGCGCGTGCAGCGCGAAACCGGGCCGGCTGAAGGACAGCACGATGGTCGGATCGGCGAGCGCGCCGAGGACGCGCGCGAGCGCCGCTTGGAAGACGGGTGCCGCGGCGGCCTCGCGCACCGGCGTGGCGTCGGGGCGCAGCGCCGCCAGCACCTCGGCGACGGGCGGATGGTCGCCGGCCTCGCGGCTGCGGTGCTCGTACAGCAGGTTGCCACCCGCGGCGATGACGAACACGCCGCCGAGCTGCCAGGCGTCGCCCTGCACCTCGCCCTGGCGGTGGCCGCTCCACAGAGCGCGCACGGCGTGCAGCGGCAGCCGCGGGGAGAGGATCTCGACCCGGCCGCGGCGCAGGCCGGCGGCGCGGTAGGAGCGCAGGTCGGGGTCGACGAGCAGGGGTCCGTCGAGCTTCATCTCGTCGCGGAAGCCCTCGGCGAAGATGCGCGCGCCGTTGCCGATCAGCACCAGCTCGGCGCCGGCGGCACGGATGGCGGGGATCTCGTCGCGCAACTGCGCGACCTGCTCGCGGCAGAAAAGTCAGCCGAAGTGGCGGACGAAGACCAGCACGACCGGCCGCCGCTGCCACAGCGAGCCCAGGCGCACCTTCTTCCCTGCCACGTCTTCGAGCGCGATCGGCGCGAGCTTGTCGGTGAGCTTCATGGGCTTTATCTAGCGCAATCGGGTGGCTTGAGAAGGTGGGTGAGCCGAGCGTCCCATCCTCACACCCGCACCCCGCCGCGCAGGACGGCGAACTGCCGCTCGGGGTCGTCGCACGCCACCGTGCGCGGTGGCGCGCTGGCGTCGGGGTCGCCCTCGAGGCGCAGCGCGCCGGCGGGCGCGTACTGCAGGATGTACGCCTTGCGCACGGCCGCGGTGGTGTTCGGCCCGGTGAGGTGCGGCGTCAGCGACGAGAACACCACCGCCCCGCCGGCGCGCACCGGCGCCGCGACCTTCTCGCCCGGCTCCTCGAAGCACTCGAAGCCGAGCGGATCGACGTAGGTGTGCCGCAGCGTGCCGAGGCGGTGCAGGCCGGGCGCGACCCAGGGGCAGCCGTTCTCCACCGTCGCATCGGTGAGCGCCAGCCAACAGGTGAGATACTGCTGCGGTTCGACGAAGGTGTAGCCGTTGTCCTGGTGCCAGGGGAAGCGGCGCGGCTTCTCGGGCTTCTTGTAGACCGCCTGGTCCCAATAGAGGTTGACGTCGTCGCCGATCAGGTCGGCGCAGAGGTCGGCAAGCTTGGGATGGCGAGCGAACTGGCGCAGCAGCGGCGAGCGCTGCACCAGGTGGGTGCAGAAGGTGATCGCGCCGCTCTCCATGATCAGCAGCCGGCCGCCGTCGGTGGCGCGCAGGATCTCCTCCACCTGCTGCTCGATCGGATCGATCTCGGCGAGCAGTTGCTCGACCTCGGCGGCGGTGAAGAGGCCCTCCAGCACGAGGTAGCCGCGCTCGTCGAACTGGCGGCGCTGGGCGGCGTCGAGGATACGGCCGGCGCCGCTGCCGACCTGCCACGCGAACGCTCGGTTCCAGGGGTGCAACGCCGCGCCCGCGGGCAGCGGGTCTGTGGTGGGATTCATCTCGACCTCCCGCTCTCGGCGAGCGACGGAGCGCGCCGGCGGCTGGCGGCGACGCGCCACAGCAGCAGCGCGGCGACGGCGAGCGCGAGCGCGGCGGCGAGCCATTTCTCCACCTGCTTGACCTCGCCCAGCAGAGCCTCGGCGCGGTTGCTCAGAACGTAGCCGGTGCCGGTGAAGAGCGTCACCCAGAGAGCGCAGGCGACGGCGTCGAGCAGAAGGAAGCGGGCGTAGGGCAGGCCGCGCACGCCCCAGAAGATCATGCTGGCGGTGCGGGCGCCGTAGACGAACGGGGCGACGACGATCTGCAGCGGCCCGAAGCGGCCGGCGAGGCGCTCGACCAGGGCGGCGGCGCGGGCATAGGCCGCCGAGTTGCGCGCCCGCGCGCTCGAGCGCCCGAGCGCGTAGCAGGTGCTGTCGCGCAACACGCCGCCAGCGAAGCCGGCGAGCAGCGCCAGGGTGAGATGCAGCAGACCGAGATGCGAGGCGACGCCGGCGACCACGACGGTGACGTCGCCTTCGAGAAAGGCGCCGAGGAACACGGCCCCGAGGCCGTAGCGGCTGATCAGATCCTCCACGGTGTGCTGTGGCACGTCGCGCCGGAGGACGACGCTGCTGCCTCCTCTCGACACGGCCGCCGCGGCGAGTCCTAGCAAGGAGGGTCGGAGCGGACAAACGATCTCAGCGGACAACGATCTCGTTGACAGTCGTCGCGCCGACTCCCTAGGTTGGCGGACCATGCGGATGCGCGCGCGCTTGCTTCCACTCCTCGCCTCGCTCGTCGTGCTCGGCTGCGGCGGCAGCGACGACCCATCCACCCCGACGCCGACGGTCTCGGCGGTGGTGTCGGCGGATCGCTCCGGCCATCTGCTCGATCGCCCGTTTCCGGCGGACGAGCTGCGAACCTCCGAGGGCACGATCGACCTGCGGGGATTTCCGCTCGCGGGTCCCTCGATCGGGCAGACCTTCATGGCTGGCTGGCTCGGCCAGGTGCGCCAGGTCGTGCGCGGCTTCTCGGCGCTCACGCCGGTCTACTTCCGCTTCGACGCCGATCCGGGGCTGGCGGGGCGCTACGAGGGACGCGAGGACGATCCGGTGCGGCTGTGGTCGCTCGACTCGTCGCACCGCGTCGCCGTTCAGGTGCGTTGGCTGGGCGACAGCTCCGACCCCTACCTGCCGTCGGGCATCCTGCTGGTCGCGCCCGACGAGACCCAGCCGCTGCGTCCGGGGGAGCGCTACGCGGCGGCGGTCGACGCTCGCGTCGCGCGGCGCGCGCCTGGTTGGACTCCGCCGGCCGGCCTGGAAGCCACCGACGCCGCGGTGGCGACGGTGTTCACGGTGCAGGACCACGTCGCCGAGCTGCGCGCCCTGCGAGCAGCGGCCGATGCCTTCCTCGCCGCCGACCCCGATCTGCTGGTGCCGGCGGAGGGCCTGCGCGAGGTGGCCTCGCTGCGCTTCGAGCAGGGCTCGACGCCGTCGGGACAGCCGGCGACGCTGGAGGTCGTCACCTTCGCCGACGGCGGTTCGGAGGTGACCTACCTCGACGACAAGCGCAGCGCGCCCGATCGCACCATCGATCTCACCACTGGGCCGATGGCGGTCTACCAGGCGACGATCCAGACCGCGGCGTTCCAGGACCCGACCGGGCGCCCGTACCAGAGCCCCGGGCTGGGAATCATCTTCGACACCACACGCACCGACGGCTGGATCTCCTTCGGCCCGGCCGGCGCGCTGGGATCGACCGCGCACGCCGAGCCGCTGCGGATCGTCGTGCAGGTGCCGCGCGCGGCCGCCGGCGCGCCGGCCGTCCTGTTGTGGGCACACGGCTCGGGCGGCGACGCCTACGAAGCGGTGGCGCGCACGGAGGCGCTCGACGACATCGCCGGCCTGCGCGCCGCGCTGGCGCAGGCCGGCGCCGTCGTCCTCAGCCTCGACCAGCCGCTCTTCGGCCAGCGCTTCCCGCTGATCGATCGAGGCTACGCCAACAACCTCGCGGTGGTGAACATTCCCAACCTGCCGGCCTTCCGCGACAACGTGCGCCAGGGCGCGGTCGACCTGCTCGTCCTGTCGCGCTTCGCGCGCGACGTGCTGCCCGATCTCCTGCAGGTCGACCTCGATCCGGCCCGCATCCGCCTCTTCGGCCACTCGATCGGCGCGCAGATCGCCGGGGTCGCCGCGGCCGCTCTGGGTGACGACGGCGTCGGCGCGATCATGATCAACGGCACCGGCGGCTACGTCACGCACTCCGTTCTCGCCTCCGACCTGCTGTCGCTACGCGGCGGCGACACCGCCGCCGCCATCTTCGGCCTCGCCGGCATTCCGCCGCCCGAGGACCCCACCCCGGCGGCGATCCTGGGCGCGCTCTTCGGCGTGCCGCGCGAGCGCTGGGACGACCTCGACCGCTTCCATCCGCTCGCGATTCCCTTTCAACTGGTCGTCGACGCCGCCGATCCGTTGCCGGTGGCCGCTGGCCACGATCTGCCGATGACCGTCTTCTACGGCGCGGGCGACACCTACGTCCCGCCCGAAGGCGCCGATTGGATCGCCCGCGCCAGCCGCCGCGGTACGCTCGTGCCCTGCACGCCCGCGACCGCCTACGACGGCCACGTCTGCCTCTTCCGCGAACCGCTCGGTCGCGAGACGCTGGCGGAGTTCGCGACCCGGCCGAACGGGAACAACAGAGATGAACGGCGATGGAATGAAGATGGCTGAGATGCGGCCTGCCAATCCGCTTCAGCACGCCGAGGTTGGCAGCCAGCCCCCGTGCGCTTCATCGCGGCGTCCCTGAGAGGCTCTCATCCATGCGCCGCCGGCGGCTGGACATGATCCCCGCCCGTGCGTAGGCAGGGGGAGTGCTGGCCTCTCCTGCTGCCGCGATCCGGGCCCACGATCTGCGCGTGCGATTCGGCGAGCGGCAGGCGCTCGACGGGCTGAGCTTCTCGGTCGCGGCCGGCGAGATCGTCGGCCTGCTGGGACCGAACGGCGCCGGTAAGACCACGACGCTGTCCGTGCTCGCGACCCTGCGTCGCCCCGACGCGGGCGCCGCCGAGATCGACGGCCACGCGACCACCTCGGCCGCCGCCGGCGCCCGCCGCGCCCTCGGCTACGTGCCGCAGAATCTCGCCCTCTACCCGACGCTGAGCGCGCGCGAGAACGTCCTCTTCTTCGCCCGCCTCTTCGGCCTGTCGCGCGCCGACGCGCGCGCGCGCGCCGACTGGGCGCTCGACCTCGTCGGTCTGGCGGATCGCGCCGACGACGCCGTCTCGACCTTCTCGGGCGGCATGCAGCGACGCCTCAACCTCGCCTGCGGCGTGCTGCACCGACCGCGCGCGCTGCTGCTCGACGAGCCGACGGTCGGCGTCGACCCGCAGTCGCGCGAGCGCATCTTCGCCGCCGTGCGCGAGCAGGCGAAGGACGGGGCGGCGGTGCTCTACAGCACCCACTACATGGAGGAAGCCGAACGCCTGTGCGATCGCGTCGTGCTGGTGGATCACGGTCGCGTCGTCGCCTCCGGCACGCCGGCGGCGCTGATCGAGGAGGCCGGCGGCGGGCTGCGTCTGGAGGTGACGACGCGCGCCCCGCTGCCGCCGGGCTGGCTCGACGGCGAGCCTTCGCGCGCACTGGAGAGCGACGTGCGCGAGGGGGCGTTCCGCTGCCGTGTCGAACTGGTCGATCTCGCCGGCGCCTCGGCGGTGCTGGCGCGCGCCGCCGCCGCCGGCGGCGGCGTCACCGACTTCCAACTGCACCAGCCGAGCCTGCAGGAGGTCTTCATGCGGCTCACCGGCCACGAACTGCGGGACTGAGATGGGCGCGCTGCTGCGGATCGTCGCCAAGGACCTGCGACTGCTGGCGCGCGATCGCGCCGGGCTGATCTTCATCACGCTCGCGCCGATCGTCGTCATCTGCGTCGCCGGCTTCTCGCTCGCCAACCTCTACGGCGCCGATCCCACCGGCCAGACGGCCTACGAGCTACCGGTGGTGGACGAGGACGGCGGCTCGTTCGCGCGCGAGCTGCGCGAGCGACTGGCGCAGGAGACGGCGGTGCGCTTCCGCATGGTCGGCGACCGGGCCACCGCCGAGGATCTCGTCCGCCGCAAGCAGGCGGGCTCGGCGTTGGTCATCCCGCGCGGCACGCAGGCGGACCTCGAGGCCGGCCGGCCGGCTTCTCTGATCCTCTACAGCGACGCGGTGAAGTACCTCGAGCGCATCAACGTGCGCGCCAAGCTGCTCGAGCTGCGCGACGAGATCGCCGCACGCGCCACCGCCGCCGCCGCCGAGCGCGCCGGCGAGCAGCGCGAACGGATCGAGGCGGAGCTCGCGCGCCTGCGGCGGGCAGTGGAGGACGGCCGGGAGTCGCTCGCGGCGGCCTGGAAGGAGGCCGAGCGGGCGCGCGATGCCGGTGTGGCGGAGACCCGCGCCGCCGTCGCGCGCGCGCGCGAAGAGGGCGGGCGCGAGCTCGAGCGCCGGCTGCAGGCGGAGATCGACGCCGCGGCGGCGCGGATGGGCGCCGAGGCCGAGCGCCAGGCGGTCGAGGTGCGCGGCGAGGCGCGCGCCTATCTCGACGTCGTGCAGGCGCGCCGGCGCGAGCTCGCCGCCTGGCTGGAAGAGCTGCGTCGCCTGGCGGGCAGTCGCGCCGAGGACATCCCGCCACCGCCGCAGTTCCCCGAGTTGCCGGAGAAGCTGGCGTCGCTGCTGCGCGACGGTCCCGTCGCGCCCCGCCTCGCGCCGCCGCGGGTGCGGATCGAACTGCCGCCCGTGCCGCCGGTCGAGCCGGCACCGCTGCCGGCGCGCCCCGCCATCGAGATCCCCGAGATCGAGCTGCCCGAGCTGCCGCGCCCGCCGGCGCAGCTCGCGATCGAGGAGGTCAACGTCAGCGGCGGCTCGCCTTCGATCAACACCTTCGACCAGAACGTGCCCGGCTTCAGCGTCACCTTTCTGCTGCTCGGGATGCTGCTCGGCATCTCGCTCGGCCTGCTGGACGAGCGCGACTGGGGCACGTTCGACCGCTTGCGCGCCATGCCGATCGCGGCCTCGAGCATCCTGCTCGGCAAGCTGCTGTCGCGCTTCGCGGTGGGCGTGGTGCAGATGATCGTGCTGCTGGCGATCGGATGGCTCGCCTTCGACGTCTCCCTCGGCCCGCAACCCTGGGCCCTGCTGATGCCGATCGTCGGCATCGTCTTCGCGGGCACGACCTTCGGCCTGATCGTCGCGGCGGTCGCGCCCACGCGCGAAGCCGTGCTGCCGGTGGGCTCGATCGTGATCGTGACGATGGCCGCGGTCGGCGGCTGCTGGTGGCCGATCGACCTCGAACCGCGCTGGATGCGACAGGTCGCGCTGGCGTTTCCGACCACCTGGGCGATGGACGCCTTCAACGACCTGATGATCCGGCAGCGGACCTGGGAAGTCGCCCTGCGCCCGACCGCGGTGATGGTGGCGTACGGGGCGCTCTATCTCGTCGTCGGCGTGGTGCTGTTCGGGAGGAAGGTGCGGTGAGAGAGAGGTTCAGGTCGTTGACGATAGGTTGTTAGGTTGTTGGTTGTTACGTTGTTAGGTCAGACGCTTCGGTGAGTGCTTCCGACCTAACAACGTAACAACCAACAACGTAACAACCTGTTCCTTCACCCGACCACGCCTGCTTCCCGCAACCCGGCGACCTCCGCGGCCGCGAAGCCGTACTCGTCGAGCACCTCGTCGGTGTGCTGGCCGACGCTCGGGATGGGGCGGCGGACGGAGCCGGGGGTGCGCGACAGGCGCGGGGCGGGCGCGGGCTCGAGCTTGCCCGCCGGGTCGGCGACGAGGAGGTGGCGCTCGCGGTTGTGGGCGTGCTCGTGGACCTCGCCCAGACCGAGCACGGGGGCGACGCAGGCGTCGGTACCGTCGAAGATCGCCGACCACTCGTCACGGGTCTTGGTCTTGAACACCGCGGCGAACTTCTCCTTCATCGCCGGCCACTGCGACTGGTCCATCTGGTGCGGCAGCCCGGCCGGGTCGAGACCCATGCCTTGCAGCAGCGCGGCGTAGAACTGCGGCTCGATCGCGCCGACGGAGACGAAGCCGCCGTCCTTGGTCTCGTAGGTGTCGTAGAAGTGCGCGGCGGTGTCGAGCAGGTTGGTGCCGCGCTCGTCCTTCCACATGCCGTTGTTGCGGAACTTGTAGATGAAGGAAGCGAGGTGGGCGGCGCCGTCGACCATGGCGGCGTCGATGATCTGCCCCTTGCCCGACTGGAAGCGCTCGACCAGCGCCATCGCAATGCCGAGGGCGCAGAGCATGCCGCCGCCGGCGAAGTCGCCCAGCATGTTGATCGGCGGGATCGGCTTGTCGCCCTTGCGGCCGATCACCGACAGCGCGCCGGAGATGGCGATGTAGTTGATGTCGTGCCCGGCCATCGGCGCGTACGACCCGCTCTGCCCCCAGCCGGTCAGGCGGGCGTAGATCAGGCGCGGGTTGCGGGCGCAGGCGACGTCGGGCCCGAGGCCGAGGCGCTCCATCACGCCCGGGCGGTAGGGCTCGAGCAGCACGTCGGCCTTCTCGGCCAGCCGCAGCACCGTCTCGACGCCCTTCGGGTCCTTGAGGTTGACCGCGATCGAGCGCTTGCCGCGCGCCAGCGTGTCCATCGAGCCCGCGCCGAGCCGGTCGATGCGGACCACGTCGGCACCGAAGTCGGCGAGGATCATGCCGCAGTAGGGTGCCGGCGCGAGGCCGGCCATCTCGATCACCTTGATTCCGCTGAGTGCTCCCATGGTCCCCGTCTGTACGAGGCCGCCGCCGGAAAGAAAAGAGGGCCGGCCCGCTCCGACGTCCTGCCGGGCGCCGCTAGGCGATGCCGTAGAGGGAGACCGGCTGCTCGCGCCCGCGCAGGGTGAGGGAGTCGTGCAGCACGATCTCCGGCGACACGCCGCCGCGGCGGGCGAGGGCGAGCGTGCTCTCGGTGACGAGCAGGTCGCAGTTCTTCTCCAGGCAGAGGCGTTCGAGGCGGGCGGCGACGTTCACCGCGTCGCCGATGACGGTGTACTCGTGCCGGTCGCGCGCGCCGATCGTGCCGGCCACCACCTCGCCGGTGTGCAGGCCGATCTTGATCGCCAGCGGGGCGCAGCCGCGCGCCGCGCGCGCGGCGTTGAGGGCAGCGATGCGCTCGCGCATGCCGGCGGCACAGCGCAGCGCTGCCGCCGCGCCGCGCGCCGGACCCTCGTAGGGATCGGACTCGAACAGCCCGAAGACCACCAGCAGCGCGTCGCCGATGAACTTGTCGACGTAGCCGCCGCTCTCGCGCACCCAGCCGGTCATGGTGGTGAAGTACTCGTTCAGGGTCGTCACCAGATCGCCCGCCGGCGTGCGCTCGGCGAGCTTGGTGAAGCCGCGCAGGTCGCAGAACAGAACCGAGACGACGCGCACCTCGCCGGCGATGTCGATGTCGCCCGCCAGCAGGTGATCGCGCACCGACGGCTCGACCACGCGGCCGAACGTCTGCAGGATCCGCTCGCGCTCGCGCAGGCCGTCGACCATCGCGTTGACGCCGTCCTCGAGCACGCCGAGCTCGTCGCTCGACGAGACCTCGACGCGCGCGTCGACGTCGCCGCTCTGCACCCGCCGCAGCGCCGCGACGATCTGCTCGAGCGGCCCGGTGAGCGTCTTCGCCATCATCAGCGTGAGCACCACGCCGACCAGCACGTAGAGCAGAAAGACGACCTGGCTCGACCAGGCGAGGTGCGCCATCACGTCCTCGACCGGCAGCCCGGCCTCGACCCGCACCGCCGCCGCGCGCACCAGGCCGAGGAGCGTGAACAGGGGGATGAACGCCACCGCGATGAGGAAGACGAACAGCCGGCCGCGGACGCTGAGCGCGATCGAGCCGGGGACGTCCGCCGGCCGCCCCGCCGGGAACACCCGCGGGATGATGCGACGGCGGAAGACCCAGTCCATCAGCAGGTACGACGTCGTCGCCGCGAGGAAGCCGTTGACCAGCGGCGACAGGACCTGCTGCGAGCTGAGATCCCCCGACCAGCGACCGAAGTGCCAGAGGGTCAGCAGCGGGAAGAAGACGACGCTGGTGAGCCAGGGCAGGAAGCCGATCGCGGCGACGACGAGCGGGGCGTTGACGGCGCGGCGCTGCACCGTCAGCGAGGCCTCGCCGGCGACTCGCTCGCGCAGGAAGCGGAGCAGCGGCGCGAGGTAGTACAGCATCGCGACCACCGGCACCCCCCAGGCGATGGGGCGGTAGTAGCCGAGGACGTGCAACTCGTACTGGCGCACCTCGAGCGCGAAGGGCGTCACTCCGCCCATCAGGCTGATCGTCGCGCCGGTGGTCCCGGCGGCGATCGAGTTCGCCCCGAGTACGGCGAGCAGGGTCAGCCCGACGGCTGCGACGTCGGGCTCGCTGCGCGCACAGGCCGGGGCGGCCGCCGCGGGTTGCGTCGTCGCTTCGGACACCCTCCCTGGATAGCCGCGCCCGCGGGGCGGCACAAGCTCGCTCCCCGCGGCGGGGCTGGATCGCGCTCAGCCCGACAGCAGCCGCAACGCCGGCTGGGGCTGCTGGAAGCCCTTGAGATCGAGCTCGCCGATCGGTTCGGCGCGGAACTCCTCGCCCAGGTCGCCGTAGCTGCGCGCCGAGATCAGGATCTCGCCAAGGCCGGCGGCGTCGGACAGGCGCGCCGCGAGGTTGGTGACGTTGCCGATGACGGCGTAGTCGCGCCGGCCTTCGTAGCCGATGAAGCCGCAGGTGGCGTAGCCGGTGTGGATGCCGAAGCCGACGTGGATGTGGTAGCCCTTGCGCGTCCAGTCGACGCGCAGCCCTTCGATGTCGTCGCGCATCGCCAGCGCCATGCGCGCCGCGCGCGCGACGTGATCGGGCTGATCGACCGGGTCGTTGAAGAACACCATGAAGCCGTCGCCGGCGAAGCGCTCGAGCGTGCCGCCGTACTCGGCGATGCGGGCGCCCATGGCGGCGTGGTACTCGTCGAGCGTGGCGATGACCTCCTCCGGCTCGACCCGGTCGGAGAACGAGGTGAAGCCGCGCAGGTCGGCGAACAGCACGGTGACCAGCTTGCGCTTGCTGCTGAGCTCGGCGGCGCCGCCGCGCTCCATCACCTGGTCGATGATCTGCGGCGGGAAGAAGCGCTTCAGGTCGGCGAACTCGCGCTCGCGCGCCCGCAGGCGCTCGGTCGCCTCGACCCGCATCACCGCCTGCACCGCCTGCTGGCCGGCGGCGGAGAAGGCGTCGAGCTCGGCGTCCTCGTAGGGATCGCCCGAGGCGCGCGGCCCGATCGCCAGTCCGCCGACGACGCGTTGCTCGCGCACCAGCGGCAGCAGCGCCTCCGCCCCCAGACGGGCGAAGCCTGCCTCGCACTCGTCGCGCACGTTCGAGTACTGCGGCTCGACCGAGAGCTGGGCGCGCAGGATGGGCCGGCGCGTGGCGCGCATGAGCTGGACCAGGGCTTCGTCCTCGAGGCGCGTCTCGGCCACCCGAGCCTGCCCGCCGGCGACCCGCACGTGCTCGCGCGTCTGCGCGTTCGGCAGCAGGAAGGCGACCGCCAGGCGGGCGTCGCACAGCCGCGCCGGCGCGCCGGCGAGGACGTCGAGGACGGCGTCGACGCTCGCCGCCGAGCCCATCGCGTCGCCCACCTGGCGCAGCAGCTCGGGGAAGCGGGCGCGCTGCGGATAGAGGCGCCGATTGAGCCGCTCCTCGAAGCGCGGCCAGAAGTAGAGCAGGGGGAAGAGCAGGGCGGCGACGGCGTAGGGGCGCACTTCGACCAGCAGCAGGGCGATGGCGCTGAGGACGGCGACGGCGGTGGTGTAGAGGATCGCGCGCCGCACCGCGATGCGGGCGTTGGTGAGCGCCGGGCGGACGGTGATGCGCGCCAGCGCCAGGACGAAGATGCCGAGCGGCCAGATCAGGAAGCGGGTGTCGACGTCGAAGGCGTCGAAGCCCTCGCGCGCGAACTGCACCACCGCGAACGGCAGCAGCCCGAGGAGCGAGCCGCCGAGCAGGATGCGGGCGCGCTGCGCCACCAGCGGGTCGCGCTTCTGCCGCGAGTGCTGCAGGCAGCGCGCGAGAAAGAGCCCGAGCGACGCCAGCAGCGTGGCCGAGCCGACCGGGCGCGTGTAGGCGAGCGGCCCGGGGTAGTCGAGCGCCCAGCCGGCGAGGTTGACGCCGGCGTAGGCGAAGCCGGCGCCGTAGATCAGCCAGAGGATGCGCGGGCGTCGCAGCAGCCACGGGTGGGGCACGGGGAAGGCGAGGGCGCTGTGGAACGGGGCGAAGGGCACGAAGCCCGCCACCGCCATGAAGTAGCGCGCCGTCCACGGGTGCGAGTGGTCGACCGGCACGAAGACCGTGAGCAGCACGCCGCCGGTGGTCATGCACAGCGTCAGCAACGCCCAACTGGTCGGCTCGTAGGGGCGGAGGACGAAGGTCGTCGCACCGACCACGACGAATAGCAGGCCGATGACGTCGGTCGCGCCCTGGGTGAAGGCGAAGTCGCCCCAACTCCAGCGGCGGACCGCCAGGCTGATCTCGCGCACCTCGCCGCCGGGGGTGCGCAGCGTCAGGGTGTTGCTGGCGCCGATGGCGAGGTCGATCCCCGGCCCGGGTGTGTGTCCGCGCACCGCGCCGTCGGGCAGGGGCACCCCGTTGATCGCGATCGCGCGGCCGCCGCCGCGCAGGCCGGCTTCGGAAGCGTCCGGGCGCGTCGGCGAGACGTAGGCGCCGTCGAGCAGCCAGCCGACGTTGGGCGAGCCGATCCTATCGAGCTTGTCGGCGATGGCGAGCGCCAGCCCGATCAGCGGCACCGCCAGGAGGAGCGCGAACAGCGCCTTCTGGGCCGGGGTTCCGTCGCGCAGCTCCATCGATGCGTCCGCTTAGCACGCCCGCACGCGGAAATCTGGAGTGCGGCGGTCCCCGCCGCTCTGGATTCTTCGGCGCGACCATCCAGAGCGGCGGTGACCGCCGCACTCCAGATCATCTCTGCGCGGCGGCGAAGGCGGCGACGATCCAGTCGCGTACCTGCCGCAGCGGGCGCGCGCGGCGCAGATCGCGGTGGGTCACCAACCAGATGGGGCGCTCGGGGATCGGCAGGGGCGTGGGGATCTCGACCAGGGTCGACACCCGGCGCGCCAGGATGCGCGGCAGGATCGCGATGCCGGCGCCGGCGACGGCGGCGTTGAGCAGCGCGCGCGTGCTCGAGCTCTGCGCCACCATCGCCGGCACCAGCCCGGCCCGCTCGACCCATACCGTCTCGGGGATGCGGCCGTAGCGCGTGTCGTAGCCGAGCAGGCGCTCGCGGCCGAGCTCGAGCGCGGCCGGCCGCCGGCCGCCGAGATAGGCGCGCGAGGCGTAGAGCGCGAGCTCGAAGGATGGCAGCCGCCGGACGACCAGGCTGTCGCCCACCGGCCGCACGAAGCGCACGGCGACGTCGGCCTCGCGCGCCGCCAGACTGACGACGTCGACGCTGGAGGAGAGATCGATGCGAAGCCCCGGGGCCGCCGCCAGCAGGGCCGGCAGCGCCGGCGCCAGGATCTCGCTGACGATCGGCTCGGCGGCGGAGACGCGGATCGGATCGGGCCAGGCGTTCTCCTGCAGCGCCGCGGCGAGCCGCGCGACGTCCTCCATCGCGGCGGCGGCGCTGGTCGAGCGCGCCAGCAGCGCGCGGCCGTGGGTCGTCAGCGTCACGCCCTGCGGCGCGCGATCGAACAGGCGCACGCCCATCGCCGCCTCGAGCGCGCTCACCCGCCGCGCCACCGTCGCCACCGAGGCGTCGAGCCTGCGTGCGGCGGCGGAGAGCGTTGGGGCCTGCGCCACGGCGCAGAACACGCGGATGTCGTCCCAGTGGATCTCCGGCATTGTCTCTCGAAATTGCAACTCCCTTTTGCACGAATGAGCATTGCCGGCCAGCGGGCGCGGCGCCATCGTCGCGGCATGGAGACGACCATGCGCCAACTGACGTTCCTCGAGCCCGGCCGCTTCGAATGGCAGGAGGTCCCCGCGCCGCGGCTGCGCGCGGCGACCGACGCCGTCGTCCGGCCGCTGACGGTCGCGCGCTGCGACCTCGACCTCTACATCGCCCTCGGCATGGTGCCGTACCCCGGCCCCTTCGCCTTCGGGCACGAGACGATCGCCGAGGTGGTGGAGGCCGGCGAGGCCGTGCCCTTCGCCCCCGGGGAGCGCGTCGCGGTACCGTTCCAGCTCTCCTGCGGTCGCTGCGGCAACTGCCGCCGCGGCTGGACGAACACCTGCGAAGCCTATCCGCCCTCGGCCGCCTACGGCCTCAAGCCGACGTCGAAGACGGAGTTCGGCGGCGCCCTGGCGGATCGGATGTACGTGCCGTTCGCCGACCACATGCTGCTGCGCCTGCCGGACGGGGTCGACCCGGTGGCGGCGGCGAGCGCGCCCGACAACGTCGCCGACGGCTGGCGCGCCGTCGGCCCGTTCCTCGAGGAGCGGCCGCAGGCGACGGTGCTGGTGGTCGGCGGCCTGGCGCAGAGCGTCGGCCTCTACGCCGCCGGCTGCGCCGTCGCGCTCGGCGCCGCGCGCGTGCTCTACCTCGACGACCATCCCGAGCGGCGCGAGCGCGCCGCGCGCCTGGGGGCGCAGGCCGAGCCGCTCGCACTCGGCGAGGGGCGCACGCCCGACACACAGTTCGAGATCGTGGTCGAGGCGGCGGGCGACGCCGAGGCGCTCGCCTTCGCCATCCGCTCGACCGCGCCCAACGGCGTGCTCACCAGCGTCTCGATCCATCTCGGCGAGACCACGCCGGTGCCGTTGACGCGCGCCTACGCCAAGGGCCTCACGCTGCGCACCGGCCGGGTGCACTCGCGCGCCGCGCTGCCGGAGGTGCTGGCGTGTCTGCACTCGGGCGCGCTCCATCCCGAGCACGTCACCCACCGCGTCCTGCCCTTCTCCGCCGCGGCCGAGGCCATGTCCGACCCCGGCCCGAAGGTGGTCTTCACCCAGGACCGCTGAGATCTGGAGTGCGGCGGTCGCCGCCGCTCTGGATCGTCGCGCCGCGCTCCAGAGCCGTGCCTTTCTTTGCGGCGGCCGCTGCGCTAGACGGCCCGCGCATGGAGACCGCCTCCCTTCTCGCATTCTTCGCCTTCGCGGTGACCGACTGGGTCGCGGTGGCGCAGGGCAATCGCTCGCTCGAGTACGTCGCCAAGCCGGGGGCGCTGGTGGCGCTGATGGTGTGGGCCTCGACCGGCGACGCCGCCAGCCCGCTGCTGCTCGCGGCCCTCGGTCTCGGCCTGCTGGGCGACGTCTATCTGATGCTGCCGGTCGATCTCTTCATCCCCGGGCTGAGCGCGTTCCTCGCCGGCCACTTCGGCTACATCGGCCTCTTCGACGCCCCGGTCGGCTGGCGTCTCTTCTGGTTCGCGGTGATCGCCGGCGCGAGCGTGCCGGTGGCGCGCCGCATCCTCGCCGCCCTGAAGGACGGCGCCCTGCGCGGCGCGGTCGTCGTCTACCTCGTGGTGATCTCCTACATGGCCGCCTCGGCGTTCGCCTCGGGCTCGAAGGTGGCGGCGCTGGGTGCGCTGCTGTTCGTCGTCTCCGATGCCATCCTCGCCTGGGATCGGTTCGTCCAGCAGCTCTCCTGGGGGCGCGTCGCGATCATCGTCACCTACCACCTCGGGCAGTTCGGCCTGGCGGCCGCCCTGCGCTGACCGACCTCCGCAGCCGCGCCTCCGCGGCGCAGCGATGGCACGATCGTGGGCGCGGGGTTGCGGCAGTGCGCCCCTCCGCTAGCGTTGCGCCATGGACACGTGCGAGCGAATCCAGGTGACCGAGCAGGACATGGCGCGCCTGAGCGACCTGCTCGAGGTGTACCGCGGCGGCCGCAGCGCCGAGGCCTGCGACGCCCTCGAGTCGGAGCTGCTGCGGGCGCGCGTGGTCGGCGCAGGCGAGATCGCCGCCGACGTCGTGACGATGCACTCGCGCGTCCGTTTCCGCGACCTCGACTCGGGCGAGATGCACGAGGTCACTCTCGTCTACCCGCACGAGGCCGACATCGGCGACCGGCGGATCTCCGTGCTGGCGCCGATCGGTACGGCCCTCCTCGGTCTCGCGGTGGGGCAGAGCATCGCCTGGACCCTGCCGGCCGGGCGGCATCGCCTCCAGGTGCTGGCCGTGCTCGAGCAGCCCGACGCCGCCCACCCGGCCGCCGGCTGACCCTGGCACGACCTCGGAGCCGCGACCGTCAGGGAGCGGCTGGCCCCGTTCCAGCGCGATGCCAACCCGCGGCGGAGGCAGCCGCGCAGGAACACCTACTCGGACGGCCGCAGGGCGCGCAGCAGCCGCGTCTGCCCGGGGCCGGGCCGAACGAGCAGCGAGGCGACGCGCGCGATCATCGACTCGAACTCGTCGCTCCTGGGGGGCTTCTCGAGGTAGCCGACGGCGTGGAGTGACTCCGCACGCCGTTTGTCGGCGGGGCTGGACGAGCCGCTGCACAGGATCGTCGGCACCTGCATGCCCCAGTGCGACTGTCGGATGCGCGCCAGCACCTGGAAGCCATCGTCCCCGGGGAGGTTGATGTCGAGCAGGATCAGGTCGACAGGCTGGCCGCGGCGATGGGCCTCCTCGAGGTGGGCCAAAGCGGCCTCGCCGTCGCGGGCGACGTCGACGTTGCAGACCAGCTTCGGCCGTTCGAACAGCAGGAGCCTCGCGAGGGTGATGTCCGGCTCGTCGTCGTCGACCAGCAGCACGTTGGCGAGATGCTCGCCGGCGTCGGGCTCTTCGTCCACGCTCGCCGCCTCAGCGGTGCCTGGGGGCGCCGCCGTCGCAGGCGCAGCCGCCCCGAGCGGCAGGGTGAAGAAGAAGGTCGCCCCCCGCCCGGACTCGGACTCGCACCAGATCCGCCCGCCGTGCGCCGCCACGATCCTGCCGCACGCCGCCAGCCCCAGCCCCGCCCTCCCTGCATCACGCCCGAGGCGCGTGAACGGCCGGAAGATGTCCTGCAGATGGTCGGCCGGAATCCCCGGGCCGTCGTCG
>Ga0268299_1001407_pt1 | contig 42890 bp, 44 predicted proteins | sample NOBtaG_FD_193484 | JGI IMG/M metagenome (GOLD analysis project Ga0268299, IMG submission 193484) | Activated sludge microbial communities from bioreactor in Nijmegen, Gelderland, Netherland - NOB reactor | ecosystem: Engineered > Bioreactor > Aerobic > Activated sludge | place: Netherlands... | reverse complement strand
ATCGTGTGGGCCATTCCGCTATGGATACATGACCCGATGAGTGAGTGCAGCACAATTATCTTGAGACAAATGATCGCCGAACATGACGACTCACCACCTGACACCTAACCAATCGCTGGAGCGGACGCGTGAAAGACAAAATGCCACCCCAATACGTCGGCGGTCGCGCCGCTCACCTCAACCGTTAGATGCGAGCTTCAACCACCACCATCGTGGTCCTGATTGCATCGCTACTGTCGGGTTGCGAACGTCTTGGCTCGGGCATGGAACTCGTCAAAGTCGAATCGGATGGTCGAAACTGCACCATTAACCAAAGTCGAATGCCTTGCGCCGACGTTGCGACGTTCTTGTTACGTGAGGATCGCCTGTCACGATTGAGCCGAATCGTGGTTCTGAGCCAGCGGGGCGAGACCACGCAAGCGATGGCGGAACGTGTTGCAAGCGGCGTTCGCGCTGCGGGATTTCAGCGCGTCCAGGTCGATATCGATTCGATATATGTACAAGTAAGTCGAGACGCGAACCAATGTTCGGTTAACCGAATTCCAATGGCATGTGGAGAAATCGTTACGCACCTGCGCGAAAAGATGCATGCACCACTGGCAGATCCCCTAATGGTTTCGCCGTATTCACAGGAGTTCGTTTCGGAAAAGACGATGCTGGTTGCTAAACAGCTTGGAGAGGCCGGCTACAAGAATGTGGCGGTGGTCGGTCACTTCGATGACACGAGAGATTCGAGCCATGGTGTCGCATCCAATTAGTCGCTCCACCGGTCGCCTAAGCGCCGATGATCTCAGCCGTTAAACGTCATGCGAAATTACGTCATTTTTCTCCAAGGTGAGAACTTTACTTTAGAAGTTGACGGCAAGATTCAGCCGGCGGGCTTTTTTGCTACCCGCCGTGTAGAGGCCGAGACTGAGGATGATGCATCGAATATAGCCAAGGTGAGGTTGCTCGCGGAGCCAGAACTCGAGGGCAATGCTCTTCCCGATTACAGTCTTGAAGTGAAGGTCGCTCATGAAATGCCTTTGGAACATAAGGTCAGGTATTCGGTTTTTGTTCCCTACGCAATGGAGGAGGAATGACCTTTAACAAGGCCAGGTAAAGGGACGAGCTTATGGCGCGCCCTTGCTGGCGACGTTAGACAGGTCCGACAGATGATCTCAATCGACAAGCGTTTGCGCGACGTCCTGGTCAGTGCATACGAGCCTTGCGGTGGGTTTGTCACTACATGCGAAAGAATGCGATGGAACCCTGCCGCTGGCCATGTTCCGCGAGGGTTTTGTGGGGCAACTGGCTCGCTCGAAGACGTCACGCTGGTCTTGGTAGTCGCGGAGCCAGGAGATCCGCATGATGGCGAGGCGCATCCTTCCGAGCCACTTGCTGCTCTCGAGTCCACCTATAACTATGCGTACCGTTGCTTTCGCGACAGCAAAGATGCTTTTCATCGCAACGTTCGGCACATTCTGAGCCTTTGCTGGCCGAGTCTCACCTTCGAAGACCACATGCGCCGTACATGGTTAACCGAATCAGTCCTATGTTCCGCAGAAACGGAAACTGGTCCAGTGCCCGCGCGAATTGCGTCTGCGTGTCGGGTACGGCATCTGGAGCGACAGCTAGCCCTTTTCCCTCAAGCGGTCATCGCTACGCTTGGCGGAAAGGCGGCAAAGCGTCTTGCCGGATTGAACATTGTGGCGGCGGGCGCGGCAGCGCCGCCCGGCTGCAATCAACCGAAAGTGCGCGAATCCTGGAAGAACCTTGCTCTTGAGGTCCAGAGGCGGGTTGTCTAACTATGCACTCCGCCGGTCGCACTTCGAGCCTGTCACGCGACTTGCAAGCGCAACCCGCGCGCCACGCGCGCTGCGCCGGTGAGCTCAAACGTTAGCGCCATGACCCCAGACCAGTTTCTAGAGCGGTACAGAACGAGGTGCTTCTTTCACTTCACCGACTCGAGGAACTTGGATTCCATCAGGCAAGCTGGCGGCTTGCTTCGGCTCGCGGAACTTGGTCGGCGCAACATCGCTATCCCGGTTGCTGGGGGCAACGATTGGAGCCATGACGCCGACGCGCGAGTTGGTCTGGACGAGTACGTGCACCTTTGTCTCTTCTCGGAACATCCCATGGAATACCGTGCGCGCGGGGAAGGGCGTCTCGTTCAATCTCGTTTTCTGGGCGTCAGCCCTGAAGTCTTGCACATCGACGGTATTCGATTCACGGCCGATGTTTCAAATAGGCGTGGGGTTGAACTTTTTACACTGGATCAGGCCTGTGAGGCCATGGACTTTGAAGTGATCTATGATCGGACCAACTGGCGTGATCCAGCCATTCAAGAACGGCGTAAAGTCGCCAAACGCTATGAGCTATTGGTTCCGACTGACATACCTCTGGAGTTGATTTCAGGTATCTAGCATGGCTGAACGCCCAATCTTTGTTCCTAGAACCGACGGACAACGCCTGGTAGAAGAAGTCTCGATCGCGTTTACCTGGCACAAAGGAATGGCGCCCAGTCAAAAGCGAAAGAACGTCGTTGAATTGCATGAAGCTTCCGCCAAGCGAGGTTTCACCCCCTTGCTAGAAGTGTCCACAAAGTCAGAGGAAAAGCTCGGGCAACGCCTGAGCGCCTTCAATCTCAAGGTTCAACTCGACGAGATAGGCCCTATTCCCCTGGAAACTGCCTATCAAGGGAGCAAAGTGTTTGCGCATGGGGGGCCGTTTCGAGACTTGTATCGAGCCGAAAGTCGAGATGCCAAACGAGATCCGAGATTACGCGACTCTGGAGAGTTGGTCGGGTTTCGCTTCGAAGGCGCCGATTTTCCAATTTCTCCCAAGACTGCGTTTTACGACTGGCTCTATGTCAGGGCGCTTTACCCACACAGAGAGTTTCTTCTTCGATTGCGGGACTACGCTGGCTTTACTGATATCGAGTTCAATCCAGAAAAGTCGCTCAATTGCCAAGCGCGGTCGTGTGCCACATTTGTTAGCTTGCACACGAAAGGCCTTTTAGAAACCGCACTAAGGTCGCCTCAGGCTTTCATGGGCATTCTTCTGCCCGATTCTGTCGTCCAGCCGCATTCATATGCTGAAAGGCAGCAGGTACTCTTTGGGCGCTAACAGCGCAGTGCACGGGACGCGCGCAAGAGCAGCGCGCGCCCATAACTGCGAACGTTAGGCTCCGCGTATCTAGAGAATCACGGGACTTTCTCAGGTTGCCGAAACAGGTGCCAACGTTAGCGTTGGCGCATGAAGGTGGGTGAAGTACTTCGGCTACTCCTTGACGATGGCTGGTACCTCGTCGCGACACGCGGCAGCCACCGCCAGTTCAAGCACGGGATCAAGTCCGGTCGGGTCATAGTCCCAAGCAAAGCCGGCGATGATTTGGCACCCGGTACGCTGAACAGTATCCTCAAGCAGTCCGGCCTGAAGAACCCAGGGTGATTTATGCGCTACGCGATCGTGATTGAGGCGGCAGGCACCAACTTCTCGGCATACGTTCCGGATCTGCCCGGCTGCGTTGCAACTGGCGCCACAGTCGAAGCAACAGAGCAGGCCATACGTCAGGCTATCGCGTTTCACCTCGATGGGCTTCGCGAGGACGGCACCCCAATCCCTCCGCCGCTGAGCCGGGTTGACTACGTCGAGGTCGCCGCCTGACCAGTCGCAGGAGCGCTCGCGTGAATATCGCAATGCCAGCACAAATGCAGTACGCGTTCGGCGCCTAGCTCAACCGTCATGCGGAATAGCTACGAAAAGGTTGGAACGAGAAAGCCAGGATACCTATATGTGCTAGTGCACCCTTCTGATCGACGCCTCTATAAGATCGGAGTAACTATCAAACACCCCAAAAAGCGATTGGCCGAGCACAATCGTAACAACGAGGAATACGCGGGCAAGCTCGTCAATGAGACTGGCCAGAAATGGGAACTCAAGGAATACATTGCTGTCCCCGATCCGTATTGGGCCGAAAAAGCATTCTGGGGGGCGACGCATTTCCCAAACATCCCGCATCTAGGCGGGATTGAAGTTCAAAGTATGGAATGGAATGTGGTGCAGGCTGGTTTAGACGCAGCAAAGAATGCGGGCGTGCGACCAGGACCAGATCCTTTGCCAGATCATGTGTATGCCTATACAGCATCGATCAGAAAGCGACTGGAAGGCCGCGGTATCACCCTCTTAGGTCATGTTCGAAGCATTATTAGTGGAAAAGCTAACTTTAGATGCAGTAATGGCCACGAATGGCGAACGACACCTTTGCATGTGGGAGAAGGTCAAGGCTGTCCTGCGTGCGGAGTTGGTGAACGAGATCCAGAAGACATTAGGCAAGAGGTTAAGGCAGGCATTATCTGTCTCTTGACGAACCCTGATTACCCCGGGCTCGTAAAGATCGGAGTCAGTTTCCGCACGCTCGAAGAGGTGTGCAGAGAAAGACCGTGGGGAGACTGGGAGATTCATCGCTATCGGAATGTCGAGGAAGTTGCTTTGGCTGAATCACTCATCTGGGAATTGATGGGTGAACCACTACCCCATGGTCGCGAGCCAATAACAAGAGATTTGAGTCACGCAGAGGATGCTTTCCGAAAGCTGATTTACGTGATGTACGAAACGATTGCCTTCCAGGAAAGAAGAAAAGAGGCCACGGTTAAGAATATGGAGTCCACATAACCAAACGCTGCACCGGACGGGCCTCGCGGCCCACCCGTGAGCTAAGTCGTTGGGCGTCGCAGACTCAGCAGTGTAGCTAGTGACCTGCGCTAGATGATTGGTGATATGACTACGCAAAGGATCGCCAGCGGCACAGTGCACAGGTTACCGATCGACTTCCGGGAAGCCATCGAATCCAACGCCGCCGCGAAGAGCCTCTGGATGGAGATCACCCCACTGGCACGAAACGAATGGATCTGCTGGGTTATCTCGGCGAAGAAAGAAGAGACCAGGAAGCGTCGCATCGGGGTTGGCATCGACAAGCTGCGCGGAGGCGCGCGCAGGCCGTGCTGCTGGCCTGGATGCCCGCACCGCTGAGGGTTCAGAGGGACAGGCTGCCGGAAGATGCGCACGCCTGACCGCGGCGAACGAGCTACGCGGCAGGCGGAGGTTGCTTCTCCACACGAGGCAGTCCAGCGTCGATGCACGCCCAGCGCGGTGCGCTCGACGTCCAGATGGTCATTGCGGGAGTTGCGCGATTCGGGTCGTCAAAGCTTCCAACCCGGACGAAGATCAGGTGCGGTCGCGCCTCTGCTTCACTGAACAGGGGTGTACCGCACGTCGGGCAGAACCGCCGGTGCATCCGGTTTCCACTGTCCGCGGTGCTCGCGAATTCGCTCGTCTCTCCCGTGACCTTGAACGTGGCAGTGAGAAAGCACGCGCCAACCGTCCCGCTGCCGGCGCCCAGGTACTGGCAATCCCGGCACCAGCACACTCGCGTAGTGATCGGCGGTTCTGCGCTTTCCCAGCGGACCGCGCCGCACAGGCATCGCCCTGTCACTGTCATGGCACCCTCCAGAGTCACGAAGCAGCGAACGCTACCCCACCGATCGTAGCCCCGCCCCCACGCGCCTGGCCAGCCACGCGACCCGGCCCGTCGCTGCGCCCGGCGTGCTACCGTGGCTTGTCCCGCGGGTGAGAGTCGACGTCAGGCAACGGATCTCCGGAAACAGTGCATGCGGCCTTCCACACACCTGCGCCTGCTGGGCCTGGCCACCCTGGTGTGGCTCGCCTTCTGGATCGCCGGGCTTCCCGACTACTACCAGCAGTATTCCCGACGCCTCCTGATCGGGCTCTCGGTCGCGCTGGTCCCGGCAATCGCGATCCTCGGCGCCCGGGTCATCCGCCGCGCCCGACCAGCCCGGCGGGTGCGCCTGGCGTTCTGGCTCTCCCTCTACTTCACTGTGCCGTTTCTGCTGTACGACTACCTGTACCTTGGCTGGTATCTTGGCCATGGCTGGCAATTCATGATCCGGTACTGGTACCTGACCGTGTTCTACTTCGTGCCGTGGCTGCTTTTCATTCCCGCCGGGATGCTCCTTGCCCGCCGTCCGGCCCAGGATGACCTCGGCCGGGATTCCGCCTGATCCACGGCTACTCCGCGAAAGGAACGCCCTGTTCAATTTCCTCAAGAAGGCCTGGCGCGGTGGCGGGGACCGTCGGCCTGGTGAGCGTGGGGTCCTTCCTGTTGCTGGCTCTTCCCCTTGAGGATCACAGTCCGGCGCTGCAGCGGGTATTCTGGGCCGATGTCGTGGCAGCAGCGGCACTGGTACTGGCGCTGTGGCTGTCGAGCAGCGAAACCCCGAAGGAATGACGAGGAAACACCATGGCCACCAGCACCGTACGTCTGCACCGCGTCCTGCGCGCACCTCCTGAGCGCGTCTACCGCGCCTTCCTGGATGCGGACGCCATGGCCAAGTGGCTGCCGCCCAACGGCTTCACGGGCAAGGTCCACCACCTGGACGCCCGGGTCGGCGGCACATTCCGGATGTCCTTCACCAACTTCACCACCCAGCAGAGCCACGCGTTCGGCGGGGAGTACCTGGAGCTGGTGCCGGGCGAGCGGCTCGTCTACACGGACAAGTTCGACGACCCCAACCTGCCCGGCACCATGAAGTCGACGGTGACGCTGAAGGCCGTGTCCTGCGGCACCGAGCTCAACGTCGTGCAGGAAGGCATCCCCGAGGTCATTCCCCCGGAAGCCTGTTACGTGGGCTGGCAGGAATCCCTGGTGATGCTCGCCATGCTCGTCGAGCCTGAGATCCGGGAGTAGCACCATGGAAACTTGCATGAAGGTCTTCATCACACTGCTGCTGGCCGGAATGCTGATGTCGCCGGCAAGGGCTGACGAGAGCGCCGGGCCATCGGATGCGTCCCTTCGCGAACTCCTTACCGTTACGGAATCCGAAAGCCTGATCGAAAGCACGATGGCACAGGTGGATGCATCGATGCAGTCGGGATTCGACTCGGCCTTCGCGGGCCGCCCGCTCAGCGCGGCCGAGCAGGCGATCATCGATGACATGCGCACCAGGACGGTGCAGATTTTCCGGGAAGAGATGGCCTGGGAACTGATGGAGCCCATCTTCATGGAGCTGTACAGAACGACCTTCACCCAGCAGGAGATCGACGGGATGCTGGACTTCTACCGCTCTCCGGCGGGCAAGGCACTCATCACCAAGATGCCGGTCGTCATGCAGCGCTCCATGGAGGCAATGCGGGCCCGCCTGGACGCGATGATGCCAAGGATCCAGGAACTTCAGAGGGAGACGGCGGCGCGGATGAAGGAAGTGGCCCCGAAGTAGACCCCGACCCGCCGAATCACTTCCCGCTACGAAATACCTCGGCGAAGAATCCGGCCGGCGAGCAGATCGCCACGCCCCGCACTTTCTTGCCGTAGATCGGGCCGAAGTGCGTCTTGTCCCCGGTGATGAGTGCCTCGCACCCGATGCGAATCGCGGCGGCGAGGACGGGGCGGTCATCGGCAGGCAGAAAGTCGAGAGCGGCATCCAGTTCGGCAGTCAGCGGCAGTAGCGGCGCCAATCGACACCCTTCCAGTAGCTCGTCCAGGCCGGCCAGCGCTTCCGGATACTTGGCGGTGAGGTTCCGCCGCGCCTCGGCCTCGACCCAGGCATCGATCCAGCACTCGCGGCCCGCGTCGGTCACGAGCCTCACTAGCTGGCGCACGACTCCATCGGCCTTTGCGGCCGAGAAGAGGATATTGGCGTCGAGGAAGACCCGCACGGGCCGCCGCCCTAGCGGGCGCGCCGCTTCTTCCGGGGCAGGAGGCTGGCGAGCTCGGCCTCCGCTGCGTCGAACTCCGCGATGCGCTCTTCCGTGTACATCTCTACCGGCAGGGTGACTGCCGGACGAAGCAGCAAGCCCCCGGGCACGGTCTCGGCGATCAGCTGGTCGTCAGCCTTCAGGCCCAGGCTCTGGCGAAGCTTTGCCGGCAGGGTCAGGGTCCCGCGGCTGCTCAGGGTGAGGGCGGTTTTCATGGCCGCCATTCTTGCGGCTTTACCGATTTTCTGCAATACGGTTGCCTGCATTATGTCGCCTCCGGGAAGCCGCACCCTGTAAAGATTGGGCCCCGCGGGTGTGTTAACACCACTCCCGAATGCAGCATGTTTGCCAGGAAACGCAGGAGCACCCCATGTACACCAAGACCCTCTACGCCGGCTGGGCCGACATGGACTTCAACTCCCACATGAAGAACACGGCGTACCTGGACAAGGCCGCGGACGTGCGCCAGATGTACCTCGGCGAAAACGGCTTTCCGGTGTCGGAGTTCCGCCGGCTCGGTATCGGGCCCGTGGTCATGAAGGACGAGGTCGAGTATTTCCGGGAGGTCGACCTCCAGCAGCAGATCACGGTGAACTACGCCCTCGCCGGCCACGCGCCGGACGGCAGCCGGTTCCTGCTCCGGCACGAGGTCTTCCGTCCCGACGGCAAGCTGAGCGCCCGGGTGACCAGCGCGGGCGGCTGGCTCGACCTGAAGGCCCGCAAGCTGATCGCGCCGCCGCCGGCGCTGCTCGCGGCCATGAACTCGCTCGACCGGACCAGTGACTTCGTGGAGCTGCCGTCGAGCGTGACGAAACGCGACTGACTCCGTTCGGTGCAGATCCGGAACGCCACGCCCGGGGACTTCGGCCGCATCCTCGAGCTCAATGAAGTTGCGGTCCGGTTCCTGAGCCCGCTCGACGCCACCCGGCTTGCAGATCTGCACGAGGCCGCCGCATTCCATCGCGTGCTGGCGGAGGACGAGCGTATCGACGGCTTCCTGCTGGCTTTTCGTGAGGGCGCCAACTACGACAGCCCCAACTACCGGTGGTTCGCGGCCCGCTATCCCCGTTTTCTGTACATCGACCGGGTCGTCATCGCGGACGACCGGCAGGGCCGGGGCCTCGGCCGGCGCCTGTACGTCGACCTGCTCGCCTTCGCCCGCGACACGGGCGCCAGCCTGGTGACCTGCGAGTTCGACCTCGAGCCCCCCAACGAGCCATCCCGGCTGTTCCACACCGCCTTCGGGTTCCGGGAGGTCGGGACGCAGGTCGTCGGCACGGGCGGCAAGCGGGTCTCCTTGCAGGCGCTGCCCGTCGCGCCGGAGAATGCGGGCTCTGCCCGGAAGAGGAGCCCGCCACCGTGAACTTCCTCGAAGCCCGCGTGCCGCCGCCCCTCGCCGGATTCATCTGCGGCACCCTCGCCTGGCTGCTGTCCCGGGAGTTCGCCCCGACCACCCTGCCCTTCGCGCTCCGCGTCGCCGTCGCGGCGGCCTTCGTGGTGCTGGGCCTGGCGGTGGCCGGCGCCGCGGCCCGCACGGTCACCCGCGCGAAGACCACGCTCAATCCCCTCAAGCCCGAGACGGCGACCTCGCTGGTGACCAGCGGGATCTTCGGCCGCTCCCGCAATCCCATGTACCTGGGCATGGCGAGCTGGCTGCTCGCCTGGTCCGCGTGGCTCGGCACCATCGCCGGCCTGCTCGGCCCGGTGCTCTTCGTGCTGTGGATGAACCGCTTCCAGATCGCGCCGGAGGAGCGCGCGCTCACCCGGCTCTTCGGCGCGGAGTTCACCGCCTACCAGGCCCGCGTGCGCCGCTGGCTCTAGGCTTGGATGAGATCCGCACCCCGCCTCATGCGCACACCCGCCGGAAGTCTGGCTCGCCTCGCCATCACTGCCCTGCTGGTGGCGACACCGGTTGCAGGCCAGGAGGCCGAACCATCACCGGGAACTTTTGCTCCCCCCCAGAAGGCGACCATGGCCAAGCTGGAACGCGCACCACTCCCGGTGTATCCGGCCACGATGGAGGCACGGGGCCAGGAAGGCTGGGTGACCCTCAGCTTCGTCGTCGACGCAGACGGCAGGGTGATCGACCCCATCGTGGAGGATTCCAGCGGCCAGCCCGAGTTTGAACGCGCGGCCCTGAAAGCCGCCGCCCGGCAGCGTTACACGCCCGCGACCGTCGACGGCACGCCCGTGGAGCAGTGCGCAACCCAGGTCCTCTATCGTTTCGCCATTCCCGGTATGCAGAGCGGTGCGCGCAAGGAGTTCCGGGAGCGGTTCATCGAAGCCCAAAAGCACATCGACTCGGGTGACCGTGACACTGCGACCAGGATTCTCGAGGAAATGCTCGAGGCGTGCTCGTTGAACAACTACGAATCCACCCGGCTTCACCTGCTGCGGTACGACCTGTGCGAGAAGTATGGTGAACTGGATTGCATGCTGGAGAGCATCAGGCGCGCGGAGAGCGGAGATGGCGCTTACATGGAGCCCGATCTGTACCGGGAGGTACTCCAGGCCACCGCAGCGGTCGAGATCAAGGCGGAGCTGTACAGGGACGCCCTCACGACGATCGAGAAGCGCAACAAGCTGAAGCCGCCGCTCCCGGACAATCATCCGCTGCGGCTGGCAGCCGCCGAGATCCTCGACCAGATGAACAGTGACAAGAATCTGGTCTTCAGCGGGAAGATAGGGTTTCGCACCGGCTGCGACGTGGGCGCGCCGAACTGGCGTCATCAGCTGTTGCGACGGGAGTTCTCAGTGGATGCCGTGCAGGGAAAACTCGACAAGCTGGAGATCCGTTGTGACTGGCGACGGACCACGGACGTGATCAGTCCGGACAAGGCCTGGAAAGTCCCCGCCAACTGGGGCAACTGCCAGGTCTTCGTCTTCGGTGACAGCGATGCAACGCTGCGGCTGGTCGAGTATCCCCTGATAGCCGGGGACAAGGGTGCTACCGTTGCTCCCGACTGAGGACCCATGATCCCCGCCGACCCCCTGATCCGCCGCCGCTGGCTGATCGGCGGCGCGCTGCTCGCAGCCGCCTGGTACCTGCTGCTCTGGCCCCTGGCCAACGTGCTGTTCGGCCCGCCGGGCGCGGCGCCGGACAACGACGCCCAGGCCAACCGGCTCATCTACGAGGAATTCGTGAAGTTCGCGCTGCTGCTCGGCCCGGTTGCACTGGCCGCCTGGCTCGGCGTGAAGACCCTCGCCTCCCGGACCTTCCCGCCACCCGGCGCGCGGGTGCCGGTGCCCTTGAGCATCACCCTCGGGCCCGCCGCCATCGCGGCCGGCGCCACGCTGTTGCTGGGCGCGCTGGCCACCGTCGCCTTCCGGCTCGTCTCGCTGCGGGTCTCGCTGGAGCTGGCGGCGCTGTTCCGGCGGATCCAGTAAGGCGAGAGGGATCGCGCCTGAAGGCGCTCCTACCGCTTCATCGAGTCGAAGAAGTCCACGTTCTTCTTGGTGTCCTGCATCTTGGAGAGCAGGAACTCGACGGCCGCGAGCTCGTCCATCGGGTGGAGGACCTTCCGGAGGATCCACATCTTCTGCAGCTCGTCGTCCTTGGTGAGGAGTTCCTCACGCCGGGTGCCGGAGCGGTTGATGTTGATCGCGGGGAAGACCCGCTTCTCGGCGATACGGCGATCCAGGTGGATCTCCATGTTGCCGGTGCCCTTGAACTCCTCGTAGATCACGTCGTCCATCTTGGAGCCGGTGTCGATCAGCGCGGTGGCCAGGATCGTGAGGCTGCCGCCCTCCTCGATGTTGCGGGCCGCGCCGAAGAAGCGCTTCGGGCGGTGCAGCGCGTTGGCGTCCACGCCGCCGGTCAGCACCTTGCCGGAGGACGGCACCACGGTGTTGTAGGCGCGGGCCAGGCGGGTGATGGAATCGAGCAGGATGACGACGTCCTTCTTGTGCTCGACCAGGCGCTTGGCCTTCTCGATCACCATCTCGGCCACCTGCACGTGGCGGCTGGCCGGCTCGTCGAAGGTCGACGACACGACCTCGCCGCGCACCGTGCGCTCCCACTCCGTCACTTCCTCGGGCCGCTCGTCGATGAGCAGCACGATCAGGAAGCACTCGGGGTGGTTGGTGGTGATGGACAGCGCGATGTTCTGCAGGAGCATCGTCTTGCCGGCCTTCGGCGGGGAGACGATCAGGCCGCGCTGGCCTTTGCCGATCGGGGCGCAGAGGTCGATGATGCGGGCGGTCAGGTCTTCGGTGCTGCCGTTGCCCTGCTCCAGGCCCAGGCGCTTCTTGGGGAACAGCGGCTTCAGGTTCTCGAAAAGCACCTTGTTGCGCGCGTTCTGGGGGTCGTCGAAGTTGATCTCGCTGACCTTGAGCAGCGCGAAGTAGCGCTCGCTCTCCTTCGGCGGCCGGATCAGGCCGGAGACCGTGTCGCCCGTGCGCAGGTTGAAGCGGCGGATCTGGCTGGGCGAGACGTAGATGTCGTCCGGGCCGGCCAGGTAGGAGCTGTCGGCGGAGCGCAGGAAACCGAAGCCGTCCTGCAGGATCTCGAGCACGCCGTCGGCAAAGATGTTCTCGCCGTTCTGGGCGTGGGCCTTCAGGATCGCGAAGATGATGTCCTGCTTGCGGGACCGGGCCATGCCTTCGAGGCCCATGGACTCCGCCATGTGCGCGAGCTCGCCCGGCGGCTTGGTCTTGAGTTCGTTGAGGTTGAGGAGGTTGACGCCGCCTTCCAGCTGGCTCTTCGCGATCACCTCGTCCTCGGTGAAGGTGACGACCTCCTCGTGCTCGCGGCCGCCGCGGCGCTGCTGGCGCCGGCCCATGTCGTCGCCACGTCCCCGGTGCTGGTTGCCGCCGCCGACGTTGCCGTTGGCGTTGCCGCCGCCGGAATTGCCGCCACCGACGTTGCCACCGCCGCCGCCCTTGGAGCGGTTACGGGCCGAATTGCCGAGATAGCCTCTCATGCATTGATCCTTGTGAGGGAGTCGGGAAGACCTGGAATGACAGGAATCTGAAGAACTCCGGATGAGTCCTGGATGGTGCCGGCTAGAGCTTGGCTTCGAGGAGCTTCTGCAGTTGCTCCTTCGACAGCATGCCGACGTGCTGGGCCTCGACGACGCCGCCCTTGAACAGCATCAGCGTCGGAATGCTGCGGATGCCGTACTTCATGGCGGTGCTCTGGCTGCCCTCGACGTCGACCTTGGCGATTTCCAGGCGGTCCTGGTACTCGACGGCGATCTGGTCGAGGATCGGGGCGATCATCTTGCAGGGGCCGCACCACTCGGCCCAGAAATCCACCAGCACGGGACGGCTGGCCTTGAGAACCTTCGCGTCGAAGGTGTCGTCGGAAACGTGAACTATGCTCATTGGTCCTCTGAATGGTCGTCGGTAGGGGAGTTCGAAGGGTTTACGCCGGGTCCTGACGCCTTCACGTCAGGGTCCTGACCCTACTGGGTCAAGGCCTCGGGTCGGGCCTGCCGCGGGAAGTCATTTCGGGGGCGCCTGGCGGGCTTCCTCATGAAGCCGGCGTGAAGCGCGAAGCCGGATAGGGCACAATCCGAAATTGAGAAGCGTTCTCTGAAGCTTCCTGCGTGTCCCGTCCGGTTGCATTCATGCGCGGGACGGGCTGCGGATGGACCAATTTGAACCCGTCCCGGCGCCTTTTGCAAGGGGGCAGGTTTCCTTTTAGCCAGTAGGGTCACATGAGTCGCGAGCACAACGTCCTGTTTTCCGAGCTTAAGCTGCCGCCCGAGATCATGACGGGCATCCGCGCCGCGGGCTTCCAGCAATGCACGCCGATCCAGGCCCAGACCCTGCCGGTGGCCCTCGAGGGCAAGGACATCGCCGGGCAGGCGCAGACCGGCACGGGCAAGACGGCGGCCTTCCTCATCGCAATGTTCAACCACCTGCTCAGGCACCCGCCCACCCGCACCGGCAACCAGCCTGCGCCCCGCGCCCTGATCCTCGCCCCCACCCGCGAACTCGCCGTCCAGATCCACTCCGACGCGCTGATCCTGGGCAGCGGCACCGGGCTGAGGATGGCCGTGGTCTATGGCGGCGCCGACTACGACAAGCAGCGCGAGGAACTGCAGCGTGGCGTGGACGTGCTGATCGGCACGCCGGGCCGCCTCATCGACTACTTCCGCCAGCACATCTACACGCTGAATCACGCCCAGGTGCTGGTGCTGGACGAAGCCGACCGGATGTTCGACCTCGGCTTCATCAAGGACATCCGTTTTCTGCTCCGGCGCCTGCCACCGCCGGACAAGCGGCTGAACCTGCTGTTCTCCGCGACCCTGGGCCAGCGGGTGCTCGAGCTCGCCTACGAGCACATGAACAATCCGGAGTCGGTCCTGATCGAGCCGGACAAGAAGACCGTGGATGCGGTGACCCAGTCCATCTTCTTCCCGGGCAACCAGGAGAAGGGCGCCCTGCTGGTGGGCCTGCTCCGCGGGATGCAGGCCCGGCGCACGATGGTGTTCGTCAACACCAAGCGGGCCGCCGAGGACATTGCCCGCCTGCTCGAGTTCAACGGGCTGCCGGCTGAGGCGATCAGCGGCGACGTGCCCCAGAAGAAGCGGCTGCGCATGCTCAAGGATTTCGTGGACGGAACACTGCCGGTGCTCGTCGCCACCGACGTGGCGTCCCGGGGCCTGCACGTGCCGGACGTGAGCCACGTCATCAACTACGACCTGCCTCAGGACGCGGCGGACTACGTCCACCGCATCGGCCGCACTGCCCGCGCCGGCGCCGCGGGCGATGCGATCAGTTTCGCCTGCGAGACCTACGCGTTCTCGCTGCCGGAGATCGAGGACTACATCGGCCACCGCATCCCGGTCGGCACCGTGGACCCGGCCCTGCTCGAAGGCGTGAAGACGCCCCCCTGGGCGCCCCGCAAGTACCCGCCCCAGGGCGGCCGGCCGCCCCGGCGGGGCGGCGGTGGCGGCGGACGCTCCGGCGGCGGACGGCCGGGCGGTGGTGGCCGGTCCGGCGGCGGCGGTCGGCGCGGGCGGTAGGAAATCGGGGTCAGACTGGTATTTTCGGATCGAGAGCCCCGTAACTGGAAAATACCAGTCTGACCCCGATTTCCTACGTCCCCCTTTTCTCTCTAAACCAGCTCCAGCAGACCCGTCACCGACCGATGCCGGTCAACCACCCGCACGGGCTGCCGCGTGTCCGGGCGCGTGACGGCCAGCACCCCGCCGATGCCGCTGGCCGCGGCTGCATCCAGCACCGGCAGGCTGTCGTCGATGAACAGGGTGTTGGCCGGATCGTAGCCCAGGCGCTCCCGGGCGCCCGCCCAGAACCCGGCTGATTCCTTGGGAGCACCCAATTCGTGGGACGAGACGAAGGTTTCGATCCAGCGGCCGAGCCCGGCCACACCCTTCTTGATCTCCAGGGTGTGGGCGTGGGCGTTGGTCACCAGCGCCACGGGCTTGCCGGTGGCCTGGAGCCGGCGGAGGAAGTCCGCCGCGCCCGGCAGGTACCGGACCCGGTGGCTGCTGGCGCTCTTCAGGGCGCGCAGGTCCAGGGACAGCTCGGCGCTCCAGTAATCGAGGCAGTACCAGTCGAGGCTGCCCTGCTTCCGGGCAAAATGCGCGAACAGCTCGGTGCGGACTTCCACCAGGTCCGCACCGCGCTCCCGGGCCAGGCAGCGGGGTACCAGTTCCTGCCAGAAGTAGTTGTCATAGGCGAGATCCAGGATGGTCCCGTCCATGTCGAGAAGGATCGTGTCGAATTTCTGCCAGTCGCGCATTGCCGCCCATTGTATCGTCGAGGGTGATTCCCGCTCCCATGCATGACCTGCCCGAACACCTCCTGCCAGGCGTCCTCGCGGTCGCCCGCGCCGCCGGCCGCGCCATCCTCGGGATCTACGCCCGCGCCGATCACGGCGTCGAGGCCAAGGCCGACCAGTCGCCGCTGACGGCGGCGGACCGGGCCGCCAACAAGGTCATCGCCGACGGCCTGGCCCGGCTCGCGCCCGACATTCCACTCTGGTCCGAGGAATCCGCCGAGGTCGCCTGGGACACGCGGCGCCACTGGCGGGAGTTCTGGCTGGTGGACCCGCTGGACGGCACCCGGGAGTTCATCAAGCGCAACGGCGAGTTCACGGTGAACATCGCGCTGGTCCGGGACCGTACGCCGGTGCTCGGGGTCGTCCACGCGCCCGTGCTGGACCGGGACTACTACGGCCTGGCGGGCGGGGGGGCCTTCCGCGCCGATGCGGTTGGGCCACCGCGCCAGATCCGGGTGCGGATGCCCGCGCCACGGCCAGTGCGGGTGGCCGGGAGCCGGTCCCATCGGGGCGCCAGCCTGGACGGCATCCTCGACCGCCTGGGCGAACACACGCTGGTGTCCATGGGGAGCTCCCTCAAGTTCTGCCTGGTGGCGGAAGGCGAGGCGGACTTCTACCCCCGGCTCGGCCCGACCTCCGAATGGGACACGGCCGCGGCCCAGGCCGTCGTGGAGGCCGCCGGGGGCGCGGTGCTGGGCCTGGACGGCCAGCCGCTTCGCTACAACACGGGCCCGGGCAGCCTGAACCCCCACTTCATCGCCCGCGGCGACCCCGCGCCGGACTGGCTGGCGCTGGTCCGCGACTGACGGGCGCTACGCGAAGTGCTTTACTGGCACGCGTGACTGGTATCCTCCCCGAGCGATGACCGACAACGTCAACACGGACGTATTCAGCAAGCTGCAGCGCCTGAAGGAGCTGCGCGTGGCGCATCGCGACCTGGACGCGGCCATCGCGGCGCTCGCCCGGGACATCGATGCGGACCAGCTGCGCGTGCGCCGGCTGAAGAAGGAAAAGCTGCGCCTGAAGGACATCATCGCCCGCCTCGAGAGCGCGATGATCCCCGACCTCAACGCCTGACCCTCGGGGCGCCGGTCGGCGCCCTTTACATCCCGCCCGGGGCACGCAAGCTCCTGATTCCAAAGGTCTGAAGCACGACGGCGTGACCGGGTTCCCGATCCGCGGCCAGCCCTGGCGTCGCACCCCTATACAAACCGCTCCCGGTGCCTGGCGGCGCCTGCCGGCGCTGGCACCCGGCCCGTCGCCAGGAACGCCCGATCCCGCGACCTCGTTCACAGAAAACCGGGAGATTTCCCGCTTCTGTCAAATGCGCCAGCCCGGGCCGCCCGGCTGGCACGGTTGCTGCACTTACTTCACCCGAGGACACACTGCAACGGTCACCTGAGACATCACAGCAGCCCACACCCCAAGCCCAAAACCCCAAGCCCCAAGCCCCAAGCCCAATCTCAGGATCAAAAGAACCGGACAGAACCTCGTCAAGAAGAAGAAAAACCAACAACAATAAAAAGACGACACATCATCCGCGCCCATCCCCACCGCCCCTTGCCCAGGGGCGGTTTTTTTTGCGCGGCCTTTTTTTGGGTGCCTTTTTTGCACGTCGGAGCCAGCGTGTATGCTCCCGCCGATGGGGTGGCTGGTAGCTGACGTCGGCGGCACGAACACGCGCTGCGCGGTCGCCCGCGCGGGCGGGATCCTGGAGAACGTCGAGGCCTTCAGGAACCGGGAGTACCCCGGGCTCGAGCACCTGCTCGGCGCCTACCTGGGGCTGTTGCCCCCCACCCAGCGGCCCGGGGAAGCCATCCTGGCGATTGCGGCGCCCATCCGCGGCGACGAGATCCGGATGGTCAACATCAACTGGACGATCTCCGTTGCGGGCCTCGCCCGTCGCCTCTCCCTGAAGCGGGTGATCCCGCTCAACGACTTCGCGGCCCAGGCCTACGCCCTGCCGGTGCTCGGGCAGGCCGACCTGGTGCGGGTCGGCGGCGGCACGGCGGTGTCGGATGCGCCGAAGGTGGTCGTGGGCCCGGGCACGGGCCTCGGCACGGCGGGACTCGTGCGCATCGCCGGCCGCTGGCACGCCATCACCGGCGAGGGCGGCCACGTGACCATGGCGCCCAGCAACGAGCGTGAGGCGCGCATCGTGGCCCTGGGCCGGGAGCGCTTCGGCCACTGCTCCGCGGAGCGGCTGGTGTCGGGGGCCGGCCTCGCCTTCATCCACGGCGCCCTGAACGGCGGCGCCGAACTCGCGCCCGACGAAGTCGGCGCCCGCATCGCGGCCGGCGACGCCGTGGCGCTCGAAGCGCTCGAGGTCTTCTTCGAGCTGCTCGGCACCGTGGCGAGCAACCTGGCGCTGACCTTCGCGGCGTTCGGCGGGGTGTACATCGGTGGCGGCATCACGCCCCGCTACCTGGACCAGTTCCCGGCGTCGGGGTTCCGCCAGCGCTTCGAGGACAAGGGCCGCTACCGGCCGTTCCTCGCGGACATTCCCACCTGGGTCATCACGGCCGACCAGCCGGCGTTGCGCGGCCTCGCCGCCTTCGCCGAAGCCAGCGGCTGAGCGCCGCCTGCCGCGCGCTAGTTCGCCTCGTCGATCGCCTCGTCGAGGCCGCCCTTCCGCTCCCCGCTCAGGTCTTCCACGGAATGGGCCTTGTCCAGCGACTGCTGGAGCGGCGCGCCGATCACGTTGTCGGCCTCGTCTGCCGTGGGAGCGGGCGGCGCGTCGGGCGGGTCCGAACACCCGGCCAGCAGGGCAAGCATCGCGAGCAGTGCTGCAGTCTTCATGGAAGTTCCTCCAGAAAGAGACGGAACAGCCGGGCGAGCCCGGCCAGGTCCGCCACGAGCCGGTGCCCGTCCGGGACGAGCACGACGCGGGCGCCGCTGGCTTCACCGTAGCGCGTACTGCCCGACCAGGGAAGCACGTCGTCCTGCCAGCCGTGCACGATGGTGATGGGGCACGCGGGCGGCGGCGGGACGGGGATCGCCTCGTAACCGGGCACGTAGAGTGCCGGCGCCATCAGGAACAGGCCGGCCGCACCCGCTTCGCTGGCGGCCGCGAGGGCCACGTAGCCGCCCATGCTGCTGCCGACCAGGATGGCAGGCTCGGGTTGGGCCCGGCACCAGCCGGTCAGCTTGCGGGCCCGCGCCTGCGGGTCCGCCATGCCCTGGTAGTCCAGCGACTCGACGGTGTGGCCGGCGGCCCGCGCCACGTCCGCCAGCGCCCGGATCTTCGTGCCCCAGGGGCCGCTCTCCTGGCCGTGGGAGAAACAGACGACGCTCATGGCGGCCCCCAGAGCAGTTCATCGAGATCGGGCTTCCACTCGAAATCCGGCAGCCGCACGCGGCCGTTGATCACCGTGATCCCCTCGGCGCGCAGCTTGCCGATCTGGGTCCGGTACCCGGCAGAGCCTTTCGGGATGGCAATGCGCCCGCCGGCGCCGATCACCCGGAACCAGGGCAGCTTCCGCGAGGCCGGCGCCAGGCGCAGCGCGCGGGCGACCTGCCGGGCCCCGCGGGGCAGGCCGGCCAGCCTGGCCACCTCGCCATAGGTGGAGACGTGCCCGGCCGGGATCGAGGCGATGACGCGCCAGATGGACTCGAGGCGTTCGTTCCCACCCGGACTTGGCATGTCAGGTACCGGTCAAGCTCAGGGTTGCAGGATCGTCGCCCCGGTGGTCCGGCGCCCTTCCAGGTCCTGGTGGGCCTGCGCCACGTCCCGCAGCGGGTAGCGTTGGCCGATGGCGACGCGCACCGCGCCGCGGCCGATCAGGTCGAAGAGCTCGCCGGTGCCCGCGGCCAGGTCGGCCGGTGTGGCTATGAAGTCGAACAGCGACGGGCGGGTCAGGTGCAGGGACCCGCGCTTCGCGAGCTCCCCGGGCGAGAACGGCTCGACCGGTCCGGAGGAATTGCCGAAGCTGACCATGGAGCCGTGCTTGCGCAGGCAGTCCAGCGACTGGAAGAAGGTGTCGCGTCCCACGGAGTCGTAGACGGCCGCCACACCGCCGCCGGAAAGCTCGCGCACCTTCTTCACGAACTCCGGATCACCGGCCAGCACCGTTTCCGCGCAGCCGTGGGCGCGGGCCAGGGTCGCCTTGGCGGCGGAACCCGCGACGCCGATCACCCGTACGCCCAGCGCCGCAGCCCACTGGCTGACGAGCGTGCCGGTGCCACCGGCGGCGGCGTAGAGGAGGATCGTGTCCCCCGCCTGCACCCGGTAGCTCCGCCGGAGGAGGTACCAGGCCGTGAGGCCCTTCAGCATGACGGCGGCGGCCACTTCGTCCGTGATGCCGGGGGGCAGTTTCACCAGCCGTTCCGCGGGCATGTTGCGGCGGGCAGCGTAGGCGCCCGGCGGCAGGCCCGCGTAGGCCACCCGGTCGCCGGTGGCGAGGCTGCCGGTCCCCGGGCCGACGGCCTCGACCACACCGGCCGCCTCCGCGCCGATCACAGCAGGCAGTGCCAGCGGGTAGAGGCCGGAGCGATGGTAGGTGTCGATGAAGTTCAGCCCGATGGCTGTCTGGCGGATGGCAACCTCGCCGGGTGCCGGGGTAGGCACCGGGATCTCCTCCCACTGCAGGACTTCGGGCCCGCCGAAGCGGTGGATACGGATCGCCGGGGTGAATGTGTCGCGCATGCGGCCAGTATAATCCGGCCATGCAGAACACCGTCGTGATCGCCGGGGCCGGACACGCCGCCGGCCAGACCATCGTGTCGCTCCGCCAGGGTGGTTACGAGGGCCGCATCGTCCTCGTGGGTGAGGAACCCTATCTTCCCTACCAGCGCCCGCCCCTGTCGAAGAAGTTCCTGGCGGGCGACGTGGACGTGTCACGGTTGCTGCTGCGCCAGGAGAAGTTCTACGCGGAGCACGCCGTTGACGTCCTGCTCAACACGCGGGTCACGGCCATCGAGCCCGGCGCCCGCACTGCGGACCTCTCCAGCGGCGAGCGCCTCGCCTACGACAAGCTGGTGCTCGCCACCGGCAGCCGGGTCCGCACCGTCGACCTCCCGGGCAGCCGGCTGTCCGGGGTCCATTACCTGCGGACCATCCAGGACGTGGACCGCATCCGGGATCATTTCCACCCCGGCGCGGCGCTGGTGATCGTCGGTGCCGGTTACATCGGGCTCGAGGTTGCCGCGGTCGCCGTGACGCACGGCCTGAAGGTCACGGTGGTGGAGCTGGCCGACCAGGTGATGGCCCGCGTGGAGGCGCCCGCCCTGTCGGAATTCATGGCGCGGGTGCACCGGGCGGCGGGCGTGGAGATCCGGTGCGGCACCGGCGTCAGCGCGTTTGCGGGCGAGACCCGCCTGCGCGGCGTCGTTGGCAGCGATGGCATCGAGATCCCTGCGGATCTCGCGATCGTCGGCATCGGCATCCTGCCGAACGTCGAGCTGGCGGAAGACGCCGGGCTCGTGTGCAGCAACGGCATCATGGTCGACGAGTACTGCCGCACCAGCGATCCCGACGTGCTCGCCGTGGGTGATTGCACCAACCACCCGAACCCCCTGCTCCGCAGGCGCCTGCGGCTGGAGTCCGTGCACAACGCCCAGGAACAGGCCAAGACCGCGGCCGCGACGATCCTCGGGCGGCTCGAGCCCTACGCGCAGGTCCCCTGGTTCTGGTCCGACCAGTACGACCTCAAGCTGCAGATCGTGGGCTTCTCGTCCCGGTCGGACCAGGCGGTGCTGCGCGGCGATCCCGAGGCCCGGTCGTTCGCCCTCTTCTACCTGGATGGCGGGCGCCTGACAGCCGCCTACGCGGTGAACAGCCCGCGGGAATTCATGTTGTCGAAGAAGCTGATCGCGCTGGAAGCCCGGCCGGATCCCGCGCTCCTGAAGGACACCAGCGTGTCCTTCAAGGACATCGCCGAGGCGCTGGAGCGCTAGCGGGTCGCGACCGGCGGGGGATTTGCCTTCACGGCAATGGCCCAGTCCGGATCGGCCTTGCCGGCACCGGGCGGGGCAAGGTACAGCTCTTCGCGGATCTCGCCCGTGAAGCCGGCAAAACGCCCCGACGCGCCGGTGACCGCGGCAAGGTCGCCACGCGGCGACGGCGCCGTGATCGCGTAGGAGGGCGCCATGTGCTCCCGGTCGCCCCCGACCACCGCCGCGAAGAACGCATCCCGGGCCACGTCCCAGTAATTGCTGTAGGCGTTCGCAAAGATGCTGCCCTCACCCGGCCAGAAGATGCTCCAGGAGTCGCTGGTACCGAGTTCCGCGCGCCAGAGCGAATTCTCCTCGGCGATCGCCGAGACCTTCACCGCCAGCGCGGCCGGTGAGCCCTCGCCCGCGGGCAGGACGACGATGCCGACGCGGACGTTCGGCAGTGCGGGGTCCATCAGCGCCACTTCCCGGTTGCGCCGGGCGACGCCGAGCAGGTCGGCCACACCACCCTCGATGCCCCGGTAATCGTCCCAGCGATAGGTCTTCGCGGGCGCGAGGTCGGCGGGCAGCGGCGGCAGGCCCCTGAACCACGCCAGGGGGTTGCTGAGCAGCAGGCCTGCGCCAGTCAGTATCCCGAGCGCCAGTCCCAGCACCGCGACGAGGACCCGTGCCATCACTCGCCCCCGATCGTGAGCGTGGTGAGCAGGATCCGCCCGCGCGTGCTGCCGTCGGCGTTCACCTCCTCGAGGTCCCAGGTCTCGGTGAAGCGGCCCTGGAGGCCGGCGAACTCGCCGGTGCCGCGGAGCACCCGGCCGGTCGTTCCCGCCCCGTCGCCGGCCGGCGCGGGCGCCGTGACCCGGATGCGCGGTCCGTCCGTCCAGAACGCCGCGGCCTGGGCCGGCGCCAGCGCGACGCTGCCCGCAGCACCCAGCTGCTGGCGTACCGTGGTGTCGAAGGCATCGCTCTGGGCGAGGAACAGCGCGCCCCGGCTGGGAATCACCACCAGCCAGTTGGAGGCCGACCGGCCGGCATCGGCGACGGCGCCCCCGGTTCCGGCCAGGCGGCCGGCGACCCCGATGACGTTGTCCTCCGTGTCGCGCAGGCGGAAGAGTTCGGCGCTGGCGCGGCGTCCCGCGCTGTCCTCGAGCACCGCAGCGCCCACCGCGGCGACCGCGGGCAGCTCCGCCTTCCGGTCACCGGGCCGCGCAATGCGGTCCTCGGGCCAGCGGATGATGAAATCCTCCTGGCGACCGCCATCGGCCGGGACGCTGGTGATCGCGTGGTAACGGAGATGCCGGGGGAGCGGCCAGAACGTGGCGGCGAGCGCGACCGCCAGCAGGCCTGCGATGAACGCAATGACGAACAGCCGCTTCATGCTCGGGCCCCACCCGCACGCTGGCAGTGCCGCAGAGTGTAAACGCACATCCCGGGCTAGGCGAGATAGCGCGCGAGGTACTCGTCGAACGGCACGTCGTCACTGGCCTCGATCTGCACCTGCTTTTCCAGTGAGGCGTCCGCCTCGGCCTCGAGCAACGCGCGATGCCGGTTTAAATCAGGGGCGAGCGACTGGAAGTAGTCCCGTGTCCGCCCCGCGAGTTCCAGCCCGTAGGCAGCCAGCGTCCGGCCCTCGGTCCGGAGTTCGCGCAGGAGAGCGGCGGAAGGCGTCCGCTCCGGGTCCTCGACGGCCAGCAGCTGATGGCGGATCGCCTCCACGTGACCCTGCTGCTCGCCGGGGTCGATGAGGCGGGCGACCTGGACCATGTCGTTGCAGATCCGCGCCGCCCAATCCCGCAGCTGCACGCCCTGGTCGCCACATGCGAGCTCCAGCCCGGGCTCCCGCCCGCGCCGCGCCACGAGGCCGTGGTTGCGGTCGATGCGTTCCTGCTCCGCCGCCGAGATCGGCGGGCTCGACTGCAGGAGGCAGTAGATCAGGAACACCTCGAGGAAGCGGAGCTGGCGCTGGTTGATGCCCACCGGGTCCCAGGGACTGATGTCCAGGGCCCGCAGCTCGATGTACTGGACGCCGCCGCGCTTCAGGGCTGCGGTCGGGCGCTCGCCGGGGCGCACCACCCGCTTCGGGCGGATGGTGCTGTAGAACTCGTTCTCGATCTGCAGCTGGTTGGCGTTCAGCTGGCGGTACTCGCCGGCCACCTTCACGCCGATGCGCTCGAACTCGGGCCGGGGCGCGTGGGTCGCCTGGTAGAGGTCCCGCACGTACTCCCCGAGGCTGTTCGCCGACACCACCAGGTTGGCCTGGGCGCTGTTGCGGTACCCGAGGTCGCTCATGCGCAGGGACGTTGCATGGGGCCCGTAGAGCGTGCCCCCGTCGAGCTCCTCGAGCCGGGTTGGCCCCCGGTCCCGGACGAAGCTCTTGCACAACGCCGGCGAGGCGCCAAACAGGTAGAGCAGCAGCCAGTCCAGGCGGCGCACGTTGCGCACCGCGCCGAGGTAGGTCGCCGAACGGAAGTCCTGCAGGTCGCCACGCACGCCTTCGAGGTCCTGGTACAGGGGCCAGAAGGCGTCGGGCAGCGAGTAGTTGTAGTGGATGCCGGCGATGGCCTGCATGATCCGCCCGTAGCGGTGGCCCAGGCCGAGGCGATAGATGGTCTTCATGCGGCCGATGTTCGACGAACCGTACTGGGCAAGAGGCACGTCCGCATCGCCGCTGATCGAGCAGGGCATGCTGAGGGGCCAGAGCAGCTCGTCGCCGATCCGCTCCGTGACGAACTGGTGCACGTCGCAGAGGAACTGGATCGTCTCCCAGTTGGTGAGCTGCGGCGGCGTGACGAACTCGAGCAGCGCCTCGGAGTAGTCCGTGGTGATGTACTCGTTGGTCAGCGCCGAGCCGAGCGCGCGCGGATGGGGGGTGCGCGCGAGCTGGCCGGCCGGCGTGATGCGCAGGCACTCCCGCTCCACGCCCCGCTGCCCGCCCCGCACGAGGCCGGCCATCCCGGGGGCCGAGAGGTGCTTCAGTCGGGTCTCCAGCAGCTGTCCCAAAGGCCGGGTCCTGGGTTGGCGGGGTGGGCAGATTACACGGTATGGGCAACGCGGCAACACCGCGGGGCGGACCGGCCACGAGGTGCCGTGCTATACAAGGTGCCATGCGCCGCCCCGCTGCCCGATCCCGGTTTCCGGCCTGGCCGCTCCACGCTGCGGCCCTGGCCGTGCTGCTGTGCATGTCCACTCCGGCGCACGCCTTCCGCTGCGGCAGCCGGATCGTCAGCGAGGGAGACCACTACTCGAAGGTGCTGAAGATCTGCGGCGAGCCCGCCGGGGTGCAGGAGCGGGTCATCTACCGGGAGGGCATCACGCGCCCGCGCTTCCGGGTCGAGGGCCCCAACGGGCTCCGGTACGATCAGGAGGTCGTGCAGTACGAGCGGTCCTACGTGGAGGTGCTCGTCGAGGAGTGGACCTACAACTTCGGCCCCCGCCGGCTCATGCAGCTCGTGCGCTTCGAGAACGGCTTCGTGACCGACGTCGACCAGCTGGGCTACGGCTTCCGGGAGTAGGCGAGAAAAAGGGGACAGATTTATTTTCCCCCTGACGAGATATGGAGTCTGCGACTCTCTCGTCAGGGGGAAAATAAATCTGTCCCCTTTTTCTGGAATTGCCGGACCAGGTAGTCGTCGGACCAGGTCCGCAGGCGGAAGTCGAGCAGGAAGCCGCAGTGCCCGCCCCACCGGGAGCGGTCGACGGTGAGGCTGGCGGGCCGCGCCAGGCGCGACGCCGATTCCGCCGGAATCACCGGATCGTCGTCGGCCAGCAGGATGGCCGCGGGCACGCTGAGGGTGGCCAGCCGCTCGCCGGTGATCGCGTAACCCCGGAGGTAGCTCACGAGGTCCGGAAACTCGGTATAGCGGGTGACGAAGAACTCCGTCATGTCGCGCAGAGAGCGGAACCGGCTGAGCCGGCCGAAGTCGTACTCGTCCGGGAACGCACGGGCCTTGAGCTCCAGCGAACGGCGCCACTTGCTGATGAAGTACTGGCGGTAGATCACCGAGCCGCGGTCGAGCGCCTCCATGGTTTCCTCCGGGTCCAGCACGGGGCAGATGGCGACCACCCGGGCGAGCCCCAGGGCCGCGCCCCCGGCCGACGCGATGCGCAGCGCGAAATTGCCCCCGAGGGAATAGCCGCTCAGGTACAGCGACTCGCCGGGAAAGCGGTCCCGCACCCAGCGGACGGCGTCCACCATCTCGTCGAGACGGCAGGAATGGAAGATGCCGCGATTCAGGTGCTGGGACTCGCCGTGGTCCCGCATGTTGATGCGGACGATGCGGAAGCCCTCCCGCCACAGGCGGTCCGCGCCGGAGACCACGTGGAGCGAGCGCGAACTGCCCTCCCAGCCGTGCAGCAGGACGGCGACGCGACCGCCAGGCTGCCGGGGCGGCGTGTGCTGGGCGGTGAGCCGCACGCCATCGTGGCATTCGATGACGAGATCCTCGGTCGCGGCCAGCAGGCTGTCCGCTTCGCCCAGCACCAGCTTGCGGCGCCAGCGGCTGTTGGCCAGGGCTGCCTGCACGTCGGCGTGCCGCAGCAGCCGCGGCGGGGTGAAACCGTGAGCCATCATGCTGCGCTACTTCGTGGTCACCCGGCGGCCGGTTTTGCGACCAGCTTCACCTCTACGCGATGATTCTGCCGGGCGACCAGGTTCCAGTCGCCAGCCGTCATCCCGTCCGTCACCAGCGGGTAGGGCACCAGCGGCCGGGAGTTGCCCAGGGGCTCGAGCTCGACGCGGATGGCCCCGCCGGTCGCGCCGAGCTCGGCCAGGTAGTTCGCGAAGGCCACCGACTGGCGGGCCGATTCGGTGCGGGCCTCGTCCGGGGGCAGGCCGACGCGCTCGCAACGCGCGAGGGGCAGGTCGTCGGCCGCGATCGCCCAGGAACCGTCGCTCGCCCGCCGCATGCAGAAGTCGCCCACGTGGCCCTCGAGCCGCACCGTGCCGCCGAAGCCCAGCTCGCGGAGGCGGTCGAGCAGGCCGGTGAGCTTGCCAAGGCGCACGTCGTCGAAGGGCAGAGCATCCGGGGGATAGCTGGCGCCCTGGTTGACGCTCCACTCGAGCGCGGCAGCCAGGCCGGCCGCCGTGTCGGCCTCTGCGTCTCCGGGCGCCGGGGCCGGACGGGCCACCGGGCCGCCGGCCTCGACCACGTCGGTGGCCCGGAGCGCATTCAGCTCGGCCAGCAACCCCAGGTTCTGCCGGGTCGCCGCCCGCCATTTCGACTCGGAATCCAGGTGCAGCCACACGAAGGTGGCAGCGACCGCGGCCAGCGTCGCGATCAATGCGCCGGTGGGCCAGAAAGGCATGCGGCCTGAGGCCCGCGCGGAGTCCCCCGCGGCGGGCAGGCGCTCGACCAGGACGCGGCTTACCGTGGTTTCCAGGTCGGCACGGAGCGCGCGATTGTGGTCAGCCAGCATCTCCTGCAGCCAGCGGTGCAGGTCGGACCAGTCTGCCGGGGCATTGACCGACTCGACGCTGGAAATGCCGGGCACGTCCGTTGCCCGTCGCGCTGGCTGCGGAGGCGAGTCGCCCGGGAGCAGGTGGAGTGACCGGAGCACTTCCCGGACTTCCACCGGCTTGATCTGCTTCGGCAGGACGCCGACGGCGCCCAGCGCGCGCGCCTGTCCCACGTACAGCTCGCCTGACTGGGACGTGTACATCATCACCGGGATGGTGGCCGTCGCGGGGTTTTCCTTGATGGCCTTCACCGCCTGGAAGCCGTCCATGCCAGGCATCATGTGGTCCATGAAGATCACGTCGGGGCGGTGGTTCGCCAGGTACTCGAGTGCCGCCTCTGCCGATTCGGCCGTCTCTACCCGGAGCTCGTGATCCGCCAGCATGCGCCGGAGCCCTTCGCGGGCAGTCCGGGAGTCATCGACGATCAGCGCGCTTCTCTGGGCCACGGCGCATTCTAAACCCCGGTTGTACCCGGATGGACGTGCGCCCGCCCACAGTTGGGCGCACCACGGGGACCGGGAACGCAGTGCCGCTTGTCCGTGCCGCCGTCCCTAGTCATGCTAGGGACCTCCGAGGGCCGAAGAAGAAGAATGCAGCCCCGCACCAGACTTAATGCAGCGGCCGTCGGGCTGGCCACGGCAGCCGCCGATACCAGCCTGGCCGCGGATGACGGCGCCGTTACGCCCGTGGCGCTGCTGGCCGTCCTGCTCGGCCTGCTGGTCGCGCTGGTGGTGCTCGCCCTCCGCCTGCGCACCCGCCTCGCGCGCAGCCAGCGCGCGATCGGCGAGCTCACCGGCGCGGTGGAACGGCTGACCCAGGGTGACCTCGGCGTCAGCATCGGCAGCGACGGCGCGGGCGACGCCGATGCGCTCGCGGAGGCGCTGAACCGGCTGCGCCTGAGCCTGCGGAGCACGGCGAGCTCCAGGGACTACCTGAGCCAGGTCATCGCCAGCATCAGCGATGCGGTGGTGCTGACCCGCATGGACGGCACGATCAGCCGCGTGAACCCGGCCGCCGAGCGGCTGCTGGGCCAGACCGCAACCGAGCTCCGCGGCCAGCCGCTGCAAGGCCTCGTGGCCGAGAGCCAGCGCGCCGCGTTCACGCTGGCCGATGCCAAGGCGCGCACCCGGGAAACCTCCCTGCTCACGGCGGCCGGCGAGGAGGTGCCCGTCTCCTACACCTGCGCCGAAATCACCGCCGAGGAGCCTGCCCTGCGCGGCTTCGTGATCACCGCGCGCAACATCAGCGAGCGGAAGATCGCCGAGCAGCGGATCCGGTACCTGGCCCGGATCGATTCGCTCACCAAGGTCCCCAACCGCATGCAGTTCCAGCACCTGCTGCAGCGGGCGCTCGCGCGGGCCCGGCGCGGCAATCACCGGCTGGCGCTGATCTACCTGGACGTGGACAAGTTCAAGGAGATCAACGACACCTTCGGGCATACCGCCGGCGACCTGTGCCTTGAAACCCTTACCGACCGCCTGCGCAACATCCTGCCCGACTCCTCGGTGATCGGCCGGTTGGCAGGCGACGAGTTCGGCGTGATCCTCGACAACCTGGATCCGGCACGGAACCTGCGGGCGGAAGTGGTGGCGACCACGCGCCTCCTGCAGGAAACGATCACCGAGCCCCTGCACTACCAGGGCCACCAGCTGTACATCAGCACCAGCGCCGGCATCGCCCTCTACCCGACCGACGGCAACAACGTCATAGACCTGATCCGCAACGCCGACGCCGCCCTGTACCGGGCGAAACGCCAGGGCGGTGGCGCCCTGGAGGTCTATCACGCCGACATGAACGCCGCGGCGGTCGAGCGCCTGATGCTGAAGAGCCGGCTGCGCAAGGCATTCGAGAAGAACGAGCTGCGGGTGCACTACCAGCCGAAGGTGAACCTGAAGACCGGGGCGATCGCGGGGGCCGAGGCCCTGGTGCGCTGGGAACTGACCGACCGGGGCATCGTGCTGCCTTCCGAGTTCATCCCCCTCGCCGAGGAGAGCAACCTCATCCTGCAGATCGGCGAATGGGTGCTGGACCGGGTGTGCGCCGACTACCAGAGCTGGGCGCAGACGCCCGCACGACCGGGCCGCGTGTCCGTGAACCTGTCATTGCGCCAGCTCAAGCAGCGGGATTTCCTGAGCCGGGTCCAGGCGATCTATGCGAGGCACCGGGTCGCGCCGGACGTCCTCGAACTGGAGATCACCGAGACGACGCTCATGGAGGATCCCAAGCGCACCCTGCACCTGCTCGACGAGCTGCACCGGCTCGGCCTGCGCCTGGCCATCGACGACTTCGGCATCGGCTACTCATCCCTCTCCGCGCTCCAGCAGTTCCCCATCAGCACCCTGAAGATCGACCAGTCCTTCGTCCAGAACGCCACCACCGACCACGACCAGGCGACGATCGTTGCCCTGATCATCGAGATGGGCCACAGCCTTAAACTGGAGGTCGTGGCGGAAGGTGTCGAATCGGAGGAGCAGCTGCGCTTCCTCCGGGCGCTCAACTGCGACTACGCCCAGGGCCTGCTGTTCGGCCGGGCCATGGCGGCCGACGACTTCCGGGACCTGGTCATCGACCAGGCCGGCGGCGCCGGCCGCTACCGGCCCCTGTTCGCCCGGGGCTGATGCCTGCGGCATAATCCGGCCCCTTAACCCCACCGGAGCCCCCGCCATGCGCCGCCGCTACAGTCTTGCCCTGCTGACCCTGACCGCCTGCCTCGCGCCGGCTGCCCAGGCCGCCTGCGAGTACCCGGCGGATGTGAAGGTCCCGGACGGCAAGAGCGCCACCCAGGAAGAGATCACGGCCGCGAGCGCGGCGGTGAAGAAATACCTGGCCGCCATGGAGGCCTACACCACCTGCCTCGACGCCGAGGCTGCCGCGCTGCCGGTCGAGCAGCAGACCCCCGAGGCCAAGTCCCTGCACGTCAAGCGGTACAACGCGGCCGTCGACGCCATGGAAGCCACCGCCGGCGCCTTCAACGAGCAGCTCCGGGCGTTCAAGGCTGCCAACAAGTAGGAGCGCCTTAAGGCGCGAAATTTCGAGAGAATCGCGCCTGAAGGCGCTCCCACAGGCCCGCGCCGGTTAGAATCCGCGCCCCCGAACGCTAGGACGTCCCATGCCCAAAGCCGCGAGAGTCACCATTACCGGCGCCGCCGGCCAGATCGGCTACCAGCTTGCCTTCCGGATCGCCTCCGGCCAGCTGCTGGGCCCGAATCAGCCCGTCGTCCTCCAGCTGCTGGAGATCACGCCGGCCCTGAACGCCCTGAACGGCGTCGTGATGGAGCTCGACGACTGCGCGTTCCCGACGCTCCAGGGTGTCGTGGCCACCGACCAGGCGGACGTGGCCTTCAAGGACACCGACTACGCGCTGCTGGTCGGCGCCAAGCCCCGGGGGCCAGGCATGGAACGGGCCGACCTCCTCCGCGACAACGCGAAGATCTTCTCGGTCCAGGGCAAGGCGCTGAACGAGCACGCCAGCCGCCAGGTGAAGGTGCTGGTGGTCGGCAACCCGGCCAATACCAACGCCCTGATCGCCCAGAGCAACGCCCCCACCCTGAATCCGGCGAACTTCACGGCCATGACCCGGCTCGATCACAACCGGGCGCTGGCCCAGCTGGCGGCGAAGACCGGTACCCACGTGAGCCAGATCAGCCGGATGACGATCTGGGGCAATCACTCCGCCACCCAGTACCCCGACATCAGCCACGCCCTGGTGAACGAGCGCCGGGCCAGTGAGCTGGTGGACGCGGCCTGGGTGAAGGACGACTTCATCCCCACCGTCCAGCAGCGCGGCGCGGCCATCATCAAGGCCCGGGGCCTGTCCAGCGCCGCCTCGGCCGCCTCGGCCGCCATCGACCACATCCGGGACTGGGCCCTCGGCACGCCCGGGGACGACTGGGTGAGCATGGCCGTGCCGTCCGACGGCAGCTACGGCATCAAGGAAGGGATCATCTATTCCTACCCGGTGCGCTGCGCCAAGGGCAAGTACGAGATCGTCGAGGGCCTGGCCATCAGCGATTTCAGCCGGGAACGGATGAAGGCCACCGAAGACGAACTGCGCCAGGAGCGGGACGCCATCTCCGCGTTGCTTTAAAGCCACATCCAGCGAAGCACCCCGGCGGTGCCTCGCCCTCGTGGTTTATAGTCAGGGGCCATCCTGCGAGTGCTGGCCATGGCTGATTTCCTGATCTGGCTGCTCTGGACCGTCGGACTGGCGACCGTCCTGGTCACCCTCGCCTACCGGCGCGTGGACCTGCCCACCTCCACCCTCGTCCTGGGCTTCGCCCTGGTGGTCTATTCCCTGTTCGGCACCGGCTGGCTGGCGTGGAAGCTGGCCCTCTGGGTGTTGCTGGCCGGGCTGGTCGTGCTGAATTCCACGGGCTTCCGGCGGGAGCGCATCACGCTGCCGCTGCTCCGCTTCTACCGGACCGTCGTCCCGACCCTGTCCGACACCGAGCGCGAGGCACTGGAAGCCGGCACGGTCGGGTGGGACGGCGAGCTGTTCACCGGCCTGCCGGACTGGGGCAAGCTCATGGCGCTGCCCGCGCCGGCGCTGACCGCCGAGGAACAGGCCTTCCTGGACGGCCCCACGGAAGAGCTCTGCCGTATGGCGGACGACTGGCAGATCACCCACGAGCTGGCCGACATGCCGCCCAACCTCTGGGCCTTCATCAAGCAGCACCGCTTCTTCGCCATGATCATCCCCAAGCGGTACGGGGGCCTCGAGTTCTCGCCCATCGCCGTGGCCGCGGTGCTGGCGAAGCTCTCGAGCCGCAGCGCGGTCGTCTCGTCCACGGTGGGCGTGCCGAACTCCCTCGGGCCGGCGGAACTGCTGCTCCACTACGGCACGGAGGAACAGCGGGAACGTTACCTGCCCCGCCTCGCCTCCGGCGACGAGATCCCCTGCTTCGCCCTCACGGGCCCCCGCGTCGGTTCCGATGCGGCCGCGATCCCGGACACCGGCGTGGTCTGCAAGGGCCTGTGGCAGGGGCGCGAGATCGTCGGCGTCCGCCTGAACTGGGACAAGCGCTACATCACGCTGGCGCCCGTCGCGACCGTGCTCGGCCTAGCCTTCAAGCTGTCGGACCCGGAACACCTGATCGGCGAGGAAACCGAACGGGGCATCACCGCCGCGCTGATCCCGGTCCGCACGCCGGGCGTGGAAATCGGCCGCCGGCACTACCCGCTCAACGTTCCCTTCCAGAACGGCCCCACCCGGGGCCGGGACGTGTTCGTGCCACTCGACGCCATCATCGGCGGCCCGGAGCGGGCCGGCCAGGGCTGGAAGATGCTGGTCGAGCAGCTGTCGGCCGGCCGCGGCATCACGCTTCCCTCCAGCGCCATGGGCGGCAGCAAGGCCGTCGTGCACGCGTCGGGCGCCTACACGCGGCTGCGCAAGCAGTTCAACGTGCCGGTCTGCGAGTTCGAGGGCGTCGGCGAAGCTCTCGCGCGGATCGCGGGCTACACCTACATCATCAACGCCGGCATGACGGTGACGGCCACCGCCATCGCCCGGGGCGAGAAGCCCGCCGTGCCGTCGGCCGTGCTCAAGTACCACTGCACGGAAATGGCCCGGAAGGTCGTCAACGACGCCATGGACGTCCACGGCGGCAAGGGCATCATGCTGGGGCCCTCCAACTACCTGGGGCGTGGCTACCAGGGCGTGCCCATCGCCATCACGGTCGAGGGCGCCAACATCCTCACTCGCAGCCTGATCATCTTCGGCCAGGGCGCCATCCGCTGCCATCCCTTCGTGCTGAAGGAGATGGAGGCCGCGAAGGACCCGGACTTCAACCGGGGCCTGCGGGACTTCGACCGCTACCTGTTCGGCCACATCGGCTACGCCATCAGCAACGCGGCGCGCTCCTTCGTGCTGGCCCTGACCAACGCGGAGGCGAGCGGCTCCCCGGTGGAGGGGCCGACGGCCCGCTACTTCCAGCACGTCAACCGCTACAGCGCCGCCTTCGCCCTGGCGGCGGACGTGTCCATGCTGGTGCTGGGCGGCAAGCTGAAGCGCAAGGAAACCCTGTCCGCCCGGCTCGGCGACGTGTTCAGCAGCATCTACCTGGCGAGCATGGTGCTGAAGCACTTCGACAACCAGGGCCGGCAGGCGGGCGACCTGCCGCTGGTGGAGTGGGCCTGCCGCACGCTGCTCTACCAGGCCCAGGAGCAGCTGCACGGCTTCCTGCGGAATTTCCCCAACCGGGCGGTCGCCGCGGCGCTGCGCGTGTGCATCTTCCCGCGGGGGCGCATGTACTCCGCGCCGTCCGATGACCTGGGCCGCGAGCTCGTCGAGCTGATCACCCGGCCGACCGAGACCCGGAACCGCCTCTGCGACGGCATCTATGCGGCCCGGCAGCCGGACTCGCCGCTGGGCCAGCTGCAGGCGGCGCTGGAGATGGCTGAACGTCTGGCACCGGTGGAAACCCGGGTGCGGGATGCGATGCGGGCCGGCATCCTCGAGCACGGCGCCGTGCACGAACGGATCGAACAGGCCCGGGAGCGCGGGCTGATCACCGCCGAGGAGGCGCGCCAGCTCCAGGACTTCGACAACACGGTCCTGGCGATCACCGGCGTCGACGACTTCGATCCTGAAGAGCTGCGGCGCGTGACCCAGGCCGCTGCCGTGCCCTTTCATGACACCGCCAGGGTGGTCGGTTAAGATCCCGCCATGCAAAATCGAGCCACCCTCCTTCCCGTTCTCGCCGGTCTCGCGCTGACCCTCAGCGCCTGCGGCAAGCCACCGGCGCCACCCGCTGCCGACACGCCGCCCGCCCCGTCGGCAGAACCCGCTCCGGCGGAGGCGCCGGCACTGCCACGCAGCAGCGCGCCGGAAGGCGCCCGGGTCGCGATCCTCAGCCCGCGGGAAGGTGACATCGTGTCCTCGCCCGTGAAGGTCGTCTTCGGCCTTGAAGGGATGACGGTGGCCCCTGCCGGCGACCCGACGCCGAACTCGGGGCACCATCACCTGCTGGTGGACGTGGCGGCACCGGACCTGGCCCAGCCCATCCCCAAGGACGACCAGCACATCCACTTTGGCCAGGCACAGACCGAGGCGGAAATCACCCTGGCGCCGGGCCAGCACACGCTCCAGGCCCTGCTGGGTGACGCCAATCACGTCCCCCACGATCCACCGCTGATTTCCGCGCCCATTACCATCACCGTGCAATGAAACCAGCCAGGCCGGGCTGACGAACCCGGGTCGGGCTTCCCGACGGCACGCGCATGGCGCCAACCACGCAACCCAACGCAACTCCACCACCGGCGGCGGGACCACCCGGCATCAGCGGCATGGCGTTGTACCTGCCCGCCTACCGGGTCGATCTCCGGGAGTGGTGCGAGTGGACCGGCAATGACTGGCAGAAGATCCGCCAGGTCGTGGGCTCCGGTTTCCGGCTGCTCGGGCCGCGTCAGAGCGTGTACACGATGGCGGCCAACGCGCTGCTGCGGTTGATCCGCAACTACGACGTGGACCCCGCCAGGATCCGCTACCTGGCGCTCGGCACGGAATCCAGCACCGACAACTCCGCCGGCGCGATCATCGTCAAGGGCATGGTGGACGATGCACTGCGGACCCTCGGCCTGCCGCCGATCGCGCGCAACTGCGAGGTGCCCGAGTTCAAGCACGCCTGCCTGGGCGGCATCTACGCGCTAAAGAGCGCCGTGCGCTTCCTCCACACCGACGGCGACGACAGCCTCGCCGTCGTCGTCTGCACCGACAAGGCGCTCTACGAGCGGGGCAGCAGCGGCGAACCCACCCAGGGCGCCGGCGCCGTGGCGATGCTGCTAGAGTCCAAGCCGCGCCTGGCGAGCATCGACCTGCGCCACGCGGGCACGGCGTCCGAGTACCGGGGCATCGACTTCCGCAAGCCGCTGACGGGCCGGCTCAACGGCCATGCCCTCTCGCTGGACATTCCCGTGTACAACGGCCGGTACTCCACCAACTGCTACGTCGACGAGGTGCGCCGCGCCCTCGACGACCTCTACGCCCGCCGCAACCTCGCGCCGGCGGCTTACCTGCGCAGCGTGGACGCCATCTTCATGCACCGGCCCTACGCCCGCATGCCGGAGACCGGCTTCGGCGTGGCCTACCTCTTCGCGCTGGCGCAGGGCGATGCCGCCGACCAGGAGGAGCTCGCCACCTATTGCCGCGGGGCCGGCGTGCTGCCCGCCGACGTGCTGGCAGAGATGGGCACGTCCCCGGAACTGGGCCTGCTGGCGGTGAGCGACCGCATCCAGGACGAGATCTTTCCGCTCACCATGGCGGCGCTCAAGGTCTTCCGCCAGAGCGAGGCCTTCGGCCGGCATGTGCACGGCAAGATGACGCTGGGCGCCAGCTGGATGCGGGAAGTCGGCAACCTCTACACCGGCGCGCTACCGGCCTGGCTCGCCGCCGGCCTGGCCGATGCCGAACGCAGCGGCACCGCCCTGGCGGGCCATGAACTGCTGACGATCGGCTACGGCAGCGGCAATGCCGCGGACGCGATCCCGCTCCGGGTAGTCCCCGGCTGGGAAGCCGCCGCCCGCCGCATCGGCGTGGCGGAAGCGCTGTGCCCCGCGATCGACGTGACGGCCGAGCAGTATCTCGCCCTCCGGAGCGGCATGGACCCGGGTGGCCTCACGTTCACCCCCGCCGCCGAGTTCGTGGTGGAGCGGATCGGCTGCGAGGCCGGTCATGGGTTCCAGGATGCGGGCGTGGAGTACTACCGCTACGTGCACTAGCCCAGGCGGCGTCCGGCCCGGGAGATCTCGCCGCGCACCGTGAGCCCGGGCGCGCACAGCTCCGCGTCCAGCACCGGGTGGCCCGCCGCCGCGTAAGCGGACCGGACCGCCAGTTCCACCGTCCGCGAGTCCGTCAGCGCGATGCCGAAGTCGCCGCCGCCCGCGCCGGAGGGTTTGTAGACGGCACCGCTGTCGACGGCGATCGCGCGCAGCCGTTCGTGGGCCGCCGAGAAGATGCCGATGCCGGCCGCCTCATCGAGCTGCCGCAGTCCGGATTCGTAACCGGCGATCGCGCCGAGCACGCTGGCGGTGTCGTCGCTGCTCCAGGCGGCGACCGCCTGGCCGGCGTTCGCCCCCAGGCGCTCCATGTGGGCGGCAAAGCGCATGGGCTCGCGCTCCCGGAAGGCCCGCAAGCGTCCCAGCATCGCCGGTGTCGAGGCGCTTTGCCCGGTCCACACGGCCACCATGGCCAGGCGCCGGGGCCAGGAGACGGGGATTGCCTGGGGCACGCTGGCCTCCGGGCCGGGCCGGCGGCCGAACTCGATGGCGACGGCGCCGCCGGTGATGGCCGTGGCCACGTCGATGCCGCTCCCGGCCCCGCCCTGCAGCCGGCGGTGCGCCTCGTGGCAGATCGCGATCAGGGCCTGCCGGGTCGGCGCCGGCCCGCCGGCGAGCCGGAGCAGTGCGCCGGCCAGGGCGACCACGATGGCGGCGCTGGAGCCCAGGCCGAGCTTCAGCCGCTGCCCGTCGGGGCGCGCCTGGTGGAACGCGGCGGTGGCGAGCTGGATCTGGCAGGCAGGCAGTTCCCCCGTGCGGGGCAGCAGGCCGCGCACGGCGAGGATCTCGGCGCAGGCCTCGAGCGGCAGGCCGAAGGCGCCGGGCGAGACCCCGTCCCAGCGGATGCCGCTGCCCGCCACCCAGCGGAAGCGGAAGCTCTCCCCCGTATCGGCGATGACCAGCTGGTTGCCGGTACCGGGCAATGCGCGGATGCCTGCCTGGGCACGCACGTCCACGGCGACCGCAAGTCCGGGGGCGCCTTCCAGCACGGCATAGTCGCCGACGATGACGAGTTTGCCCGGCGCCTCGGCTTCAATCAGCGCTGCCACGGAGGCGGGCTCCCTCGCCCAGCGGGCTGCGCAGGATCCGGAGCACGCCGGGAATGCCCCCAAGGGCGGCGGCAACGTCGTCGGCCGCGTGGGGCAGGCACACCGCCTTGACCTGGGGCCCGGCGTCCACCGTGAAGAACACGGGGACGCCGTCCCGTCGCAGTTCCTGGATGCGGTGCAGGCACGCCACCGTCGCCGGCGTCCAGTAGATCAGCGGCGGGCGCGTGGCGAGCATCACGGCGTGCATCTTCAGGCAATTGTGCTCGGCGAGCTCCGCGAGAGTGGCGAAGTCCCGGGTGCGGACCGCGGCCAGCCCGGCCGCCAGGTCCGCCTCGTGGGTCTGCACCCAGGCGTCGTAATAGGGCGAGGTCTGCTCGGACAGGGCCATGCCCGTGCGGGAGCTGGTCTCCTTGGGCCCGGTCGTGGTGACGGCGACGACGATCTCGAGCGGCCAGTCCGCGGGCGCCGCCACCTGCTCGCAGACGGTGGTCGCGTCCCGGTTGGTGAGCAGCACGACACCCCCCAGCAACGAGCGCGGCGCGGAACCGGAACCGAGGCGGGCGATCTCGGCGAGCCGCTGGCCACCCAGGTGCAGGCCGAGCGCGCCCGCGCCCGCCGTGGCCAGGGCGGCGAAACCCGAGGCCGACGACGCAAGGCCGGCGCCGGTCGGGAAATCGTTGCGGGATTCGACGACTGCGCGGGTGCGCACCCCGGCCTCCCGGCGGAGCTCGTCGAGGCAGGCGCTGACCCGGGCACTGGTCTCGGCATCCTCCCGGCCGTCCAGCAGGACGCGGTCGAGAGCGAGCGCGGGGTCGAACCGGACGCTGGTTTCGGTGGCCAGGCCGCCCAGGACGAGCGACAGGGACCCTGTGGCGGGCAGGTTGCCCGCGCGCGCACGCTTGCCCCAGTACTTGACGAGGGCCACGTTGGGGTGGGCCACCGCGACCGCCCGCATCGGGACTCCTCACCCTGCAGCGTTGCGAAAGGCGGCAGTATAGCCCCGGGGAATCCGGCTGCCGGGGTTGGCTCGTTCCCGCGCTACCCTCTATCCTGTTCCGGTCCCTTCACACCCGATCCCCCTGCATGACCTTCGCGACCCGCGCTGACGCCTACGTGGCACGCATCGAGGACGTGCTCGATCACCACCTGCCCGCAGCCACGGTCGCGCCCCAGCGCCTGCACGAGGCGATGCGCTACTCCGCCCTCGGCGGCGGCAAGCGGATCCGCCCAATCCTGGTGTATGCCGCCGGCGAGGCCCTGGGGGTGCCGCTGGACGTGCTCGACGCCCCGGCGGCGGCGATCGAACTCATGCACGCCTTCTCCCTGATCCACGACGACCTGCCCGCCATGGACAATGACGACCTCCGGCGTGGCAGGCCCACGGCCCATCGCGCCTTCGACGAGGCCACGGCCATCCTGGCCGCCGACGCCATGCAACCCCTCGCCTTCGAGATCCTGGCCACGCACCCGGCGCTGGTCGGCAATCCGGCGGCTAAGGTGCGCCTGGTTGCGCTCATCGCCGACGCCTGCGGCTCCCGCGGCATGACCGGCGGCCAGTCCATGGACCTGGCCGCCGAAGGCCGGCGGCTGGATGCCGCCGAGCTGGAGCACATCTACCGCCTCAAGACGGGCTGCCTGCTCCGGGCCAGCGTCCTGGCCGCCACCTGCTGCGTGGACCAGGTACCGGACGCCACCCGGGAGTCCCTGGAGCGTTTCGTGGACGCCCTGGGCCTGGCCTTCCAGGTCCGGGACGACATCCTGGACATCGAGGGCACCACGGCGGAAACCGGCAAGACCGGCGGTTCGGACCTGGCCAAGGACAAGGCCACCTACCCCCACCTCTTCGGCATGCCCAAGGCCCGGCAGCGGGCCGACGAGCTGCTGCAGCAAGCCATGGACGCCCTCAAGGCCCATGGCGCCGGGTTCGACGGCCTGCGTTGGGCAGCGCGTTATATCGTGCTGCGCCAGCGGGCTTGAGGGCCTGCTAGGCTGGCCGGGATGTACACCAGTTTCTTTGGCCTCAACGAGAAACCCTTCTCGATCACCCCGGACCCCCGCTACCTCTACCTGAGCGAGCGGCACGCGGAGGCCCTCGCGCACCTGATCTACGGGGTCAAGGAAAGTGGCGGCTTCATCCAGCTCACCGGGGAAGTGGGCACGGGCAAGACCACGCTGGTGCGCAGCCTGCTCCAGCAGCTGCCGGATTTCGCGGACGTCGCGGTGGTCCTGAATTCCCAGCTGTCCCGGGTGGAGTTCCTGAGCTCCATCTGCGAGGAGCTGCACGTGCCCCTGCCGGAGCAGCGCAACAGCATCAAGGCGCTCACTGACGCGCTCAACGTCTTCCTGCTCAGGAACCACGGCCAGGGCCGGCGCACCATCCTCATCGTGGACGAGGCCCAGAACCTGCGCGTGGAGGTCCTGGAGCAGGTCCGGCTGCTGACCAACCTGGAGACCGCGAAGCAGAAGCTGCTGCAGATCATCCTGATCGGCCAGCCCGAGCTCCGCGAGCTCCTGGCCCGCAACGACATGCGCCAGCTCGCGCAACGCATCACGGGGCGCTACCACCTGGAGCCCCTCTCCCGGGACGAGACCACCGCCTACATCGAGCACCGCCTCAAGGTTGCCGGTGCCATCGGCCCCATCTTCTCGGTCGGGGCAAAACGGGAGCTGTTCCGTCTCTCCGGGGGCGTGCCCCGCATGATCAACGTCATTGCCGACCGGGCCCTGCTCGGCGCCTACACGGTCGAGGAGCGCGAAGTGACCCCCGAGCTCGTCCGCTCCGCGGTGGCCGAGGTGTTCGACCGGCCCCCGGCCGGCTTCGGCTGGTGGAAGCGGCCCTGGTGGGCCCACCCGGCGGCCGTGGCCGGCCTCGGCCTGACGGGCCTGCTGATCGTGCTGGCCTCGGCATTCGCCGGCCTGCAGTGGCTGCGCGCGGGCCGGGACGTGGCGCCTGCCGCGGTCGCGGCGCCGGTCGGGCCCCGCGCCGCTGGCGAGGTCCGTGCGCCCGCGCCGCTGGCCGCTGCGGGCGACCCGGCGCCGCTGGTGCCGCTGGCCCCGGTGCTGAAGGGCAACGCGGGCCGCACCGGCACGGACACCGCGTTCAGTACGCTCTTCCGGCTGTGGAACGTGGACCTCACGAGCGACACGAAGCGCCCCTGCGTCCAGGCCGAGGAGCGCGGCCTCCACTGCCTGTACCAGCGGGGGACGCTGGACCAGGTGCGGACCCTCGGGCGCCCGGTGATCCTGACCCTGCGGGACGGCAGCAGCAACCCGCACCAGGTGGTCCTGGCGGCCCTCGGCCCCGAGTCCGCCCTGATCGAAATCGGCGGCACCTCCTACCGGGTGGCCAACAGCGAGCTCGAACAGTTGTGGTTCGGCGAGTACCTGCTCCTCTGGCGGCCCGGCACGGCCGGCGTGAAGTCCTTCCTGCCGGGCATGCGCGACCCGGACGTGCGCTGGCTGCGGGAGAGCCTCGCCCGGATCCAGGGCAAACCGGTCGAGCCGATGGACTCGGACCTGTTCGACGAGAACCTGGCGGCCAGGGTGCGGGACTACCAGAAGGACCGGGGCCTGCCCGTCGACGGCATGGCCGGCCATGCCACCCAGGTAGCCATCAGCTCGGACCTCGGCGGCGCGGACATGCCGCGCCTGGCCCAAGCCAACTAGGCGGTACCAGACAGGCATGTCCTTCATCCTGGATGCCCTGCGCAAGAGCGATGCTGAACGGCAGCGCACGGTGGCGCCCGGGCTGGCCGACGTCCGCTACGCGCCCCGCCGCTCGCGGCGGAACGTCTGGCTGCCCGTGCTGGTGGTCGTCCTCGCGGCCAACGCCGTGTTCCTCGCGTTCCAGTGGCTCAGGGAGGAACCGGCTCCGGCGACCCCGCCGCCGGCCGCCACCGACGCGAATCCGCCCGCCAACCTGGCGCCCGTGACGCCTGCCGCCGACATCCGGCCCCTGGCCCGGGAGGCCGAGTTCGGCGAGCCGATGCTGGAACCGGACATGGAAGACGATTTCGCGGTACCACCCGGGCCGGTGACAGGGCCCGACGCGGGCCCGGTGCCGGCCCCCGTCGTGGTCGAAGCAGCCGAGCCGGCACCTGCGCCACCGGCAGCAGTAACGGCGGCGCCGCCACAACCACCGCCCAGGCCCTCCCGCATCGTCCCGGGCGACGACCTGCCAACCGCGGAGCAGCTGATGGGCTCCGGCGAGCTGAACACCCCCATGCTCAACCTGGACCTGCACGTCTACAGCGAGGCACCGGCGGGGCGTTTCGTGATCATCAATTCGCGGAAGTACAAGGAAGGCGGCCAGCTCTCCGAAGGCCCCGTGGTCGAGAGCATCACCGCGGAAGGCGTCATCCTGTCCAGCCGGGGCCGGCGATTCACACTGTCCCGGAAATGAAGCCCCGCCTGCCCCTCCGCGTTGCCTACCTGGACGGCCGCCGCTTCCAGCGGCTGCTCCTGGGCGGCATTGCCCGCCTGGTCGGCGAGCGCGGGCACCTGGACCGCATCAACGTCTACCCGGTTCCCGACGGCGACACGGGCACCAATCTCGCCCTCACCTTCACGGCGGTCGGGGAACGCCTGGCAAAAACCGACACCCGCCATGCGGGCGAGCTGCTCGGCGCTGCGGCCGACGCCGCACTGGACGGCGCGCGCGGCAATTCCGGCGCGATCTTCGCGCAATACCTTCAGGGCCTGTCCGAGTTCCTGGCAGGCCACGAGCGGGTGTTGCCCGGGGAACTCGCACTGGCGCTGGCCTCCGCCGAGAGCTTTGCGCGGAGCGCCATCCAGAATCCGGCGGAGGGCACGGTGCTCACCGTGATGCGGGACATCGCTGCCGCCGTCGCGCCCGGCCAGCTGCCGGCCAACTCGGACTTCCTGACCCTGCTGACCTCGCTGCTCACCCGGGCGCGGGAGGCCGTGGCCGCCACCCGCAATACGCTGGCGTCGATGCGCGACGCCGGGGTCGAGGACGCCGGCGCGCGGGGCCTGCTGGTGCTCCTCGAGGGCATGGCGGATGCCCTGCAGCCCGGCCTCGCGCCGGCCATGGCCGTCGCGGAAGACGGCGACCCGTCGGCGCGCAGCCCGGCCGACTACAGCCACGTGGGCCCGCCCGAGCACCGCTACTGCACGGAATGCCTGGTCACCGGCACCCGGGTGGACAGGGACGCCCTGCGCAGCGAGCTCGCCCGGATCGGCAGCAGCGTGGTGGTGGTTGGCGGCGCCACGAAGGCCCGCCTGCACGTCCACGTGAACGACCCTGCGGAGGCGTTTGCCATCGCCCGCCGCCACGGCTCGGTCACGGCGGAGAAGGCTGACGACATGCTCCGCCAGGAGCGCTCGCTGAAGGCGGATGGACGGCGCGTGGCCATCGTCTCCGACTCGGGCGCCGACCTGCCGGCCGCCGCCTGGGACGACTTCGGCATCCAGATGGTGCCCCTGCGGGTCACCTTCGGCAGCGAGAGCCATCTCGACAAGGTGGGCATGAACACCGCGGGCTTCTGGAAGGAGCTCGAGCGCAATCCGGTGCATCCCAAGACCTCGCAGCCGCCGCCGGGCGATTTCCGCCGGGCGTACGAGCTCCTTTCCTCCCACTTCGAGCACGTGGTGTCGGTCAGCCTTACCGGGCGGCTCAGCGGCACCTTCCAGGCTGCGCAGTCGGCCGCCAGCCGGGTGAGCAAACCCGGGCAACTGACGATCGTCGACAGCAGGAACGTGTCCGTCGGCATGGGACTCGTGGTGCTGCGGGCGGCCGAGACGGCCCAGGAAGGCAAGCCGGCGGCTGACGTAATCGCAGCTGCCGAGCGCGCGGCGGACTGCACCCGGACCTACGGCGCCGTGCCGGACCTGAGTTACGCCGTCCGGGGCGGGCGGATTCCGCAGCCCTGGCGCTGGCTGGCCGGCGTCCTGCCATTGGGCTTCCTGCTGGCCATCGATGGCAGGGGCGGCGTGAAAGTACGCGGCATACTGCGCAAGAGCGGCGACCGGGTATCGGCACTGGTTCGCCTCGCCACCCAGGACCGGCTGCTGAAGTCCGGTGGCACCCCGCTCCGGCTCGCCATCGCCCACTCGAACTCGCCCGAGCTGGCCGAGGCACTCCGGACGGCCTGCGAGGTGGCCTTCGAAAACATCGAGTCCATCCACATCGCGGATCTCGGCCCTGCTTACGGGGCGCACGCCGGGCCGGGTGCCCTCGCCCTGGCGATCCAGGAAT
>Ga0268299_1001406_pt1 | contig 42897 bp, 32 predicted proteins | sample NOBtaG_FD_193484 | JGI IMG/M metagenome (GOLD analysis project Ga0268299, IMG submission 193484) | Activated sludge microbial communities from bioreactor in Nijmegen, Gelderland, Netherland - NOB reactor | ecosystem: Engineered > Bioreactor > Aerobic > Activated sludge | place: Netherlands... | reverse complement strand
CAGGTCATCGTCTTTGAGATTGACACACCGGGCGGTCTCGTCTCCAGCGCGCTCGACCTGTGCGACCTGATCAAGAACCTCACCGATGTGCACACGATCGCCTGGGTACATTCGCAGGCCTATTCCGCCGGGTCGATGATCTCCATGGCCTGCAATGAGATCGTGATGAGTCCGTCGTCGACCATCGGCGACTGCGGCGTCATCCTCGGCGGGCCGACCGGACCGCAGGAAGTGCCCGAAGAACTGCGGGCCAAGGCCGAGAGCCCGGTCATCGAGCAGTTTCGCGATTCCGCGGCGCGCCATGGGTACGATCCGCTGCTGTGCGAGTCTCTGGTCGTCAAGGAACTGGTCGTTTACTGGGTGGAGAACATCGGCTCGGGCGAGCGCCGATTCGTGGATGAAGCCGAAAAGAAAGTGCTGCTCCGGGAAACCAGCGGCGGGCCATTCGCGGCGGCCGACGAATCCGAAAGCGCGACCGCGGAATGGCGGCTGGTGGAATCGTACGTCGACCCGATTTCTCATAAGACAATCAAGGTGATGCAGCCGGTGGTCAAGGCGACCGAACTGCTGACCATGTCGCAAAGTCGAGCGACCGCATTTGGCTTCTGCAAGGCGATCATCGCCAGCCCGAGCGAATTGGCCGAGAGATACCAGGTCGCCGGCGACTGGTTGCGATTGAAGTCCAACTGGTCGGAGAACCTTACAGGCTGGTTGACGTCGATGCCGGTTCGCATTTTCCTGCTGGTGATCATCCTGCTGGGGGCGTACGTTGAGTTTCACACGCCGGGTGTGGGTGTTCCCGGCCTGGTGGCGCTGATCGCCCTGGCCATTTTTGTGGGCGCGCCCTACTTGACCGGGCTGGCGAATGTTTGGGAAATCGCCATCGTGCTGATTGGGTTCATTCTGCTCGCGGTGGAGATTTTTGTCATTCCCGGCTTTGGCGTCGCCGGGCTGACCGGCATCATTTTCGTCATCGTCGGGCTACTGGCGACGTTTATTCCCGACGAGCCGGGGCGCTCGTTTCCCATCTACTGGCCCACGTTCGAGCCTGGACTGGAGGGACTACGCACCGGCGTCATCGTCCTTGCATCCGGCGCCGCGGCGGCGGTGGTCGCCATGATCCTGTTCAGCCGGGTGATGCCGCAGATGGCGTGGCTGCACGGCGCCATGCCGCTCAATCCAGCGAATGAGCCTGCCGAACCGACGACGGATCCGTATCATGGTTATGCACGCGTCGGTGATGTGGGCCGGGTGACCAGCACGCTACGCCCATCGGGCAAGGCCCGCTTCGGCGACCAACTGGTGGATGTGGTCACGCGCGGCGAATATGTTGAGCCACCGGCGGACGTCAAAGTGGTCGAGCGCACCGGCAACCGCGTGGTGGTGCGCGCGCTTGAGACGCCCGGCGCCGCGCAGGAGGCGTAAAGGCCATGGACTCGACGGCGGTCATCGTCGTGCTATACGTCGCCGGCGCTCTGCTCCTCGTAGCTGAGGTCTTTGTGCCCTCGCACGGGCTGCTGACGGTTGGCGCGCTGATCTGCCTTGGCGTGGCGGTGTATCACACGTTTGGGCGGACGACGACGGGCGGCGCCATCGCGTTGATTGCGTGCATCACGCTCGTTCCGGCTGTGCTGCTGCTGGGAATCAAAAACGTCCACCGCCTGCCGCTGGGTGACCGGTTGGCTCCGCCGAATCCGCCGGCACAGAGGACGCAATATGAAACGGACCAGCAGCGCTGTGCGGCGCTTCTCGGCCACGTGGGCCGCTCGGTGACTCCTCTGCGCCCGGTGGGCATTTGCGAATTCGACGGCGAGCGGATTAACTGTGTTGCGGAATCGGGAATTATCGACGCGCGTCAGGTCGTGGTGGGTGTGGGCGTGCAATTGAACAATCTCGTGGTTCGCCCCCAGGCGAACAACTCTCAAACCGTCTGATATGCGACCCTGGAAAGGGGTGTCTCGATGCTGATCGCGCAGCTCTCGTCTTGGATTCTGGCGGCTAGTAACACCGGCACGTGGGTCATCGGCGGAATCATCCTGCTGGTGCTCGTGGTCTTCTTTTACCTCGTGGCGAACGTGTTTCGCCTCTGGATCCAGGCCCAGCTCACCCGGGCGAATGTCGGCCTGCTTCAGCTCATCACCATGCCTTTCCGGAAGGTGCCGCCGGGCATCATCGTGAACAACAAGATCAACTTGGTGAAAGCGGGCCTGGTCGATGTCCACACCGATGCCTTGGAAGCCCACTACTTGGCCGGCGGGCGCCTCGACAAGGTGTGCCGCGCGATGATCGCCGCCGACAAGGCGAAGCTTGGCCTGGACTGGAACACCTGCACTGCGATCGATCTTGCCGGCCGCGACGTGCTGGAAGCCGTGCAGACCAGCGTCAACCCCAAGGTCATCGATTGCCCCGGGGCCAGCAGCGGCAAGGAGAGCATTGACGCGGTGGCGGCTGACGGCATTCAGCTCAAGGCCCGCGCCCGCGTCACGGTGCGCACGAACATCCGCCAGCTTGTCGGCGGCGCCACCGAGGAAACCATCATCGCCCGTGTTGGCGAGGGCATCGTCAGCGCCATCGGCTCGTCTCAGACGCACAAGGAAGTGCTGGCCAATCCCGACCGCATCAGCAAGGCCGTGCTCGCCCGTTCGCTCGACGCGGGCACCGCGTACGAAATCCTCTCGATCGACATCGCCGACGTCGACGTCGGCGTGAACATCGGTTCGCGTCTGCAGGTCGACCAGGCTGAGGCGGATACCAAGCGTTACAAGGCCGAAGCGGAAAAGCGCCGCGCCATGGCCGTCGCGGCGGAGCAGGAGTTCCGCGCCAAGGTGGAGGAGAACCGCGCTTTGGTCGTGCTCGCCGAAGCGGAAGTGCCCAAGGCGATGGCCGACGCGTTCCGCAGCGGAAACATGGGCATCATGGATTATTACCGCATGAAGAACATCGACGCGGACACCGCGATGCGCCGCAACATCGGCGGCGACCCGCGCAAGAAGGGTGATCAGGAAGGACACGTGTAGTCAACGCGCCGGCGCACCTTACCGGGATGTCGTGGATTCGAGTCCGGATTCGAAAGTTGAGTTTCTGAATGGTTGACCTGTTCGCCCAAGGTGATCAGCCCGGTTTCGATTGGGGCAATCTCATTTACTTGGCGCTGCTGGCGCTGGGTGGGCTCACCGAGCTGATCCGCCGTTGGGCCGGCAAGAAAAGCGACGACTCGATCGAAGCCGAGATCGAGGAGGATGCGCCCCCCTCCCGTCCGGTTTCGCGCCCACCCTCAACAGCTACAGCGCGACCGGCATCGGCGCGACCCGCTGAGCGCCCGATCTCGCCAGTTGTGCCGCAGCGCCCTGTCCAGCCGCGACCCGTGCAGCCCCGATCTGTGGCGCAGCGTCCCGCGGCGCCTGTGGCAACCGCCCGCCCCGTCCCGGTCAGACCGGGTCATGCAACACCCCCGTTTCGAACACCCCCGCAGTCGCGGCCCGTTCCGGCCACTTTTCCGAGTCCATCAGTTCGTCCGGCACCCACACAGATCGTGACACAATCCGAGCCGACTCGGCCGCCCGCTGAGGCTGTCAGCTCGGTTCGGTCGCAGACCCCGCCCGCCATTTCAACGGATTTCGCCCGGCTGACCGCTGACCGAACCAGCCTGCAGCAAGCGGTCATCCTCGCGGAGATCCTGGCGCCTCCGGTGGCGCTGCGTCAGCCGGGAATGGGTATGCACTTCAGCCCATCTTGGGATTGATGCATCAGGCTTGCCAATCACCCGTGCCGCGCAGGCATTACTCCGCTGCAAGCGCCGGCAGAATGCCGCGGTGCGCCAACATCCGCCGAACCAGGTCCATCGGCAAACCGATCACGTTGGAGAAACTCCCGGAGATGCTGCGCACAAACGCGTCGCCGTGATCCTGGATGCCGTATGCGCCTGCCTTGCCCTGCCAAAGCCCGCTGGAGATGTATTGCTCCAGTTCAACGGCGGACATGGACGCCATTTCGACCCGCGTCGTGTCGTGCGCGGTTTCGCGCTGACCGGTGACCGCATCCACAACGGTGACCCCGGTAATCACGTCGTGCGGCGAGAGCATCAGCGCGGTCAGGATGCGCCGCGCGTCCGCCTCGTCAATCGCCTTGCCGTATACGGCTCCGGCCGCGGAGACCACGGTGTCGGCCCCGAGCACAACACCGCGTTTCAGACGTGCCGCGACGGCCATGGCTTTCTCGAAGCTGAGGGTCTCCGCAAGCGCCACGGGCGAGGAAATCTGCCGTGCGGGTTCGTCCTCATCAACGTGGGCCGGATATACGACGAATTCGTAGCCCGCTTCGCGCAGCAGTTCACAGCGCCGCGGACTGGCAGACGCAAGGATCAGGTCGGGTTTGGAGGATTCCGCACGCATGCTCCAAGGATTTACCGCAACCGCCGGCGACTGACCAGCGCCGGTCCTGCAGGATGCAACTTGAGAATGCGTGAAACGGCCCGGTCACTCAGACGGCGTCGCCAGTGACGACAACCTTGGCCGCTCGGGCCTTGCGGCGGCGCTGTCGGCGTTCATGACTGCGCAGCAGGCGCTCCTGGCGGCGAGCACGGTAGGTCGTGACCCCGGAACGGGTCAGAAAGTACGCCGGAACGGCGCTGAGCACGCCGACGATCAGACATCCAACCCAAAGCTCAGTGCCCAGATCGAACATGATGCGCAGCATGCCCGCCCAGAAGTCGTAGGTGAAGAATCTCTCGAAGAAACCGTGGCCGCCCATCTGCAGCCGCTGGAGCGCGTCGTTGCGGCTTGCGGCTGTTCCGCCGGTCAACAGCGAGCCCAACCACCAGCAGGAACCGTAGATCGGCACAAACGTCACCGGGTTGGTGATCCACACCATGGGTACGCCCGCAGCCTTGTTGGCGCGGAGAATGGCCGCCAGGCCGATCGCCAGGATCGTCTGCGCCCCCATTGTCGGCGTGAATGCGACGAACACGCCGATTGCGACGCCCAGCGCGATGCGATGCGGCGAATCGTCGGCGTGCAACAGGCGCTGGTATATGAATTTGCGCGCGGAGCGCCAAAGATTGCTCACCGCTCGATTCCTGATTCGGGCGCAAATCGGGTCGCCAGGTTAGTCCGCCAATGCACCCCGTCTACACTTACGCGCTCCGCGGACAACCCCCGGCGGGTACAGACTCATTTTAGCTGATGACCCCGCCAACGTCACGACAGGCGCCTACATTTTCCGCATAAATAACGCGCGCGAACATCCCTGCTATCGGCCAAACAGCTCCCCAACAGGAGCAAACCAAGCAAACCGTCGACTTCCACGATGTTTCCTTCGTTTCCTCCGGTCCAACCTCGATCGTTACGCCCGGGTCATTGCGTACAGCCGCAATTCGGACACGCTCGTTCCGGCATTCACGCACCGCCCGGCGGCTGATACGTCTCGATCGGGCACGCCCCAAAGGGCTGCCAGTTCCCTGCGGGATCCAGCAGTTCCGCCGGCTGAAAGCGGGCCTTGTACGCCATCGTGCGCGAGCCCGGCACGTAATATCCGAGGTAGTAGTACGGTACTTCATCGCGCCGCGCAAGGTCGATCTCCCAGAGCACCGAAAAAGTGCCGAGGCTGCGCCGGCCTTCGCGTGGATCGAAATACATGTACATGCTGCTCCACGCTCCCGGGACAATGTCGAGCAGACTGACGCCGACCAGTCTGCGGCCAACCCAGTAGCACAACTCGCGCGTCGGAACCGGTGCGGAGTATCCGAACCGCGAAAACGCGTCGAAGTCCGCAGACATCGTGCCGTCGTGCTGCCCATTTTGATAGCGCACGTAGATTTCGTACTTTTGCTCCGTTGCGCATTGGTCGCCATCCTCCACGCGAACATCGGCATTGCGCCGCCAGACGCGGCGCTGCGAACGCGTCGGCTGAAATGTCCGGGTGGGCACGCGAATCGGGACGCACAAACGGCAGCCGGCGCAGACTGGGCGATAGATCACCTGCTCGCTTCGCCGAAATCCGTGATCCATCAGCGCTCGGTAAGCGGCGCCGTCCGCATCGTGCTGCAGCATGAATCCCTCGGTGCGGGCCGGGCGATCCGGCAGATACGGACAGGCGCATTCGTCCGTGCGTGCCAGCTTGGATTGCCGCAGAAACGCCTCGACGCGCTCGGCACCAGGGCTTGGGGCTGATTCAGACATTTGAAAAGCTCGAGCGCGGCGCGCTGCACGCCCTCGACAACAAAGCAACCGGCCGTCAGCGCGTGATCAGGAAACCGGGCGACAGGCGCTCCACCGCCCAAATCAGCGGCGGCGCCAAAAATATCGCCGGCAGCATGTTGGCCACGGGTATGCGCTTGATGTCCAGGATCATCAGCGCCGTGGCCAGCAGGATGACGCCACCCACGACGTTCATCATCTCGACCGACAGGTGCGGCAGCGCGCCGGCTGCGTAATACGCCAGCAGGGCCAGCCCTCCCTGAAAAACCACCACGGTGATGATGCTGAACGCGACGCCCGCCCCCAACGCGGCCGTCAGGGCGATGGCGCAAAAACCGTCGAGCAGGGATTTGATGTAGAGGTAGCTGGCATCGCCCTCCGCGCCGTTCCGCAGGCAGCCCAAGAGCGTCAGCGGTCCCACGCAGAAAATGACGCTCGCGGTCAGAAAACCCTCGGCGAAACTCCGGGCATCGCCGCGGGCCCAGTGCGTGTGAATACGCTGTCCCAACCCCTCCAGCCGCTCGTGCAAACGCAGCCACGTGCCCAGCAGCGATCCGGTCACCAGCGCCGCGATCATCACCAGCGCCAGCCGGGCACCGTATGTCTTGCCGGCCGCCTCCACCGACCCGTAGTGGTTCGCGACCGACTGCATGCGCAGCACCGCCGCGTCAACGCCCAGCGTGACCGTGATCAGCCCGAGCACATCGAGTATGGCGCGCTGATATCGTTCGGGTAGCCGCCCCGATGCGGCTGTGCCCACCAGACATCCTCCTGCCACGGCAACCGCGTTTATCACCGTGCCGTTCAGTATGGACCACATGTGTGCGTACCTAAAGACCCGCCGACCCGCCAGCAAAGCGCGGACGATATTCGCTTGACGCTAACGGGTCAACGACCGGGCGATTTTCGAGGTGATTTGTGTGGAACAATCAGGTTTGGCCAATTCCCGCCGGCGAAATCAAGAGGTCTCTGAGCTTCAGGAACGAATGTCCCGCGTGACGCATGCTTGAGCGACGAGGCGCGAAACTCTCTCCGAAACCACGTCCCAGGACTCACCAATCATGCGCGCGGACCGCTCGCGGCGTTTAGCGCGGGATGATTGAACCAAGGCCCGGCGGCAGGCGCTTGCGAAGTCACCGGCTTCATCGGCGCAGGTTACGTCCGGCGCATAACGGCGAACCTCCGGCAGACCGGTCGCCACCACCGGCAATCCGGCCGCGAGGTACTCGCGCAGCTTGATGGGATTCACATTTTCCGTCATCCGGCTGCGAACAAACGGAACGAGGCCGATGTCGAACGCGGCGAGATACGCAGGAAGCTCGGCATACGGCCGCCGGCCCAGAAAGTGCACGTTCGCCGGCCACTGGGTGGCGCGAATGTCAGCGGAGTGATCGCCGACCACTACGAATGACATGTCCGGCATCCGGACCGCCACCGCCGCCATCAGCGCCGCATCGAACCACTCGCGCACCAGTCCCACGAAGCCCGCGATGGGCCGTGGTATTTTCCGCAATGACTCCGGCAACGGAAGATTCCCGTCCACGGCCTGCGCGAAATGGGCGTGATCCACGCCGTGACGCACCAAGTGCACGCGCGGATGGCGTGCGCTTCGCGCCGCATACAGAGATTCCGACGTGGTGAACACCACATTGGCGCGATCGATCAGTTCGCCCTCAGCGGCGAGCGTCGCGGATCGGTCGTAGCCGGCGAATTCGCTGAATTCGTCGACGCAGTAGTAGACCAGGCATTCCTCACCGAGCGCGCCGGCCAGAAAGGCCGCATCGGGCGCGAATGTCCAGAGCTGCACGGGCTGATCCGGTCCACGACGGACACACTTCAGCGCACGCCGCAACTGCGCGTGCAGCAGCAACCGGTTGACCGAATCGCGGAACGGGCCGGGCCGGCTGGGGACCAGGAAAGGCGTGATCTGCACCATGCGCTCGCCGATGCGCTGCGCGCCCCGAGCGATGCGGCGCACCACTTCCGCGGCGCTGCGCAGGTCTCCCGGATTCATCCCAGGCCGTCGCGACGCATGATAGTTCACCCAGACGATGTCGTTGTCGCGGGACAGCCCGCGCATGAGATGATGCTTGCTGGTCGGGTCGATGTCCCAGCGACTGGCCAGGCACACGATCAGCCGGCCGGAGATCAGACCGGGCGTCGCCGAACAGGCGGCCTGGTCAACGGCGATCGTGGTCTGGGGCATCCTTCGCGTAGTATTTGTAGTAGTAACCGTAAGAATAGCCGTAGCTCACGCCGCGATCGGACTTGCCGATCAGCAGGCAACCCAGAATCGGCACCTTGTTCACGCGGAGCAGGCGCACCGCGCGACGCGCCAGCGGTTCGGGAGTGCAGTTCAACCGCACGATCATGATGACGCCGTTGCACATCTGCCCGATCACGCCGACATCGGTCACCGTGGTGGCCGGCGGCGTATCGATCAACGTGTAGTGAAAATCGGTCTGCAGGCGGCGGACCACCGCGCTGGCCCGCTGCGACGAAAGCAGCTCCGCCGAACTTCGCCCGCTGGTCTCGCCGGCGCTGACTACGTACAGGTTGGGTATTTCTGTAGGGCGGACGATCTCCTCATAGCGGGCGTCGCCCTTCAGCAGGTCCGCGAAGCCCGGGCCAGGCCGGGTATCCAGCAGCCGGCCGAGCCGGCCGCGGCGAAAGTCCGCGTCCACGACCACCACTTTGAAATGCCGGATCTCCGCGAGGATCACGCCGAGATTCGCAGTCGTCACGCTCTTGCCTTCGCGCGGTATGGCGCTGGTCACCGCGATGACGCGATGCTCGCCCTGCGGATTCTGCGTCAAGAGCCGTGTGCGCAGCGACCGGTACTGCTCCGAGATCAGCGACGAACGGTCGTAGAATGGATGCACCGACTCGTGGATTCCCGCATCAACTCCCAGGGCCGCGGAAGGCGGCGCGGCGTTCACTGGGGCCGCCGCGACCTCCACCGGCGACGTTGCGATCGGCGCGGGGCTGTCGATCACGCCGACGCCACCGGCGGAGTCTCCTCCGGCCTGGCGCAGGCGCTGCCGTTCCGCCTCAGCCTTCTTCAATGCGTCTGCGATGCGTCCCATGCGTGTGCTTCACCTTCGTCCGTGGGCCGTGCCGGCCCGCGGTCAGTTGTCTTCGCTGTAGATGTCATTCGCAGCCTCGATCGTCGCCGGGTACTGGTAACCGGAGATCAGCGGATTGAACGTGAACATGAACTCTTGCACGCGCAATCCGACCCAGCCAAGCGGCGTGGGCGGAACCACCAGAATATCGTTAGGCTGCAGCAGCACGTTGCGGCTGGTGTCGCCCGTACGGATCATGTGCGCGACATCGACGCTGATCTCGCGCCGTTCATCGGAGTAAGGGCTGCTGCGAATGACTTTGATCTTGGATTCCCAGGCCAAGAAGGACAGGTTGGTCTGGGCCAGCACGTCGAGCACGGTGTCACGCCCGGTATACGGGATGGAGCGCCACTGCTCGCTGTTGGTCATCGTCCCGCCCGAATTGTTGTTGCCGCCATTTCCGATCAGGCCGGAAAGGTAAATCTTCTTGGACCGGTAGGCGACAACGCGCACCTGCACCTTGGGTTCTTCATAATATGGTTCCAGCAGATTGGTGAGCTTGGCGGCGATCTCTTTTTCCGTCATGCCCACCACTTTGACCGGACCGAGCAGACGCAGGCTGATCTTGCCGTCGGGTCGGATCGTCTGCGTCACTTGGTCGATTTCCAAAACCTGCGGCGCGGAAATCTGCATTGAGTCCGGGATACCGACGCGGTACTCGATCGCGGAAACCTCGTGCTCGTGAGCCTTGAGAAATGAGACGAGGTCCTTGTGCTTGGACTGACAGCCGGTTGCGGCCAGCATCGCCGCCCCGAAAACCATCCACCCCATGTTCCGGCAGTTATTCACCTGACAACTTCTCCGCGATACACTCGCTGCTTGCCGTTCGGTTCTGATCCGCGGTGCATCCGCCGCATGATCCGCGTGATTCGCCGAACAGTACGGCTTGATCCTCACGCCGGGTGCCGCGGCTATCGGTCTTCCGGTGGACATATCGGGTGCCGCGACTGGTCCCTGAATCTTCCCCCGGAATATGGCGAATCCGGCGCGGTTCTCGGACCTTGCCGGGCGCGCCGCGCATGGGCGGTTTTCGCGGACTGCGCTGAAAAACGGACGATCTCAAGGGGGCGTTTTAGCGGACCGATATCGCAGCGGGGCGCGTACGCCGACGCGACGTCCGATTTGCGCACTCGGTTGCGCTGCGCGGGTGCAGACCGCGGTGAGCATTCCGCGGACAATGAGGGACCGCCATGTATGCGTCGTTTTTTGGCCTTCGCGAGTTGCCGTTCAACAACACGCTGGATCCGCGCTACTTCTATTCCACGCCGGACCATGAAGAGGCCCTGGCCTCGCTGATCTATGCGATCAGCGAGAGCCGCGGGTTCGTCATGCTCACTGGCGAAGTGGGTGCGGGAAAAACGCTGGTGACCCGGCTGATGCTGCGCCACTTCAACGAGCGCATCGTCTTCGCCGGCATCAACCACACGCGAATCAGCTCAACTGATCTCTTGCGCTGCATCTGCGACGAGTTCCACATCGAGTCTGTGCCGCACGACACCGGCGCCGACCTGCTCCGCCGCCTGCAGGATTTCCTGGTCAGCCGCTTCACCGAAGGCAAGCCCGTCGTGCTCATGCTCGACGAGGCCCAGGCCCTGTCGCGCGACGCCTTTGAACAGGTCCGCATGATCGGAAATGTCGAGGCCGATGACGCCAAGCTCCTGCAGATCGTCATCGTCGGGCAGCCCGAACTGCGCCAGCGCTTCGAAGCCGACGACATGCGCCAGCTTCGCCAGCGCATGTTCCGCAGTTTTCACCTGCGCGGCCTGTCACGCGAGCAGACCGAGGGCTACATCCGCCACCGACTCAGCGTCGGCGGCGCGCAATATCCGGAACGCATCTTCGATCACGACGCCATCGACATCATCCACCAATACGCCCAGGGCCTGCCGCGCCTGATCAACACGGTGTGCGACAACGCGATGCTCAGCGCTTACGCCGCCGATCAGCTCGCCATCGACGGCCCCTTTGTGCGGCGCGTCATCGAGCAGATGACGTCCGTCGGACAGGGCGGGCCGCAGTTTGCCTCCCCGATTGTGACGGCGGCCGACGAACGGCCGCGACGCCGCGCAAGTGATCGCGCAGCGCGGGAGACTGCGCCCAATGTTGCCCCGGCGCCGGCACCTGCACCGCGCGTGGACGTCGAAATGCCCATCACGTTCAATGACACCCGTGCGCTCCAGGCCCGCCAGGCGCTGGAGGACAGCATCGAGCGCTCGTGCGTCATCGAGACCCGCCTGAAATCCGAACTGATCGAAACCACGGACGCGCTTCAGGCGCTGGTGACGCGGGCAGCCGGACTGCACGAGCGTCTGCGCGCGGCCGTCGCGGAGGCAGAGCAGCGTATCGACCAGACGACCCAGCGCGCAGCCCGCATTCAGTCCACGGTGGATGAAGTCATCAACCGGCTGGACGCCGCGGGTCGTCGCGGTGCTCCCCTGCTGGGGCAGCTGCACGCCCAGGTTGACCAGGCGCAGGGGGTGATGGACGAGTTTCGATCCGCCGGTACGTACGCGCGCGGCATTCTGGCTGAAACACAGCGGGCTTGCTCGGCGGCGGACGAGGCGGCGCAGCGTCTGGCGCTGCAGACGACTCGCAGCACGCGGCTGACCGTCACGCTGCGGCAGGCATTTGATCGGCTTCAGCGGCAGAGCGCGCTTCTGGAAGAACGGACCCGGCGACCGGACGCCGACGCCGAATCGAAGGGAACCGCAAGCGCGTGCGGCAGCCTTCTGGCGAAAACGCGGGCGTTGACCGAAGTGCTGGGCGAAGATCGCGGAACAATCGCCGATGTGCGCAGCACGCTGCTCGCGGCGCGGACAGGTTCACTCGCGGCGCCGCGCACCCGTCTGGCTGAGCACGTGGGATCGCTGAGCGAACTGATCGAGCGAACGCGCAACTTGAGTCGCGCGTCGGCATAACCGCGGATTAACCCGATGCCCAATCAAGCGGGCGACGCGATGCGCTTTCGCGCTTGCGTCGCCCGTGAGTATTCGTGGCGAATCTTTGCAATTGCCGTCCCGCGCGTTATTCCGGCGAGGGATCGTCGTCGTAGGGATTTTCATCAATGTGCTCGGCGCCGACTTCCTCGTCGCCCGTAGCGGGTGCTTGCACCGGCAGCGCCCGGACCTGATGCGGCGCGGGGGCCTTGGGTTTGGTTCCATCTCGGCGCTCGAGCTCGGCGAGCTGATTCTCGAAGACTTCCGCCTGTTCGTCGTCCAGCTCATCGAGAATCGCGTCGCGCAGCGCTGCGGCCTCTTCGAGCGAGCGAGCTTCATCGCCGCGGTACTGACGAACTTTTCGGCCGAATTCGATGAACAGCGAACGGCAGCGTTCGCGCTGCTCGGGTGTGAGTTCCAAACTGGCGAGCGCCGTGCGAATGCGCTGCAGGGCCTGGTCGCCGGCTTCGCGCGAGCGGATGAAGCGTGACTCGTACTTTCGCGAGATCTGCTCGAACTTCGCGAACTGCTCCTCGTCGAGCAACTCATGCATCGCGGCTTCAATCTCTTCGACGGCGACCGTCTGTTCGACGGCCGCGTCCTTGCGCAATTCCGTGATCTGGTCGCGCAGCTCCGCGACGCGATCCCGGTCATTGTCACGCTGCGCTTCGCGCAGCTCCGCCACCAGATCACGAATTTCGACGGCCTGTTCCTTGCGATCGTCGGCGGAATCCTGCGTCGCGGCGACGGCTTCTTCGATGTGCTCGGCGAAAATCTCGTCGATTCCTTCCGTCGTCTCGGCGTCCGCCTGCAGCGTACGCTTGACCTCGTCGCGGAAGGCTTCGAGCAGCACCACGTTGCGGTTGCGATTGCCCGCGTTGCTGCCCGGACGGCGCGCGCCGCGCTGCGGCGCCTGGCCCGGGCGACCGTCCACGGCGACCGCGTCGCGCCCGCTGCCGTGTCCGCCGGCCTCGTCCGCCGCCTGGTCATCCGGCGCTTCCGCGCTGGGGTCCACGGCGACCACTTCAGGCTCGCCGACCGTGCCCTCCTCCTGGGCGAACGCCGCGGGCGTGACGAACAACGGGGCAATCCAGATCATCCACATTCCAGCGCACCGACTCATGGCTGGCGACCTCCTGCAAGAATTCCTGGCACGCCGGACTGTGAAACCGCGCTCCACTGCGCTCCGCGAGTGCCGGCCAACAATTCATCCGCCGCGGGTTGTGCGCACACAATCGGCTGGCACAATGACGACAACGCGACGAACCGATATTGATACCATCGACCCCAGTGCATGGGTGGCAGCATTATCCGAAAAACAAGCAAGGGATGCCAATTATTCCGTGGGTAACGACCGGGTAACTCAGCCAACCGCCGCCCAATTCCGAGGGCATTCATCCATCGGCAGCTGGACATTGCGGACATCACAAGTTCTAAACTACCGTCCATAATGCACTTACAGATCGTCATGGCATTCGCGCTGTTGCTCTGGTGGCCGGAAGGCGCCCCCGGACGCGCGGTACTTCAGGAGCGGTACGCCGTGCTGGCCTCCGTGGTTGGACTGCCGGTGATCATCGCTTTGGCGGCGCAGGGCCTGTGCATGGTCGCCTGCACACGCATGCGACGCCCTGGCGGAGCAGCCGGCGCGCTGGCGGTTTACCACCGCGGAACACTCGTGTTGCGGCTGGCAGCCTTGGGTGGGCTGGCGGCACAATTGCTGTTGACCGCTTGGCCAGCCATGCTGGCCGAGATGCCGGTGATACGCGAGGTGCCTGGACTGGCGCAGCTTGCACTGCTGATCCCTTACCTGATGAGCCTGATGGCGCTGTGGTGGCTGCTTTACCCCGTGGAGCAGGCCAGCCGCGAACTGGCACCGGCGCGGCCGCGGATGGCGCGGTGGCGCTACGTCGTGTTCAACCTGCGGCACCAGGTGCTGGTGGTGGCGCTGCCGCTGGCGATCATCGTGGTGGCCTACGCGGCGACGCGGGACCACGGCGATTGGCTTGTGGGCCTGACGGGCTCGAAGTGGGCGCCGGACGCGGCGCTGGGCGGCGTGGCGATCGCGGTGTTCGTGTTTTCTCCGCTGATTCTGCGGCGGGTGTGGGCGACGTCGCGCCTGCCAGACGGCCCGCTGCGGCGCAAGCTGCTCGGGCTTTGCCAACGGATCAACCTGCGTGTTCGCGAGATTCTCGTCTGGCACAGCGACGGGATGATGGTGAACGCGGCGGTCATGGGTCTTTTCCCCAGGGTGCGGTACATTCTGCTCTCGGACACGCTGCTGGAGCAGATGAGCGACGAGGAGATCGAGGCGGTCTTCGGGCACGAGGCCGGGCACGTGCGGCATCATCACATTCCGTACTTTCTGCTGTTCGCGCTGATCAGCATGCTGGTGGCCGCGGCGGTCATCGAACTGCTGGTGCGCACCTGCCGCGGTCCGGACGCGCTGTGGCGGCTGAGCGATGATGCGATCCAGATGCTGGGCATCGCCGCGATCATTCCGCTGTGGGGCGTGGGCTTCGGCTGGGTTTCTCGGCGCTTTGAACGGCAGGCGGACGTGTTCGGCGCGATGTGCGCGGCGCCGCGGGAAGGCAACGGCGCGTGCCGCCTGCCCTGCACGGTACACGACGGCCCCCCACCGGCGACGGCACTGGCGGTGTGCGCGAGCGGCGCGCAGATCTTCGTGCAGGCGCTCTTCAAGGTGGCGGTGCTCAACGGCATTCCGCCGAGCGAACGAAGCTGGCGGCATTCGAGCATCGCAGCGCGCATGCGTTTCTTGACCGCGGTCGGCGGCGATCCCATGATGGCGCGGCGCTTCGCGCGGTGTGTGCGGGGCATCAAGGCGGCGCTGATCGCTTTTTCAGCCGGGGGATTGGCCCTGGCCGCGGCGTACCTCTGGGAAAACCCGGGATATCGCCGGGAAATCATCACGAGCATCCTGGATCCATTGCGGAACATGCTGCACTGAACTCCGGGGGACTTCGCAACGCTGCGCCTGCACGGCGAACGGGCTTTGACTCGGAATCTCACCACGACGCAGGAGTTCATGGCTGCACGCATCATCAGCGGGACCGCCTTGGCCGAGCGTATTCGCCGTGAGACGGCGGCGCGCATCGAGCGGCTGCGCGCCGACGGGCTGGGTGTGCGCCTCGACGCAATCCTGGTCGGCGATCCCGATTCGGGCGTGATCTACGCGCGTTCGCAGCAGCGGCGGTGCGAAGCCGTGGGCATCGAATACCGTCTGCACACGCTGGAGCCGACGATCGACGACGCCGGATTGCAGGCGTATATCGAGCGTCTCAGCCACGACCCGGAGGTTACGGGCATCATGCTCAATCTGCCGCTGCCGCCGCACCTCGACGCGCCAGCTGCCCAATATGCGATCGATCCGTACAAGGACGTCGAGGGCGTCAACCCGGCGAACATCGGGCTGCTTTTTTACGGCACTCCGATCATCGCGCCTTGTACGGCGCTGGCGGTGATGGCCATGCTTCGCGAAGCGGGGGTCGCGGTGAAGGGCCGGGACGTGTGCGTGGTCGGCCAGGGCAGCATTGTGGGAAAACCCATTGCGCTGGCGCTGATGGCGGAAGAGGCGACGGTGCGCACGTGCAACAAGTACACACGCGACCTGGCGGCGCACACGCGCGACGCGGAGATCCTGATCGCAGCCGCGGGCGTGCCCGGACTGATCCGCGGGGAGCACGTGCAGCCGGGGGCGGTGGTGATCGACGTGGGGATCAACACGGTGGCTGCCCCGACTTTGGAAAACCCAAGTGCGACGGCGGTGGTCGGCGATGTGCGCGGCGCTGAGGTCGCGGCGATCGCGGGGGCGCTGACTCCGGTTCCCGGCGGGGTGGGGCCGGTGACGGTGGCGCTGCTCTTGCAGAACGCGGCTGAGGCGGTGGCGAAGCAGCGTTCGCGTCGGCGACTGCCCGCGCACGGATGACGGCTGGGTCGGCACTTCACGATACACTCGAGCGAGCAGGCGCAGGCGGGTGACTCCGCCGGTGGCGCTGGTCGACGGTTGTTGCACAAAATCGCCGATTTTGATCGCGAGAACGCGGATATCCGCGTTTCCGAGCCAAGAACGCTAAAGCCTATTTGAAGTATCACTTTGTGAAATGCCAACAGGGTTTTCGGGGCCGCGGCGCGGGGTGGGCTGCGTTTTTGATCGCGCCCGGCGTTGAAGTGGTACTGGCAATAGGCTTTGGGACGCGATTTTTTTTTCGGGCACGGGCGTCGAACCGGCTGGCGGCGATTGCTGATCCTGAGGATAGAACCGCGAATGAACGCGAAACTGGATAGGCACTGGGCAATAGGCAAAAAGCATTAGGCATTGGGTGACCTCCATCGGTGATAACGCGCGGGGTGTGCTGTTTAATTTTGGATTGCGCGCGGGGTGATGCGGGGTGCTCACGCGGAGGCGCAGAGTTCGCGGAGGGCCGGGGGCTTGCGGCGGGTGGGAACGCGGGCGGGCGATGGCGACGCGGAACGGGGTTCCGTGGTGACGGCGGGGTGGCTGGGGGTGGGGACGTTGCGGTGTCGCAGGCATGCCATGAAATCAAACCTGTCCCGTTTGCTGTTCCCGTCTGTTGTTCCTAATTTTTGGCAATAATCAGGAAGAGACGCCGGGCCACCAGGAAAGAGAGAACGACGCCAACGATGACGACGAGGATGAGGCCGAGAAAGTGAATCCATTGGGTGCGGGCGACTGCTTCGCTGGTGACTTCAACACCCCGTACCGAGTCGAACCAGTCGGCAAAAGCGTTGAGGGCGGGCATGGTGATTGAGAAATACAGGCCACCAACCAGGCAGAAGGCGAGGTAGCCCACGATCAGCGCGGCCAAATGGCGAAGTAGATGAATCATGTCATGCTTTAAGGCGTTACAATCGACCATCGTGGCTGCTTGTTCCGCTGTTTCCCACAATCGTTTCGATCGTGCTCTTTCGCTATTCGGTTATCGATTGGGGCGGTACGCAGATCTAACTCTCTTCGATGTTCCTTGTACGCATCCGTTATCTTCGTTGCGTCGCCGCCTCTTCGCTCGTGTTATCGCGAGGCACTCGCGCGCTCCTTTTCCAGGGGTCAGAGGTGAACAATCTCCACGTCGCCCCACCTGCTTTTCAGGTATTCGGCGACAAGCCTGCGGTGGCAGTGCCTGGGCGTATCTTCGCTGCACAGCAAACTGGCTGCGTCGAGCGCCTCACGCGGCACAATCTCCTCGATTCGCCGCTTCCGTATGAGATCGGTGAAGCGCCTTTCATACTCGTTCCAGTCGCCTTTCTGCTTTTTAAAGGCATCCAGCATCTCCTGAGTCGGTGCGAGTTCAGGCCGGTGCTCATACGGGATGCCACAGATCGACCGGAGGAAGTATGCCAGGTCATCCTTCTTGGCGAACCCAGCAAGCTGAGACACGTTGTTCAGACGAACGTCGACGAGCCTCTTTACATGCGCCTTCAAAAGGCGCGTGAAGAAAAATTCGGCGGTGGATTTGGTAAAGCCGATCGTGTAGATTTTCATCGCTTGGCTCCCGGTCCTGCTTGCTCCTCCGCGTGTGATTCCTCTGTATAGGCGATTTCCAAACCGCGCCGTCTGTAGGCTTCGTCGACCAACTCATCGCGGCTACGAAACAGGTCGTAATCCGGCAGCCCCAGTTCGGTAAGCAACCGGCTAACGACTTCGTCGTGGCTTTGCAGGCTGCCATCTTCGAGAATGTGCTGGACAACGAGACCACGAGCCAACAAATGACGTGAAACCAATATCGCACGGTGACATACAAGAGGATCCTTTTCGGCACACATGAGCGCAATGCGGTGCTTTGCGGTACCTTGCGCGACCCTATCGAGTCCACGTTTGAACGGCAGGGTGCTCGCAAGCAAATCGTAACGCACCTGTCCGGCGACGTAGCACGCCAGATCTTTGGAGCGCGCGCCGAGCTCGTCGCCGAGAAACACGTACTGAATTCTCTCCTTCTCAAGTACAGACTTGAGCGCTTCCCGATTAAATTGCGGGTTGAAGCGGCTGTAGGGATTCGAACGAACATCAGCAACGACTGTTACTTGATGGCGCGTCAGCCGAGCGACGAACTCATCAATTGAGTGAACCGAATGACCGATCGTGTAGACAACGTTTGTCACGGCGTCGTCCCCCTTCGATGAGAAGTGATCACGGCTGCGGCGAGTTTGTAGGCGTGACCGTGGAACTGCTCTCCAAGGCTAATGCACAGCAGGACGTCGGCGAGATGGTACTCCCCATTCGGCTTTCCAAGATACTCAGCCTCGATCGGCGGATCAGTTACAACGAGGGAGTACCGATAGTCGCCAAGTTGGAAACGCGCGCGCACACGGCGTCTCGCCGGAAACTGGCCTCCGCCTTCTGCCGCAACTAACAGACCAAGCCGTGTTGGACGAATCAGGTACAGCGAGCGGCCGAACCTAGCGGCTTCAGCATCCGCGACTCGATCGTTCTCACCATAAGTGCTCGAGTCGCCGTTCAGCCAAAGCGGTCCGCCCAGATCCTCGACGGCTCGCTGCAGTTCCGTCCACGAAATTTCACCAGCCCGCGTCCAATAGGTGTCTGAATCAATGATGTGGTTTTCGCGCTGATAGCCCTCCGGTTCCGGCCGGTCAAACCGAATAGTCATAATGTCGAGCACCTGGGGATCGCGCCCGTCTGTGTAGCGACGCTCTTCAAGGGATACCTCTCGTGTTGGCCGTGCACTGACCGGCCTGACCCAATCCCCGAACTGACCCGCGTGGTACTCGCGTCCAGCGACGCACCGACCGGAGGGGGGCTTTCGGGAATTGGCGAGGCAAGCTATCGAAATTTCATAAGGCATCGTCGCAACCTCTGAAAGCGATATGAGCGTTGTTTCGCCATCATGCCCTGGACTCCTCCCGAATCCTGAACCTTGCGAGGTAGAGCGTAATCACTTTGTTCTCGACCATTTGAATGGTGTCCGGGCCCAGCAATTCTCTGACCTGGGAATCTCCGTTCATCAGGATCATGGAGCAATCGCTGAGTCTGCTGCGAAAGTGTTCCCAGAACTCGGCGGCGATCTCAACGCTGCGCCGCATAAGGCACTGCGGTGTGGCCCAGTACCGCGTGAAACGTAAAGGGGTCGCGGAACGCGTCACGCCGTTCCGGCGAAGGCGGACTGGTCCCTACGTTGGCGCGGATACCCGCACCGACGGATGGCACAGGGGGAGCATCTCGACCGCAGGTCAGAACGGCGTGGGCCATCCAGATACTCCCATCAGAACGAGCCGGTCCGCACGGCGATGAGTATACCCGCACGGGCGGCCGGAGTAACGGATCATCGGGACCCCACCCAGTGAAAGGGTGGACCACCCCCGGGCGAAGAGAAGGAGGAGGCCAACGTGTACCAGTGACTGAAGTGACTGGCAACGGGCGTTCGCGCTCCGGGCGATGTGGGGCGAGCCGCTTGGCTTGTACGGATACTTCGAGGGGTGGGCAGGATTGACACAGCAGCACGAAAGATATTCGCGGGAACGGATTCCGGTAGACGCGGGTGCGAGACACTTGACACATACGGCTGCGTCAAGGGCAGGCGGGATTCGCACCAGCCGAGTTCACGCACCAGTTGACGATGCGCGATCTGGTAGCCGGAGAATACCCTCCCCCTGCCCCTCCCTAACAGGGAGGGGGGTTGTGGGATTACGCTTGGTTGCGCGTGGGTTGGCGGCGCGGGCGGGTCACTAGGGCCAGGGCTGCCAGGAGCGCGGTGAGGGTGGCTGGCTCGGGGACGATGGTGTACTGGAAATGGGCCAGTTCGGTGACGCTTTCGCTGGGGACGGCTGCCCGGTCGTCGAAGGCGTCGCCGAAAGCGACGAAGGCGTTGCCCGCGGGGACGCCGCCGGTCGGGCCGAGGGGCAGGTTGACGATCGGGGCGTCGTTGATTTTCAGCGATGCGCCGAGCGCGGAGATGGTCAATTCGTAGTGGTGCAGCCCGGAGGTGGTGTCGAAAGCGACGAACGGCGAACCGGTGGATTCGAGCATCATGAGATCGTTGTGCAGGAACACGCCGCCGGCGCTGATGCCGAGGGTGATGATGCGACCGAGATCGTCGATCGCGGCGACGCCGTAGCCGGCGCTACGCGAATCGACGCCGCCGAGTCCGACAAAGTCGGGATCGTAGGACGATTCCACAACTTCGAGGTCCCAGGTGATGATCAGACCGGCGGTCAGGTCCGCGGGGGCCAGCGATCCGCGAAACCACTGGTAGCCGGCGCGATTGCCGGACTGGCGGTGGCCGCGGGTGTCCTGCTTGAGCACGTTGTCCTCGACGACGAGCGCGGGGCCCGGCGCGGGAATATCGACGTGTTCAAAGCCCTGAGCGGAAGGCAGCGTGCCCAGGGCCGGATCGTACACCTGGGTCATCAGCGCCGCCGGCGCCGCAGACGGCTGGATGGTCAACACGATCGCCGCAACCGTTGAGATCAACTTTATTGTGAAAAACAAATTTGTGCGAGCGGCCACTCTTGGCGCTATCAACGTGCGTGAACTCGACTTCTGCGTGTGTGAATTCGGCGCGTACATGAACTCTCCCTCTCTTTGCCCGGCAAGGTGGATGTGTCGCGCGGCCCGTCCGAGGGGCTGGATCGCGAATCGAATCTGGTGGAATCGCAGCAGAACTGGCGCGGTGGTGACTATTAGCGTGAGTTTGCGTCCGCCCTCTCTGCTCCTGATCCTGATTTTGTGTATAGCAATTTGCGTCAGCCGATTCAACCCTTGTCCAAGATGTCGCGAAGCTGTGGCCGGGGGGGGATTCTCGCACCAGGACTCATGAGCCGGGCCTCGCCCGGATGGATGAAAATGAATCCCTTGGGCCATACCACTGACAAGCGATACGGCTGCTTGTCAGTGCCACCCGGAGCATTTTCGTAGCAGCGGATGGAGACGGTCCGGAATTCAGGCGGCTGGTCCGGCGGCGCGGACGTCGTCGCCGGCCGCGGATTGGTATTTCTGGAAGTTCTGGGTGAAGAGGCCAGCGAGTTTGCGGGCGGCGCGGTCGTAGGCGGCTGAGTCCTTCCAGGTCGCGCGGGGAAGGAGGATGTCTGACGGCACCTCGGGGCAGCGGGTGATGACGTGCAGGCCGAAGACGGGGTCGCGTTCGGTGGGCGCGTCGACGAGCTGGCCGGCGTGGATGGCATCGATGATGGCGCGGGTGGCCTTGAGCTTGATGCGCGCGCCCTGGCCGTAGCCGCCGCCGCTCCAGCCGGTGTTGACCAGCCAGGTGCGAGCGTCATGCTTCTTGAGTTTTTCCGCAAGCAGCTCGGCGTACTTCGCGGGGTGCCAGACGAGAAACGGCGCGCCGAAACAGGCGGAGAAGGTGGCCTGCGGCTCGGTGACGCCGACCTCGGTGCCGGCGACCTTGGCGGTGTAGCCGCTGATGAAGTGGTACATGGCCTGGGCGGGGGTGAGCCGGCTGACCGGGGGGAGGACGCCGAACGCATCGCACGTCAGGAAGATCACGTCGGTCGGATGGCCCGCGACGCAGGGGATCTTCGCGCCGGCGATGTAGTCGATGGGATACGCCCCGCGGGTGTTCTCGGTGATGCTGATGTCGGCGAAGTTCACGCGGTGGGTGTCGGGATCGAAGACGACGTTTTCGAGCAGCGCGCCGAAACGCAGGGCCTGGTAGATGTCCGGCTCGGACTCGGCGGAGAGGTTGATCGCCTTGGCGTAACAGCCGCCCTCGATATTGAAAATTCCACGATCGGTCCAGCAGTGCTCGTCGTCGCCCACCAGGCGGCGGCGCGGATCGGCGGAAAGCGTGGTCTTGCCCGTGCCCGAGAGGCCGAAGAGCAGCGACGAACGGTCGCTGTCCGGGTCGGCGGTCGCGGAGCAGTGCATGCTGAGCACGCCGCGCTTGGGCATGAGGTAGTTCATGATGGTGAAGATGCCCTTTTTCATTTCGCCGGCGTATTCGCTGCCGAGGATGACCATTTCACCCTGCTCGAAATTCAGCACGACGCTGGTCTTGGAGGTCATGCCCGCGGTGTGCAGATTCGCGGGGAACTGGCCGGCGTTGAAGATGGTGTAGTCCGGCGCGCCGAAGCTGCGCAGCTCGTCGTCTGTGGGCCGGACGAGCATGGTGTGCATGAACAGGGCGTGGTACGGCCGGGCGCAGATCACGCGCACCTTGATGCGGTGCGCCGGGTCCCAACCGGCGAAGGCGTCGACCACGTACAGCCGCTCGCGGGTGTTGAGGTAGTCGACGGCGCGCTCGCGGTTGATGAGAAAGCTGCTGGGCTCGAGGGCGATGTTGACGTCGCCCCACCAGACATCCGGTGCGGAGACGCTGTCGCGGGCGATACGCTTGTCCTTGGGCGAGCGGCCGGTTTTGAGGCCGGAATAGGCCATGAGCGCGCCGGTGTCGGAGATGCTGGCGCCCGGTTCGGTTCGCAGGGCCTCTTCGTAAAGCCGGGCTGCATTCAGATTGCGGAGGATGGTGCCTACGTGGATGTTGTGCGCTTCGAGGTTGAAATCCGCCATGACCGAGAATCTCCGACCGGGGCGTTCGCCGCGCCACAGGACGATGGCCTTAAGCTGTCAGCCTATCGGCGAGTTGACGGCGGTCAAGGGTACAGCCGCGTATGACGGCTGATAGGCCGGCTGTGCATGGCGCGGCGCGATCCGCACGCGAGCGGCGCAGCGTGGCGGCGGCGATTCGCGGCGGAAAATCGCATGGTACGTGCGCGCGACGTTGAGATATCCACGCTTTTTATTTGCGTGTCGGCGATTTGTAGCGCATAGTGTAGGTGACAGAACAAGTGAATACGTACGGGGGCAAACTTGCCAAGCAGGTCATTGCACCGTGTTTCAGCCAAAGGCTGAAACCAAACAAGTCGGGAGCCTCGCCTTCGCGCGGTGACGAGATCGTTCGCACGCGAAACGCGAGGCTTCAATTGTGCGCGGGGGGCGGGTTGCGATGGTGCGGCCGGGTTGCGATGGTGCGGCGAAATCCATATGCGCGACGCATGCCCACGCCGGCGTGGGCAATGCACCCGGCACGTAGCGCCCGACAGCCGACACGCGGCGCGATAATTGGGAACAACATTGTCCACCACGGATAGGAAGCGCTTTTCTGTGCGCACCTACGCGATATGCCACTTGCTCTCCGGGGCTGGGCGAGAGCGCGCCCTTCGTTGGGAAGTTCATCAGAAGCAGTCTGGTCAGACCGCGGTGGCGACGGGGCGGCTCGCGGTGCGCGCGGGCGGAGTTGCCGGCGGACGTGTGAGGATTTCATTCCAGGCGATGGGTTTTCTGCGCGGGCCGATGCAGACGACGCGCTCGATGCCGAGGATGGCGGCGAGGGCGTAAAGGCAGCGGGCTGAGCCGTCGACGGTGAGGCCATTGTTGCAGCGAATCATGGCAATTTCGCCGCCGGCTGTCGCGACTTCGAGAAAGACCGCACCGTTGCCCGGATTCTCCCGGCAGACCTGCATGATCCGCTCGAGCACGTGCTCGTCGTCGACGGCTTCGTCGAGGCGGAGGACGATGCTCTGCCGCAGGCGCAGGGGAGCATCGGCCAGGGTGATGATTTCGTCGCCGCGCAGGCTGGCTTCTTCGCGCGTGCGGTTGACCGTGCCGCGGAAGAAGAGCACAGCGTCGACCTTGACGAGGCTGACGTAGCGATCGAGTTCCTGGGGCATGAGCGTGACTTCCACCTTGCCCTGCAGGTCTTCGAGGAGGATCACACCCATTTTTTTGCCTTCACTGCGTCCGCGTTTGAGGATCAGCGTGCGAAAGCCGGTGACCAGTCCGCCGATGACGACTTCGGCTTTGTCCGCGAAGGTGTTGAGTTCGGTGGTCGCCGCAGTGGCGCAGGCTTCGAGGAGCGCGGCACAGCCAGCGAGCGGGTGCTTGGTGACAAAAAACCCAAGCACGGCCTTTTCGCGGGCGAGCATTTCGGATTCGGACCATTCCTCGACGCCCAGGGCCCGCGCCGGGGCGCGGGCGGCGTCCGCCCCGCTGTCCGGGCCGCCGAAGAGGCTGCCCTGGCCGCTGCGGCGATCCTGCTGGGCGCGCTGGCCGCCGCGGATCGCGTCCTCGACGACTTGCATGAGCGCTTTGCGCATGGCGCCGGTTTCGTCGAAGGCTCCGCAGCAGATCAGCGCCTCGACGACGCCGCGGTTGACCGCGGTGAGGTCGACGCGATCGCAGAAATCGAAGAGGCTGGCGAAGGGTCCGCCGGCGCCGCGGGCGGTGAGGATGGCCTCGACGGCGCGGGTTCCCACACCCTTGATGGCGCTGAGTCCGAAGCGGATGACGGGACGCGCGCGGTCGCGGTAGTCGGGGGTGAAGTCGCTGGTGCTGGAGTTCACGTCGGGCGGAGCGACGGAAATCCCCATGCGTTTGCACTCGTCGATGTATTCGTGCACTTTGTCGGTCTGGCCGGCTTCAAAGGTGAGCAGCGCGGCCATGAACTCGACCGGCCAGTAGACCTTCAGGTACGCGGTCTGGAACGCGACCAGGGCGTACCCGGTCGAATGCGCTTTGTTGAAGGCGTATCCGCCGAACTTGAGAATATCCTCAAAGACCTTTTCGGCGGTGGCGCGGTCGAGGCCGCTGTTGACGCAGCCCTCGATGAATTCCGGCCGCTGCTTGGCGATCTGGTCGGTCTTTTTCTTGCTGATCAGCTTGGCCAGGCGGAAGGCGCGCTTGAGTTCGATTCCGCCGAGGCGATTCACCAGGCGCGAGACCTGCTCCTGATAGACCATGATGCCGTAGGTTTCGTCGAGCACCTCGGTCATCACTGGGTGCGGCGTGGTCCAGTTGCGACCGTGCTTGCGGGCGACGTAGTCGTCGATGTACTCCATCGGACCCGGGCGGTAGAGGGCGTTGGCGGCGATGAGATCCTGGATGCGGTTCGGACGCATGCGGAGGATGACGTCACGCATGCCAGGGGACTCGAACTGGAAGATGCCCTTGGTAAACCCCTGGCAGAAAAGCTGGTAGACGCGCTGGTCGTCGAGTTCGAGGCGCTCGACGTCGACCTCGATGCCGTGGTGTTCGCGGACGAGATCGACGGCGCGCTGCAGCGTGGTCAATGTACGCAGGCCGAGGAAGTCGAGCTTGAGCAGGCCGACGGCCTCGACGGTGGGCCCGTCGAACTGGGTGACGATGCTGTCTTCGCTGGCGGGTTTGTAGAGGGGCAGGAAGTTTTCCAGCGGCTGATCCGCGACGACGACCCCGGCTGCGTGAATGCCCGCGTGGCGCGAGAGGCCCTCGAGCTTGCGGCTGATATCGATGACTTTTTTGACCGCCGGGTCGGTCTGGTAGCGGTTTCGCAGCTCGGGCTCCTGCTCGAGGGCCTTGTCGATGGTCATGTTGAGTTCGGCGGGGATGAGGCCGGTGAGGCGGTTGGCCTCGTCGAACGGCAGTCCGAGGACGCGGCCGACATCCTTGACCGCGGCGCGGGCCTTGAGGGTGCCGAAGGTGATGATCTGGGCGACGTGGCCGTACTTCTCGCGGACGTAGTTGATGACGTCGGCGCGGCCGTTCTGGCAGATGTCGACGTCGATGTCGGGCATTTCGTCGCGGTCGGGGTCCATGAAGCGTTCGAAGTAGAGGCCGTAGTGGATCGGCTCTGGTTGGGAAATGCCCAGGCAGTACGCGACGACGCTGCTGCACCCGCTGCCGCGCGCTCCACAGGGGATGTGGCGCTGGCGGGCGAAGTTCATCAGGTCCCAGACGATGAGGAAGTAGCTGGAAAAGCCCTTGCTGGAGATGACCTCGAGTTCGTAGTCGATGCGCTGGCGCAGCTCGCCGGTGATCTCGCCGTACTTGCGCTCGGCACCGGCGTAGACCTGGGTGCGCAGCTCGTCTTCGGCGGTCGTTTCTTGCGGCACCTTGTAGACCGGCGCGTGACGGCGGGTGAAGTCGAGATCGACGTTGCACATGTCGACGATGCGCAGCGTGTTGGCCAGGGCCTCGGGGTGGTTCGGAAAGAGCGCGGCCATCTGCTGCGGACTTTTCAAGTAGAACTCGCCGCTGGGGAACTTGAAGCGGTTTTCTTCATTGACCTGCTTGCCGGTGCTGATGCAGCAGAGGATATCGTGCGCCTCGACATCGCCCTCTTCGAGGTAGTGCACGTCGTTGGTGGCGATCAGCGGCACGCCCAAGCGGCGGGCGAGGTCGATCAGCTCCGGGTTGAGCACGCGCTGATCGGCGATGCCGTGGTCCTGGAGTTCGATGAAGAAGCGCTGGTCGCCGAAGATCGAGAGGTATTCCTTCGCCGCGTCCTCGGCAGCGGCCCGGTCCTGCGTCAGGAATTTCTGCGGGATTTCCGCGCCCAGGCAGGTGCTCGTGCAGATCAGGCCGTCGCTGAGTTCGCGCAGGGTGGCCTTGTCGATGCGCGGGCGGTAGTAGAAGCCTTCGAGGTAGCCGATGCTGGCCAGGCGCAGCAGGTTGCGATAGCCCGCGAGGTTCTGGGCGAGCAGCAGCAGGTGATAGCTCGCCTCCTTCATGCGCGATGATGACTTGTCGCGGCGATCGCCCGGGGCGATGTAGGCCTCCATACCCAGGATGGGCTTGATGCCGGCGGACTGGGCGGCGCGGTAAAACTCAATCACGCCGAACATGTTGCCGTGATCGGTGATGGCCACCGCGGGCATGTCCAGGGCCTTGACGCGCTGCATCAGCGGCTTGATGCGCGTGGCGCCGTCGAGCAGGCTGAAGTGCGTGTGCAGGTGCAGGTGCGCGAACCTGGGATTGGGTGCGGCCTTCGCGTCCATCGTGCGATCCTCGTCCATCCATGTGCGGCCGAAGAGCCGGCGGGATCTTCGCGCTGCGTTGATGCGCCTTCGGCAGCGGTACGGTTATAAGCGGGATGAACCGTGTCGACAACGCCGCGCCGCGGCGCGGGGTTGTGAGTTCCGGCGTGCGGCGGTCGTGGCTTGGTTTGGCTTTCGATGCGGGGCTGCTACAATGGCCAGAGTATTGGCTCGAACCTGGGAATCCGTGTGAAAACAAATCACAGAACATTCGTTTCGCTCACCATGCTGGCTGGACTGTGCTGCGTCGCGGGCGGTTGCATCGTGGGACAGGCGCCGGGCAACGGCAAGGTGCTGCACCTGCGCGAACCGACGACGGGCGGAAGCTATTACCTGTACCTGCCCGAAGACTACGTGAAGGGCGGCAAGCCGCCGACGGGCGAGCGCTGGCCTCTGGTGGTGACCTTTCACGGGATGCGGCCGTTCGACGACGCGGGGAGCCAGATCCGCGAATGGCAGCAGGAAGCGGACCGCTACGGGTTCGTGGTGATTGCGCCGAAGACGGCGACATCGGACCTGCTGCGGCAGTTTGCGTCTGTGCGCGTGCGCAGCGTGCACGCGGGCGTGCGCCGCGACGAAGCGCTGACGCTGGCGGCAATGGACGACGTTTGCCGGCGGGTGGACATCGACCCGACCAAAGTGCTGACGACGAGCTGGTCGTCGGGCGGGTATCTCGCTCATTACATGGTCAACCAGCATCCCGAGCGGTTCTCCTGCATCGCCCCACGGCAGTCGAATTTCAGTTCAGACGTGCTCGAAGAGGCGCAGGTGCCGAGGTATCGCGACGTCAAGGTGGGGATTTTCTATACGGAGAACGACTTCGCCATCTGCCAGCGCGAATCGCAGGAGGGCGCGCAGTGGTACGCGTCGCGTGGGTTCGACGTGACCTTTGCCGTTTTCCGCGACCTGGGTCACGCGCGGAGGCCGAGCGTGGCGGCGGACTTTTTCGCGCGGCAGATCGGCGTACCCGCAAAGACCCCGCCGATCGAGCTGACGCGCATGCAGGTGACGCGCATTCCGCTCAACGGCGCGAAGATCAGCCGGCGCAACGGCGAGGCCGCGCGCAGCGGGAAAGTCGCCGCCGCGCAGCTCACCGGCAACGCCGACTCTGGCGGCGACGTGAACCCTGCCGACGGAAGGCAGCCTGCCGCGCCGCGACAGCCGCGGGCTGGCACGCAGGCTGCGCCCAAGCCGCGCTCGGCGGAGTCGGGTGGGCCAGTACCGGGTGGGGCTTCGGCCATCGCGGCTGAGCCGAAAGGGAAGACCCTCGCGGGCACCGGCCAGCCAGCGGCTGAGTCGGACGGGAATGCGCTGCACATCCGGGTGAGTTCCACCATCGGGATTGCGCCGCACCATCTGAATTTCAGCGCGGTCGCACCGGCTGAGCTTGCCCGCGGGGCGTATTTTCTGTGGACGGACAACGGCGAGCCGATCGCGAACGGGGTCAATGGGCAGAAGTTCTTGATCGCGCCGGGGGAGCACGAGCTGGCGGTAACGATGACCACGGCTGAGGGCCGGCGGTACGTGGCGCGGCGGACGATCACGGTGCTGGAGCGGATGGCGAAGGGAAGCGCGGAATGAAGTTTGAAAGTCGAAAGCCGAAGGTTGAAGGTTGAAGGTTGAAAGCCAAGGGTCGGAAGTGGAAGGCATGACGTTGGAAGATGCAAGCGCGGCGCGGCGGTGGATGATGTACGATGGGTTCTGATTCCCGGGCCATTCGGGGTGCATCGTTGCGTCGATTTGTCGCCTTCCCTTCGGTTTGTGCCATCTTTGCCATACGGTTTTACCAGAGTTATTTGCGCCCGCATCTCTTCGGCAATTGCAGGTTTGTGCCCACTTGCAGCGAGTATGGGATCGGGTCCTTCGGGCGGCACGGGTTCATTCGCGGCGGGTGGCTGACGGTGCGGCGGCTAGTCCGCTGCCATCCGTTCGCCAAGGGCGGGCATGATCCGGTGCCGTGAAGCCAGTTAGGTAGATTCGCAGTGACGAAGCTGTCCTCGCCGATGATGAAATGAACAGCCAGTTCTCATCCTCTAGTCGATTGCCAAGTTTCGCCAACAATCGCCCGCCGGATCAAAGATTTGGTATTTTGGCAATTTGCATTGGAGGCGGTCCGGTCTTTGCGGTCTTCGCCCTTCTGATCATGTACGACCGCTTGGACGTACAGCAATTCGCCTTGGGTTTGTTGCTTGCGATCGTGCTGGGCTTCATTGCCGGCATCATTTGTTTGCCAATCGTCTATTTGACATTGCGCAACCGCGACCTGAGCACTTGGCTTCCAGTCATCGGGTGGATTGTCGCAAGCGTTACGCTGCTTCTCTCTTTGTTGCCGATGCCGGACGCAATGTGGGTACCCCTCTTCGGTGTGCCTCTTTGCCTGGCGATCTCGTCCGCTGCTGTTGCCGTTTGGACACCGCGCATCTATCGCAACCCGTATCGGTGTCTTCGATGCGGATACAATATTTGTGCTTCCATGGAATTTGGAAGATGTCCCGAGTGCGGTCATGCCCTAAGTCGGCGAATCTCTGGCGCATCGCGCAAATCGGTTTCGCTTGCAGCAAGGCTTATCGCACATCATCCTATCCTGGTAATCTTGTCGATTATTTTTGTCACCATGGCGTATCGTACGGCAACAGACAGCCGGGCCATGTCAGCACAACAGTTCCTCCAAGCGGTGCGGACATCGCTTGAAAACGACGTTCCTTTTGAACTGGCGGATACAGCGGATTTCGATTGGAACCTGGCTTATGTCTTTTCTGGATACACGAACAACGAGGTGATCAATCAACGGCTTGGCTTTAAATGGAATTCAATATCCCGACCAGATATCTCTTTATCGGATACTCGCCAGTTGCTCGTTTTCGTCGAGGGCAACCAGGTTGTTGCTTATTGCGAACTACCGGATGTCACCACAGTTCACGGTGTCAGCTTTAGTGGCCAGACACCTTTCCACCCGTCTGCTCGCTTCAAGGTAAGGCAAGACGTAACATACCCTAAGCGGATGCATCTTGAGTTAATCGAAGAGGTCAGAGCGCCGCCCTGAGCCTGGCCGTTTCACCAACCGCCATGTCGATAATTGTACATCTGCCCAAAGCGCGATTAAGGTGCTTTGATTCCGGTAAATACGGTTGTTACCTTGTGTCCTATTAACAACGATCTGACTACCTGAAAAACGAAGCGTTGCATTTTGCAAAGGACATTCCATGAACTCTCGATTCGCATGGGCAGCGGTTGTCTCTGTCGCGATCGTCGTATGCACTTCTGACGCGCTTGCCGCGACGCATTTGATGCGGCATGCTGACGTGCATGGCAATACGATCGTGTTCACTTATGAGGACGATTTGTGGCTGGTGCCGGCGGCTGGCGGGGATGCGCGGCGGATTACGCGCGACGGCGGGCGCGAGTATCTGGCGAAGTTTTCACCCGATGGCAAGTGGCTGGCGTTCACCGCGGAGTACGACGGCGGCAGCGACGTGTACGTCATGGAGGCGAGCGGCGGCGTTCCGCGGCGGCTGACGTATCACCCAGCGAGTGACCGCGTGCTGGGCTGGCATCCCGACGGAAAGCGCATTCTGTTTCGTTCGACGCGCGTGTGGCCGCGGCGCGGCGAGGAGATCTACCTGGTCTCGCTCGACGGCGGCATGCCCGAGCGCGTGCCGGTCGATCGCGCCGGACTGACGGCGTTTTCGCCCGACGGGCACAAGATCGCCTACAACCGCATCAGCCGTGAAGACCGCACGTGGAAGCGGCACCAGGGCGGAACCGCGCAGGATATCTGGGTGGGCAGCCTGTCGCTGGGGGATTTTCACAAGGTCACCGACTGGGTGGGCACCGACAACTACCCCATGTGGCACGGCGACAGCATTTACTTCACGTCCGATCGCGAGTGCGGCACGCTGAACATCTTTCGCCGCGACCCCGACGGCAAACTCACCGCGATGACGCAATATTGCGATTACGACGTGAAATACCCGTCGCTGGGCGACGGGCGGATCGTGTACCAGTACGGCGAGCGGCTGCACCTGCTGGACCTGGCGGACGGGACTACGCGCGAGGTGCCGATCAACGTGATCAGCGACCGGACGCGGATGCGCAGCGAACTGGTCGAGGTTTCGCCGCGTTCCGGCTCGTTCGGCCTCTCGCCGAAGGGGGAACGCGTGGTGCTGGAGGCGCGCGGGGAGATCCTCAGCCTGCCCGCGGAAGAGGGCGCGGCGGTTAACGTCACGCGCACGACCGCGTCGCGCGAGAAGAACGCGGCGTGGTCGCCGGACGGGAAGTGGGTCGCGTTCATCTCCGATCGGACCGGTGAGGAAGAGGTGTACGTGGTCGACGCGCGCGGCGAGCAGCCGTGGCGGCAGCTCACGCAGGGCGGCGACGGCTTTCGCAAGCAGCTCGTGTGGTCGCCGGACAGCCGGTACCTGCTGTTTTCCGACCTGCGGCTGCGGCTGAACCTGGTGGACGTCGAGAAGGAGGAGCTCACGGTCATTGATCGCGGCGAGTATGACGACGGCTGGGAGCGCTGGGGAATCCAGGATTACGTCTTCTCCCCCGATAGCCGGTGGATCGCGTACACCAAGCTGGAGCGCAGCCTGTACGAGAGCGTTTTTCTGTACAACCTGGAGACGAAGGAGCAGACGCGCGTCACCAGCGAGTTGACCGAGGACTTCAGCCCGTCGTTCAGTCGGGATGGGAAATACCTGTATTTTCTGTCGCACCGCACGTTCAGCCCGTTGATGGGTTTCGTGGACCAGAGCCACGTGTTCCTGGACATGTGCAAGCCGTACCTGGTGATCCTGCAGGACGGCGAGGCGTCGCCGTTTGCGCCGAAGGATGACGAGGTAGCCACGGACGATGAGAAATCGTCGAACGACAAAGAGAAGGACGACAGCGACGACCCGGCAGACGATGCGGAGGACAAGAAAGGCGACAAGAAGGACGAAAGCAAGGACGAAGGCGCCGACAAGAAGTCGGAGAAGAAGCCGAAGCCGGTCAAGATCGACGTCGCCGGCATCGAGCGGCGCATCGTCGAAGTCGAAGGCGTGCCCGCAGGCAACTACTTCCGGTTGAGCGCGACTGAGAAGGGTTTTGTCTACCTCAAGCGCGATGAGCCGCAGTTTCTCAAGTATCAGACCGTCAGCGATGAGACCACCGATCGGCTCGACCTGTACGCGTACGACCTGAAAGAGGAGGAGTCGAAGAAGATTCTTCCGGGCATCGCGAACTACCATCTCAGCGCAGACGGCAAGAAGCTGATCTATCGCGCAGGCGGCCGGTATGGTGTCGTCGACGCGGGCAAGGACGCGAAAGTCGGCGACGGCGAAGTGTCGCTCGACGATGTGCGCATCGAGGTCGATCGCTCGGCGGAGTTTCTGCAGATCTTCAACGAGGCGTGGCGCGTGCAGCGCGACTGGTTTTACGATCCCGGCATGCACGGCGTGGACTGGGCCGCGACCGGCGAGAAGTATCGCCGCTTCGTGCCGGATTGCGGCAACCGCAGCGACCTGAACTACCTCATCGGTGAGATGATCGGCGAGCTCAACATCGGTCACACTTACGTCAGCGGCGGCGACACGGAACGCGGCGACCGCGACATCGCGGTCGGGCTGCTGGGGGCGGACTTCGCGGTCGAGCCGGGGGCGAATCACTTCCGCATCGCGCGCATCTACCCTTCGACGCCCGGCGATCCGTCGGAGCGCTCGCCGCTCGATGAGCCCGGATCGCCGGTGAAAGAAGGTGACTACCTGATCGCGATCGACGGGCAGGACGTCACGACGAAGGACAATCTCTTCGCATTCCTGGTGAACAAGGCGGGCGCGGTGGTTACGCTGACGGTGAACGATCAGCCGTCGCGCGAGGGGGCGCGCATCTGGCGCACCCGGACGCTGCGCAGCGAATGGGCGGTGCGCTACCGCGATTGGGTGAACCAGAATCGCACGTTGGTCGACAAGGCGTCGGACGGGCGCATCGGCTACGTGCACATTCCGGACATGATGGATTCCGGCCTGGTCGAGCTGGCGAAGGTGTTTTTCCCGCAGTACCACAAGGAAGGGTTCATCATCGACGAGCGCTACAACGGCGGCGGGTTCACGTCAGACATGATCATCGATGTGCTGGAGCGCCGCGTATGGAGCGTGACGCAGTCGCGCGAGGGCAAGCCCCAGCCGAACCCGGAGCGCTGCTTCTTCGGCCCGTGGGTGGTGCTGATCAACGAGGACACCGGCTCCAGCGGCGAGTGGTTCGCCGAGGGCATCAAGCGCAAGGGTATGGCCAAGCTGATCGGCATGCGCACCTGGGGTGGCGTGGTGGGCATCGAACCGCATCAGCCGCTGATCGACGGCGGATCGACGACGCCGCCGCAGTTCGCCCCTTACGGCCTGGACGGCTCCTGGCCGGTGGAAGGCCATGGCGTCGACCCGGACATCGAGGTGCAGAACATGCCCGGCGACGTGCTGAAAGGCAAAGACGCGCAGCTTGAAGCCGCGTTGAAGCACGTCCTCGACGCGTTGAACAGCGGCAGCTACATCCTCCCGCCGCGCCCGGAGTTTCCGGTGAAGGCGAAGCCGCAGTGAACGACAAATAAGTCGAAGTATCGGGCACATGGGGGCCTTCTGCTTTCGCACGAAAGTAGAAGGCCCCCCACCTTTTTTATTTTCCAACCCACGCCGATCCCTACAACTACTACGCCGTGCGCATCGGCCCGACGATCAGCCACAACAGCGGGCCGGTCGAGTTGATCGAGACGGTGCGCGGCAAGCGCACGGTCGTGGGCTCGCAGCTCTACACCACCAGCAGCCCGCCGTTCTCGGTGAAGGTGAAGATCACCTCGGGCGACGCCGCCAGCGTGTGGGTCGAGGGGTCGTTGAAGTTCAACGGCGTGGGGATGTCGGGCGTGCCCGCCGGCGGCGTGGCCCTGGCCTCGGAAAAGGCCCGGTTCAGCGCGCTGAAGGTCGGCTACGACAACAACGCCGACGACGACATCGACGACGGCGGGGACGACCTGGTGGTCAGCAATCCGTTCGGCAGCACAGCCATCACGCCGACGCACGATCCTTGACTCGCCGTTGCGGGCGACGCCCGCGTGCCGCCTGGCGACGCCGCCTTGGCTTTCGCCAAGGGAACGTCGTGTCAAGGAGCAACCTCACCTTCGACGGGACGTACAAGTACACGTACGACGCCTGGAACCGGCTGGTTAAAGCCACGCTGGAGGACGCGGACGTGGTCATCCAGCAGGCGCAGTTCGATGGGCTGGGGCGAAGAATCCGGAAAACGGTGACGAATTCGGGTGATTTGGATGGGACCGTGGTGTATCTTTACCAGGGGCACCAGATCATCGAGACCCGGGACGGCTCGGGTCCTTGACTCGCCGTCGGTCGCCGCGCCGACCCAATCGCTTCGCGATTGAACCACGCAGCGGTTGGCGGCGTGTCAAGGATGGAGACGCAGGTGTACCACGGCACACGCTACATCGACGAGGTCGTCGGCCTCCGGGCAAAAGACCAGGGGCGCGTGTACCTGCAACAGGATGCGAACTGGAACGTCACCGCGATGACCGACCTCACCGGGCGCGTCATCGAACGCTACTGGTACACCCCCTATGGCGAGCTTGAAGCGGTCGTTGCAGCGCACCCCTTTGATTACGACGACGATGGCGACGTGGACGACGACGACTACGCGGTAACGACCAACGGCACATGCAGCGGCGCCGCGGCTGCGACTGGCGACTGCCGGCGCATGGACGCCAACGCCGACGGCGTGGTCAATGACGACGATCGTACGGTCATTGCCGCCTACATCGCCACGCTGGACAGCGATACCGAACTGCAACGCATTCCCGCCAGCGCCTACAGCCGACGCGGGAATGTATTCGCGCACCAAGGACTCGTTCTCGACCCTGAACTGGCATCGTACCAGAACCGCGCGCGGCAGTATGCGCCCAAGGCGAAGCGGTTTGTGCAAAGAGATCCGCTGGATGACCAGTGGGTAGATTTGCGCGCGATCGGAATGCGACGGCTCTGGTACTCGTATGCACACTGCAGGCCAATAAGCCTTAGAGATCCGAGCGGCTGGATCGTGGAGTGCAGTTCGGGCCTTGAATGCTCCAAATACTATTGTACCGCTACCGCAGCAGCAGTTACCCTTTGCGAGGGTGCCACGCCGTGTGCCTGTATTTGCACTTCAATTTCCACTGATGAAGTCGCTGGTCCAATTGTTAAGAGCTGCCTGTTGGTGCATGAATCTGAACATGCCCAAAACTGGGACTGTTCTTACAATTCAGGACCTAGCGCTGGACCACTAAAGAAGCCTCGCTGGCTAGGGGGGCCTTCAGATGAGTGCGCAGCCCAGCAAGCCGATTCGCTTTGTATCGACAGCCTATACCTGAATTGTCAAAATTCCTCGAATCCATGCGGTTGCCTCGGCGCCCTTGAGAGTTTCGTGGACGCAAACGACTGCATGGACGAGCACGGAAAATGCGAATCAGGAAACTTGCAACCATGCTCAGCTTCAGATGCCGCTGCATGCAACCAGGCAAAGGAGTCTGTTACGAATAAGATCCAGCAGGCAAAGCAAGATATGAGTTGTGGCAGCTAACACGCACTACTGAGAGATCTCTTAACGAAGGAGCGCTATAGATGATTGAACCGGTTAGGTTCCTACGAATGGTTTATTTGATTCTTGTTTCATCCGTTTTCGCTTACTCTGCCATAGCAGATGGGGGTCGAGATCGTATCGACTCCGCCACAGTCGCGCTGGCAACCAAGCTCGTCGAGGAGGGACCTAATGGCACGCCAGAACTAATTGAGAGGATTGATTTCTTGCTTCCCAAATTCCCCAGTCTGTCAAATGAGGAGAACGATACACTTAGAGAGCTATTGCGTGCTGCTGGCAGAGTGCGCGACCCTCGAATAATATCATGGTTGAACAATTACATTGACGACGCCACAAAACGTGAACTTGTGCTGCAAGAAGTGTTTAGTACGTGGCCATCCAGCTTTCTTTGGACGGAGTACCTCCATTGGCCAATGGTCCGGTGGCTAGTTGGGCGCGAGGAATGGTGCGATCTCTTACAAAGAGCCATCGCGAAAACTTCTCCACCGCTTCAAAGGGAGCTTCAGAAGGTGCTCGCGGTTAACTTTTGGACTCCGCATGTGACTGCGCACTTCCAGACGCTGCAGTGCGACTCGTCGCCGGGAAGCGAAGAGATTCTTATAGCTCAATCGTACCTAATCAACCAAGGTCTGTCGATTGACGTGAGAAAGCTTCACGACACTATCGACAAATTGGGTTCACATGAGCCTGCTGTGTTGGCAGAATACGCTTTGGCAATGCGCCACGAGTCTTTCGTTCCATGGCTTATTTCTCAACTTCGTGCTGATGCATCCAACTCGAATCGTGATCGCGTGGAATTGGCGCTTCGAAGAGTGACTTTTGTCCATGATCTCACGGGATACAAGGCGTGGTCTAGTTGGTGGGCCAAGCACGGCAAAGAACCACGCGACGAGTGGATAAAAAGTTCAATGGAGCGTCTTTGTAGTCTGGCCAAGAATGACCCTGGCGCGGGACGTAGATACATCGAGACACTTTGGCTGTCGACTTCTTATTCTTCTGGACCACTCTATTGGCATACTGCCGACGATCCTCGCGCATTAGAATGGGTTGTTAAGCTCGCCGAGCAGCCTTCGCTAGGCGAAGGCATTGTTGCTTGGATAGCGTTTAGCTATCGGCCTTGGATGTATGATGAATACTCACCACTCGTGACGACTATTCTAGAAAAGTCGAGCGGAGAACTTAGTCATAATGCAATGATTGGGCTTGCCGTTCGCGGACTACTTCCTCATCCGGCGTTTTCTTGGACAAGCTTTGCTAACGGTGATATTTATTGATTGTGGTAAGACTTGAGAAGTCCAATCTGTCCCGGAATGAAACCTGGACGCCGCGCAGGTCCACTGAGCGTGGTTCCAAAACGTAGGCGCCACCCCGATTCGGCTCCGGGGACGCGTCAGCGTTGGCAAGACGACATGGAAAAGCGACCGAAAGGCATTGATTGCGAAGTCCGCGACCAACCGTGCGCATGATGGCAGGCTTGCCGCGAACCGGCGAGCAAGAGTTTGCGGAGCGGTAGGGCGCCCCGACGACTGAACTTTACGCGGCAGCGCGGAAGTAATGGCGCAGCAAGCCGTCGAGATATTGCCAGCGGCGGTTTCGGACAGGTCAAAGCATCCACCTCGGCGACGATCAGCGTCAGCAGGGAGTACACCATTCGCGTGGTGCGCATCCAGCGGCACGTGGACATCACCATATTCGACGGCGCGTCGGTGATCGCGTCGCTGGCGTACGATTCGCCGACCGACTTCGGCGACGGCACGTTCGGGATGTGGTCCACCGCGGTGGACGCGCAGTTCGACGACTTCAGCTTCACCCGGCTGGACCAGGTGCATGCGCCGGCGGCGCCGCGGTTCGCCTCGACGGCGCAGACCGCGCTGAACACCGGCAGCGGGTATTTGCAGGTCGAAAGCTTCGCGTACGGCGGGGAGTCGCGGCTGGAGTGGGCGGGGGACACCGCGTACATCGCGCAGGCGGACATCGACCTCAATCCTTGACTCGCCGCGAACGCTACGCGTTGAGCCGCAGGCTCGCGAGCGAAGCTCGCCGCGTCGTGTCAAGGAGCAACCTCACCTTCGACGGGACGTACAAGTACAGACTCCTTCGCCCTACCGCCGTTTGAACTGCTTCTCCAGGTCGCGGAGGGTGAGGCGGAGGGTGGTCGGGCGGCCGTGGGGGCAGTTGCTGGATTTCTCCACGGCGCTCTTCTGCGCGAGGAGGGCGTCGATCTCCTGCGGGGTGAGCGGGTCGCCGGCCTTCACCGCCGCCTTGCAGCTCATCATATCGAGCACGTCGTGGATCACTTCTTCCGCGTGGGTTTGCTCTGCGCCTTTCTCAGCCAGGCGGTCGAGCAGGTCGCGGAGGAAGGCGGCTGCATCGGTGTCTTTGAGGATCGAGGGGAACGCCTGCACCGCGATGGCGTCGCGTCCGAACGGCTCGGCTTCGATGCCCAGGCGGTGGAGCAGGTCGGCGTGCTCGGCGAGCAAGGCGAGTTCGCGCGGCGTGGCGGTGAATGTTTCCGGCAGCAGCAGCCGCTGCGACTCGAGCGGGCCGGCGGTGAACTGGCGGCGGAGCATGTCGTACATGATCCGTTCGTGCAGGGCGTGCTGATCGACGATGACGATGCCTTCGTCGGTTTCGACGACGAGGTAGGTGTTGTGCACCTGCAGGGCGCGAGAATTAAAGCGCAGGTGGCCCGCACCATCGGCCAGAGAGTTGGCGAGGTCGCGGTCGCCCGGCGCCGGTTCGCTAGCGTTCGTCGAATCTGCCGATGCCCTGCCGGCTGATTCGCCTGGCGACTGGGCCTCGATGCGGCCGTAGAGCGCGTCCCAGACGTGCGGCGCGACATCGGCTGGTCGCAGCGCGGACGGTGCGGAATACTCGCTCAGCCGGTCCGCCCCACCGGTCCCGCAGGAGCCCCCGGTACCGCCGAAGCTGCCAGTCCCGCCAGACGTCGCCGGCGTCATGGATTTGAAGAATTCCGCGGCGTCGCGGCGGACCTGCTCGGCGTCAGGCGATTCGACGCGGCGGGTTGGGAAAACACCGCGCTCGGCGTGCGCGTGCAGGGCCGGCGTCAGGTCGGAACGGAGAAAAACATCGCGCAGGGCGGACAGCACCTGTGAATGCACCAGGTTGGAATCCTGCCAGCGGACCTCGATCTTGGTCGGATGGACGTTGACATCGACGAGCGCGGGGTCGATGGTCAGGAAGAGAAACACGACCGGGTGGCGCGTCGGCTCCATGAGGCCGCGGTAGGCCTCGCGCACCGCGTGCTGCACGAAGCGGTCGCGAATGAAGCGGCCGTTGAGCAGGACGTACTGCCCGGCTGGCGTGGAGCGCGACTTCGCGGGCGGCGCGGCGTAGCCCTCGATGTGCAGGCCGCGGTCGCCGCGCTCGATGTGGATGAGGCCTTCGCCCAGGTCTTCACCGAAGAGGGCGGCGATGCGATCGCGAATGTCCGCCCCGCCGGTGAGCCGCTGCGTGGTGCGTTGGTTGTTGACCACTTCGAAACCGACGGCGCGGTGGGCGAGCGCGATGCGTGCGATCTGCTCGTTGATGTGCCCGACTTCGGTGGCGGTAGCCTTCAGAAACTTGCGCCGGGCCGGTACGTTGAAGAACAGGTCGCGGACCTCGACGGTCGTGCCTGGGCCGCAGCCGGCGGCTGACGCGGCCTCGATGCGTTCCGCCGCTACCACGATTTCCGCGCCCTCGATCGCGTCGCGCGGGCGTGAGACGATGCGCAGGTGCGACACCGCGCCGATGCTGGCGAGCGCCTCGCCGCGAAAGCCGAGCGTGGCGATGTGGTACAGGTCGTCTTCACAGGTGATTTTGCTGGTGGCGTGCGGGGTGACTGCCAGACGCAGGTCCTCCGCGGACATGCCCAGGCCGTCGTCGGCGACGCGGATGAGCTGGCGGCCGCCGTCCTCGATGTGTACGGCGACGTGCTCCGCCCCGGCGTCGATCGCGTTCTCGACGAGTTCCTTGACGACGCTCGCCGGTCGCTCGATGACCTCGCCCGCGGCGATCTTGTTGACCAGCAGGTCGGGAAGGACTTTGATGCGACTCATCCGTGAGGCTTCCGCGGCGGCGCAATCAGGCCGGAACCCAAAAAAATCAGTATACTCCGCGGCACGGTCACGGACAAATGATGTGACCGCGCGTTCAACGGTGCGGCATGAAAACGGTGCGCGAGATTCGATTCGATGATGCGCATGCACTCGCGAAGTGGCGCGCACAATCCGCCGTTGGCGATGCCGCGGGTGGATTCTTCGCATTGGCGGCGTCGGACGCGGACCTGTTGCAGCTTGAGAATTCACAGGCTGGAGCGGCAGGCTCGACGGGTTCGCCGGCGCGGATCCAGTGCGCGTCGGGCATCGTCGCGCTGCGGGCGACCACGCTGGCGGGCGGCGGGCTGGCTGGGGCCGATGCCGGGCAGCGCGGGGCGGCGTTGGCCAACCTGAAACGGCTGATGACCCTGGCGGCACAGCTCAAAGCCGGCCACGTTTCGGTGGAACCGGGCGCGGTGGGCGCGGGACGGAGCTATCAGGACGCGCTCAATCAGACCTTCGCGGCTGTTCGTGACGTGATTCCTGTCCTGGAACGCGCCGGAGTCCGCCTGTGCCTGCGGGTGGCGATGCGCGGATTTCTGATGTCGCCGCCGGAGATGCGTGAGTTGCTCGACGGGTTTGATACGTCTTTCGTCGGCGCGGATGTCGATGTGGCGCTGGGGCGTGTTGATTACGCTTCGGCGGAAGACTGGCTGACCACGCTGGGCGGGCGGGCCTTTGTTGTGGGAATACCTCAGGGCGCACGCGACGGATGGCGGGAACTTGTCGCACGGACGATCACAAGCGACCGCATCATTCTTGAGCGAGAATACGCACAGCCGGGGGAGGACTTGCGCTCCCGACCATGATTGGGTTGCGGTCGGAGACTGCCATTAAGCACTTATCAGAATCCCGGACGCAAGTCCGGAGAGTTTGCGCCGGCTGCAAGATTTCAGCATGGTCCCCCCACTGGCGTGGGGGGTTCCGATCGAGGATATCAGGGTGTCTTCGGCGACCACGCGCGCGGGGACGAGCCTTTCACGCGCACGTCGTCGATGCGCGTCTCGGTCCTGCGGTCGAAGCCAATGACCAGTTCGATCGGCGCGGAACCATTGACGAACTGGCCGTTGAGCCGGTAGACGGTGACGCCCCGCTCGGAGCCGAACGTGTTCTTAGGCAGCGGGGTCGCGACCTGCAACTGACCGTATTGGTCAATGACTTCAGTGAGCCAGCCGGCCAGGTTCTCGGGGGTCACCGAGGCCTGAAACCTGGCTGAGGCTACGTCGGTGTGCCATTGCGCGGCTCGCTGGGCGGTTTCATCGCGTGGACAGCGCAGCAGCTCGATCGCCTGATCCCCGCGCGCCTTGACCGACACCAGCCCATAGATTGTCGCGCCGACGGCCAGTTGGAACACCCCGGCGACCAGTCCCAGCGGGATCGCCAAGATGGCCACGATTCGGCCACGGCGGCGGAACTGTCGCGTTCGGAATATCCCCACGATGCCGAGCACCATCGCCAGCAGCCCCCCCGCCAGACCGACGAATGCACCGACGATCAGCCCGTTCAGGCCCATGAAGCTGCGAAACAGCAGTGCAACCCAGGGCGCCAGCAGCACAATGGCCAGCACGAAACCTGTCCAGGCTGCCCAGCTTCGCCGGGGTACGGCTGTGGCCAATAATGCATCCAGTTCGTTCAGCGGATGGTCACCGCCGCCGCCAGCACCCAATGGATCAGCCGCATCGTGCATGCGCGCATTGAACCACGGACAGCCCATGCTCACAAGTGCGGAGAACGACCGAACCCCCGATGACGCCGTAGGTTAACTTTCCTTGACGGGACATTTCGAATGACCTTAGTATTCCACGAACTTCGGCGTCGGAGCGGCATGCCGATGCGGCGGACCAGCCTTGGCGGCGCGCGGTTGGTCCGATGAGCACCGGTCCGAGGCTGTGCGGCTGTGAAACAGCGCCGCACCGCGACCGCCGAAGCGACAGCCCGCCGCGGTAGCCCCCCTTGGCGTCAACCGCGCCCTAGGCAGCCGGCGCTCGTCGCGGTTCGCAAGGAATCGACAAGACGCTCCGTGGAGCAAGGAGTTCTGGAGATGAATCAACCCGTCCGCGGCTATCTGGCTGTCGGTGCCGTGCTGCTGGTCGCCGTCCTCGTCTGGGTCGGCTGTGGCTCCAACCTGCCGCAGTTGATCTTCGGCCCCGCCGTCAGCGGGAATCAGCCGCCGGTGCTCACCATCCTCGATCCGAACACCAGCCGGTCGATCAACCAGGGCGAATTGCTGAACATCCGCTGGACGGACAGCGATCCGGATTCATCTGCGTTGATTTCGTTTTACTTCGTGAATGTAACCACCGGCGCGGTGATTCCGCTGGTTACATCGATCCCTGAAAACGATACCCTCGCCCCCGACAACATCAACGTGTCCACGGCGCTGGTGCCGCTGGGGTCGTACAACCTGCGCGGCGACATCGATGACGATCTCAATCCGACCGTCTCGGTATTCGCATTGGTTGCGGACACAAGCAACACGCGGGTGGTGATCCAGGTGAGCGAGCCGGGCCAGAGCCCGCTGAGCGTACCGCCGCGGCTGGCAACTATTGAACCGAACTTCAACCAGGGCGTGGCCCAGGACGATACGCTGACGGTCGTTGTGCGTCCGACGACGAATATCTTCGATGATGTCACGCCGTTTGATCCGGACAGCGATTCCACGCTTTATATCGTGCTGGACCTGGATCAGAGTCCGACGAACGACTCCGTTCTGGCCCCGGATCCGGATAGGGTCATCGTGCTTCGTCAGCGCGCGATTGTCGCGAACACGGGCGGCGAGCAGCGGTTTGACATTCCCATCGACCTTGCCCAGGTGCCTGCGCGTCCCAATGGCGAACCGTACTTCATCCGCGGCACGATCGTGGACGCCGGCAACCCGCCCGTGCATTCGTATGCGTCGGGTTCGATCAACGTGGTGCGCTCGGCGACCGGGGCTGTCGATCTGACGCAGATCGGATTGACGCTGGCCGGCGCGCGATTCATCGGCTTCAACCCCGGAGCGCGGCTGGGATCGCGCATGGTCTCTCTCGGTGACTTTGACGGCGACGGCATCGACGACTTCATGCTGATCGCCAGGTACGGCGTGCCGCGCAACATCGGCAACCTTGGCGAAGGCTACCTGATTTACGGCCTGCCG